>Ga0209382_10001256_pt1 | contig 40372 bp, 29 predicted proteins | sample SoiMetdeltSBSDD5_FD_187599 | JGI IMG/M metagenome (GOLD analysis project Ga0209382, IMG submission 187599) | Bulk soil microbial communities from a Populus tree surrounding site in Tennessee, USA - Soil MetaG P. deltoides SBSDD5 (SPAdes) (version 2) | ecosystem: Environmental > Terrestrial >... | reverse complement strand
CCGCCGGGCTTGCCGTAGGTCAGCTCCGCGGTGACGCTGCGCAGCGAGAGTGCCGCGAACTCCTCGTCGCTCGGACCGGTGACCAGCACCTCGAGCAGCTCGAAGAACGGGCTGGCCAGGTCGACGTGGTGGATCCGCTCGCGCACCTCGGCGGCGGACATGAGCGTGGTGAGGAAGCCCTGCGGCGCGTGCGTGCGCTCCTCCGGGGCTCGCTGGGTGAAGTCGAACGCGATCGAGCGCAGCTCCTCCTCGGTCTTCGCCTTCAAGGACAGCGAGACGATCGACTGCTGGGTGGTGAGCGCGCCGAACCCGGTGAGCGCCGCCAGATTGGGCACCTGCGGGGTGGCGGTCGGCCGGAACAGCTCCTGGATGATCTTGTCCCGGAACAGCGACAGCGCCAGCTCGGTGGCCTTCGTGGCCTCCTCGCCGACGGCCTGCGTGGTGATCTCGATGTCGATCACGCCGCGCTGCCGCAGCGTGCTCAGCGTGTTCTCGACCTCAGCCCGGAAGTACTGGGCGTAGCCGACGGAGGCCTTGCCGCCGAACTCCTCGTAGATCCTGGACACGTCGGCGCGGATCTTCGCCTGCACCGCCGGCCGCAGCCCGAGGAACTTCAGGTCGTAGATCACCCCGACCGGGGCGGCGCCCTGCTCGTACAGCCCCTGCAGGAACACCACGCCCTGCTGGCTCAGGCTCAGCGAGAAGATCGACCGCAGGTCGCCCAGCAGCGACGGCGTGCCGGCGCCGACGATGTTCTGCACGAACGTGGGGCGCCCGGGGGCGGTCGCCGGGCTTGCCGCCGCGGACACCGCGGCCGACGCTGAGGCGGCCGCGCCGGACGCGGCGTCCAGCGCGATCACCGACACGCCGCCCCTGGTGTACGGGATGGGGTCCAGCCCGATCGCCGACTCGTCGCGGCCCAGCCGGCCGGCCAGCTCGCCGAGCGCCCGTGCCCGCTGCGCCGGCGGCAGCACGCACTCCACGCCCATCGTCAGGAAGCCGGCGCCGAGCTCGGCCGGGATCGTCGTGCCGGCCAGCGGCGAGTGCTTCAGCTCGACGGCGTAGGAGAACACGTCGAACATCGCCCGCCCGCCGGTCCGCGCGATCTGCGGGTTGGGCGCCGCATAGTAAAACTGCGCGGGGTCGGCATGATCGGCGAACACCAGCACGCCGCCCACCTGCACTGCGGGCGTCTCCAAGCTCAACACCGCGCCTCCAACCTCAGCACCGCGCCTCCAAGTACCACCATTGCGGCGTGGATAGGCCTTTAACCGCAGCCATTACGGCCCCTCCGCAACCACCGGATCAGCAACCGGATCAGCACCGGATCAACCACCGGATCAGCAACCGAATCAGCCACCGGATCAGCCGGTGATCTTCTGGGTACGCAGGTCGAGCACCAGCAGGTCGGCGCCGCTGGCCGTCCACGGCTGGGTCCGGACGAACCCGCTGGTGTCGACCGCCGTCACCTGGTGGAACACCTGCTGGACCGGCGGGTCGCCGCGCAGGTAGGAGAACGTGCCGGAGAACCCGGCCTCCTGCCCCGGCTGGATCCGCAGCCTCGTCGCCGCCCTGACCGCGGCGGTCACCGGGTCACGCACCTCCAGCGCGACCGCGACCTCGGCCAGCTTCAGCGCGGCGAGCGGGCCACCGAGAGCGCGCACCTGCACCTGGCGCTCGTCGACCAGCCGGCGGTCGATCACGATGCGGTCGTCGGTGGCGGCGCGCCACGAGCCCTCCAGCAACCCGCCCGCGGCCAGCTTCACGGTCAGCCGGTAGCCAAGGGCGCGCGAGCCGCCGGCCGCGATGGAGTACACCCGCGACAGCACCGGCGTGGCCGCGGAGAGCGTGATCGTCTCCTCGGCGTAGTGCACGTCGTGCGCGTCGTCGTCGTAGCGCAGCTGCAGCAGCGCAGCCGAGACGTCAGCCCACGGCAGGTCGATGAAGAACGTGACGGCCAGCTTCTCCGGCATGGGGTCGGGCAGCGACAGCCACGGCTCCACCGCATCGGCCCACTCGGTGCTCACGTCGCCGCCGGCCTCGAGCGGGCGGTGATAGACGGCGCGCCACTGGTACGGCGAGCCCTGCGCGCCGGCCGCGGCGTAGCGCCACGCCTGGCTCGGCGCGTCCGGCCGCAGGATCACCCGCGCGGTGCGCGCCGGGTCCCCGAGCGGCCGCAGCTCCACGGTCACGGCGCCGAACAGGGCGAAGGAGAACAGCGGCGCGACCGTGACCGTCACGTCGGTGACCGAGTACGCCTCCCGCGGGTCCACCAGCAGCTCGCGGGCCTGCTGCCCGCGCCACGGCGACTCGGCCACGGCCGCGCCACCGCCGGATGTGCCGGACGCGCCGGCCGGCCGCAGCGGCGAGGACGGGTCGAAATCGGCCAGCACGCGGTACTCGTACGGGGTGTCCCACACCGCGCCGCGCGCCGCGTCGTCGAGCAGGTTCACCACCCAGTCCCGGTGGCCAGCACCGGCCGCGGTGAACGCCAGCTCGGCCTGGTCGGCCCGCCCGCCGCCCGGCAGCGCGCGGGCCAGCTGCACGCGGCAGGCCCGCAGCCCGTCGGTGGCGAACCGGTCGACCACGTCCACCCCGACCTCCAGCCGGGGGAAGCCGCTCAGCTCGACCTGCTGCAGCATGCCGGCGCGGATCGCCGGCCACTCGGGGTTCGGCGCGCCGCGCTCGTCCACCCGCAGCCGGCGCAGCAGCCCGCCGAGCATGCCCTGCGGCCGCAGCTCCCGGACCTCGGCGACGCGCTCGCGGGCCCGCACGTCCAGGTGCCGCAGCTGGTTCTCGTCGACCTTCTTCAGCTTGTAGGAGACGCCGGGCAGGATCGCCCTGGTCAGGCTCCACACCGCGTCGCCGATGGCCTGCCCGATGCCGGCGCCGGGCGGCTCCGGCGGCGCCATCGGCTGGAACAGCCGCTCCAGCACCCAGTCCAGCAGTTGCTCCTTGGTCTTCGCCGCAGCGGCGGCCCCGCCGACCGAGAGCACTGCGACGTCCACGTCCACGCCGGCGGTCTCCAGCGCGTCGGTGATCGCGATGTCCACGTCGGCCGCCGCCACCCACGCGTTCAGCCCGAACTTCTGCTGCAGCGTCCGGTACACCTTGTGCCAGTCGGCGTGGATGTCGATGGTGAACGCCGGCCGCAGCGCCTGGAACGTCAGCGCGTAGGTGACCAGCACCGGCAGCTCCGGCTTGTCCAGGCAGGCGCCGATGAGCTCGGCGGCCGGCTCGTTCAGGATGAGCTGGAAGCTCGCCGGGTTGGTGTTGCCGAGCGAGGGCCGCCCGCCGGCGGCGAACTGCACCTCGAACGTGCCACCGGGCGCCGCGGAGCCCTCCGGCGGCGGGGTGTTGGTGCGGCCGAGGACGGTCAGCTCGACGGTCCCGGAGTCGATCGTCACGGGCACCACGCGGACCGGCCGCCCACCGGTGGCACCAGTGCCGCCGCGGGTCTGCGCCAGCCAGGCCGCCAGCCGGGCCGGCAGCCGCTCCAGGTCCGCGGCCGGCACCGCCAGCTCCGTGGTGAGCTGCAGGATGCCGCCGCTGATCCGGGACGCGCCGGCGCCACCGCCGAGATACTGGATCAGCGACAGCGCCGGCCGGCCGCCGGCCATGGCCAGGCTCGGGGCCGCCGGCAGCGCGTGGAACAACCCGGGGTCGGCGTGGTCGGGCAGCAGCGCGTACCCGTCGACCACCGGGTACGGCGGCTCCAGCGTGAGCACGGCGGCACCCGCCGATCAGGCGCTGGGGCCGGGGGTCGGGGCCGGCACCGGCGGCGTCACCGAGCCCGGCCCGGGCACCGGCACCGCGACCGGGGGCGCCGGCAGGAACAGGAACTCAGACGAGCCGGCGATCCGCCCCTGCTGCCCCCGCAGCGAGGTCACGGTGCCGTCGTTGGCCACGTACTCCACGTCGTAGGTGTATTCCGAGACGGTGGCGTCCGCGCGGGCGATCGACCAGGTCTGCGGCGTGAGGTCGCGGAACACCAGGGCCTGCTCGTCCAGCACGCCCCTGGCGCTGTCCTCGTAGCGCAGCCGCACCACGACCCGGCGCAGCGCCGTGCCCACCCCGGTGTCGCCCGGGTCGACCTGCAGCTTCACCACGCCACCCACGGCGTCCCCGACGATCAGCGTGCCGGCGTCGGTCGGCATGTCCGTCCAGTCCTGGGTGCGGACCGTGCCGTCCTTGCCGAGCGTCTTCACCGAGTAGCGGTAGCCGCGCACGTCCGGGTTGCGCAGCGGGAACTTCCACAGCGGCTGCTGCAGGCTGCCCAGCGACGCCTCGCTCAGGCTCAGCGTGCGCCGCTGGCGGTAGTCGCTGGCCGCGTCCCGGTAGTCCAGGTCGACGATCAGGCTCTGCACCTCGCTCCAGTCCGCCGACGGCAGCACCGACAGGTGGAACAGGTTGTCGAACGGGGTGCCGATCGACAGGTAGGCCGAGGTGGCGCCGGGGTCGTGGCCGCCGTCGAGCCACTCGGTGGTGATCCGCTGCGGCCCGGTGTCGTCGTTGACCACGTAGGTGGTGCGGTAGCGGTACGGCTTGTCCCACGGCGCGTAGATCACCCGGCGGTACTCGATGTCCGGCTTCTCCTTGGTCAGGATGACCTTCTCCACCACGTCCGGCACCTTCCGGGCCGGGTCCGCGTAGCCGATCTCCACCTCGATCGAGGTGAGCTTCTGCGACTCGAACGCCTGCACATCGGACGCCGCGACCAGCAGCTTCATCACGCCGGGGTTGGGCACCCGCAGCGTGTAATCGCGCAGCGTCGAGGTCTCCGAGTACAGGATCGCGCTGGTGACCGGTCCGGAGCTGTAGTTGACCTGCACGTCCACCTGGTATTTGTCCTGGCCGACGGCGGCCAGCCGGGTGCTGAACTTCTTCGGGTTGCGGTCGGACTTGGTGAACGCGAAGCTCTCCCGCTTGTCGATCCGCCGGCCATCCTTGGTGCCCTGGTAGGAGAAATGGCCGACGACGCTGTGCACGATGTCGCCGTACGCCTCGAAATCCAGGTTCGTGTCGACATTGACGTTGAGCGTGTTGAAGTACCACTCGGCGGTGCCGAGGTCGATGTCGAGCACCAGCTTGTCGATGTCGTCGCCGAGGAATCCGGGGTCGAACCGGGCGCTCGGGTTGTACTGGCGCTGCACCACGTCGCGCTGCACCAGGTCGAGGTCGAACGTCTTGTGGATGTCCTCGTGGATGAAGCTCATCCACTGGCTCTTGCGGTCCTCGTCGGTGGCGATCGAGCCGCCCTTGAGGAAGTTCTCCTTGACCCACTCGTCGAGCTTGCTGAACGCAAAGGCGCGCAGCGCCTCCACATCGGTGTCCTCGATCTGCGACGAGCCCTTGTCGATGGTCAGCGTGATCAGGCCCTGCGACTCCATCGTCTCGCTGACGCTGGTGCGGTGCGCGACCTCCTCGGAGTGCTCGTTGCCCCAGGTGTCCTCGTCCTCGATCTTGGACGTGGTGTAGCCCATCGTCGCGGTCTTGACCTCGTCGCTGCTGGCGTGCGCGTGCACGTGCACCGCGGGCAGCCGGATGTCGAAAGCCAGGTCGTACTCCACCACCGCGATCCCGGCGCCCTTGCGCAGCGCGTCGTAGAACAGCTGCGCGCCGAGGTCCTTCAGCTCGACGGCGAACGACGCGGTGTTGTTGCCGAACAGCGACGGCCGGCCGGACTGCACCTCGGACACGAACCGGTTGTCCTTCATGATCAGCAGCCGGACCTCGCCACCGGTGAAGTCGATTGCCTTGAGCGTCGGCGGCGGCAGGCTCGGCTCGTTGGGATACTGCGCCCGCATCCTGGCCGCCAGCCGCGGCTTGACCGTGGTCTCCAGGAAGCGCGCGTCCTCCACCAGTTGGGTGGTGAACACCAGGTAGCCGCCACCCTTGTCGTCCTCGCCCTCCCGCTCCACCGGCAGCTGGTACTTCAGGAACGTGAACTCCGGCTTGCCGTCCGCGCCGCGGGCGATCCGCAGCGTCCGCGGCAGGTAGTAGAACGCCGAGATGTCGTCGTCATCCCGGAAGATCGTGAGACCGTCGACGGTGTCGTAGACGGGAATCGACTGCATTTGCGGCACTCCCTCGGGCTGGCGGGACGGCGGCACGGCTGAAGAGTCGGGGCGGACCGGTACTAATACCTCGTCGGCCGATGAATACGCTGATCTTGTGAGCGGAGCAGTACGTTACGCCTTTCAGACGCACGGAGTCGATCATGCTGGCCCAGCCCGCGCGTCCGGTCAAGGCCCGGCGTCCCGCCAGCCACCCCCGGCGAGCCGTGCGGCCCGGCCCCGTCCGCCCTCCAGAGCCGCCCCGGCCGCCGTTGATACCGCCGCCGTACCAGGATCCTTGATGATCATGGACTCGGCCGCGGCGGCGGCCCTACACTTTCCATAAACGGTTGATACCGTCCGTTTATGCGTAGTGACGCTCCACCGCTACGCGTACGGCGCGTGCCGGCGTTGTCGGCCCGGGTCATCGGTACCGTTCGAGGGATGTCCGAAAACGCCGCGTCGCCCCAGGCATACCTGGACGAGTCCTTCCGGGAGCACCCGACCAGTGGCATCTATGTATGTCCTTGCTGCGGCGGTCATCGGGCCAGCAGTCAGCGTTGCGGCGCGCACCCTGATGCTTCGGCTTCGCGGCTCCAGAAGCACGGCCAAGCTCCACTGGAGCCAGATGGACCGCATCCAACGCAAGGCTGCAACCGAGGAGATCGCGGCCGTCGATGGCCTACATTTGATCGCAATCGGCTCACCGGTTCCCCGGCGCCGCCAGGAACGAGCCCGTGCGACGTGCCTTGCGGCTCTGGTGCCGGAACTGAGCGGCGTGGGTGTTCGGCACATGCGAATGGAGGCGCGAACACTCGTTCTTGACCAGCGCGACGTGAAGACCGTCGTCGGCGCACGGTACGCGTTACCGAAAGGTGCTCAGCTACGGATTGACCATGCCCGTGGCTGTGACGACCCATTACTGTGGGTTGCCGACATCCTAGCCGGGGCCGTAAGGACACACTACGATGGCGACCCGACCTACCGAGACATCTTGATAAACCGAATCCATGAACACAACGTTGCGACGGGTTGCTGACATGCGTAAGGCCAGGCTCCCGGTCTGCCCCAGGTCACCTGGCCTTGCGGCTCGCTCAACGCCCACGACGCAGAGCTGTAAAGTACTTTACCCGTCATTGTCAACGAAACCTAGCGCGGATGTTGCGGGGCAGAGACGGACCAGGTCGACGTGCTTGCGGTGGCCGGCTTGGACGAACCCGTCGTCGTCGACGGCACGCACCTCGATGTGCATCGAGCCACCGGTGTCGGCGCGCAGGTCGGCGCGCACGGCGTCCAGCGGCAGGTCGGCGTGCGGCGCGGGGCGCAGCAGCACCAGCAGCCGATCGGGGCCCTCCTGGACCAGCTGGTACCGCTCGACGGGGTGGCTGCGGATGGTCCGGGCCAGCAGCGCGACTGCCAGCACCTCGCCGGTCGGCAGCTCGATGCCGGGCAGCTCGCGGCCCTCCACCAGGCGCAGCACCGGCTGCGGCCGGCCGCAGTCGCAGGGCTCGGTGGCCAGCGCGCCGACGTCGCCGGTGCGGTAGCGCACCAGCGGCATGGCCTCGGTGACCAGGTTGGTCACCACCAGCTCACCGGGCTCGCCGTCGGGCACCGCATTCCCGTCGCCGTCCACCACCTCGACCAGCAGCCGTTCGGCTTCGATGTGGTAGGAGCCGCGCACGCATTCCGCCGCGATCGTGCCGACCTCGCGCATTCCGTACACGTCGAACACCGGCGCCTGGAATGCGCCCGCCAGCGTGCGGCGGGTTTCCGGCAGCAGCCGTTCGCCGTAGGTCAGCACGGCCGTCGGGCGCACCGCATTCGGCGATGGCGGCTCGACGAGCCGGGCCAGCCGAATGCAGTCGCTTGGGTGGCCGAACACCAGGTCCGGCCGGAACTCGACGGCCCGGCGAAGCAGCCGTTCGTCCCGGCCGAACTCGGCGACCCTGGCCAGCCCCTGGGCCGCAGCGGTGTACTCGAACCAGCCCTTGAGCCAGTTCTGAAACGGCACCAGCACCCGCTGGTGAAACCGCAGCCCGTACCGCTCGTTGCGCACCTGGGCCAGTGCGAAAAGGTGCACGAAATGCGCCTCGTCGAAGATCACCTTCAACGGTACCCCGCTGGTGCCGGATGTCCTTCCAAAGCGGCACAACGCCGGGTCGATATCGTCGACGCACAGGTCGACCAGCCGGCCGCGCACGGTCTCGCGAGCGACCAGCGGCAGCGTGGCCAGGTCGGCGAGGGGGTCAGCCGACGGCGCGCGGTAGCCGTTGTCGCGGTAGTAGAACGGCACGGTGCCGGCGATGCGGCGCAGCTGCGCGGCGAGCCGGCGGTGTTGCAGATCGAGCAGCGCGGCCGGGTCGTCCGGCATCTGCTGGTATTCCCGATAGGCCGCGTACACCCGCGGAAAGAGCCGCGCCTGGTCGGTCATCTCGCGCAGGATGGTCCGGGTGGCCACCGCCTCGCCCTCGGCCGACCGGTCGGCCTTGATCGCCTCGGGCATCCATTTCCTCTCGAAACGTGCGGCAGCCGGTGGGGGCGCTACGCGGAATGCACTCCCGGTAGCGCCCAGTGCCGGCTGCCGGTATTCCTAGTTGACAATGTCCTTCACGGACAGGATCTCCTCGATCGCTTCGATGCGCTGTTCCTTCGACATTCCGTCACCTCCCCCCTTCGATCGACCGGGGAAACAGGCTGAGCGAATAGCAATTCCGAATACAGGAGTTTATGCAGCACACAAGCGGCTGTCAAGGGCCGTTGGAATTGCATTCCACGTGCCGGCCACACGGAGTCTTGATCGGAAATACCGGCGGCCGTATGGTGCGGGGTATGGCTGCAGCGATCACCGTGGAACGCCTCAGCAGGACGTTCCACAATGGCGATCATGAGGTGCCGGCGCTGCGCGAGGTGAGCTTTACGGTCGGCGCCGGCGAGATCGTCGGCCTGCTCGGTGAAAATGGCGCCGGCAAGACGACATTGACCAAGATCCTGGCCACGCTGCTGCTGCCGACCGCCGGCTCGGCGCGGATATTCGATCACGACGTGGTCCGCGACGTCCGGGCCGTGCGCGCCGGCATCGGGGTGGTGTTCGGCGGCGACCGCGGGCTCTACGGGCGGTTGACCGGGCGCGAGAACCTCTCGTTCTTCGCGATGCTGAACGGGGTCGGCCGGCGCCGGTTCAAGGCCAGGATCGAGGCCGCGCTGGCCACCGTCGGGCTCGATCCGGTGGCCGACCGGGCCGTCGAAACATATTCGAAAGGCATGCGCCAACGGCTGCACATCGCGATCGGAATGATCACCGAGCCGCGGCTGCTGCTGCTCGACGAACCGACCGTCGGGCTCGACCCGGTCGAGGCCGAACGGCTGCGCAAGAGCATCGCCGGAATGCGCGAGCTCGGCACCACGGTGCTGCTGACCAGCCACTACCTGCTCGACATCGAGCGGCTCGCCGACCGGGTCGTGCTGCTGTCGAAGGGCGAGATCGCCGGCGACATGACCGTCGCCGAATTCGCCAGGACCGCCGGGTACACGGCGACGGTCACCATCCGCGGGCGCGGCGCCCCGCCAGCGGTGCTGGCCGGGCCCATTCCCGGAATCTCGGTCGACTCGGTGGGCACCGACGGTCCGGTATGGGTCGCCGGGCTGAAGGTCAAGGACTGGGGCAGCGAGTCGTTCGGGCAGCTGAGCGCGCTGCTGTCCGGCGGCGACATCCTCGATATCGACGTCTCGCCGCTTCGGCTCGAGGACGTGTACGCCCGGTTCGGGGGCACGATCGCGGCGAACCGCGGGCGCGGCACCGGCGCCGGCGCCCATGGCTGAGCGGCTCGTGACGGCCGCCTGGGTCGTGCTGTCCGCGATGCGGACCCAGGCCAGGGCCATGCGCGGCAGCCAGCTGGCGATCCTGCTCGGCGCGGTGCAGCCCATGGTGCTGCTGGTCGTGCTGGCCGGCGCCGCGCCGGCGGGAGGCCGGACACCGCTGGCCGCCGGGCACCTGGTCGCCGGCGTCGGCATGACCGCGCTGTGGGGCTCCACCATCTGGACGGCCGGCGGCATTCTCCGCGGTGAACGCGTGCAGGGCACCCTGCCGGCGCTGGTCACCGGCGTGCGCTCGGCGTACCTCGTCCTTTTCGGGAAGAGCCTGGCCGCCACGATCCGGCTCACCGGCATCATCGGCGCCACAATTGTGGTGGCCGCGCTTGTGCTGCGCCTGCCGGTGCGCATTGCCAGCCCGTTCTGGCTGGCCGCCGGAGTGCTGGCCGTCATCGCCTGTGGCACCGCGCTCGGCATGCTGCTCGCCACCATCTTTCTGGTCACCAGGCACGGCCAGCACTGGGCGAGCGCGCTGATGTATCCCGTGTTCATCATGGGCGGGATGCTCATTCCCGGTGAACTGCTGCCGGCGGCGCTGCACTGGGTGCCCGCGGTGGTGCCGATGCACTGGGCGCAACGGTTCCTCACCTCGGCAATGGACGGAACGGCGCCGCTGTTCCCATTGCTGATGCTGGCCGGCATGTCGGCGGGCTATTTCCTGCTGGCCGCCGGGCTGTTCTCCAGGGTCATCGACCTCGCCAGATCGCGAGGCACGCTTGAGCTCTCCTGAACGGGAATTGGACGCCGGCGGCCGGGAATGGATGCGGACGGCGCTGCACACCGGCTGGCGGGAGCTGCTCGCCGCCGACCCGCCCGGCGTATTCCTGGCCACCATCGGCACCCGGGTGGTGTTGCAGGCGCTGTTCTTCACGCTCCTCGGCGATGTGGTCGGCGGCGCCGCCCAGCGCGAGTACGCCTTCGTCGGGATCAGCGCGGCCGTCATGTGCACCATGGCCACCGTCGCCATCAGCGAGGTGCCGGCGCACGACAAGCAGTGCGGCACCATGTGGCGGATCCGGATGGCCCGGCGCAACCCCGCGGCCATCCTCGCGCTGCGCGCCGCCCCGTACCCGGCAGCCGGGCTGGCGCTGGGACTGCTGGCCATCCTGGTCGCCGGCCCGCTGGCCGGGCTGGCCGGCCTCACCGCCCGGCTGCTGCCGCTGCTGCCGATCTACGTGCTGATGGCCCTGACCGCCAGCGCGGCCGGCTTCGCCGGGGCGGCGCTCTCCGCCGGCAAGCGGGCCGACGTGCTGGTCGGCAACCTGCTCGCCTACCTGATCCTGCTCGCCGGCGGCGCGTTCCTGCCCCCCGGCCGCGTCCCCTGGGTCGACGCCATCGGCACCGTCCTGCCCATGCGCCACGGCCTGGCCGCCGTGCACGCCGCGCTCGCCGGCCAATCCTGGGCCGGCCAGGTGCTCGCCGAGGCCGCCGTCGGCGTGGGCTGGGCCGCCGCCGCCTGGGCCGCGCTCACCATCCAGTTCGCCCGCGCCCGCCACCACGGCCACGACGACTTCGACTGATGAGCGGCCAGGACGGCCCTCGCCCGATCCGCACAGACCACGCGCCACTTGTTGCTATAACTTCTGTCGTGACATCGACGCCGTTCACCGACGCCAGAAACCGGCCCTCCGAGCTGCTCGACGTGATCGGCCGCCCGGACGTGCTGCGCCAGCTCGCGGAGTCCCACTCGGCGGTCGATGCGGGAGACGTGCTGGACACCGATGAGCTCGCCGCGCTCATGGCCAAGCGCACCCAGAAAGCGCGGTGAGCGTTGTTGCTTTCTCGGATCACTGCTCGACCGGTGAGCCGCCCCGGGGGCCACCACATCGACCTGCTCGCCGACAGCCAACATCGCATCGAGCTCGCCTTCGGTGAGGTCGATCTTGGTGAGCTCGTCCTGAGGCTCCCGCACGCCTTCCATCATGCGCCTTACCTCGTCGCCACGACAGCCGTCCGCAGCCGCCAACTGCCATCCGCTCCCTGGTCATAGACCCCCGCGCAGGTTGCCGCCTCGCGGGGGTCGCCCATGTGCTTTTGTCGTAATTGACCGTAGCAGTGGGGTACGACAAAACGGCCGTTGCCAGCTAATTAATCGACCTCAACCTTGGCCCCGATGGACGGAAGGGGAATGCGTAGTCGCCTTCCGGGTCGGCGATGCCGACGAGGTCGGCGATTTCGCCTATGGTCAAGCCCCGCGCCGAGAGGGCGTCGCCGATATTCCGAGGCAGGCTCGCCGACTCCTCTGGGAGATCATCGCTGACCGGTTCGCGTGTCACCCACCCTCGGGCACTCAGGTACTTATATAGGTTAGCTCGGTGGGTCGCAGTCAGCAGACGTAAATCCTTGGCGCGCTCGATGAGTGCCTGCATGGAGACGGCCCACTCTCGCTTCAAGTCCAACAACTTGCCGATCGTGAGGTTATGCAACTGTGGCCGAATGACTGAAGCCGGCATGAGGAACTCTGCCGCGAAGGCGTTCGCTTGCTCTTCAAGCTCGTCCGAAACCACTTCCGAATGAAGGCATAGATGACCCATCTCATGGGCCAAGGTCAACCGTTTGCGATCAGTTGGACGCCGACAGTTCAGCAAGATGATCGGATGCTGGTCAATCCACTGAGTTAGGCCGTCGACGCGGGCAGGACCGAAGTCTTCTTCGATGACTAAGCATCCTGCAGCCTCAATCCATCGGACGAGCGTTCGCACTGGGCCGACTGGCATTTTCCATTGCATCCGCAGCAATCGCGCCGCGTCGGCCGGTGGGGTCTCAAACGGATCGAACCTGGGTATGTACTGCTCGGCCCGCAACGAGACTTCCTCGTAAAGTTGGCAAGCATGCAACCGATGCATGTTCAGGCGAGCCTCCAGCCGCTTCCAATCAGTCGGCTTGGCGGTCTTTCGTCGACGCATGTGAACGTCTATTGCCCAAGCACCGCGTGACCGTCCAGCGTTAAGTAAAAAATGGACGGTAACGCCAAGCGCGTCAGCAAGCCGGGCGACTACTTCAGGCTCCGGTTCACGAGAACCATTCTCGTAGCGAGACATTGCGCCCTGGCTAATCCCTGCAGCAGTCGCCAACTGCTCCTGGGTGAGGCCACGGGCTTGACGGGCCGTCGTCAGGACTTCCCCGAAGTCACTCGCCGGTTTCATCGGTCATCGGCTTGTCAATCGCTGAACCTTCAACCGTTGGCTGGGTGGGACCGGGAACCGTGGGAACATGGACATCACCAAGTCCAACCTCGTCGTCCCATGGGGGCAATACATCTTTCCAAAGGATATCGTCCCGACTGGATCGAAGAGTCAGGACAGCGTTGCCTACCGAACGCTCAGTGCTGTGCCACTCATACCCTGCGGCCAAGCGGACCTCGTCCATACCTTCAAGCGGTAGCTGGACGGGGCCTTGAGCAAAGAACTCGTCGGCGGCCAAGGTCGGGTAGGTCCGAATCTGACCTTCCTCGTCGTGCCGCACCTTGTCGCCCAAGCCGGCCTTGACCGTATCGGAGTCTGGGTACGATTTCATGACAGTTTTTATACCACCCCGCCCCCCAGGAGGTGCACGAGACACGCCGCCTTTGGCTGCACGTCCTAGAACCTATTAATGACCCGCTTCGACCGGTGGACATCGTCTCCAGCGCGGCCGTCGCTGAGGATGCGGCGTGGCCACGAACCGGCGACTGATCCTGGTTGCGGTCGGTGGGAGCCGATCGCCTGGGCCGCGCGTCACAGCTGTGTTCTGGCAGACGGCGGCTACGCCGGGTACTAGCTCACGGGTGAACGCCTTCCGGCGCCTAGGGTCCCGGACGGCGCGGCCGGGCGTGACGAGGGGGACTTGGATGCGTGACCAGCGATGGGGTTTCGAGGATGGCGACGACTGGGACGAGGTGCCGCCCGCAGGGGGGCAACCGGTCGGCGACGCGGCCGAGGAGCTGATCGGGCGGGATCCGGACGGGGTCGTTTCGGTGGTGGTGGGCACGGACGCTGCCGTCCGCGGCGTGCGCCTCGACCCGGGCTGGCGCCAGCACGTCGATCCGCGGGCGCTGCACCGCAGTGTCCTGGCCGCCGCCAACAACGCGACGATGGGGGCGCTGGCCTGGCAGGTCGCGGCCGGCCCGCCGACGCCGGCGACCCCACCGGCGGCTCCCGCCGACGAGACGCCGTTGACCAGGACCGATGTCCGGCGGCTGCTCGACGCCGTCGCCGGCGAGGTGGACCTCGTCACCAGCCGGCTCGCGGCCGTGAGCGAGCGGTCGGCGCCGGTCGCCAGCGCCGGCCGGCACGTCAGTGCGGTCTCGCGACGCGGTCAGGTGGTCGAGGTCTGCGTCGACGCGAACTGGGCCTCGTCGGCCCGCCACACCGAGATCGAGTCGGAACTGCTCGACGTGCTCACCAGGCTCCGCCGGGACGGCAACCCCGGTGGGCTCGCCGAAGCGCTGCACGGCAGCGCCATCACCGAGCTCAACGCCCTGGCCAGCGATCCGCAGCTGCTGCTGCGCCGGCTCGGGCTGCTACCGGGAAGCGAGGAACTATGACCGCCTTCGATGTCGCCACCCAGGCGTTGCGCGCCGACGCCCAGATCTGGAGCACCGCCTGCGCCGACCTGGACGCACCTATCTCGGCCATCGGCGGCCTGGCCCTGTCCGGCGCCGAGATGTCCAGATATGCCGTCGACGCCGGCCTGGACCGCACCTACAACGACGCCAGGACCAGGCTGATGGACATGCTCAGCCGGGCGCGGCAGAACTTCACCAACCTGAGCCAGGCACTCGACGCCGCTGCGGATACCTACCAGCGGGAGGAGCAGGCCAACCTGCACCTGATCGAAGGCACCTACTAACGCCTACTCACCCGGAGGGAAAGCGCTCATGTCGTCGGCAGTGATGGACCCGCTGGTCCAGGAGGCGTACGAGAAGCTGCAGGAGCTCCAGCGGAAGGTTGACGAGTTCTTTGACCAGGTAAACAGCGCGCTGAGCTGGGTCCCGTTCTTCCTCTCGCATCTGATCGAACCCATCAGGGCCGCCATCGAGGCGCTCAATGCCAAGCTCGGCGAGTTCTGGGAGCGGGCGAACCAGCTCATGGAACAGCCCGGCAGCCCGTCGCGTCTCAACGCGGCCGCGCAGCAGTGGAGCAGCCAGGTCGCCGCGCCACTGGCCGCCATTGCCGGCGCCATCGGCCCGAGCCAGCTCAGGACCAACGTCGAATGGGTCGGCCGGGCCGCCGAGACCTACCGGGCAACCGTCCCCGCGCAGGTGTCCGGGGTCAATGGGGCCAAGGACATCGCAAACCAGATGCGCGCCTCGCTGACCAGCCTCGCGAACTCGGTCGAGAACTTCTGGCTGGCCATCGGAATTGCGTTCGCCACCTTCATCGTGGGCGCCGTCGCCGCGATCGTCGCCGCCGCCACCGTGGTCGGCATCCCCGCCGCCGTCGCCGCGCTCGCCACGGCCGTCGGGGTGTCGATCGGTCTCATCACCGCCACCGTCGTCGCCCTCAACAGCCACCTCAACACCATCGAGACCGAGCAGGCCACCATCCGGGAGAAGATCATCGACCTCGGCACCCAGTGGTCCGCGAGCGACATCGGCGCCATGTCGGACGCCAGCGTCGCCGACGGCGACGCCTCGGACTGGCGCGTCAACCGATGAGCCACCTACCGATCCCCCGGCAGCACGCCGCCCACCCGATCCGCCGATGCAACCGGGTCGGCGGGGCAATCATCGCCATCGCCCCGGCGCTGGCCGCCATGAACACGATTGCCGGCCTGCTCGCGGGCGGAGCGCTCGGCGCCATCACCATCTCCAGCGGTATCACCGGAGCCGGCCTGGCCCTGCTGTCCGGCCTCATCCTGCGCAACGCGACCACGCATTTGCGCGGCCCGTACGTCAACGAACCACGCGCCCGCACCGTGCGCCGCGTCCTCGCCTTTCTCTGCGTCGCCACGGCCCTGTGTTATACCGGCCTTCTCGTCGCGGCCTTCGCCATTGGCGTGACCGCGACGGCCTTCCCGCTCCTGCTCCTGAATACGTTTCCCACCGCCCTCGCCGCTACCGCCGCCATCACCAGTACCCAAGTACTGCGACGCCCCGGGCCCGACCGATGACGCCGCCCGCCAGCGCCGGCCACCACGCTCCGGGGGCGGAACGCTACATATTCAGATACCTAGGCGACGAGGTGTGGCTGGTGGACCGGCGGCTCGTGCACACCGTCGCGCCGCTGTCGGCGCCGCTGGTGGAGCTGGCCGGGCGGTCCGGGTTCTGGTGCGAGCTGCGCGACGCCGAGGGACGGCCGGTGCACCGGCAGGTGCTGCGGGATCCGAGGCATCCGGCGGAGGAGGTGCCGGGGCGGCTGCGGCAGGTGCCGCGGGCGGCGCCGGCCGGGGTGTTCACCGTGCTGGTGCCGGCCACCGGTGGCGCGGGCGAGCTTGCGCTGATCCAGCGCCGGGCCACCGATGAGGCGCCGCGCGACGTGTTCACGGTGCGCGTCGAGCCACCGCCCGTCGAGCCGGCGCCGTGAGTGCCGCGGACGGCACCGTGGCCGGGCTGACCACGGTGGTCGACAGCGGCCCGTCGAGCCGGCGGTTCGACGTGGTGGTGACCGGCGACGGGTACACCAGCGACGAGCTGCCGCTGTTCGCCGAGCGGGTCGCCGAGTTCTGCGAGCGTTTCTTCGACGCGCCGCCGTTCGACGTGCTGCGCCCGCTGGTGAACGTGCACCGGCTGGATGTCGCCTCCGCCGACAGCGGCGCCGACGACCCGCTGACCTGCGAGGACGGCTCCCGCGGCTCGGGCGCGGCGCCGCGGACATTCTTCGACGCCGGCTTCTGCGGCGGCGGCAGCCGGCGCCTGCTCACCGTCGACACCGCCGCCGTGCTGGCCGCGGCCGGCGCGCACGTGCCGGCGTACGACATGGTGTTCGTCCAGGTCAACACTGCCAGCTACGGCGGGTCGGGTGGCGCCGTCGCGGTGTTCTCCGCGCACCCGGACGCCGCCGAGATCGCGCTGCACGAGATGGGGCACACGGCGTTCGGGCTGGCCGACGAGTACCCCGCGAAGGCCGGCTGCGACCGGCCGGACCCCGGCCACGACCACCACCCCGGGCCGGAACCGGACTACCCGAACGTCACGCTCGACCCGGCCGCGCGGAAATGGGCGGAGCTGGTCGCCGCCGGCACGCCGCTGCCCACCATGACCAACCCCGACCCGAGCCGCTGCGACCGGCGGCCGAGCCCGGCGCCACCCGGCACGGTCGGCGCGTTCGAGGGCGCGGACTACCACCGCGGCGGGGCCTACCGTCCGGAGTACGACTGCCGGATGCGCACGCTCGGCGCGCCGTTCTGCGCGGTGTGCCAGCGGGAGATCCGCCGCCAGGTGTTGCGTTACGCAACCTGATGATCGTTCGGACGTATCATTTCGTCCCTTCGGACGATCTGGTTGTGTCGTCGCAGTGCCATCCCCTCACGGCGGGGCCCAACCCCTCCCTGCGGGGCCCAACCCCGTCCAGGCGGGGCCGATCGGAGGGATCGGATGACAGCGAAACGGGTCTACTTCTTCAGCGGGACCGAGTACGTGCGGTTCGACAGCGCGATCAACAATGTGCCGTCCGGCTACCCGCGGGACACCGTGTCGATGTGGGGCGGGCTGCCCGCCAACATCAGCGCGGCGTTCTACCGCGGCAAGGGCCGGGCCTACTTCTTCGCCGGCAGCCAGTACTACCGCTACACCGTGCTGCGCAACGCGGTGGACGCCGGCTACCCCAAGCCGATCGCCGGCAACTGGCCCGGCATGAGCGACATCGGCTTCGACACCGACCTGGACGCCGCCGTGAACTGGGGCAACGGCAAGGTCTACTTCTTCAAGGGCACCCAGTACGCCCGCTACGACCTGCCGTCGGACAAGACCGACACCGGCTACCCCAAGCCGATCGCCGGCAACTGGCCGGGGGTGTCCGGCACCGGCTTCGAGAACGGCATCGACGACGCCGTGAACTACGGCAACGGCAAGGTCTACTTCTTCCGCGGCGACAAGTACCTGCGGCTGGACCTGGTCAGCAAGGGCGTCGATGCCGGCTATCCCAAGCCGATCGCCGGCAACTGGCCCGGCGTGTACACCTCCGGCATCAGCGCCGCGCTGGAGTGGCCGTACGCCGAGGTGGCGCCGGGCGGCTTCAACGTGCCGACCGCGCGCAGCGGCTGCCAGCTCGTGGCGGCCGGCGGCGGGAACAACCGCGGCGGCGAGCAGTTCCTCATGAACGTGGACTTCCACGAGCCGGCGCACCCGGTGACCTGCGCGGTCGGCGAGTACCGCCAGTACGTGCGGGGCACGTTCATCACCAACGGCATCCTCAGGACGCACCAGCTCACCACCGGGCCGGCCGGCGCGGCGGTGAACATGCTGCCGGCGCCACCAGCCGGCTCGGCCGGCGACAACTTCCTCGAGGACGGCGTGCCCAGCGCGCGGATGGGCGGCACCGGGGACTTCAACTACGGCCACCGCCTCGACACCCGCGGCGTGGCGACGGACGTCTACCAGCCGGACCGGCTCGAGGGCTGCCAGTACCGCGGCTTCGACTTCCCGAGCGTCACCGGGCCGCCCGGCATCACCTACAACATCTCGCTCGATTTCCGCGGCGACGCCATCGACTTCGCCACCGGCAATGAGGTACTGAACACCGCCAACTGGTCCGTCAACTGCTCAGGGACGCTGTGATGATTGGAACACTGGGATGACCGAACCCGTATCGCAAATCGCCGGCGAGCACTGGGTGTTCGCCACCATTCACCAGGTTGGCGACGGGCAGGTCGGCGCCCACGTCAGCATCGCCGTCCAGGAGCCGGGCGAGATCTCGGCGGACAACCTGGACCTGGCCATCGAGGCCGGCGGGCAGTTCCTCGAGCAGATCGGCCGGCCGGGCAACAATGCGACGCCGCTGCACTACATCTCCACCGGCGCCACCACGGCGATCGCCGATTTCGTGTTCGCCAACCCCACCAACGCCACCCCGACCCGCGCCACCGTCACGCTCAACGGCGAGTCCGTCGCCTTCGACTACAGCCCACCCCCCATCGCCTGATATCGCCTGATGTGGTGTTCCGCGACGATGTGACATCTCCCCAATAGAACCGTCAAGATGTCACATCGTCGCGGGCGGGCGGACCGGACGCACCTGCGTCGACGCTGTACAGGTGTAACATGTGACACATGACCGCCGAACCGGCACGGACAGGTTCGCGCATCAGCGTAGGGATGCGCGAACTGTCGCAGCGAACCGCGCGGGTCCTGGCCATGGTTCGGGCCGGGGAGACCGTGGAGATCACGGACCGGGGCAGGACCGTGGCACGGATCGTGCCGGCCGCAGATGATCGTTACGAACAGCTCGTCGCCGCAGGCATCATTCGCCCGGCCGCGCGACGCTTCGACATGACCAACCTCCCCGCTCCAGTGGTGAATCCCAGCGGCCGAGATTCCGGGGACTGGCTCGCCGAGCTGCGCGGCGAGCGCTGAATGCCAACCCTGATCTACGTCGACACGTCCGCCGTCGCCAAGCTGTTCATCGCCGAGCAGGAAACTCCGGACCTTCGACAATGGCTCGCGCAACAGCCAGATCCGCGCCTAGTGTCGTCTGCCCTGCTCGGCGTCGAACTGGCCCGATTGCTTGGATTGATAAACCCGGCGTCCGTGCCGACCGCCGAAAAGTTCCTCGATACCGACATTGACATTGTGGAAATTACCCCACCGGTGCTCCGCGATGCGGCTACGGTACCCCCACCTCGACTCCGCACGTTGGATGCCATCCACCTCGCCACCGCTTTGGACCTGCAGGAAAGCTTGGACGTGATGCTGACCTACGACAAGCTTCTCATTCACGCCGCCAGGGCTGCAGGCCTGACGGTAGATTCTCCGGGCGCCGACTACTGACGTGGTGATGGTCCGGCGGCTCGGAAACCTGTTCGCCGGGCTTGTGCTGTTCGGCGTGAGCATCGGGCTGATGATCGCCGCAAACCTCGGCCTCGCCCCGTGGGACGTTTTGCATCAGGGGCTTTCGCTGCGGACCGGGCTGCCGATCGGCTGGGTGGTCAACCTCGTCGGCGCCGCCGTGCTGCTGCTGTGGCTACCGCTGCGGCAGCGGCCCGGCATCGGCACCATCAGCAACGTCATCGTCGTCGGCCTGGCCGCGGACGCCACCCTGGCCCTGCTGCCACCGCTGAGCGGCCTCGCGCCGCGGGTCACCCTGCTGCTGCTCGGCGTGCTGGCCAACGGCGTGGCCACCGGCCTGTACATCGGCGCCGGCCTCGGCCCCGGCCCGCGCGACGGCCTGATGACCGGCCTGGCCAGGCGCGGCCACTCCATCCGCGTGGTGCGCACCTCGATCGAGCTGACCGTGCTCGGCACCGGCTGGCTGCTCGGCGGCACCCTCGGCGCCGGCACCCTGCTCTACGCCTTCGCCATCGGCCCGCTGGCCCACTTCTTCATCCCGCGGCTGGCGGTCACCGGCCCGGCCCGGGAGCCGAACCGCCCAGCCGGCCAGCCCTAACGCCTGTTGAGCAACCCCGCTGCCCGCCGCTGCGGTCCGTGGACGACACGAGCGTCGCCCCGCGGTAGCGGTCGGATGGTCACCTGGGTGCCGGTGCTGCTCCGTTGCGGCGTGGGCGTCCCAACGCTCGCCAGCTGAACACTGGGACGCCCACACCTCACCGGGGACGGGGCATACAGCCCCGGACCCCCACCATTCGTCGACGCGTGGGCGTCCCAACGCTCGCCAGCTGAACACCGGGACGCCCACACCTCACCGGGGACGAGGCGGGCCGCCCCGAACCCCCACCATTCGTCGACGCCTGGGCGTCCCAACGCCCGCCAGCTGAACACCGGGACGCCCACACCTCACCGGGGACGAGGCGGGCCGCCCCGAACCCCCACCATTCGTCGACGCCTGGGCGTCCCAACGCCCGCCAGCTGAACACCGGGACGCCCACACCTCACCGGGGACGGGGCACCCGATGCTGGGCACCCGATCCCGGGCGATTTCGGGCGATGGCCGGTCAGAGGCCGGCGACGTTGAGCAGGCGGTCCGGCGTGCCGTCCGGATCGGTGGCGGTGAACCAGTCGAGGGTGGCTTGCCGCTGCAGGGCGGCCTTGACGTTGCGCGGCGAGGCGGCTGGGTGGACCGACTTGTACAGCGCCGCGGCGCCGGCCACGTGCGGGGTTGCCATGGAGGTTCCGCTGATGGCCCGGTAGCCGGTGGGCGAGCCGATCTGGCCACCGGTGGGAACCGTGCTCAGGATGCAGACGCCGGGGGCGATCAGGTCGACGTCCGCGCCGAAGTTGGAGAAGTCCGCGAAGGTGTCGTCCTGGTCGGCACGGCAGGTCGGCGAGCCGAGCCCGCCCGGGCTGCCGTCGAAGTCGGCGAGCGCGGACACCGTGATCACCTCGTCGTAGCTGGCCGGGACGCCCTGTGCCGCGTCGACGGCCTGGTTGCCGGCCGCGACCGCGTAGGTGACCCCGGCGGCGACCGAGGCGCAGATGGCCTGGTGCAGCGGGTCGCCGGTGCAGCCGGTGTCCGAACCTCCGCCGCTGAGGCTCATGTTGGCGACCTCGATGGTCGCGGCGTTCGCCGTCACCCAGTCGATGCCGCAGATGACCGAGGCGAAGCTGCCGGACCCGGCGTTGTTCAGCACCCGCACCGCCCAGAGCCGGGCCCCGGGCGCCACCCCCACGACGCCGATGTCGTTGTCCCTGGCCGCGGCCGTCCCCGCGACGTGGGTGCCGTGGCCGTTGCCGTCGGCGAAGCTCGGGCCGCTCAGGCAGTTCACCCCGCCGGCAACCGTGAGGTCGGGGTGGGTGGGGTCGATCCCGGTGTCCAGGATCGCGATGTCGGCGTCCACCGCGCCGGCGCCGTCACCGGCGGCCGCCGAGCTCAGCTCGCCGTCGATGCGGTCGATTCCGGTGGGCAGGATCTGCGCCGCGATCGAGACCACGCGGTCGGCGGTCACCGAGGCGACCCGGCCGTCCGCGGCCACCCGCGCGGCCTGCGCCGCCGACAGGCGCGCGGCATACCCGCGCACGGCGTGCCGGTAGACGTGGTCGATCTCCGCGCCGTAGCCGCGGTGCTCGGCGGCCACCGCGTCCACGTCGCCGCCACGCAGCACCACGATGTAGGAGCCCGGGTGGCCGCTGGCGCCCCCCGGCGCCGCCGCTGCCGGCACCGCCGACGGCACCGCGAACAGCGCGACAACCGGTACGGCGGCCACAATAAAAGCGAGACGGGAAAAGCGAATACGGCGCATCGTTAACCCCTCCGAACGCAACCACGAAAAGCCCGGCCCAGCGGGAGCCTAATCCTCGCCCGGCCGGTTGGCGATCACGAACACAATGGCGACACGAGCCGCTACCGTCAGCATTCCCTCCGACGGTGTCGCAGTACCCGGCACCGCTCGCCGGCACGCCCGCCCCCAGCCACGCCCCGGCCCGCGAACCGGGCAAATGGTTCATCCGCACGTTAGAACGGCACGGATGGTCCATCCACCGAGGTGCCTCCCCAGCAGGAGTTGGTGATTACGCTCGCCGAACCACGTTTAGCGCGCTGAACATGAAAAGGCGGCGTGGCCAACGGCGGCAAACGGTCAGCGGCCCGGGTGCCAGGATGCGGCCAGCAGCGCGCGGTGGCGGAACGCGAGGACGGCGGTGAGGGCGGCGAGCGCAGCCGCCGTCACCAGCAGCGTCGGCCGGGTGCCGAGCAGGCGCAGGGCGAGGCCGGAGCCGGCGATGGACAGGCTCCACGAACCCCAGACGGTCAGCACCAGGAGTCCCGCCGTGCGCCCGGCCAACTCGGGCGGCATCGCGTGCTGGACCAGGGTGGCAAGGATATTGGCGGCCACCGCACTGGTGCCGAGCATCACCATGGCCGGCAGCAGCACGGGGAAGGCGGGCACCGCCGCCATGGCGAGCAGGCATGCCGCCGCGGTGGCGGCCGCCACGACGGCCAGCACGCCGCCGCGGCGCAGCCGGTGCCCGGCAGCGGTCAGCAGCAGCGCGCCGGCGGCACCACCGGCGCCGAACGCACCGATGAGCACGCCGACGACCCAGGGCTGCCACCGGCTGGCCTGCGCCAACTCCGTGATGCCGAGCTGCACGGGGCCGCACACCGCCAGGTTGACCGCGGCCAGCAGGAGCAGCGCCGGCCCGGCGACCGGGTTCCTGGCGGCGCACCGCAGGCCGTCACCGATGTCAGCCAGCATCCCGCCGCCACGGCTCGGACGGCAGGCGGCAAGCCCCGGCATCGGCACAAGCAGCGCCGCCGCGATGACAAAGCTCGCCGCATCCAGCAGCAGAACCGTACGGATGCCGGCCGCGGAAAGCAGCAGCCCACCCATCGGCGCGCCGAGCACCGCCGCGAGCCTGGCCGCCGTCGACCGGGCGGAGGTGACCCGGATGAGCTCGGCCCGAGCCACCAGCCGCGGCGCCAGGCTGCGGCCGGCCGGGTCGGCCAGCGCCGCGCCGACGCCGAGCAGCAGGGTCGTCGCCAGCAGCGGCCACGCACCCCCGCCGGCCCAGCCGGCGGCAAGCGCGAGCAGCGCCGCGGCGCGCAGCAGGTGGCAGGCGAGCAGCAGCCGTCGCGGGTCGAACCGGTCGGCCAGCACCCCGCCGACCAGGGGCAGCACCAGGCGGGGCAGCCCGACCGCCGCGAGGACCGGACCTGCGGCCGCCGGTCCGAGCACCCCGATCGCCGTCACGGTCAGCGCGACCGACGTGCATTGGTCGCCAAACGCCGACAGCCCCTCGCCGGCCAGCCAGCACCGGATCCGGCGGTCGCGCAAGGGCCGCGCAATGGCCGGCGAGTCCACCGGCCGGTCAACCCGCGGCGTCCGGGCGGCAGGCCCGACGCCGCGTTTCCGAACCGGCACCTGGGCAACGGCCCGCATGAACCACATCCGATCGAGTTCCAGAATTGCGCCAACAGCCGGCGCCGCTACAGCAAGCACTCGGCGGCCCCGCTTCGAAACGAACGGGACCGCCGGTGCGACGAATCAGTAGTCCAAGATAACCCCTCGGGACAAGTGGCCCATGCGCGTAACCTCCTTTCTTTGTCACACAGACGGAAATGTCGGACTCACCACCGCACCAGGCATTTCCCGGAACGAGAGTGCCCCACTCCCGATGATCAGTCCACAGGGTCCACCCGTAGCCCAACCCCCGAACTTCCGAGCACAACGACCGCTGGTGCCGGCGGGGTAGCGGGTGGATGGTGGCCACGCTGGAGTGGGGCTGCGGTCGAAGGCATGCGCGGTTCGGCAGCCAGCTCAGACGGCTGCCGTTGGCGACCCGCGCGGTGCCGGCCAGCCGTGAGCCGCGGCACCGTGCGGCGCCAGCGATGTCAACGGGGATCGTGTGCCACGATCGTTTCGAGGGCCGGATGGTGGGCTTGCAGAAGGTGGGCTTTCAGATGGCCGGTTCGATCGCTGTCCTTGGCCTGAACTGCGCGCACGACGCGGCGGCGTGCCTGCTGGTCGGCGGGCGGCTCGTGGCCGCTATCGCCGAGGAGCGGCTGTCGCGGGTCAAGCACCATACCGGGTTTCCGCACCGGGCCATCGAGTACTGCCTGCTGGTCGGCGGGCTCCGGTCGGTGGACGATGTCGACCTCGTCGTGCTCAACAAGTATCAGCATAGCGATCTCGCGGCCGACTTCCGCAAGATCGGCCTCGCCGGCCAGCCGATCGTCAATCCCTCCCATCACCTGCTGCACGCCTATTATGCGTGGGTCGCGTCGGGCTTTGCGGACGCGGCGATACTCATCGTGGACGGCAGCGGTTACGGTTACGGCGATTACGTTCGCCGGGGTCACGGCATGCTCGGCGCGGCGCCGCCGTTCTCGGAGATGGAGGAGGCCGAGTCGCGTTATGTCGTGTCCGGCGGCCGGCTGGACGTCGTGCACAAATCGTGGGCGCTGTGGGAGGCCGTCCGGCCGCTGTTCCGGTTCCCGAGCCTTGGGCATATGTACTCGGCCGCTTCACAGTACATCTTCGGCAGGTGGGAACACGCTGGGAAGACGATGGGCCTGGCGCCGTACGGCGATCAGCGGGCCTTTCCCGATCCGTTCATCGAACTGCTCGACGATGGTCTGCGCATCGACACGAGCTGGGCGACCGGACTGCCACCCCGCTCGGCGGCTCCGGCCCACCTGGACCGGGTCAGCCGCGACCTGGCCGCAAAGGTGCAGGCCGAGCTCGAGCGCGCGATGCTGCACCTCTGCGACGTGCTGCACGCGGAGACCGGAATGACGCGACTGTGCATCAGCGGTGGGGTCGGGCTCAACAGCGTGGCCAACGGCCGGATCGTGCGCGAATCTCCATTCAGCGAGCTGTTCGTCACCCCGGCGGCCGGTGACGCGGGCGTGGCAATCGGCGCCGCATTGTACGGCCATCACCGGCTGGCCGGTGGCGTGCCGCAATGGCAGTACCCGAATGACTATCACGGCCGAGCCTACCGCGAATCCGAGATCCGCGCGGCCATCGACGAGCGCGGTTCCCTGCTGCGCCACGAGCCGATCGACGCGGATGTCGCGGACGTCGCGGGTATCGCGGACCGCGCCGCCGAGGACATCGCCGCCGGCCGGGTCGTCGGCTGGTTCGAGGGTGGCAGCGAGTTCGGCCCGCGCGCACTCGGCCATCGCAGCATTCTCGCCGACCCGCGGTCCAAGGACATGAAGGACCGGCTGAACGAGACCGTCAAATACCGCGAGCCGTTCCGCCCGTACGCCGCGTCCGTGCTCGCCGCGCACGTCGCCGAGTACTTCGATATCGCCATCCACGACCCGTTCATGCTGGTCGTCGCGGACGTGCGACCCGAGCGTGCCGAGACCATTCCCAGCCTGTGCCACGTCGACGGGACCTGCCGGATCCAGACCGTTCGGCCGGATCTCGGCGGGCGGTTCCGCCGCTTGATAGAGCGGTTCTTCGAGCTCACCACGATACCCATGGTGCTGAACACGTCCTTCAACATTCGTGGTGAACCGATCGTCGAAACACCGGGCGACGCCATCGACTGCTTTCTGTCCTGCAACATCGACGTCCTCTACCTCGAGGGCCACCGGCTCACCAAGGCGAGGCTCGCCGACGCGGACACCCCGGGCACGCTGATCCCCCGGCTCAACCCCGGCCTGTCCCTCAGCACCACAGTGCGGTCGAACGGCGGCGCGGCCATGGAGCCCGAGCACCATGCCATCACCAGATCCGGCTATCGCGCCCCGATCAGCCCCTACGAGCTGGCATTGCTCCAATCCATTGACGGGTGCGCCACCATCGACGCCATTGCGCACGCCGCCGGCACGTCATCGTTCACCGGCGACGCGCATAGCACCTTCGCCGACCTACAGCTTCGCGGCCTCGTGTCATTCATTCAGGTTCAGCACGAAGGGGTGAGCGGGGTTGACAACGCGGCGTCGCAGTCATCAGGTCGCGCCCCGCGATAACTACATCGGGTGGCGCCCACCCTATCCATGCAACAATGCCGCCCCTGCACCGGAAGTATCGCATCGGACTGCCGTATGCGAGGTTGGAGGGATTCCGGTGTTCGGAGAGTTCGTGCGGGCGTACCGGCGGCGGATGGGGCTGACCAAGGAGGAGCCGGCCGAGTTCGTTGCTCTCAGCGTGCGTGGTATCGGCCGGCCGGCGACCATCCGGCCGGTGTTCTGGTCCTCACGTTGCCGTCACGTCCGATTCTCGAATCGGACGGGCACAACCCGGCGTGAGAAGACGATGAGAAAGACCGGATTACTGGCCGTCGTTGCCTGCGTGAGCGCGGTCGCACTGCTCTCCGGCGGCGCGTCAAGCGCGTCGGCGAGCACGGCCGACGGCGATGCGGGCACCAGCAAGGCGGTTGTGCTGCCAGATCCCGGGAGCAATGCCGCGCCAGAGAGCTTCGGCCCCTATTACATCCGGTTCTACCACTCGGACAAGTGCATCGCCATCCCGAACAACGGCACCGCAAACAATCTCCAGATGCACCAGTGGACCTGCTTCGCTACCAACGCCGAGCGGTGGTCCCTGCAGCTGCGCCTCATCGATGCGAACGGTGTTGCCTGGTACTGGATCAGGAGCGCGCACAGCAACAAGTGCCTGGCCATCGGGGGCAACAGCCTCGACAACGGGGCACCGATCGTACAATGGGACTGCATAGACGCGAACAACCAGTACTTCTCATACTGGTACGAGCCGAGCATGCCGTACCCGTACTACTGGTTGCAGGTGCGCAGCAGCTACCGGGTCATCAGCGTTAGCAACTCCGTCACCACGAACGGCGCCAAGCTCATCCAATGGGGTAGGTGTGCGTGCCCCGCGCAGTACGTGGCCTTCAGCACCGGCCCGTGACACAACACGCCGCGCGGCCGTAACACCGCGCCACGTTCACCAGCCGAAATCGCTCCCAGCGCCGTGACCATCCGGCGCTGGGAGCCAAACATCTATCGATAGTCCCGGCCACCAGTGCTCGCCAGTGCTCACTCACCCGGTCTGGTGCCAGGTTCGGTCGTGGCCGCGGTGCGCGGCGGTCAGGCCGTTCCGGAAGAAGCGCTCGTAATACGCATTCTCGACGTGGTGGGCCTGCAGCCACACGCCGGGGACGTGCACGGCCTCACAGTGCGCCGGAAAGCGCCCGTGCGTCCGGTGGATGTAGTTGCAGATATCGGTGGTGCAGGCGATGACGTCGTCGGTGTAGTTGCTGGCGTCGGCCAGATACCGGGAACCGAAGTCGCCCCGGTAGATGCGGCCGAACAGGGCGGTGTCCGAATAGATCCCGGCCTTGCCGAACTTGTCCTCGACCACGGTCCGCACCGCATCGGCCATGGACGGGTAGTTGGGTGGGCACATCGCCTTGATGAGGTACTCGCCGTGGTGGCGCAGGCCGACGGCATTGGCCCGCAGGGTGGCGAACCGGGGCAGCGGCACGTGCCAGCGCAGCAGGTCGGCCGGCCGCCATTTCGGCGTCACCCAGTCGAAGTCGAGCATGTTTCCGTAGCGCCTGGTGAATTTGGGGTCGCCGAGCAGCACCGGCGGCGAGATCGACGCGTGGATCCAGGCTCCGAGGCCCATGGCGTCCGCGGTGAGCATGAGGTTCTGCAGCAGCAGGTCGGCCTCGATCTGGGTCCGCATCGCCCAGATCGCGCCGAGCGGCAGCTTGATGTCCTTGTTCAGGAACCCGCTCTTCATCCATTTCTTGACACCGGCCGGCCGGTAGAAGTTCCGGTCGTCGACAATCGTCGGGCGGGCCCCTTCCGGCTGGGTCAGCAGGTACATCAGCCCGTTGATGTACTGGCGGGACAGATCGACCACCGGGAACAGGATCGTCGTGCCTGGCAGGTTGGACAGGAAGCGGTTGGAGTCCAGGTAGGCCGGAAAGTCCCGGTTGCCGCCCGGCACGTCGATCCGCCGGTCGAGCAGCTGCACCTTGGCGGCCCTTGCCCTGGCGATCAGGGTATCCGCGTCGAATACCGGCGCGTCCCCGTCCGGTGGCGCCGGCGGCAGCGTGCGGAGGAAATAGGTGCCGCTGTCGTTGATGAGAAAGAAATGCGTGCCCTGGGCGTTGTCCGGGCTGCCGGCCGCGCGCCCCGCCATGTTGAGGTTCGGCTTCGCCATGATCGGCGTGCCGTCCCGCGGATCGGCGAACGGGCGGTCCGGCATGGTCAGCCCGGTGCACCCGGTCAGCGCGATGAGCACGGCCTCCTCGAGCTCGGTCAGCGGCGCCCGCGGCTGCGTGGAGCGGTAGCTCATGGAGCCGGCCTCGACCGAGCTGCCCCGGCTGACCCGGTGCGTGCGGCGTTGCCAGATCGTGTCCAGCAGCGGCCGTTCGCCCAGCGCCTTGAGCCCCGCGTGCGGCAGTGTCGCCGGGTCAGCCGACATTGAGCGCCCCCTTCGCGGTCGGGTCCTCCGGCTGGCTCTGGGAGCCGGTGCCGTCGGGGCCAGTCCAGGCGGCGCCGGCACCGGCGCCGGTGGCGACCCCGGCAGCGCCGACCCCCGCAGCGCCGACCCCGGAGACGGCAACGCCGGCAGCGCCGACCCCGGCGGCACCCGGCTGCGTGGCGAACGGCGCCACCGGCCGCCACGGCGCGAACGCGTTCTGGCCGTGGGGCAGCACGGCCGCCAGGTCCGGGCAGTGCCGCAGCACGATGCTGGTGATGCCGTTGTTGGCCACCCAGTCCATGCCGAACGGCGAGTAGATCTCCGGGCGGAAATCGACGGTGAGGAACCGGTCGCTCTGCAGCCGGCGCGACGCCATCAGGATGAAGATCCGGAATGCGGTGTCCGAGAAACCGAAACCGGGTGGTGGCGTCTCCGCAAACAGGCCGACCATGGTGTCGATGTCATCGATGCTGTGGTATACCTCGCGCAGCCGGCGCACCGATTCGGGATTGGCGCACAGATCCTCCCAGCGAGTGATCCGGGGCTTGTGCAGCCCGGCGCGGAAATCGTTGTAGCGCGGCACTCCCCGCCGCCTGGTCCGCACCAGATCCACCACCGAGAGGTCGATTCGCTCGTCGCCGTCGCGGACCAGCGCCTGCAGCGTCCGCGGATAGTTGTGCAGCGTGATCGCCCCGGGATGCGCGATGCCGAACGAGTACAGCGTGTTCGCCAGCCCGATCCCGCGCATCGCCTCGTCCGCCCGGTTGCCCTGGATGTCCAGCAGGCCGCCGTGCCAGAGCGGCGCTCCGGAATGGTGGTCGGCGAACCGGTACTCGTCCGGCAGCAGCGGGTGCATCCGGTAGACCGTGACGAAATCCTCGGTCAGGCTGAACGGCGCGCCGTGGTGATCCGGCCGGGTACGCGGGATACCGACTCCGGCATGGGTGTCCAGCAGCCAGATGCCCAGCCGGGTCAGCCAGTCATTGGCGGGCGGCCCGCTCCAGTTGGTGTTCAATGCGACGTCGATGGTCTTGGTGGCCAGGATCGCCGGCGTCCATTCGGTCGTGTGGATCTTGGCAATGAGCGCCGAGACGATGAGCCGGGCGGTGTGATAGACCCGGTCGTCGCTCCAGCCCCGGTAATGCGCGCGCAGTTCGTCGCACAGCAGGTTGTGCTCGCGGGCGAACAGCGTGTGCAGGGCGCTCAGGCCGAGCCACCAGCTCTCGTTGAACCCGGTGATCTCCTGCCCGTTCAGGTCCGCTGGCAGGTAGCCCGCGCCGGTGAGCCGCAGTTTCGGCCCCTCGCGCAGCGTGGCGGCGGTGGCCGGGTCGCAGCCGTAGACCTCCGAGCCGTCCCACCAGTGCGAGGCGGCGTTGCCGAACAGGCGCTGGAACCCGGGCGTGCCGTCCGGGTCGTGCGACCGGTTGCCGGCGATGCGCATCACGCTCTCGGCCGGTCCGCCGCTGGTGCTGGACCAGGTCCGGCCCGGCGGCAGCGGCACCAGCACGTCGGCCTCGCCGAGCCGGTGCCGCGCGTGGTTGACCCAGTCGTGCACCTGGAACTGGATCCACGCCGCGGCCAGGACGTTCAGCGTCGTTGCCGGGATGAAGCGCTCCCGGTACAGCAGGCGCTCGCTGACCGTGACCGGGTTCGGCTCGTCGAAGCGGTCCGGCCGGAAATCGGGTGCCATGTTCCTGCCGAAGGTGGCGCCCACCGCGCCCATCCGGGGGGCGGACAGGTCGTTGCCGGTGCCGTCGAACGTCCGCCTGACCCGGTCCTCCTCGGTGGCCGGCGCCGGCACCGGCCGCGCCACCGGCGGTGCCTCCGCGTGCTCGGTGTCGATGAGGTTGCGCCTGCGCAGCGTGTGGCGGATCACGTCGAGGTTGAGCACGCCGAGCCGGTAGGGCAGCCGCCACCAGTCGACGAACCGGTTCAGTACGGCGAAGACCGCCCGGACCGCGGAGCCGATCACGACGTTGCGCGCCGGCGGGTCGTCGCGCCAGCGCATGCCGAGCCGGTGGGCGGAGCTGGCGTCGTAGGCCGCCTTCCTGGCCCGGTTGAGGTTGCCGAGCGGGCGGAACGCGTCGGTGGTGTTCCACGGATTGAACGCCACCCCGTCGACGATCCGCCGCTGCTCGATGGCGTGCGCCGAGGAAGTATCGCGCCGGCCGATCGTGAGCACGGCCACCGGTTCCGGCGGCGAGACGTCCTCCCGCCACTCCACCGAGGTGTCCTCGATCGGCGTCGACCGGGCGCCGGCATAACGCTGGATGCACAGCTGGAAGCGGAGGTCCCCGCCGGCCAGCCGCTGCCCGACCTCGGTGGCGAGGTACTCCGGGTCGGTCTTCGACGGCGCCGGCCCCGGCGCGGTGTCCGGCACCGGCCGCAGCAGGTAGCGCGCGGCCAGCGCGCCCCACCGGATGGCGCCGCGGCTCCAGTAGGTCTCGGTGGCGATGCTGGCCGGGGCGCGCCGCCGGCCGGCGCGGATGTTGCGCAGCATCCGGACGGTCTCGACCGGCCCGAACCGCGCGACGAGCCGCACCAGGCCGGCGACGCGGGACAGCCGGCCGCCGGCACTGGCCCTGGCCACCGCGACGAACTGGCGGGCGTTGCGCGCGTGGCTGACCGGGAAGTTCGTCATGAGCAGGTCGTGCGAGACCTGCTCCGCCACCTGCACGCGCAGCGCGACACCCCGCAGGTCGGGTGTGAAATCCGGCGCACCGACCCCGGCGGCGTTGGAGAACCGCACCATGGTGCGGTAGCTGGCGCCGGGCCGGGCGAACCCGACCCGCAGCTCCTCCGGCAGGTCCAGAAAGGTCAGCTCGGCATCGGCGACGGCCAGCGTGGACTTGGCGTGCAAGGCCCGGTCGATCGGGTGCGGCACCGCATGGGCGCTGGCCTTCTTGCGATTCTTCAGCTGCACGCCCATGAGGTCGTTGGCGAGTCGCTGGAACTCCCGCCGCTCCGCCTCCGGGCTCCCGCCGATCCATTTCTCGGACCACGGCTCGTCCATGGGTCCCCCTCCGTCGTCCTTCGCCTAACTCCCGAGGCTCAGTTGCCGCGGAAACGCTCCTCGATCATCTCGGTCAGCCCGGCGGCCACCCCGTGCGGCGATGGGCTGTAATGCGGGACGGCCCAGCGGGTGATCCTGGCGTCGATGAGGGTCGGCCGGCCGGACGCAAGCGCGGCGAGGAACGCGTCCTCGAACTCCGCCAGCGTCTCCGCCCGGTACCCGTCGGCACCGCAGGCCCTGGCATATGCCACGTAATCGGGATTGCGGAACTCGACCAGCGCCGGCTCGAAATAAGTGGCCAGCTGGTAGAGCTTGATCAGCTTGAACTCGTTGTCGTTGAAAATGACCCAGATGACCGGGATGTCGTGCTCGACGGCGGTCATGAGCTCGAAACCGGACAGGTTGTAGCAGCCGTCGCCGCAGCCGACGACCACGGTCCGTTCCGGGTGCGCCACCTTCACCCCGATGGCGCCGTTGACGTGCCCGGCCATCGGCCCGAACTCGCCGGCCTTGCGGAAGTTCTGCCCCTCCTCCAGCTCGACGTAGTAGCCGAGCCAGGCCAGGTGCGCGCCGGCGTCGGCCAGCAGGATCCCGCCCGGCGGCAGCAGCTGGCCGATCTTCTGCGCGAGTTGCCCCGGATGCAGCGTGCCCGGCAGGCGCGGGATGTGGCGCCGCTCGTAGTCGCGCCCGTCGACCCGCACCGGCGCGATCTGCCCGACCCGGCCGTCCAGCGCCTCGTGGATCGCCGCCACCGCCGGGCGGGCATCGGAGACCAGGCTGTGGTCGCACTTGTAGACCTTGTCGATCTCCCGCTCGGAGATGTTGACATGAATGAGCTTCTTGCCGTCGAAAAGGTCTTCCCGATAGTTGAACACCGCGTGCTGGTTGAACGCATTGCCGATGGCCAGCACCACTTTGGCGTTCAGGAACGCCTTCCAGGCACTGGTGTGGCCGCTGTCGCAGAACACGCCGACCGAGAGCGGATGGCTCTCGGCGACTATCCCCTTGCCGTCCAGCGTGGTCAGCAGCGGTATCTGGAACCGCTCGATGAACCGCTTGATCGCCGGGCCGGCGCCGCTGCGAACCGCGCCGAACCCGACCAGCGCGACGATGGAATCGCCCCGGTCCAGCGCCGCGGCGAGTGCCGAAGCGATGGTCTCGACCTGGCCAGGGTCGGGCGGCACCGGCGCGACCTCCAGCCGGATGTCGCGGTAGTTGTCCACCGACATGCCCCGGTGGGTCAGGGTTTCCGGCACGTGGATGTGCACCGGCCCCGGCCGGCCCTCGAAGGCGGTGTTCACGGCCTCCTCGAGCACCTCGCAGGTGCGGGAGATCTCGGTGAGCAGGAACGACTTCTTCGTGGTCGCCGCGAACATCGCCTGCGAGTCCGGCGTGTTGTTCAGCCCGGAGGTCTCGTTGAGCGAGCCGCGCCCCTGCCATTCGAGCGGGCTGTAACCGGAGATGGCCAGCACCGGATACGAGTCCGACATCGCCACCGCGAGCCCGGAGAAGAGGTTGAACGCGCCCGGTCCGGCCGTGGCGAAACAGAAACCGAGCTTGCCGGTGTACATGGCGTAGCCGCATGCCATGAAGGCCGCGGCCTGCTCGTGCCGGGTGATGATCGGGCGTATGCTGCTCGAATGTTTGAGGGCCAGCATGAGGCCGGCCGCATTCTCGCCTGCTCCGCCGAAAGCGGCTTCGACGCCAACGCTCTCCAGCCCGCGGACAATCGCCTCGTAAACCCGCACGCGGTTCCCCCTCCGTGCTTCCCCCTATTGCCACACCGGCTCCCGGGCACAAACAGCAGAGCCCGATGGGCAATCTCCAAAACCCACTGTACGCGGGCCGGCGGCCGGGCCCAACGGGATTAGCCGGCACGACCGGGTGGCTTTGCTCGATGGGCTAATGCTGATATGTGATGAGCGCCCCCGGCGGTCACTGACCATCAGCCGGTCTGCCGCGTCGCTCGTGCGGGCGTCACGTGCGGTCCGGGCGCGTCACGTGCGGTCCAGGCGCGCCACGTGCGTCCGGGCGCGTCACGTGCGGTCCGGGCGCGTCACGTGCGGTCCGGGCGCGTCACGTGCGGTCCGGGCGCGCCACGTAAGGTCCGGACACGCCCACGGAGCGGGCGCGCCGGCGCCGCTTCAACCGATAGGCCAACCTCGACCGACCTCGGGCGCCATGGCGTACATGCTGCGTAGGTTCGAAGGATTTCAGGGCGTTCGGCTGGCGCGCTTCCGCGGAGTGCCATTACCAGTCCGGCAAACCAGGTCAGCAGAGTTGTGATCCCGATTAGACCGGCCGCCACTCCGGTCGCCGCAATCGCGTCACACAGAACTACGAGCCAATTCACTCGCGATCCGCCTTCCTCTCGTTGTGAGCCGCCATCACATCATGTGCCGCTGGCGGCCGCCTCGAAAGTCCGGTTGTCAAAATATGACGCGCCTCGTTCGGATGCCTTACACTGTCGGCCACCAGGCTGGCGGACGCTGCCATCCTTGGCAGCTTGACAGGTCCGATTCGGGAGGAGCGCTGTTCGTGCAGGGCGAAGCGCTGCGTGACCTGGCAGCCGCCCTGCTCCGTCTGCGCCGGCGCGCCGGCGAGCCGAGCATGCGTAAGATAGCCGCCGAGATCAGTTACAGCCATACCGCGGTTACGGAAGCGTTCAAAGGCATTCGGTGCCCGACCTGGCCGGTACTCAAAGCGATCGTCACATACCTGGACGGCGACCCCGAAGTCTTTATGTACTGCTGGCGAGCCGTGCGGGACGAAGAAGCGCCGCTGCCGCAAGGTTCCACCGGCCCATTGCCAGGAGATGTCACCGCAACCAGCTCCGATGGCAGGAGCCGCACGCCAGAAACAGGTTTGCTCGGCCCGGGCGGTTCGGCCGCGAGCCAGGTTCAATTGACCTATACACACGGCCCGCACACCTTGACGTTCAACAGCGAGCGGCTGGCCTGGCGATTCCTCAAGATGCGAGATAGCTGGTTCGATGACTAGCTCGTTCGCTACCACGCCCGGCGCCACCGGCAACGTCGGCCAGCGGCCCGGCGCCAACCCATTTGTTGGCATCGATACAGCCGGTCGCTGGCATGATCCTCGGCGAGCCGGAACCGTGGAGGCACTCCATCGGCTGGTGCACGCCCTCCATCCGCTGGCGGCTGTCGAATCGGCTAGCCAGGCGCCCGATGTGGATCTTGCCGCGGTTCGTTCAAACCTAGCCTTCACCCTTCGGTTGCTCTTCGACCGAACGGGTCAGCCGCATTACCTGGATGAAGCGGTTGCGGCCGCCAATGCCGCCGCTGCGGTCTGCCCATCGGAACACCCCTTCATGGCACCCATCATCGCTAACCTCGGTGGATTGCTCCAGCTCCGGTTCAGCTGTTCGCAGGCGGTGTCCGATCTCGACCAGGCAATCAGTGAACTGCAATCGGCGCACCGGCTGCCAGCACTGGTGGATTCGGATCGGGCGGCGATACAGCACAACCTGGGCATGGCGCTCGCGCTGCGGGGCGATCTGCCGGCGGCGCTCAACGCAGCAGCCGACGCCGTGGCAACGTACCGGCGGTTAGTCGAGGTCCAGCACTCCGAGCATGCGGCCGAGCTCGCCATGGCACTGCGCTGCAAGAGCGGCTACTTCGCCTCCGCCGGATCATTGGAGCTGGCTGTTCAGTACGGCCGTGAGGCTGCCGACCTGTTTGGGGGCCTCGGCGACACCAGGGCCGCCGTCGGCACCCTCGACTGGCTGGGTGAGCTGCACGAAAACTGCGGCGACATCCAGCGTGCAACCGAGCTCTACCGTGCGGCCGTCTCGGCGCAGCAGGGTGCGGTGCGGCCACCCGAGCGGGAAACCACCGCCGAGCGGAAGAAGCTGGCCAGGGCGACTGGACGCAACGCTGCCGGCAACCACGACGGGTTGCTCGAAACCTGGCTGGGGGCGCTGGCCGATACCAGTTTCGTACCTGGAAGCCGCCGCGCCCAGGCACGGGCCGTGCTCGACCGGTCGCTGCGGCAGCTGACCTCGGCCTTGGTCGCGGAACCGTTCGACCCCACACCGGGTTACCGGATCGGCTTCGATCTGGTGTCCGCCCGGATCAGCTCCCCGCGCGCCCTAGGCAGCACGATGGCCCTGCTCGGCCAGCAGCTCATCGCCCAGCTGGGCATCAGGCACCAGCATGCTTCAGCGCGACTGGCAGCGCTGCTGGGCCAGCTGGCCACCGGCTTCGCCGAAGCGACCCGCAACGTCGCCATCTCCCTCGCGGAGGACATCAATCGCGCCGAGAGAATCGCCGTGGGCGATAAGCACGTCGAATTGCGATACCGGCTGCAACAGGCCCTACTGGCCGAACGGTTGACCGGCCTGCCCAACCGGGCACGGCTGACCGCTCGGTTGGGCGAGATCTTGACCGATCCACCGGTCTGCGAACGGCTCGGCATCTGCGTGATCAACCTGGACCGCTTCCGGGCGGTCAACGACAGCCTTGGGCACGACAAGGGCGACTGGTTGCTGCGCGCGGTCGCACGACGGCTGCACCGGCTGACCGACCACCCCGGCCATTTCCTCGCGCACCTGGGAGCCGACGAGTTCGCCATCGTCCTCGAGAACACCACCGGCGACGACATGGCCAAAGTAGCCGACCTCGCACTCCGAACCCTGCGTGAACCAGTCAACCTCGACGGCCACTGCATACCCATCGCGGCCAGCGCCGGCATCGTTGAATGCGCCGCCGTCCGCGCGGACCCCACCGAACTCTTGCGCAATGCCAACATCGCCATGCGCTGGGCCAAGGCCTATGATCGCGGCCACTGGGTGAGCTTCGATCAGGACCGGTATGCGCACGAATTGCACCAGCATGCGTTGAGCGCCGCCATGCCGGCGGCACTTCGCGCCGGCCAGTTCACCCTCGCCTATCAACCGCTGATCCGGCTGGCTGACCGCGGCCTCGTCGGGGTCGAGGCGCTTGCCCGCTGGCACCACCCCAGCCACGGCCCCATTGGGCCGGCCGAGTTCATCCCGCTTGCCGAGAGCACCGGCCTGCTCGTACCACTCGGCCTACACCTGCTGGAGCGGGCCTGCGCCCAGGCGGCCGACTGGTACCGGCAGGCCCATGACCCGTTCCTGGTCAGCGTCAATCTTTGCGCCGCGCAGCTCCGTAGTCCCGGATTCACGACCGCCGTCGCCACCGTCGTGCAGCAGACCGGCCTGCCGCCCGACCGGCTTCAACTCGAAATCACCGAAAACGCCATCGCCGACGTCGATAAGTCTGTGCAGGCCTTGAACGTGCTCGCGCAAAACGAAGTCCGGCTGGCCATCGACGACTTCGGCGCCGGCTCCTCCTGCCTGACCTACCTTGCGGACCTGCCCATCCACGCCGTCAAGCTCGATCCAGGATTCCTGCATAACGTCGACGAACCCGGCAGGACGCACCTCAGTAGCACCGTCCTGCCGGCACTGATCACACTCGGCCACGATCTCGGCCTGACCGTCACGGCGCAAGGCATCGAAACCGCAGCCCAAGCCCGGCGGCTAGCCGCTCTACACTGCGATCTGGGGCAAGGCTTCCACCTCGGCCGCCCCACCACCGCCGAAAACATCACCAAACTCCTGGGCCAGGGATTCGTCAAAGACGACGTGGCGCCCGGGTGAACGGATGGGACGTCAACGTTTCGAGCTCCGCGGCCGTCAAGGTTCGCGGCTCCCAGCCGTGCCGTTGCATATGGTCGACGAACTCGGCCGGCAGCTGGACATGATATCGCCCGACATAATACGAAAGATCACGCGGCCAGACCCAGGTGCCGTCCGTCGCGATCTCCAACGGCGCGACGCCTTCGCTGCTGCCGTCGAGCACATCGTCGACCAGCGGCCCCGGCGCGGCGGCCAAGGTCGTCGCATCAGTCAGGTAGCCGACGATCTCCCGCTCACGCGGATGGGGGCCCTGGCGGACGGCGTCGACCAGCTTGGGGCCATTCCGGTGCCCGTGCCGAAGCTCGCGGTAGAAGCCAACCTCGCGCAGCGTCACCGGCCGTCCTCCATATCCACGCCGCAGCATACGTCGGGCGCAGGTCAGCGCCGGGGATGGAACACCCGCCACGCCTCGCTGGGCGGCAGGCTGTAGTTCCAGAGCGGGCCGACCGCCATACGACCATCCTGATAGATCCAGACCGTACTGGTCGGAGCCAGCACCGGCACACCGAGTGCATCCGCCAGGCCTTGGGCCGCATTCTTTCCCGGCGCACCGCTGTTACACGAGATGAGCCGGATCGGCCCACCATCCCAGGTGCCGCTGGCGCGTATCTTCTCCCCCAGCTTGGCGGGGCTGTAATCCAGGTGTTTCTTCCAGGCGCTCGGACTGGCGCCGAACGTGGTCCCGTCACTGTGCACGACCACATCGTGATATCCGGGCAGGCCGGGCACCTTCTCGGAGTACGTACCACTCAGGTCGGCGGCGGCGGTGAGGTCGGAACGGCCGACGGCTGCCGGAGAACCCGCAAGCTCAGCGGCCTCAGCCGGCTCCCACGGATCGAACGTGTCGAGCGGGTTCAGCTCGACGAGGGTTGCGTTCGCCGCCTCCCAGTCCAGGTCATCGCCGGCGTCATAGTCGACGGCGGTGGGGGTGCCGTCCTCGTCCCGCCAGCCGTAGGAGTCGGCGATCTCGTCGAGGCCATCGCCGAGCTCGCCGGTGATTTCGAGGGCGGAGTGGTAACCGGTGTCGTCGGAGACCGCCGGCGCGCCGTGCGTGTCCGGGCTGGGACCGAGCGCCGTGAACGGCACTATCCCGCCGCCGCCGCTGGCGATGCGGACGCCCGTGCCGGAGAGGTTGTTGCACTCGTCGCCGTCGTACTCGTGCGGGCCCTTGAGCACGCCGTCGTCGCAGGGGCGGTAGCCGGTGGGGTCGGTGTGGTTGAGGGGGTCGTTGTCGGTGTAGGCGTAGGGGTTGCCGGCCGGTGTGTTGAGCGGGTCCGGGGTGAGGAAGGTGTCCAGAGCGGGGTCGTAGTAGCGCCCCCTCATGTTGATCAGCCCGAGGGCGTCCTCATGCTCGTGCCCGGTGAAGCCACGCGTCACCCCGCCCGTGCCGCCGGTGAACGGCGCGCCGGCGGCATCGGTGCGCCGGCCCCACGGGTCGTAGAACAGCGCCTGGGTGAGCTGGCCAGCGGCGCTCACCACGGCGCTGGTCGAGCCGAGGTGGTCGGGCAGCGTGTACTGCATGGTGTAGCTGGCGCCGTTGTTGGTGGTGACGGCCTGCCCGATGGGGCCATCCGTGCCGGTCAGGTGGTAGACCTGGGTGACGCCGGCCGGCGTGATGCGCTTCTCGTACAGCCCCAACAGGTAGTAGCTGGCGCCGGTGACCGCGCCCGCGCTGTTCCTGGTGACCTCCCTGGTCTTGTTGCCGAAGGCGTCGTAGCCGAACGTGGTGGTGCTGCCGTTGCTGGTGACGGTCCTGGGCAGGTCGAAGGAGTTGTAGGAGACCTGCCTGGTGGCGGCGCCGGACTCGGCGCGCACCGCGGTCTGGCGGCCCGCGCCGTCGTAGTCGAAGGTCTCCAGGCCGGCCGCTGTGCCGTCATGCCAGGTCAGCGCGTGTGGCAGGGTGCCGTCCTGGTTGCCGAAGGCGCGCTCGTCCGCGCCGGCGAAGCGCAGGTTGCCGGCGTTGTCGTAGCTGTAACTGGTGCTCTTGATCGGAGCCTGCCCGCTGGTCAGGCCCCAGCCGGTGAGCCGGCCAATGGTGTCGTAGCCGAAGCTCTCTGTTCTGGTGGCGCCGCCGGTGCCGGCGTCGCTCTGGGTGCGGCTGTTCACCTGGCCGCTGGCGGTGTAGCCGTAGGTCAGGCTCTGCAGGGTGAGGCCGCCGACGGTCGCGCTCAGCCCCTGCAGCCGCGCGCTACCGGCCTGGTAGCTGCGCTTGACGGTCACCGCGCCCGGCCCGCTGCCCAGCACCGCGGTGTCGAGGGCCTGGTTGGGCTTGCGCGACTGGACGGTCCACACCGGTGCCGGGGTGAACCCCGCGGTGCTGGTGCTGATCTTGACCGGGTAGCCGTGCGTGGTGTTGTCCGGCAGCAGGTAGCCGTAGGAGACGGCGAACCGCGACGCCGGGCCCGGCCCGTCGGGGTCGGGGTACTCCGTGTAGCTGGGCTGGCCGGCGCCGTCGACGTGGTAGTCCACGGACATCGTGGCCGGCCACACAGAGGCGTCGGTGAGGTCGACGCCCGCCAGCCGGCCGGCCGTGTCGTAGCGGTAGCTCGTGGTGGGCCCGTCCGGGCTGGTGGCGGACGCGAGCTTGCCGATGCCGTGCGCCGCCGTGTCGAACACGAACGAGCGGGTGCCGTCCACCGTGTTGGCCGCGGAGGTCTGCCGGCCGAGGTCGTCGTAGCCGAACGTGGTGGTCCCGGCCGACGGGCGGGTGGTGGTGTGCACCTCTCCCGTGCCGTAGTACGTCATCGTGGTCGTGCCACGGTCCGGTTCGGACAGCGAGGTCTGCCGGCCGAGCAGGTCGTAGCCCATCGACGTCACGTGCCCGCCGTCGTCGGTGGCCGTCGCGAGCAGATCGAACGGCGCGTAGCC
>Ga0209382_10001254_pt1 | contig 40406 bp, 29 predicted proteins | sample SoiMetdeltSBSDD5_FD_187599 | JGI IMG/M metagenome (GOLD analysis project Ga0209382, IMG submission 187599) | Bulk soil microbial communities from a Populus tree surrounding site in Tennessee, USA - Soil MetaG P. deltoides SBSDD5 (SPAdes) (version 2) | ecosystem: Environmental > Terrestrial >... | reverse complement strand
TGATGGCGGCGACGGCGACCGGCCCGACCAGCGCGTCAGACGGCGTACGCACCCCACCGGTCAACACCACCGTCTGATCGGGACGGCTGGAGCCGAAGAACACGTCCGCCACCGGTACAGAGTTGGTCACCACGGTCAGCTCGGGCACGGACACGAGCCTGCGCGCCAGCTCCGCAGTCGTCGTCCCGGCGGAGAGCGCGACCGCCATCCCCGGGCGCACCACCTCCGCCGCCCGTGCCGCGATCGCCGCCTTCTCCGCCCGGTTGCGAACCGACTTGGCCGCGAATCCAGGCTCCTCCGTCGATCCGGGGCGGATGACGGTGGCGCCACCGTGGACCTTCGCCACCAGGCCCTGGTCGGCCAGCGCCTCAAGGTCGCGGCGGATCGTCATGTCGGATACGCCGAACTCGACGACGAGGTCACTGACCCTTACCCCGCCGTCCAGGCGGATCCGCTCAAGGATGGCGGTCTGTCGCTGCTGTGCCAACACGTGCTCACCATAACCGTCATCGCGCATACTCTCCTTGTGCGGGAGGTGTTTATCGACCTCGGTGAGGACTGGGAAATCCCCGTGCGGCCGATGGCCCAGCGGCCGATCGACCCTGTGCGCCGCCGCCGCACAGTCCTCATGGCGTTCCTCGCCGGGCTGATCATCTCCACCCTGATGGGCGCCGCACCCGGCCCGGACACTCCGGCGATCAGCGAGCTGGCCATCATGTCCTATCCGGCCGGTCGCGGTGCGGTGGCCTTCGCCGGGGAGCTGATCCTGGTTTCGGGCGGCAACGGCAATGTGACCGCTTTTGAGGAGACGGGCCGGGCGCGCTGGCACACGAAGGTGAGCGACCTGCCGAGCATCGCCTCGATGTCGAAGGTGCACGACTCGGTCATGGTCGTCGCGGACCGTGGGACCGAGGCCACCGTCGCCACCACCGCGATCGATCCACGTACGGGCGATGTCCGGTGGCGGCGGCCGGGCAGCCTGGAGGTGGTCAACGATTTCGCGGTGCTCACCTACCAGGAGTCGACAATCTCCGTGTTCGAGGCGGCGACGATGGACCCGCTATGGTCGCTGGCGGACGCCGCCAGCCACACCTTCCTCCCTCCCACAGTGAAGCCCGCGACGAACCCGACAGCGAACCCGACAGCGAACCCCACAACGAACCTCACAGCGAACCCCACACCGAGCCTCACAACAAGGTCCGCACCGAACGCCACAACCGAGCCCGCGACAATGCCTGAAACAACATCCACGACGAAGCCAACAAGGAATCTGCTGGTACTCACCAAATCCGGACAGGTGCAGGAGAGGGATCTGTCGACCGGGGAAGTCCTTGCTTCGCAACAGGTTTCGCTGCCTCCCGGGCTTCGGGCCAGGATTCGGGTCAGCCGCGACCGGATAGTCATCTTCGGCATAATCGGCCAGAGCGACTCCGAGGACAGGCTGTGGCTCGATGCCGCGACACTGCAGCCGGTGCCCGCGGGCCAGCACTGGGCGGACTGGCGCGACTGCGGGCCGGTGTGGTGCGGGCGGATCCGGGGCGCGACGCGATCGTCCATCGTCGACAAGGCTTCGGGCCGCGTTTTGCGAGCGCTGTCGCAGGGGCAGAACGCGATCGGAACGCCGGCCGGGCTGATGACGATGTTGTACCGCTCGGACGGTACCTACTCGGCCGTGGGCCTGACCGACCCGCTCACCGGGCAGGTTCGCTGGTCGCTGCGTGGCTGGCAGACGGTGGCGACCAAGAATTTCACCGATATCTCCCAGATGCTGGTGTGGCCGTCCAACGGCAAGACGCATCTGGCGGTGATCCGGCCGAGCGGGTTGTGGGTGCTGGGCCGGGTACAGCACGAAATCTTCGGCTGCCTGCTCGAGGGTTCGATGCTGCTGTGCACGACCACCGAGGGCAAACTCGGGTTGTGGCGGATAAATTTGTCCTAATTTATACGCATGGGGGGCATGCAGCAGCGCGGTCACATGCACGAGGAACTGCCCATGCCGCCCGCCCCCCGACCGGTCCGCGTGGCCCTGGGTACCCTCTTGATCCCTCTCGTCATCGCCACCCTCATCGGCCTGATTGCCCTCTGGCCGGGCGCGTCCCGACGCGTGACAGACCCTGTCACAAGACTCCGGGGCACCGTCGAGAACGCGACGCCTGCCTGCCCGCTGGGCATCCCCGCCATGCCCGGCGGCCCGTGCGGCACCGCCACGGTCCGGATCGGGCGAGGGGACGAGGTCGTCAACGCCACTGTGCCCTCCGGTCGTAGCGCACCAAAGATCGAGCCAGGCGACCGGGTCGTGCTGCAATCGTCGGGCCGCGGCGACTATGCCGTCGTCGATTACGATCGCAGCCGACCGCTGCTGATACTCATCGCCCTGTTCGCCGCCGTCGTCATCGGCTTCGCGCGCTGGCGCGGCTTCACCAGCCTGATCGGGCTCGCGGTCAGCTTCGCCGTACTGCTCCTGTTCGTCCTGCCCGCGATCCAGCAGGGCGAGCCGCCGCTCGCCGTGGCGGTCGTCGGCTCCGCAGCGATCATGTTCGCCGTCATCTATCTCACGCATGGCATCAGCGTGAGCACGTCGGTGGCGGTCCTGGGCACGCTGGCCTCGCTCGCGCTCACGGGACTGCTCGGACTGCTGGTCACCAACGCGATGCGGCTGACCGGCGCGGGCACGGACGAGACAGCGATCCTGTCCAATCTGCTGGTCGGCGTGGATCTCCGCGGACTGCTGCTCGCCGGGATCATCATCGGCACCCTCGGTGTGCTCGACGACGTGACGATCACCCAGACCAGCATCGTCAACGAACTGACCCTGGCCGACCCGACCCTGCCCGCGCGCCGCCTCTACACCTCCGCCCTGCGGGTGGGCCGGGCGCACGCCGCCGCCGTCGTCAACACGATCATCCTCGCCTACGCCGGCGCGTCCCTGCCGTTGATGCTGCTGTTCGTCGCCGGCGGCGCGCGCCCGATGGACGTGATCACGACTCAGGCGATCGCCGCCGAGATCGTGCGGGGCATCATCGGCACGCTCGGGCTGATCGCCGCCGTGCCGATCACCACCGCGCTGGCAGCGTGGATCTCCGTCAAAAGGCGGATTTAACGGGTACCAGCCATTACCTTCCTGATATGGACAAACTGCCGGAAGACAGGTCCGACTGGGACAGCTCCGATACGGCCTGGGCGGTGTTCGCCGGGATCATCCTGGGCCTGCTCGGTGTCTTCAACGTCGTCGAGGGGCTGCTTACCCTGCTCAATGATCGCTATGGTGGCCAGATCGGCGGTGCGTTCTTCTTCTTCAACCTGACCGGTTGGGGCTGGCTGCACCTGCTGCTCGGCTTGGCCCTGCTCGCGGTCACGGCCGCGCTGCTGATGGACATCGACTGGGCTCCGTCGATCGCGGTGGGCCTGGCCGGCGCCACCGCGATCTTCCAGATGATCTACATCAACATCATCCCGACGTGGTCGTGGGTCAACGTCGCCCTCGCCATTCTGATCATCTACGTACTGATGATCAAGGGGCGTAACGCGCTCAGTGTCACGCCCCGTCCTCAAGTGCTGGCCCAATCCGAGAAGGAAAAGTTGGAGGAGGACAAGTCGGAGAAGGACAAGAGCGGCGGCAACTCAGCGAAGGGGGACATCGAGCCATGACGGCCCGAGGAACGTGACGGTGTCGAACAGCCCGTTGTCGTCAAGGTAAAGGCCATCGTGACCGTCGATGACGAGCGCCAGCCGGTGCCCGCCGGGCACGTCCCAGCTGACCGCGGGCAGGCGCAGGTCGAGGTCACGGGCCACCCCGGCGCCGCCGGCCCACGAGATCGGCGCGTGGGTGATCAGCCGCCCGTTGCCCGCCCAGTCCATGTCGTACAGGTAGACCACGAGCGTGCCCTTGGCCTGCTCGGGCCTGATCCGCAGGTGGATCCGCGCCGCGCCGCGCACCCTGAGGGCCGCTTCGTCCTCGGCGATCCACACCCCGGCGTTCAACCGGTTGACCGCGGGGATCCAGGCCGTGGGCGTGATCCCGGTCAGCGCCTGCAACCCGTTGGAGAGCAGGATGACTCCGCCGTGGGCGACAGTGTCCGGATCGATCTCGGCATTGCGGCTCCACCCCGTCTCCGCCGTGCCGCCCAGATCGCCCGTGCCGGTCCAGAACGACACCTCGCCCAGCCCGATTCTTCTCGTGCTGGCGGCCGTCGCCGCCCACGATGCGTATGACTCCACTGGACCGCCGGTCATCGACCGCAGCACCACCGGCGGTTCACCGTCGATGCCGTTGGCCATTCCCATGAGGTACCGGTCAAACCACCGCCGGACCGAGGACCAGACGTGGTTGGGCAGCCCCGCCAGGCCCGTCAGCTCCGGGATGGCGTGATCGCCCGGGGCGAATTCCAGCCGCTTCGGCACGGCCAGCGCCGTGAAGAAGTCGGACAGCTGGTCGGGCGGGAAGATGGAGTCGCCATAGGCGTTGGCCATCAGGATCGCCGGGTGGTTGGCGTTGATGGCGCTCAAATAGCTTGCGGCGGACCGGATCCGGCTGAACTCCTTGACGCCCTCGATGTTGCGGTTGGCGTAGAAGTCGGCCAGAATCGCGCTGAGCTCGTCGCTGGGGCGCCCCAGCAGCTGCGCCGCGCCGGCCAGCAGCGCCGACGACTGCAGCCGCCTCGTGTCGCCGCCGAACAGCGAGACGACGAGGTCGCTCCATGCGCTCATGGCGGCGACCGCCCTGATGCGACTGTCCTTTGCGGACGCGAGCAAGCTGATGCCCGCGCCATAGGAGACACCCGCCATGCCGATCTTCGCCGGGTCGGCGGTGGTGTTGGCGATCACCCAATCGACCACTTTGGACAAGTCGGCCATGTCCTTGGGCCCGGCTGTGTCGATCGTGCCGCCGGAGGCCCACCAACCCCTTGGTGTATAAGACAATACGGTGTAGCCGCCCTCGGCCAGCCACCGGGCCTGAGCCAGGTATTCGAGGTCGTTGAGACCCCAGCTCGACGGGAGGACGATGGCGGGATGCCGGCCCGCGCTGGTCGGCTCGATAACGTTCGCCTTGAGCACGATGCTTTCGGCCACAACGATATCCACGAAACGGAATCCGGTGGTGGTCGCGGCCTGGGCGGGGGAACCCAGGCCGAGCAGGACGAGCGTGACCACCAATAGGAGGGGGACGGTTCTCCTCATTGGTTACCTCGTTTCGAATAAATTACCGAGAGGTAACCATGTTGTGAGCTTGAACACAATACCCGTTAGTAACTTGGCCTATATCCAGGCCTTATAGGGCCACTTGACTGCCCGAAGCCATCGACAGGCTCCGCTCGCCCACTCGAGGCGATCGTTCAGGCGCCGCCGCAACAAACTCTTTGGTGAAGTCCTACGCAGCGTGGATCACACAGGCCATCTCCATGACAGCGTCGAACAGGATCCGGCCGGCTCGGCCGGCGCACGCCGTCGACGCGGTGGTCGCGATCTGCCGCGAATGGAGGAGGATGCCCGCAGCTCAGACAGCAAGCGGGCAGCCTGACATCAATTGCTGATCGTGTCAGCCTCTTGGGCCGCCGGCGACGTAGATCACCTGGCCGGTGACGAAGCCCGCGCCCTCGCTGACCAGGAATGAGACGGTGTGGGCGATGTCGGCCGGGTAGCCGACCCGCCGCACCGGCGTTTCAGCCGCCCGCGCGGCCTGGAACTCATCGAAGTCGACGCCGACCCGGGCCGCGGTGGCCGCCGTCATCTCGGTGACGATGAAGCCGGGCGCGACGGCGTTGGCCGTGATGCCGAACGGGCCCAGCTCGATCGCGAGCGTCTTGGTGAAGCCCTGCAGACCGGCTTTGGCCGCCGAGTAGTTGACCTGGCCGCGGTTGCCCAGCGCCGAGGTGCTCGACAGGTTGACGATGCGGCCGTACTTCTGCTCCACCATGTACTTCTGCGCGGCCCGGCTGCACAGGAACGCCCCGCGCAGGTGGACGTTCATGACGGTGTCCCAGTCGTCGTCGGTCATCTTGAACAGCAGGTTGTCGCGCAGGACACCGGCGTTGTTGACCAGGACCGCGGGCGGGCCCAGCTCGCTGGCGATCTTCTCGAAAGCCGCGTCGACATCCGGCGAGGAGGAGACGTCGGCGCCGGCCGCCAGCGCCCGGCCACCCGCCGCGGTGATCTCCGCGACGGTCTCCTCGCAATGTGCGGCGGTCAGGTCGATGGCGGCCACGGCAAACCCGTCGGCCGCCAGGCGTGTCGCGGTGCCGGCCCCGATTCCCCGGCCCGCGCCGGTTACAACAGCAACTCTCATGGCTGATGAGACTAGTAAGCCCCGCGTGCTTTCAAAACCGCGCCCACCGTCTTCCACATGATCAGCAAGTCGGTGGTGAGGGACCAGTTCTCGACGTAGTACAGGTCGAGGCGGATCCCGTCCTCCCAGCTGAGGTCGGAGCGGCCGCTCACCTGCCACAGGCCGGTTATGCCGGGCTTGACCATCAGCCGCCGCGCCACGTCGCCGTCGTACTGAGCGACCTCGCTGGGCAGGGGCGGGCGCGGGCCGACCAGGCTCATCGAGCCGCCCAGGACGTTGAACAGCTGCGGCAGTTCGTCAAGGGAGTACCGGCGAAGGATCTTGCCCACCGTCGTCACCCGGGGGTCGTTCTTCATCTTGAACATGAGCCCGTCGGTCTCGTTGTGCGCCGCCAGCTTGGCGAGCATCCGGTCGGCGTCCTTGACCATCGTCCGGAACTTTAGGACGTCGAACTCCTGGCCGTCCTGGCCCACCCGGCGCTGCCGGAACAGGACCGGGCCGCGGCTGGTGAGGCGGATCGCGAGCGCGATCAGCAGCAGCAGAGGGGCGAGTAGGAACAATAGCGTCAGCGATACCAGCCGGTCGGCGAGGCCCTTGATGATTTTGGCGCTGCCGTTGAGGTCGGGCGGCTCGACGTGGATCAGCGGCAGGCCGGCGACGGGGCGGGTGCGGATGCGGGGGCCGGCCACGTCGGTGAGGGCCGGCGCCACGACGAGGTCGATCCCGCTGCCCTCCAGTTGCCAGCCCAGGCGACGCAGGCGCGAGGCGGTCAACTCGGACGAGGCGGTGACCGCGATCGTGTCCGAGCCGGTCGCCGTCGCCGCCTCGACGATGGTGCGGAAGGAGCCGACGATCGGGATGTCGCTCAGGCGCTGCGGTTCGGGGGAGGCGAGGGCGTGCGGGATGCAGGCGCCGACGACCTGGTAACCGGTCCAGACGCCGCGGCGCAGCTGGCCGACAAGCTCCATCACGTGCGGCACGTCGCCGACGACAAGCACACGGTGCGACCATCCGTGCCCACGTGCGCGGGCCTTGTGCAGGGATTGCCGGGCCATCCAACGGGACAGCAGCAGTCCCCCGGTACCAATCACAAAGGTAAAGCCCAAAAACAGGCGCGATACGTCGCTTCGCACGACGTAGCCGAGGATGGCGACCACCGCCGCCAGCCGGAAGCTCGCCTGCAGCACCTGCCGGTACTCCTCCGCGCCGTAACCCAGGACGCGCGGGTCGTAACAGCGCATCCAGCGCACTGACAGTAGCCAGGCGACCACGAGTGCCGGTCCGATGAGGGTGTAGGGCGGGGCCTCCCCGACCGGGCCGCTGGTCTCGGCGAACCGAGCGAAATAGCCGCCGAGCGTGGCGGCGACTATCACAAGGGCATCTACTGCGGCGATCGTGCGGATGTAGGTTTTGAGCCGCGCGCGGCCTAACGACACCGCCGCGGTGGGGCCGGTCCACAGAGTCGACTTTGGCGCACTGACCGGCGCTGTTGTCATCGGTGGCCCCTAACCTCGAACGATCACACTCGAAAAAGATCATTCCCCCCCGGGCACGCATATCCTCGTGCGTACCGGTAGGCCGGAGAATCCTTCAGACGGAAAGCTGTCACTAGCTGTACCCAAGTGGTCACCCGAAAATGGCGCAACAGATCGATGGTTAGACCGCGAGAATACGCAATGGAATAGCGGCTGTACGCATGTGTCACCCGTAGTTGTTGCCGGCGTGTCGATCTACCGTTTGGACCATGCAGAGGCGCTTCCTGATGTGTCGGCCCACCCACTTCGCCGTCACATACAAGATCAACCCGTGGATGGACCCATCCGCGCCGTACGACACCACGCTGGCCATAAGCCAGTGGGACTCGCTCGTGAGCGCGTATGAGCGGCTTGGCCACCGGATCGAGTTCATCGACGCGCTGCCCGGCCAGCCCGACATGGTCTTCGCCGCCAACGGCGGCACGGTGATCGATGCGATGATGCTGACCGCCCAGTTCCGCCACGCCGAGCGCGCTGACGAGGCCCCCGCCTACCGCGACTGGGCCGAGCGCGCCGGCTTCGAGGTGCACGAGGCCAAGCACGTCAACGAGGGCGAGGGCGATTTCCTGCTCGCCGGTGACTACCTTCTGGCCGGCACCGGCTTCCGCACCGCCCACGCCGCACACCTTGAGGCGCAAGAACTTTTCGGCCGCCCCGTGATCTCGCTCCAGCTCGTTGACCCGCGCTTCTACCACCTCGACACCGCCGTCGCCGTCCTCAGCGGGTCATCCGGGGAGGAGCACGCCAACATCGCCTACCTGCCCGAGGCGTTCTCCCCCGGCAGCCAGCGCGTGCTGCGGCAACTGTTCCCCAAGGCCGTCATCGCCAACATCGCCGACGGCGAGGTGCTGGGCCTCAACGCGGTCTCCGACGGCCACAACGTGGTGCTGCCTCGCCAGGCCACCAACCTCGTGGACCGTTTGACGGAAGCCGGCTACAACCCGATCGGCGTCGACGTCTCCGAGCTGCGCCTGGCCGGAGGCGGGCCCAAATGCTGCACGCTGGAGCTGCGGCCATGAACCTGACCGGCCACACACCCGAGGCGGTGGCAGACGCCGCCCGCTGGACCGCGCAAAACTACCACCCGCTGCCGGTCGTCATCGCCGCGGCCGAAGGCTCCTGGGTCACCGACATCGACGGCAAGCGCTACCTTGACTTCCTGGCGGGCTACTCGGCGCTCAACTTCGGCCACCGCCACCCTGCCCTGATCGCCGCCGCGCACGCCCAGCTCGACCGGCTCACCCTGACCAGCCGCGCCTTCCTGCACGACCACTTTGCCGAGTTCTGCCACCGGCTTGCCGCATTGACCGGGCAGGACCTGGTCGTGCCGATGAACACCGGAGCGGAGGCCGTGGAGACGGCCATAAAGATTTCACGCAAATGGGGGTACCGGGTAAAGGGCGTGCCGATCGACAGAGCGAAAATCATCGTGGCGGCCAACAACTTCCACGGCCGCACCACCACCATCATCTCGTTCTCGACCGACGCCGCGGCCCGTGACGATTACGGCCCCTACACCCCGGGCTTCAAGATCGTCGCCTACGGTTCCCTGCCCGCCTTGGAATCGGCCATCGACGCCAACACCGTGGCCGTGCTGCTGGAGCCGATCCAGGGCGAGGCCGGTGTGCTCGTACCCCCGGCCGGTTACCTCTCCGGCGTGCGCGAGCTGTGCACCGCGAACAATGTGCTCCTCCTGGCCGACGAGATCCAAAGTGGACTCGGGCGCACCGGCGACACCTTCGCCGTTGACCACGAGGGCGTGCATCCCGACATGCACATCATAGGCAAGGCTCTGGGCGGCGGCATCGTCCCCGTCTCGGCCGTCGCCGGCCCCGCCTCCGTCGTCGGCGTGCTCCGGCCCGGCGAGCACGGCTCCACGTTCGGCGGCAACCCGCTCGCCTGCGCCGTGGCGATCGAGGTCATCAAGCTGCTGGAGAAGGGCGAGTACCAGCAGCGCTCCGCCGAGCTCGGCATCCACCTGCACGCCCGCCTGCAATCCCTTGTGGGCAATGGTCTGACCGCCGTGCGTGGCCGGGGCCTGTGGGCCGGCATCGACATCGACCCGGCCCTGATGACCGGCCGCCAGGCCGCCGAGGCTCTTATGCACCAAGGCGTCCTGGTCAAGGAGACCCACGGCTCCACACTGCGCCTGGCCCCGCCGCTGGTCATCACCGAGTCCGAAATAGACCACGCCATCGACCAGCTCGCGACTGTCCTCAGTACCGCCTGATCAGCCGGTCATGGCCGTTCGCGAATCACGAAGAACGCCAGGATGACCTGCACCCCCGTGGTGGTACAGGAAAGCGCCTGGGCCGCCGCGAATGCGGATCCAGGCATTGGGGGATGCTTAGATCGAAAAACTTGAATGAATCAGCCGGCCGAACGGCCGATTCCCGTCGAGGATCGTCCAGATTAGATTGGTCAGCTTGACCTGAAGATCATGGTCGGGGCCTCGCCGACAACCGAAGCGGCGTCGACGGGTCTGGTGCTGGACAGCGCGCCCAACCGTCCAATCTCGACACCGGGATGCAGCTCGATGACGTCCGACGGGCCGAGCAGGCGATGTGCTCCCTTCGAAAGGGCAAGCTCGCCGTCCGCGGCTCCGCCCAGGCGCACCGTCGTCCCGTTCATGCTCTGATCCGTCACCGTGATCCCTTGCGGCCCAAGCGAAAGGCTCAGGTGCGACCGGCTCACCTGGGCCAGCGCATCCTCGTTGAGCCAGTGCCCGAGCACGAGCCCGTTCTCCGGCGCGCGGCCGACAACCAGTGGCGCCGCCGCGTTCACGACGAACCTGGTGCGGATGACGCCATCGACCCGGACCGCCAGCACCTGCTGCGGCGGGCGGGGGCCGGCGTCCTTGAGCGGCGCCTCATGCCTGGGGCAGCTCGGCTGGGCCGCCCGGAGCCTCGGGACCGGCTGGCCTGACGCGCGCCGCATCGGGCCGAACCCGCCGCACTCCGGATCCGGGCATTTCCACCAGCGGTTCATCATCCGCTGGCCCACCTGCGACGGGCCGTGCGGGATGGTGTTGCGCGGGTTGAGCACGGCGCCGCCGGTGCCCGGCAGGGGCGCCCAGGTCGCCGGTAGCACCCGGGAGATGACCGGGAGCCCGGCCAGCTCGGACACCTCCGTGACCCGGGGAGCGGCACCCGGTACCACCTCCACCAGACCGTCATCGGCCCAGCGGCGCATCACCATGCGCTCGTTGGAGGTCAGATCCTGGTTCGACAGCAGCGATTTGTCCACCACGCAGTAGGCAAGCACCTGCTCCTCGCCGACCTGGCGCGCCAGAGCGTCGATGACCAGGCCAAGGCGCAGCAGGTTGGCCGGCCGCCCGGCACCGCCGTCAAGATCGGCGCAATACATCATCTCCGCGACGTCCAGCACGGCCGCCGCGAGCGCGGGGTCGGTGGAGAGCCGGCGCTCCATCGCGTCCAGAACCTGGCTGACCTCAAACCGCATGCCATGCAGGCTACCAAGCGACCTGGCGGATCAACGCCGGTCACGAGTACCGCGCCCGCAACCGGCATGGGCAACCACCGATGCAACGATCAGGGGCGGCTCCTACCGAGCAGCCGGGTCATTTCGGTCGCGTACTCCTCGTCGCTCAGTTTGCCGCGTTGGTGCAGGTCGGACAGGATCGCGAGCGCCCTGTCGGGCGTGGCGTCGCGCGGCCGGAAGATCAGATAGAGGAACGTGCCGAGGAACGGCAGGAGCAGCACCACCAGGATCCACACCGCCTTGAGCGAGCCGGTCATGTCCTCCCGGTTGAAGATGTCGACGATGGCGAAGGTCCAGATGAGCAGCAACGGGATGAAGATTAACAATAGCCAGAAGACATCCCAGAAGTCCATAAGATAAATATCGCAAATATCAGCTCATATTGGCGACGGCCTCTCGCAACCGGCTCAGATCCCGGCGGCGACGCTCGTAGGTGATGGCCAGGCCGACCAGGATGAGGCCGATGACGGTCAGCGGGATCCAGGTCTGCAGCCTGGTCCAGATGAGGACGATCTCATGCAGGCCGAGCAGGATGAGCACGATCCCGCCCAGCACGAAGGGCGCCTGCTTGCGCCATATCGCCCCGCCCAGCACGACGAACAGCGCGCCCGCCCCGAGCAGCAGGCGCCGCCACTCCTGCCCCGAGCTGAGCATGACCGCCCCCAGGCTGGGCAGCAAGGCAGCCGCGAGCGCCGGGCCGTACGCCAGCCAGCTCGACAGGTTTCGGGCCGAGAGCACGCCCACCACCACGGCGATCAGGGCGATCGGCAGGGTGTACGCCTCGAGTGTCCCCACGTCATAAGACACGAGCACCAGGCACCAAGCGATCGCCTCGGCGACCCCGGCCAGCGCCGCCCGCACCACGGTGCCCGGCAAAGACGCGCGCAACGCAGTCAGGCCGATCGCGACGCCCCAGATCGCGAAAACACCCGCGGCCGCCCGGGTGGAGCCGATCGTCAGCGACAGCGCCACCACCGCCGAGGCGTGGGCCGCGGCCTCCACGGCCGGGCGCAGTTCGCGCACGAACGGCGTGTAAGCCACCAACAGCAGGATCCCGGCGACTGCCAGCACGAGATAGGCCGTCGCCTCCGGATCCAGCGCGGCGGTCTCGCCGATCGTGTAGGCGAGCAGCACCATGGCCACCGCACCCGACAACCAGGCCCCGATGCGGGCGCCCACCGACGAGGGTGACATGGCGATCGCCGCCATGGCGACCACGATGAGGCTGAGCGCCGCGATGGTGGTCCACTTCTCCAGCGATGCCCCCGACAACCCTGACAGGGTAAGCAAGGCGCCAAGCACGGTCACCGGAACCGACACTCGCACGATGAGCATCAACAGTCCAAACAGGAGGGTCACGGCGGGCAGAGCGGGCCACGGCACCTCGGCCACTGCGAGCCACATCAGCACCGGCAGCACCGAGGAGTAGACCCCGATCGTGACGGCCCGGCGCCGCCCCAACCGCCAGCAAAGCGCGATCACGGGCGCGACCAACACCGTCAAAGCTATGGCGTTCAACACTTCCACGGCCGGGGTCACGCCGCCGCCGGCCCAGATGTTCTCCGGCGCCGTCGCTGGCAGCACCCGCCGCCAGTCGCCGAATGTCCAGGCCAGCGTCGCGAAGATGGGGACGGTCGCCACCCAGGGGGCCCACCACCAAGCGCAGCGGAAGACCACGATCGCGGCGGCGATCGCCGCGCCAGAGGCATAGAGCGCTTGCGACTCACCGGGCGGCAGATCGGGCCACAGCGGGTAGAGCATCGTGATCAGGCCCGCCACCACCTGGTAACCCCGGAAAGAGCGGGGCGAACCCAGGATGGGCAGGACAATCACGAACGCCAGCAGCATCCGCCACGACGCCACGAGGCTCCCGCCAAAGGCTGCGACAGTCGTGAATGCCAGCCAGGGGAAGACGAGGTCGCCGATGCCGGTGAAGACCCCGCCCAGCGGCCTGACCCCGCGGCGCGGCGCGACGGTGCCGACCACGAACCCGATCGCGACGACGGCCGCCATCACCAGCGTCGCCCGGACCGGCTCGCCCTGCCCCGTGGCCAGGGCATGCGCCGTCAGCAGCACCGCCGCGCCGCCTTTGAGCCCGACCCGGCTCGGCACGAGCAGCGCCCACGCCAGCAGCGCCACCACCGCCACCAGGTCCACAATGGACGGTTGTGGCAGGGCGAGCGCGAGGCTCACCGCGCCAACGACAATGACCACATCCCGGCCCGCATCCCGGCCGGCACCGCGCGCCAGCAACGCCCCGGCGCCTGTCACCAGCACAATGGCCAGCGGCAGCTCCCAGCGCCAGGCCGGACCGGCCACCGAGCCGTCCCACCACGGCATCGCATCGACGACCGACCGCGTCCCAAGCACGAGTGCCCACACCACCGCCACCGCCGCCGGCACCAGCAGCCCCAGCCCGGCGCCCACGCGCGCGCCCAGACTCCACGGATCCGTGACGACCACGGGCGGCGGCGCGGCGGGCGGCGGTGACGCCTTGGCCGGATCGAAGGTGCTCCACAGCGCGGGCATCTTCTCCGACATCTCCCTGGTGTCGACGGTGACCTCGTCGGGCATGATCACGGCCGGCCTGCGCAGCGTGGTCGCCCACGCCAGCAACGCCACGGCGGCGGTCACCACCGCGACGAGGGCAAGCTGCCGCTCGCCGCTCAGCTGCGGCAGGATCGGCCGCACGATCGCCGCCGAGAGCGCCATCGCCAGGCCGGCCCCTGCGGCCAGACGGTGCGCGAAGGCGCCGCCGACCCACGCACCGGCCGCGAACACCAACGCCACCGTCATCAAAGATATTGAATTTAAAAGCTTTCCGGGAGTACCCAATGAGGACGCCCAGACCGTGAAAGCGATCAGGATCGCGGCACCGTGGAACGCCCAGGCCAAAACGTCTAGCCCCATGGGCCTCGGTCGCCGCCACAGGATGGCCGCGTCGAAAAGCGCCACGCCGCAAAGGAGGAGCACCCACTCCTCGGCCGAGATGCCGGAGTTGGCGAAGATGAGGGGCAGCACGGGTTGCGCGGCGGCCAGCGCGATGAAACGCGGCCCGGTCACCTGGAAGGCGAGCGCGTAACCGTAGGCCAGGCACGCGGTCACCGCGAGCACCATCGCCTGGTAGAAGCTCGGGTCCCAGGTTTGCTTGATGCCGAACAGGTTCACGTACCAGGCGGCGTAGCCGTCCAGCAGTACGAACAGCAATCCAAGGGCGGCAAAGGTTTCCGCCGTCGCGGTCAGGCCGCGGCGGCGCACCGGCGGCGGCACGGCGAGGATGACCAGCGTGACAACGCTCAGGATCACGGCCCGGCCGACCAGGCCAAACCTGGTGAACGCCACCCCGGTGAACACGATCGCGGCGATGCCGAGGATGATCCCGCCGAGCACGAACAGCAGGGTCTGCACCGTCTTCGTCGACGCCTCCTCCCCCGCCTGCTGCGCGGGTGGGGTCGGCACCAATGGCGGCGCTGATAGCGGCGGCGAAGACAGCGGCGCCGGAGCCAGCGGCGACGATAGGGGCGGCGGCACCGCGACCGTCGGCGCCTGCCCCGACCGCTCCGCGGCCACGGCACTGCGCACGGCGGTGGCGTACGCCTCCCGCTCCTGCATCAGCATGATCAGCTGCGAGTTGAGCTCCTCGACGCGCCGCTTGGCCTCGCCCAGCTCCTGACGCAGGCTCAGGATCCGGACATCAAGGGTGATAACGGCCGCCGCGTTGGGATCCGGGGCCCGGCCGCAGCCGGGGCAGGGGTGCTCAAGCGTGGTGAGGGTGTGGCACACCGGGCACGGGTAGGCGGACTCGGCGGACCCCGCGGGCACCTGGCTCATGGCCGAAAGCATGCCTCACCGGATTCGCGCGCACTATCCGGTGCGGTACTCAAATCGGTCCGGTGCGGTACTCAATCAAGTATGTTGGGGTCATGGCCGATCCGGGTGGGCGAGCCGTCCGCCTCAGCACCATCACCGCAGGCGCGCTCAGCATCCTCACGGGCGTCATCCTGCTGGTGTGGCCGGGCAAGACGCTCCTTTTCGTCGCCGCCATGCTCGGCGTCTGGCTCATCATCATCGGCATCGTGCGTGTCGCGCAGGCATTCAGCGGCAAGGAACGCACGCGCAACACACGGATCCTGCTCGGCGTCTCGGGTCTGCTCTACGCCATCGTCGGCACGGTGTGCCTGAGTGACCTTTTCACCGGTGTGGACATACTTTCCGTCATCATCGGTCTGGTTTGGATAGTCGGCGGGGTCGCGGAGATAGCCTGGCGCAAGCAAAGCTCCATCCTCCTCGGCGCACTCAGCATCGTCGCGGGCCTGGTGGTGCTGATCTGGCCCGAGATCTCCCTGCTGACGATGGCGCTCGTCGGCGGCGTCTGGCTCGTCGCCTTCGGCGTGCTGCAACTCGTGGTGGGCCTTGTTCAACCCAGGGCGGCTTCACAGCCCCAAGGCGGCTAGGTAGTCGCGGCAGCAGCATCCCGCCCCATCGTGTCGAGGCGAGTCGCATTAATCGCCGGCCCCGCCTGGTGGACCGGGGCCGGCGATGCTATCCAATATTGCTTATATGGCCAGCCATAGGGCTGGTGCGCTGACCGGATCCCAACCCGGCAGCGAGGTGTGCGCCTGCCGGCACTGGTAGTTCCCTCCCATGTAGGAAACCCGTGCGCCGACGGCGTAGGAGACTCCCGTCGCCCAGGCCGGGTACTGCCCGGTGGGGGTGGCCGTCGGGCTCGGGCTCGGGGATGTCGTCGGGCTCACGCTTGGAGACGGGGAGTTCGTCGGTGTGGGTGAAGTCGTTCCGCCTCCGCAGGGGCCGTCGTCGCGCCACGGCTTGCCGTCGCCCGTGTTCAGGTTGGGCTGCTCGCCCTGCGTCCACCACTTCGCCGTGTACTTACGGCCGTTCCAGGAGACCACCGCGCCGCCGTTGTAGGCCGTCGTGGGGTTCCACACGGGCGCGGTGCACGCCGGGGGCGAGCCGGTCGGGGAACCTGTCGGGCTTCCGGTGGGACTTCCCGTCGGGCTCCCCGTCGGGCTGCCCGTGGGGCTTCCCGTTGGCACGACACCGCCGCGGCTGTAGTTGACCGCCAGGTTGTAGGTCTGGCCGCCGAACGTGAGCGTGTAGTTGGACGGACCGGACAAGGGCAGCTTGTAGTCGAGCGTCAGCTCCGCGAACGCGCCAGGCGCGATCGACTGCCAGCTGGGCACCGTCAGCTTGACGTGGTGGAAGTCGCCCCTCAGCCCGCCGACGTTGCTGCCGGTGTGGCCGGGGGTGACGGTCATGCTCCAGCCGGACTGCTGGCTGATGTTGCTAGGCGCCGAGGTCGCCGCGTCGAAGTCGAGCACCGCGCCGCCGGGGATCGTGGTGGTCGAGTTGTTGACGATGCGCAGCTCCGGGTTGATCGGGTAGTTGGAGTCGCCCAGCGCGAACCCGCTGATCTGGATGTTGACGTTGAGGGTCTGAGTGGGCAGCGGGCTGTTCGACTTGGACGCGCCGTAGGGCGACGCGGCCGTGAACTTGTTGTGCAGCAGGTTGGTCAGGGTGCTGCCCATCCGATACTCGCCCGCAGCCGTATTGAAGGCGTAGTCACCGGCCAGCTCCCAGATCATGATGCCGCCGAGTCCCTTGTTCACCACATAATCGGCTTTGACGCCAAGGGATTGCTCGTCCTCTGTGGACAGGAACACCCGCTTGGTCGAGTTCCACAACCAGGGCGCCACAAGGGCCGAGGAATAGTTGCGCGTGTAGGTGCCGGTGATGCCCTCCGTCACGCCGTAGGCCGCGCGGTAGGAACCCGCGATCCCGTTCTCCAGGTTCTTCGCGTGCCACATGGGGTTGGAGCCGGCCGGTTCCTCGTTGCCCGAGGCGTCGTTGTCGTGCCACAGGTTATCGATGCCTGTCGCGCCGTCGCCGCAAGGATTCTGCGTCCCGATTGGACAGCTGGCCGTCTTCGCCGCCGTACCCCACAACCCGTTGGTGCCGCCCGTGACGTTCTTCCAACCCCTTGTGTAGTAAGGGACACCGACGTTGATCCGTCCGGCTTGGACCGAGCCCCGGAAGTAGTGGTAGGCCCAGTCTGTGTTGAGGTAGCCGATGCCCGAGTAGGCGCCGTAGACCCCGGCCGCCGCCAGCTCGCCGTCGTCGCCGTTGTCGTAGAGCGCCGCGTTGGGGCCGACGAACCTGTTCCACGCGCCGTGCAGGTCATACGACATGATGTTGATATAGTCCAGGTACTGCGTGGTCTGGAAAGCCTCCATGCCGCGCAGCAGCCAGCCGCTCGCCGGGGCGGCCACGGTCAGCATGTAGTACTTGCCGTCAGCGGCGCTTGCCGTGTCAAGCTTCTCCCGCAACGTCTTCATCAGCACGCTGTAGCTCGCGTTCAGGCCGGCGCGGCGGGCGTTGGCCTGGGCGAAGTCCAGCGGGTTGCCCGCGTCGTTGTTGGACGTCGGGTACTCGTAGTCGATGTCGACGCCGTTGAAGCCGTAGGTGCGTAGGAAGGCCACCACCGAGTCGGCGAAGGTGTTGATGCCGGCGGTGTTGACCGTGTTGCTGGAGGTCGTGGTCATGCGGTAGAAGCCGCCCGAGTCCACGCGCGTGCCCGCGTCGTTGAACAAGCCGCCGGTCTCGGCCCAACCGCCCACACTGATCAGGGTTTTGACGTTGGGGTTGGCCTTCTTGTATTTGTTGAGCAGGTTGAAGTGCCCGGTGTAGGAGAAGGCCGGGTCCATCTCGGCGCCCGCGACGCCGGGCCACGTCATGTTTGTCGCCGGATTGTTGGCGGCGGAGGGGGTACCCACGGAAATCCTGAATTGATCGTCAACGTGGGCAAACGCGTAGTTGATGTGCGTCACCTTGGTCCACGGGATGTTGTTGACCAGATAGGAGGGCTGATTGTTCTTCCCGTGGCGCCAGCTGGTGAAGTAGCCGATGACCCGGCGGCCGTGCCCAGCGCCTAGGATCTCCCTCCCATTGGCGTCGTACGCGTCGCAGTATGTGGCCGCCACGTTTGGCGTGCGGTAGAGGCCGTCCGGACGGCAAGTCTCATGGTCCACTGCGGACACGGCGTTTCCAGCGGCCACCATGGCGATGCCCATCGCGGCCAAGCCAGTCACCGCGGCGGTGATGAGGTTTATCAGGGGCTTGCGTCGCATGGCCACACGCTCCAGGGCTCCGTGGAAGACCAACCCTTAGTAAAGTTTGCTAAAAGTTAATCCCAGTGACGCAGCTCACGCAAGAGCCGGATTCCAATGTTTAAGGCTTCGTTTAGGTAACGCGACTGCGCCTACAGCGTCGTGTCTTCCTGCCACTGCACGCTCGTCGGGCGCTGACCGCCGCTGGCAAGGAACTCCTTGACCGCGCGGCGCACGAAATCGATCGGAACATCCGACCCCGCAGGAAACTCGGTCTCGTTACCCATGAGGCAGTAATAGGAAGGGCTGTCGGCCTCAGCGTCCCAAGGCGCCCACGAGGCAAAGCCGCCATCGGCGTCGTTGAACTTGAGCGCTCCAACCCCCCGCTCCCGATCCACCCCCACGTAGAACTGGTGGTTGGGAAAGCTCTCCTCCGGCTGCAGGCGCTCCACGAGATACATCTCGGCAAGATTGTTCTCGATCGGCTGCTCGAGCAACCGATCGATGAAGGCGTCGACATCCTCCGGCGACGAGAGCATCTCCGGATCATCACCGTGGCTCGTCAGGTAATACGCCTCAGCGTGGTACCCCATTACGGCGCCCCCTCATAAGGAGTCATCTGCCAGTTGCCGTTTTCGTCGCGCCAGTGTACCCGCAGCCTCTGATTCGGGCCGAGCAGCCTCGGTATGGACTCGTCACAGCCGAGCCGCGTCGTGCAGGGACCCTGGGGATTGTTGATGACCAGATCCGCGTCGTCGATGCCCTCGTTGTGCATTCTCGCGGCGAACTTCTGCTCGGCGTGGTGGGCGTTCCCGGATGCCCGGTAAGGCATCCCCCGCTCACGCAGTCGCTCGTTGACTGCCTCGATCTGTTCCCGGTCCTCGCTCTTGTGACCGCTTCTCGTCGAGTGCTCCCTGCCGTTGGAGTCGACAGCGCGTCCGTAGGTGGTCCGGTCACCGTTCGCCCCGTGCACCGGCATGCGCGACCCGAGGTCGTCGCGGTCGAACCGGCGCGGCGGGTCCGCCTTCCTGGCCGCCGCCCGCAGCGTGTCCAGATCGATGTCGTCGAGTTTCTGACCCTGTTTGACGAGTCTCTTCAGCACATCCAGCAGCCCCAGTTTCTCGGCCTGCTTGAGGATGTCGTCGGCTGGTACCCGCTTCTTACCCATGCAGCAGCCTCCCCGCCCGCGTGCCGCCACGACAGATGTACATATGTGGCCTTAAGGATAGCGAGGGCGTCAACCATCGACCCAGGGATTTGGGTATCCTCGGCGCGGCCGAGACGCATCGGTGAGCGCCGCACAGTCCTGCCGCGCAGACAATCCGATGACATGAGCCAGCTGCCGCTTGCTCGGCCTTCCTGATTAGCAGACGAGAGCGACTTTGGCGCCGCTCCAAGCATTTTCATCATCTGGTGCACTTGTGCACCACGAGGCGGCCGGTGTACTTCGGCTGTTCGACGCGGGCTGCGATGACGCTGCGTTCGGTGTCGAGCGTGGTCTTGCGGTGGCCGAGTTCGATCGGGAGGACGACTCGCTCGCCAAAGCAATCGCATCCGCGATAAAGGCAGTCGAGACGGCCGGCCTCGTGCCGCTGCGGATCATTGATGAGGACATCCTGACGCTGGCGGACATCGCGGATCGGATCGGCCAGAGCAGAGAGTCGGTACGCCGATACGCGGCCGGTGCCCGGGGTCCGGGCGGGTTCCCGCCTCCGGTGAACCCGGGTCGCGAAGGGACCGTCGTCTACCGCTGGAGCGAAGTCGCACCGTGGTTTCGTGACCAGCTCGGCTTGGACGTCGAGGAAGCGGATCCGGCATTGGCGATGGCCAACCTGGTGCTCCAGGCTCGGCGTTACCGTGACCGCGTGCGTCATGCGTCGGCGCTGCACGACCTGCTTGCGGCATAACAAACTGGCGCCGGGTGGCGGGGGTTGACGCCCCCGGCCACCCGGCGGTTCACAAACTGTTACAGGCCACGGCATTGCCCGGAGGACGCCCCGGACACCGTGTTGGGGACGCCGCCGTTGACGGGCGGCGGCTGGTTCCCGCTACACATCAGCGGCCCTTCGATGGTGTTGCCGGAGACCAGGATCGGCACCGTTGCGGTGCTGTTGCCGGTCAGCGAGACCAGGCCGGTGATGTGGTTGCCGACCAGCGACAGCTTGGCTGTGCCGCCTAGCAACTGAACCGCACCGACCACCACCGTCGCCGACAGTTCCAGGCTTGCCGCGCCCTGAGCGGAGATCGCGGCGTCGACGTGGGAACCGTTGGCGTGCAAGCTCGCCCCGGCCGCCACAGTCACCCGGCCGGTGACGGCAGAACCGTAGGCAAGGCAGGTCAGCCCCGACGACACGGCCAGCGGGCCTTCGTGGTCGCCGGTAATGGTCCGGTCGCAGGTCTGGCCGGTGACCGTGACGGTGACCGGCACACCGACGAGCGGCCGGTCGGGGTCGTTGCCGGTGACGCACAGGTGCGCCTCGTGCACACCGGGCGCGAGCCCGGTGGAGTCGACCAGAACCGTCACCTCGCTGCTGCCACCGGCCGGGGTCACACCGTCCGTATTGGACACACGCAACCACGGGACGTCGGCGGGTTCGTCGCACGGCTGCGACCGCTCGATCTCACTGATCATCCGGACGCCGGTGCTGCTGAGCTTGGTCTCGATCACCGCCGTGCCGCGGTCGATCTCGTGCACGCCGCCGCTGTTCGTCGTCAGGATGTTGCCGTTGGGCAGAGGGTAAACCCCGCGGTTGGAGGTGACCCCGGTGTAGCGGCCGATGAGCCCACCGTTGGGGTCGAGCTCCCAAACCCCTGCCGGGCTTGAGAAGGCGGCCGCGAGCACGTTGCCGTTGTCCTGCCGGACCATCTGCTGCGGGAAGTTGATTTCGCCCTGCCAGACGGACAGCGGCTGCCCGGCGTGGGTGAAGCGGTAGATGTTGCCGGCGCTGGCGGCGACCAGCAGATCGTCCTCCCGGAACACGAGGTACCACGGGCCGCTGATGCCACCCGCCCCGGTGGTGATGAAGTCGCGCAGGTAATTGCCGCTGGCGTCGAATTCGACCACCTTGTTACCGGTGGCCGACGTGACCAGCAGCGTGCCCCAGGGCGAGATCACCATCCCGCGGATGTTGCCCATGATGGCGGTGTTCTCGCCGCCGATGGGTGCGAAGACCCCCTGGAACTGGCCGTCCAGACCGAACGAGTAGACGACGTTCTCGCTCTGCGAGGAGACAAGGAACCCGTCCTGCGCCTGGTTGAGGATGATGTGTGTCGTGGTGCCCAGGCTCTGCGGGTACCTGATGAACGCCGGGTCGATCAGGTCGCCGGTCTGCGGGTCGAAGGCCGCCACCCCGGGCAGCGCGGTGTTGGGTACCAGCAGGATGCCGGCTCGCAGCAGGTCCCGCCGCCGTGGGTCCAGATCGGACAGTGCGGCGGCGTGACGAGAGTCCGCGACGACCGGCGCCTCACCGATGCTCCACTGAAGCGGAGCGGTGCCGGTGTTGCGGATGGTCATCCGCGTGCCGGTGACCGTCCCGGCCGGCTGCGTCACGGCCACCTCGGGCGTGACCTCGATCGTCGGCAGGTCGAGGACGATGAGCGTGACCGCTATGGGTATCCGCGGCTTAGCAGGGTCGTTGCTGTCCAGGCAAAGGGTGGCGGTGAGCCGTCCCGGGGAAAGACCGGTGGAGTCCAGCGTGACCCGCATCTGGGTCGAGCCTCCGGGCGCGATGGTGCCGGATTCGGCGCTCACCGCCAGCCAATCCAGTGCGGCGGGGGTGTCGCAGCCGGTGCCGGCGGCCAGCCGCCATTCAAGCGAACCGTTGCCCGAGTTGCGGATCGTCACGCCGCGCTCGGTGGAGCGGCCCGGCTTCTGCGACGCCTCGACGGTGGTCGGATCGACGGTGATCGCCGGTGCCGTCGGGATCACGGCCACCGGATAGTGGACGCTCGCGATGGCCGCCCCGCCGGCGTGGCTGTCGCCGGTGACCAGGCGCAGGTCGGCGAACGCCCAGCTCCCGCCGGAACTGCGCGAGACGTCGACCGTAATGGTCAGCTGCTGGCTGGCGCCGGGCGCGAGGCTGAACGAGTCGGGTGTGACGGTCGCCGTCATCCCGGCTGGGACCAAGACCGAAGCGGTGTAGCCCGCGGTCGTATCCGCGACGCTGGTCACCGTCCGCGTCCAGGAGCAGACCTGGTTGCACTGGCGGTTGACGAGATAGGGCACGTTCAGGGTGCGCGGGCTGCCGCCGGTGGCCGGGTTGGCGGCGAGCATGTTGGCGTATGACTCGTCCATCACCAGCCCGACCCGGCCGGCGGCGGCAAGGTCGATGCGGCCCGCGCCGACATCGAGCGGGTCGGCGGGTGCGCCGTTCTCCTGGCGTATCCCGTCGGGGTCGGCGGTGCCGGCCAGCGCGGCGCGGATCTGCGCCGGGGACCAGTTCGGGTGCAGGGCGCGCATCAGCGCCCCGGCACCCGCCACGTGCGGCGAGGCCATCGACGTCCCGCGAATTATGTTGTACTGCAACGGGTCCCCGCCGACCTGACGGTACGCGGCGAGGATGTTGACGCCCGGCGCCCCGAACGTCGGCGCCAGCAGGTCGAAGTCACTGGGTCCCCGGGAGCTGAACCAAGCCACCGTGTCGGCGGCGCCGGTGTCACGCACCAGCTCCGTGGTCGCGCCCAGCCGCACCGTCACCGGGTCGGTGTGGCTGGTGGCCAGGCTCTGCAAAGCCTCGCCGCTGGCCTGGGTGACGCTGATCGCCGGGATCGCCGTGCCCTGCACGTCGGCGAGGAACACCGGCGGGCCGGGCTGCCGTTCGAACAGGACAGCCGCTCGCGCACCGGCGTTGGCCGCGTTGGTTATCTTCACGGCGACCGCGCACGTGCCGGTCGGTATCAGCGCGACCGCCCCGGCCAGCGAGCCTGCCGGGAAAGCGCTGCAGCCGGTGACCTGCCCGACCTCTGCGGAGTAGCGCAACTCGGCGTCGATCGGGCTGGTGTTGCCGGGGCCGAAGCCCGGCCAGCCGCGCACCTCCAAAGAGGACGGGCTGAGCACCGACAGGGTCTTGGCGAAGGTCCGATCTGTCGTGGTCGCCGCGACCGAGGCGTTCCACGGGGCGGTGTGGGCGACCGTCCCCGCTCCGGGGCCGCTGTTGCCGGCCGAGGCCGCGACGAAGATGCCGGCGCCGAACGCCTCCAGGAACGCGCGGCTCACCGAGTTGCTCCACGGGGCGTCCCCACCGGAGATCGAGTAGTTGAGCACGTCGACGCCGTCGGCGACCGCCTGGTTGATGCCTCCCAGGATCGCCGAGATCGGGCAGGTCTCGATGCAGACCCGGTAGGCGATGAGATTGGCTCGCGGCGCAACGCCTTGCACAGTCCGGTCGAACTCGTCCGGGCCGTACCTGAGCGTCACCTGGTGCCGGTTGCCGGCGGCGGTGGATGCGGTGTGGCTGCCGTGACCGTTGGTGTCCCGGGCGGAGTTGCCCGACACGAAGCTGTACGCCCCGACCAGCTTGTCGTTGCAGATCGGGTCATGAAAAGCGCTCGCCGGATCGCAGACACCCAGATACCTGCCGTACGGGTTGGTGTGGGTGTAACCTTCGCCATCCGTGGCGGCGAAAGACGGGTGCCCGGGGTTGATCCCGCTGTCGAGCATGCCGACGATCACGCCTTCGCCCCTGGTCGCGAGGTCCGGGCCGGTGTCACCGTCCCAGACGGCGGCGGAACGGATCAGGTCGTGGCTGGCGTCCGTGGTGAGCTGATACTCCTTGTCCGGCTCGACCGACACCACCCCCGGCATCCCGGCCAGCCGGGTGGCCTCGGCCGGCTTTGCCTCGATGACGATGGCGTTGAGCACGTTGCGGTAGCCGGCTTCCACCCTGACCTGGCGGCCCAGCCGCTTGCCGATGAGCCCGGCGACCTCCGACTGCCTGGCGGCCAGCCGTTCGGAGTAGGAACGGTCCACTGCGCCAGACGCGGCCCGCTTGGCGGCGAGCGACGGCTCGGCCAGCCGCACTATCCACAATCCAGTGTCCGAAGCGGACGCGGACGTAGCGGTTGCCACCACACCCACGGTCGCGGCCAGAGCGGCGGCGACAACAGCAGCGAGATTTCGCATAGAACGAGTGATCACCACAACACAACTTAAATCACCCAGCAAGACCGGTCAATGCACCGATGGGCCATCGTCCTTCCCGGCCTCGTGACGTCCGAAGTAGACAGAGGCGAGACCTCAACAACGCCGGCCGGAAAGCCGGTCAGTGAGCGAGCGGGAGGTTGACCCTGAAGGTGGCGCCGCCACCGCCGGTCGGGCTGTGGGCGACCGTGCCGCCGTGAGCGTGGACGAGGGCCTTGACGATGGACAGGCCCAGACCCGAGCCGGTGGCCGGGGAACGGGAGTGGTCCCGGGCGCGGGCGGGATCCACGCGATAGAAGCGTTCGAAGACGCGATCCGCATGGCCGGCGTCGATTCCGGGGCCGTTGTCGACGACCTCGAGCAGGGCCTTGCCGTCGCGGACGCCGACCCTCACCAGGATGGGCGTGCCTTCGGGGGTGTGTGTCAGGGCGTTGTTCACGAGGTTGGTGACGACCTGCCGCAGCCTGTCCTCGTCGCCGATGACGACCGGGTCCTCATCCCCCAGGATCTCCAATCCGACCGGCTTTCCCTCGATGGCGTCGGCCGCAATGGGTACCAAATCAACATGCTCGCAACGCAAAGGACGTTCCTCGTCCAAGCGAGCCAGCAGCAGCAGGTCTTCGACGAGCAATCCCATGCGGGTCGCTTCGAGCTCGATGCGGCCGATGAGCGCCGCGACCTCGTCGGGGTCGGTGACGGCGCCCTGCCGGTACAGTTCGGCCAGGCCGCGGATGCCGGTGACGGGGGTGCGCAGCTCGTGCGAGGCGTCGGAGACGAAGCGGCGCAGGCGGGTCACGCTGCCGTCGATGGCGGCGAGCATGGTGTTGAGGGTGCGGGAGAGCCGGCCCATCTCGGTGTTGGGCGCGGCGAGCGTCGGCACCCGGCGGGAAAGGTCTTGGCCGGCAATGATTTCTTCGGCGGTCTGTTCCACTTCGGTGAGGGGGCGCAGGCCGACCCGCACGACCATGACGCCCAGGGCGGCCGAAAGGGTAAGCACGGTCAGCATGACGGCCAGCTCGATGAGGACGAAGCGGGCCATGGTACGCGCCGTCCCGGTGTAGTCGAAGGCGATGACGAGCGATCCTTTGCCGGCGGGCCGCTCGGAGATGAGCACGCGGAAGCCAGCGTCATGGTACTCGCCGGCGTTCTTGGTGAAGAAGGGCTTGCCCGCCAGCCGGTGCACCGCCTCACTGTCCAATGTGGGCAGACGCGGCTCGTCCCGCTGCGACGGGCCGGTGAACTGCATCTCGACGTTGCCCTGCGGGTCCCGCAACTGCACGACATACTCGTCGAGCAGCTCCCGCTCCCGCTGGAACGACTGCAGCGAAGGCGAAAATTCGTGCAACGTAGATGGGTCCAATCGGGACAGTTGCGCCTCTGCGACCCGCAGCTGCTCGTCCACGCGATCGTTCAGGTAATCCCGCAGCAGCTGGACGCTGGCGAACCCGGCGACCAGAAACCCAAGCGCGACAACACTCAGCACACCCACAAGCAGCCGGGTGCGCAGGGACCATCGCCTGGGAGCTTTCATGCGCGCGGCATCCGCAGCGAGTATCCGAACCCCCGCAACGTGTGGATTAGTGGCGGATCCGCGATATCGATCTTCCGCCGCAGCATCGAGATGTAGGACTCGACGATCCGCGCGTCGCCACCGAAGTCGTAACGCCAGACGTGGTCGAGGATCTGCGCCTTGCTCACCACCCGCTCGGCGTTGACCAGCAGGTAATGCAGCAGCTTGTACTCGGTCGGGCTGAGCTTGACGAGCTTGCCGCCGCGGGTGACGTCATGCGTCTCCTCGTCCATCTCCAGGTCCCCGAACCTCAGCACCGCCGACTTCTCCTCCGGGGGCGCGTAGGTCCGCCGCAGCACCGCCTTGATCCGGGCGACGACCTCCTCCAGGCTGAACGGCTTGGTCACGTAGTCGTCGCCGCCCACGGTCAGCCCGGTTATCTTGTCCTGCACGCCATCCCGGGCCGTCAAGAACAACACCGGCAGGTGGCGGCCATCGGCCCGCAGCCGCCGCACCACCTCGAACCCGTCGTAGTCGGGCAGCATCACATCGAGCACCAGCAGCTCGGGCCGGAACTCGGCGGCCACGCGCAGCGCCTCCTCCCCAGAGCCGGCCGTACGCACATCAAAGCCCACGAACCGCAGGCTCGCCGACAAAAGGGACACGATCGTGGGCTCGTCATCCACGACTAGCAATCGCTGCACGAACGCAATCCTGCCTGCTTCTTGACAAGACGCAAAGATCTTGTGGGAAACTTTCAGCTTTGATTCAGCGGGCATACGCATTCACTTGTTTGGGTGCACGAGTGTCTTTCCTTGCCCGCCTCAGCCTCGGCAACCGGGGTCTCGTCGCGCTGATCACGGTGGCTGTCCTCGGTTTCGGCGCCGCTGTCCTGCCCCAGCTGCGCCAGCAGATGTTCCCGGACATCCAGTTCCCGCAGGTGTCGGTGCTCGCCTCCTATCCCGGTGCCACACCTGAGCTGGTCGAGCAGCAGGTGACCGTCCCGATCGAGCAAGCGGTGGCGGCCGTCGACGGCGTCACGCTCGTCACCTCCAACTCCCGCATCGGGTCGTCGTCCGTCGCGATCAGCTTCGACTACGGCGTCGACGTCAAGGAGATGTCCGCCGACATCTCGTCGGCGCTGAGCCGCATCAACGGCCGCTTGCCCAGCGGCGTCGAGCCTCGGGTCCTTGCCGGCACCACCGACGACATCCCGGTGATCACGCTGGCGGCCGGCGGGGTGACCGAGGATGTTCTGACTGACCGTGTGATTCCCGAGATAAATGCCATTGAGGGGGTACGCGAGGCGACGCTCAACGGCGCGAGGGCCAAACAGGTCACGGTGATCATCAACCCCGCCGAGCTGGCCAAGCGTGGCGTGACCATGCAGGCCGTCACCGCTGCCCTGAGCGCGAACGGTGTCTCCACGGCCGGGGGCACGGTCACCGAGGGCGGCCGGTCCTACTCGGTGGCGGTCGGCGGCCGGTTCACCTCCCTCTCGCAGCTCACCGACCTCTATGTCGGCCCGACCACCAAGCTCAGCGACGTCGCGACGATCCAGGAGACCCAGGGGGATCTCGTCACGATCACCCGGACCAACGGCGACCCGACCCTGGGCATCGCGGTCACGGCGATGCCCGGCGCCAACGCCGTCGACATCTCGCACGCGGTCAGCGATCTGATCCCCACGCTCGAGGAGAACACCGGCGCCGATCTCGAGGTCGTCTTCGACCAGGCGCCCGAGGTGGAGAAGTCGATCCGCAGCCTGACCACCGAGGGCATGCTCGGCCTCACCTTCGCCGTCCTGGTCATACTGCTGTTCCTACTGTCGGTACGCTCGACGATCGTCACCGCGGTCTCGATACCCGTCAGTGTGATCATTGCGCTGATCGCCTTGTGGTCGGCGGACTACTCGCTCAACATGCTCACCCTGGGCGGCCTCACCATCGCGATCGGCCGCGTCGTCGACGACTCGATCGTCGTGCTGGAGAACATAAAACGCCACCTGGCCGGCGGGGAACCCAAGCAGACCGCCATCATCTCGGCGGTCAAGGAGGTCGCCGGGGCGGTGACCGCCTCCACCCTCACCACGGTCGCCGTCTTCCTGCCCCTCGCGCTCGTCGGTGGGCTGGTCGGGCAGGTCTTCGGCCCGTTCGGGCTCACTGTCACCGCGGCCCTGCTCGCCTCGCTCATCGTGTCGCTCACCATCGTGCCGGTGCTCGCGTACTGGTTCCTCAAGCCGCCCAAGCAACCCAAGCCGCGCGAGGCCGAGGCCAGCGGCCTGCTCCAGCGCCTCTACGTCCCGGTGCTGCGCCTCGCCCTTCGCTTGCGCTGGTCGACGCTGCTCGTCGCGGCGCTGATCATCGGTGGCACCGGCTACCTCGCGACCCGCATCGAGACCAGCTTCATCGGCGGCTCCGGCACCACGCTGTCGATCAACCAGACCCTGCCCGCCGGCACGAGCCTCGAAACCACCGACGCCACCGCGAAACGGGTCGAGCGGATACTGTCCGAATTGGATGGTGTGAAGGCGTATCAGGTCGTGGTCGGCGGCGGCGGTGGGCAGGGCATGCCCGGCGGGGGCGGCGGCGCCCAGAACACCAACCGGGCCACCTACCGCGTCACCGCCGAGGAGGGCGTCGTCCTCAGCGAGCTCATCGACGAGATCCGCTCCCGCATCGACGCCCTCGGCCCCGACACGGGCGACGTCAGCATCGGCGGCATGGGCGGCGGCGGGATCGGCTCGTCCAACCTCGCCGTGGAGGTCAAGGCCGCCGACGAGACCACCCTGCGGCAGGCCGCCGAGCAGGTCCGCGCCGCCGTCGCCGAGCTCGGCAACGTGACCGAGGTCAAGACGGATCTTGCCGCCAACACCCCGCAGATCCAGATCAAGCTTGACCGTGCGGCGGCCGGGCGGCTGGGAATGACCGATGCGTCGGTCGGTCAATTGATAAATGCAAGCTTCAGGGGTACCCAGATAAGCCGCATAGTGCTTGATGGAGCTGAGCAACCCGTCATTGTCCGCACCGGCGCCGCGCCCAAGGACGTCGCCACGTTGCGGGCGCTGCCCGTCGCCCCCGGCGCGAAGCTCGACGACATCGCCGATGTCGACATCGTGGCCGGCCTCGGCCTGATCAGGCGCGTGGATCAGGCGCGCACCGCCACCGTCACCGCCGTCCCGACCGCCGAAGGGCTCGGCGCCATCAACGCCGCCCTCGAGACGAAGCTGAGGTCTCTCACGCTCCCTCCCGGCGCGAGCTACGCGGTCGGTGGCGTGACTCGCGAGCAGCAGGACGCCTTCGACGACCTGTTCCTGGCCATGCTCGTGGCGATCGCCCTCGTGTTCATCGTGATGATCGGGACGTTCCGCGGGCTGGGCCAACCGCTCATCCTGCTCATCTCGATCCCGTTCGCCGCCACCGGAGCCCTTGGGCTGCTCGCCCTCACCGGCGAGCCGCTGGGCCTGCCCGCGATGATCGGCCTGCTGATGCTCATCGGCATCGTCGTGACCAACGCGATCGTATTGATGGACTTGATAAACCAGTATCGTTCGTCCGGATTGGACGTTCGGGAGTCCATCATCGAGGGCGGGCGGCGGCGCCTGCGCCCGATCCTGATGACCGCCGTCGCCACCATCTTCGCCCTGCTGCCGATGTCGCTGGGATTGACCGAGTCGAGCGCGTTCATCTCGCAGCCGCTTGCGGTCGTGGTGATCGGTGGATTGGTCACATCGACACTGTTGACACTGGTCCTCGTCCCGGTGCTCTACTCGCTCATCGAGGGCGCCAAATCCCGGCTGCGCAGAGCTTGACCGGACCGTGCTCTACCGGACCGCGCTTGACGGGACCGGCAGCCCGGCGGGAAACGGCCGCCTCCGTTTCCCGCCGGGTTGTTCCAGCGCGAGAGAATGAAGGAGTCGCGTGCCACCATAGGCTGGTGAGGCGGTTCGCGTTCATCGTGGTGGCGATGATGTCCCTGTCGGCGGGCGCGTGCGATGCCCAAGTCTTTGAGGGCTCGACGTGGCCCCGCCTGGACCCGAACCACGACGCGCGATGGACGCCGTATCGCGACGCGTTCCCGGTGCGTGACAGCTGGCTCACCGGCCCGGCGCAGCTGATCGCCACCGGCGATGGCTGTTTCGTCGGCGTCGGGGCGGATTCTTCCCCGGGCGGGATGGTGCCGGCCATCTGGACAGCCACCGGCCACTGCTCGGCACCGAAGCTGGACCGGCCCGACGGCACCGACGCGTTGCTGCGCGGGAACATCAGCTCGCTTGACTCGGCGGTCGTCGCCGATGACGGCACGTTCGTTGCGCTCGGCCAGACCGCCGCCGGCAGCCCGGCCACCTACGAGAGCTACGTTGTGCGCGGCAAACCGGGTGCCTGGTGGCCGCCGGTGACCCGTTTCCAAGCCATGGCGGACGTGCTGCCCGAGGTCGTGGGCCCGGACGTGCTCATCGCCCGGCCCGCAGGCGGCTTCCTCGCCGTAGGCGAAAGCGGCCCGGCCCTGTTCGCGTGGTCCTCCGGCGACGGCATCTCCTGGGCCAAGTCGCCGATCCCGATACCCCACGGAATGAAGTACGTCCGGATCGTCTCAGCCGCCACCGGCCCGGACGGCACGATCGCGGTGGTGGGCCTGAAGAGCCATGATCCCACCGTGTACCAAAGTCAAGCGCTGGCATGGTATTCCACCGACCGCGGTTTCTCATGGCATACTGCCGCCGTCCCCGCCGACGCCGGCGCATACCCGACGGCACTTGTCCACGACGGCAAGCGCTTTGTCGCGCTGGGCATGGTGCTGCTCGACGAGAAGTCCACCGCCGCATGGGCTCTCACCTCAGCGGACGGTGCCACCTGGCACCGAGATCCAAGCCTGGAACCCGCGATGGCCCGCGGCTTCTACGCGGCGACGGCTTTGTCCGACGGCCGGATCGCCACCACAAGCGGGGGGTCGGCCGCCTCTGCACCGCCGCCAAAGCCAGGGGGATGCACGAGCGTCTTCTTCCTGGGCGGGCCGTCCGTCATCGAGGAACGCCTGGGCTGCAACCCCATCCCCACCTCAATAGTCCAGCTCAAGGACGGCAGGCTGGCGGCCTCGATTGGCCAGCACCTCTGGCTGCGCGAGCCAGTAAACCGCGAATAGCATCAGCGCCCCCGACCACCGCGCGAAGCGAACCGGCGTGATCATCCACCGGGTGACCGCCCGACGGGCCTGTTACCCAGTGGCTACCGCGGACGCGGCCTGCCCGATGAGAGTGGCCACTGCGGCCGGCTGCGACACGTAGATGGCGTGGCTGCCGGCCACCTCGACCACCCTGGAACCAGCCCGCTCGGACATGGCGTGCTGCGCCGGTGGGGGGATCATCCGATCCTCGGTGGCGATCATGTACCAGCTCGGCTTGGTCCGCCAGGCGGGTTCGGTGATCGATCCTCCGGCGGCGTCCACGCCCCACGGGACCTGCGAGGCGGCCATGAATTCGGCCTGCTCGGCAGGCACGTCGCCGGCGAACGAGGAAGGGAACTTCGCGCGGTCCAGGACCAGGAAACCGTCCTTCGGTGGCAGGATCGGCGGCACCGCAGCGCCCGGCGGCGGATTGGCGATCAGCGTGTTGACCGACTCGTTCCTGTCTGGCGCGAACGCCGCGAGGTAGACGAGGGCCGCCACCTTGGGGTGGTTGCCCGCCTCGGTGATGACCGCCCCGCCGTAGGAATGGCCGACCAGGACGACCGGCCCATCCTGCACGTCGATGACCTGCCGCGTCGCGGCGGCGTCACCCTCGAGCGACACCGTCGGATTCTGGACAACGCTCACGTTGTAGCCATCCTTTGCCAGGATGTTGTAAACCCCCTGCCAGCCGGAGCCGTCCACCCAACCACCATGAACGAGAACGACGTTCCGTGCTGCTTGGTCTGTACCCATGATGATCCTCTTATCCCCCTAGGGCTGTCGGGGCACGTCGGCGACGCTAGACCCCCTCCCGTACAGAGACTGATTCCGTCATTTGATGGGATATAAACGCTGTTATGCCGGGATGTCTACGCCGGGTGCGTGGGGTTAAATCCCCTTCGCCGCCGCTGGAGCCCTTGGGCTGCTCGCTCTCACCGGCGAGCCGCTAGGCCCGCAAGGAGTTGTTTAATATCCGGGTGACCCATGTTGTAGCCATCGATCAGGGGACCACCTCTTCGCGCTGCTTCGTCTTCGACGAACAGGGCGGCCTCGTCGCCTTCGACCAGCGCGAGCACCGGCAGATCTTCCCGCGCCCCGGGTGGGTGGAGCACGACCCGCACGAGATCTGGCGCAACGTGCAAGCCGTCGTGCAAGGAGCGCTATCGCAGGCGGGCGTGCGCGATATCGCCGCCGTGGGCATCACCAACCAGCGCGAGACCACGATGATCTGGGACGCCGAAACCGGCGAGCCCATCGGCAACGCGATCGTGTGGCAGGACACGCGCACCGCCGAGATGCTTCCCTCCTTCGGCGAGATCGACGCCTACCGCGACCGGACGGGGTTGCCGCTCGCCACCTACTTCTCCGCGCCCAAGCTGCGCTGGCTGCTCGACCGCCACGCGGTGAACCATGGGGAGCGGGATGTCCGCATGGGCACCATGGACAGCTGGCTCATCTACAAGCTCACCGGGCAGCACGCGACCGACGTCACCAACGCCAGCCGCACCATGCTGATGAATCTATCCACTTTGGACTGGGACGATTCGCTGCTGTCGGCGTTCGGGATCCCGCGGTCGGTGCTGCCCGAGATCGTCCCGTCCATCGGGACGATCGGCGACGTCGGCGCCGGCGGCCCGTTGGCGGGGGTACCGCTGGCCGGGGTGCTCGGCGACCAGCAGGCCGCCCTGGTGGGGCAGGCGTGCTTCGCCCCGGGCGAGGCCAAATGCACTTACGGCACGGGCGCTTTCGTGTTGCTCAACACCGGCGAGCAACCGATCCGGAGCGGCAAGGGACTGGTGACCACCGTCGGGTACCAGATAAAAGGAAAACCCGCCGTCTATGCCCTTGAAGGATCCGTGGCGGTCGCCGGGGCGCTCGTGCAATGGTTACGCGACAACCTCGGGATCATCCGCACCGCCCCCGAGGTCAACGAGCTTGCCGCCACCGTCCCCGACAATGGCGGCTGCTACATCGTGCCCGCGTTCTCCGGCCTGTTCGCCCCCTACTGGCGGCCCGACGCGCGCGGCGTCGTCTGCGGCCTGACCGGGTTCGTCACCAAGGCGCACCTGGCGCGGGCGGCGCTGGAGGCGACCGCCTGGCAGGTGGGTGACGTTATGGCGGCGATGGTCGAGGAGGCCGGCGTCGTCATTGAGGCGCTCAACGTCGACGGTGGGATGGCCGCCAGCGACCTGTTGCTACAGATGCAATCCGACTTCCTTGACGTGCCCGTGGTGCGGCCCACCTTCACCGAGACCACTGTGCTCGGCGCCGCCTACGCCGCCGGGCTCGCCACCGGAGTCTGGCCCGGCCTTTCAGAGTTGCGCCAGCACTGGAAGGCCGACCGCCGCTTCACCCCCAAAATGTCCAATGAGGACCGTTCAGCCGCGGCCGCCCGCTGGGCCAAGGCCGTCGAGCGGACCCTCAACTGGACTTAGGTTCTCCTTCAGGTGCGCCAGCGACGACGTGCCCGGGATCGGGATCATCACCGGTGAGCGGCGCAGCAGCCAGCCGAGTGCGACCTGCGCCGGGGTGGCGCCCAGCTCCGCGGCCACCTTTGTGATGGCCGGGTCGTGGATGCTGTCGTCGAGCGGCCGCCACGGCAGGAAAGCGACACCGTTCGCCGTGCAGTAATCGACGACGTCCTCATGCGTCCGATCGGTGTAGTTGTAACGGTTCTGCACGCTCGCGATCTCGACGATCGCCCGTGCCCTCTCCAGCTCGCCCACGCCGACCTCCGACAGCCCGATGTGCCGGATCACGCCTTCGTCTCGCAGCTCGCGCAGGGCACCGATCTGATCCTCGAACGGCACGGTCGGGTCGATGCGGTGCAGCTGAAACAGGTCGATCCTGTCCACGCGCAGCCTGCGCCGGGCCAGCTCGGCCTGCTGCTTGATGTAGTCCGGCCGCCCCAGCACCCCCCACTGCGAGCGGCTCGGCCTGGTCCGGCCGGTTTTTGTGCCGATCACCAGGTTTTGTGGATACCGGTACAGCGCCTCGGCGATCAGCTCCTCATTGGCGCCCAGGCCATAGGAGTCCGCCGTGTCGATGTATGTAACCCCTAGCTCGACCGCGGTCCGCAGCACCGCGATCGCATTCTCCCTGTCCTCCGGCGGCCCCCACGCCCCCGGCCCGGTCAGCGGCAAGGCCCCGTAGCCCACGCGGTGCACCGGCAGATCGCCACCAAGGGCAAAGCTCATCTCGATCACGCCGCCCACCCTGCCGCTAACCCCACCCCCACACCAACCCTTTAGCCGACACTAAAAAGCGCATTGCCGCCGCCGGCGATGCCCGCGTGTTGCTTTGAACGCGCAAAGAAACAGAGCGGGCAGGTGGTGGTGACCAACCCCCGGAGGCCACCACCACCCGCCGCTCCTATTTGGGGAGGAGGCACACAGGTCGTTTCGCTAACTGCTAAGACGCTTCGCCAAGCGTCACAGTTGCAGTCTGCTTCTCGCCGTTTCGGTGGAATTCCACCGTCACTTTCTGGCCAACTGTGCTCGATTGGACGGCCGAGACCAGATCATCGGAATCATTGATGACCCGGTCACCGAACTTGGTGATGACGTCGCCCTCCTTCAGCCCGGCCCCTGCTGCCGGGCTGTTGGGTTCGATCCTGGCGATGCGCGCACCGCCGGCATCGGCCGGCTCGACCGAGACACCCAGGAACGGGTGGCTCACCTTCTGTCCGTTGATGAGCTGTTCGGCGACCTGCTTGGCCTTGTTGCTGGGGATGGCGAAGCCGACACCGATGTTGCCTTCACCGCTGCCGCTTGTGGCGATCGCGGTGTTGATACCGATGACCTCACCGTTGGTGTTTACCAGCGCGCCGCCGGAGTTTCCGGGGTTAATCGGCGCGTCGGTCTGTAGTAGACCAGAAAGCGAGCCGGAACTCTGCCCCGCCCGGATCGTCCGGTCCTTGGCGCTGATGATGCCGCTGGTCACCGAGCCTTGCAGCCCAAGCGGGCTACCAATGGCCAGCACGGTGTCGCCGACCGCGACCTTGTTGCTGTCGGCGAACTTCGCCGGCACCAGGTCGGCGGTCGCCTCGGCCTTGACGACGGCAAGGTCGGTCTTGGGGTCGGTGCCGACCACGCTGGCCTTGACCTTCTTGCCGTCGGAGAGCGTCACGGTGACGCCTCCGCCACGCGCCGACTCGACGACGTGGTTGTTGGTCAGGATATAACCATCCTTGCTGAGCACGACGCCCGAGCCTTCACCCGAACCGGTGGCGATGGAGACGACGCTGGGCTGCGTGGCTGCCGCAACCCCCGAGAGCGTGGAACGGTCCACCACAGGTGCGGCGTTGTTGGACACGGGCAACTCGAAGCCGCCATTGTCGAATGAGGTGGCGACGAGGGCACCCGTGACGCCGGAGCAGAGCGCGAGAGCGACCGCCGCGACTCCCCCGATGACTACCTTCGCCGCGGTGGGCATCTTCTTCGGTGTGCTGGACGGCGGTGTCCAATGTGGATATTGCCCCGGGGCTGAGCTGACCGGCGGGAACTGTGCCGTGGTCGGGTCGCCCGGCGCGGCGGGGCCGCTGGTGGGCGCGTTTGCCGTGGCGTAGACCGGCTGCCCGCCCGCGTAAGGCGGCTGGCCCGAAGGCTGCCCGCCCGCGTAAGGCGGCTGGCCCGAAGGCTGCCCGCCCGCGTAAGGCGGCTGGGCAGGCGGCTGCCCGCCCGTGTAAGGCGGCTGGCTTGCCGGCGGTGTGGCCGGCGGTGTGGCCGGCGGTGTGGCCGGAGCCGGAGCCGGATAAGCCGAGGCCGGCGGGACCGGGGAGGATTCCGGCCCGGCTTCCTGCGCCGCCTGCGGCGCGGGGCTCGCATCCCCGGGTGAGGTGGGTTGCTGCTGCTCTGGCTTATCGAACTCGCTCATGGGCCCAAGTCTTTCCGGTAGTCCTTGTTTGCATCTGAGACGCCTCTGTATCTTTCCTGTGAGGCTCGCATCTACGCCTGTGTATCCTCAGCAAGGTCTTCCCCCTCCGCGAGGTCCTCCACGTCAACGAGTGGCAGCCGCACGCGGAATGTCGCGCCCTCACCGGGGACGCTGTGCACCTCGACGCTCCCGTCGTGCGCCGCGACCAGCGCAGCCACGATCGCGAGCCCGAGGCCCGTGCTCACCTGGCCGTCGGCCCGCCTGGTGCGCGCCGGGTCGGCCCGGTAGAACCGCTCGAACACCCGTTCCCGCTGCTCGGCGTCGAGACCCGGACCGTGGTCGATGACCTCGATCACGGCCTGGTCGCCGTCGCGGGCAAGCCGCAGCTCGACCGGTGTCCCGGCGGGCGTGTGCGCCAGTGCGTTCCCCATCAAGTTGTTGATCACCTGTCTGAGCCTTGCGTCGTCCCCACGTACCACCAAGTCCCCGGCATCGGGCGCGATAATCAGGTCGATCTCACGGTCCGGCGCGACAACCCTGGCGCCCTGCAGGGCGTCGACGGCGAGGACCCTCAGCTCGACCGGGGCGGGCCGCAGCGGGCGCTCCTGGTCCATGCGCGCCAGCAGCAGCAGATCCTCGACGAGCAGGCCCATCCGCTGCGCCTCGTCCTCGATCCGTTTGACCAGCGAGGCCGTATCCTCCGGCCTCCTGACCGCGCCCTGGCGGTAAAGCTCGGCGAAACCGCGGATGGTCGTCAGCGGCGTGCGCAGCTCGTGCGAGGCGTCGGCGACGAACTGTCGCATCTTCTCCTCCGAGCGCCTGGCGCGGGCCTCGGAGACCTTGGCCGAGGCGGCGGCGTCGCGAGCGGCCGACTCGGCGGCGCGGGCGGCGGTCTCGGAGGCGGCCTGGGCGGTGAACGCATGCTCGATCTGGGCGAGCATGGTGTTGAGCGATCGCGCCAGAGAGCCGACCTCGGTGCGCGGTTCGGGCTCACCCTCCTCCGGGTCGGGCACCCGCTTGGTGAGGTCGCCGTTGGCGATGGCGGTGGCGGTCTTCTCGATGGTGGTCAGCGGTCGGAGGCTGCGGCGGACCATCTCGGTACCCAATGATGCCGCCAGGATGAGAACACTGACTCCCCCGTAGACGGTGGTCCAGAAAACCCGGTTCTTGAGACCATCCACATCGGACAGACTCTCGGCCACCGCGAACACCCGGCCGGAGGCCTTATGCGTGGTGACGAGCACCCGCCAGCGCCCCTTGCCCCTCTCCGCGGGTACCACCTTGATCTTCCCAACGTCGGGCTGCATCGCGGCCGTGGAGTAATCCATGTTGGGCAGGTCGCTCTTGTTGATCGCCCCAGTGGCGATCTTGCCGAAGTCGCTGACAACCACGACGATGTCGCTGGGCAGCAGCATCTGGCGTTCGTCAACGGCCGCCTCGACCAGCTTGGGCAGCGTGCTCTGCAGCGCACCCTGCGCCCGGTCGAGATGCCTGTCGACCAGATCGGTGAGGTATCGGCTTATCGCGATGTTGCTGGCCACCGCGATCAGGGCGATGGCGACGGTCAGCAGCACCAGCACCAGCGCGACAAGCTTCACGCGCAACGGCTGGCGCTGCATCAGCTTCATGAGGCCGGCTTGCGCAAGACGTATCCGACGCCGCGCAGGGTCTGGATCAATCGCGGTTGAACGTTGTCCACCTTGCGCCGCAGATAAGAGATGTAGGACTCCACGATGTTGTCGTCGCCGCGGAAGTCGTAGTTCCAGACGTGGTCGAGGATCTGCGCCTTGCTGAGGACGCGGTTGGGATTGTGCATCAGGTAGCGCAGCAGCTTGAACTCGGTGGGCGAGAGCTGCACCAGGCTCCCGCCGCGGTGCACCTCATGGGTCTCCTCGTCGAGCTCGAGGTCGGCGAAGGTGAGCTTGGGCGTGGTGGCCTCGCCGGTGGTGCGGCGCAGCACGGCGCGGATGCGCGCGGTCAGCTCCTCGAGACTGAACGGCTTGGTGACATAGTCATCCCCACCCAGGGTGAGGCCACGGATCTTGTCCTCGGTGCCGTCGCGAGCGGTCAGGAAGACCACCGGCACCCGGTCGCCGTCCGCCCGCAGCTTCTTGATCACGTCGAAGCCGTCGACATCGGGCAGCATCACATCGAGCACGACCAGGTCGGGGCGGCGTTCGGTGGCGGCGGCGAGCGCCTCGCTGCCGCTGGTGGCCGTGCGCACCTCGAAACCCGCGAACCGCAGGCTCGCGGAGAGCAGCTCAAGGATGTTGGGGTCGTCCTCGACGACAAGCAGGCTCGCCTCAGGCATTACCCCATTTAACCCGCGTTGCCTGCCGGTCCGCTGAGGCTTGCCTGAAAACTATCTGTGAGAAGAAACGCACCACCGCTGCAAATTCCCGACATTTCCGTTGGGCATATCTGATACCCATTGACGATATTTTGGCAATATTTTGACCGCGCCGAACGGCCGGTTTAGTGGCGTAGATCACTCCCGCAAGGTGGCGACCAGCACAAACAGCTTTTTAGAGTCGGCGGATGCCGTCCCCCGGAGCTCACCGCCGCGCTCGCAAACACGTCGGTCGACATCGGCAAGCCCCTTCAAGATCGGGAGTTCCCTTACCGGGCTTGATCGTCGCCGGCTGCCTCATCGGCACCACGGCCCTGCTCACGAACAGCGGCACCGCCGGCCCCCCGCAGGACCAGATGCGCGCCACCGACGCCGCTGCCAACCTTGCCGCCCTCGACTCAGCCTTCGACGCCGTGCGGGACGCCCGCGCCGAAGCGCAGCTGAGCAGGTCGTTGGAGCGGACCACCCCCGCACCGTCGCCGGCCACCACCTCCACACCGGCGGCCACACCCAGCCCCACCCCGCCAAAGCGACCCACGCCGGTCGCGGACTTGATCCAGCTCCAGATGAACAACGCCTCCACGATCGTCCGGATTGGACAGTCGCTCGGGCTGCCCCGCCGCGCCCTGATCATCGGCGTCGCCACCGCCATGCAGGAAAGCAACCTCTACAACACGGCCAGCAACGCCCTGCCCGAATCCTTCGACTACCCGCACGAGGGCGCCAGCAGCGACTACGACTCGGTCGGCCTGTTCCAGCAGCGCCCCAGCCAGGGCTGGGGCACGGTGGAAAACCTGATGAAGCCCGCCTACCAGGCGGAGATGTTCTTCACCAAGCTGATGCAGATCGACTGGGCGAGCATGTCCCTGACCCAGGCGGCGCAAGCGGTGCAGGTCTCAGCCTTCCCCTACGCGTACGCCAAGCACGAGTCACGCGCGACCACCGTCGTAGACGCGCTCCTTGGTTGACCGGCGCGGGGAGAGCTGGCGGGCCAGGCGCCTGCGATCGCCGCTCACCACCACCGGTTCATCGACAAGGACCGTGATGCTCAGGTTGCGCACCGCGATCACCCGGCGAAGCGAGCGGAGCAGCGTCTCGTCGCCGACGAAAGCCGCCGCGGCGGTGCTGAAAAGCAGGGTGAAGCGCTGCACCGGAGCGCCGGCGTCGAGGGCCGCCTGAAGGAACGCCGGGCGCCACGGGGAGGGGTGAGCGCCGCAGCTCGTTGTCCCTTCGGGAAAAACTTGCACGGGGTACCCGGAGGAAAGCGCCTGCCGCACCTGCGCAACCGTATCCGGCAAGGTTCGCGGCCGGCCGCGGTCGACAAAGATGGTGCCGCACAGGCGGGACAGCCGCCCGATCAGCGGCCACGCCCCGACCTCCACCTTGGAGACCAGGCGCAGCGGCTGGCCATCAGCCTTGCGCTCCGGCGTGCCGTCCATCGCCATCATCACGAGGATGTCCAGCCACGACACGTGATTTCCACACAGCAGCGCACCGCACCTCACCGGCGCGCCCATCACGGCCCAGCGGATGCCAAAGGCGGCAAGCAAAGCACGCGCCAAGGCGGGCGCCCGGCCCGGCCGTGGCGCCAGCAACAGCGCGACGGCGCCCGACAACAGCACCCAAGCCGCCCGGAGCCAGCGTCCCAGCTGGACGAGCGGGTGCGCCCGGCGCGGAGCGAGACGACCCGCGGGCAGGCAGGTGTCATCACACGGGCACTCGGGCTGCCAGAGCATCATTGTCCCAGGAAGTGCTGGAGGTACCTGGGGTTGACCCGGTCGACGCTTAGCAATACGTAGAAATCGGCGCAGCCGAACGCGGGGTCGTATGCCGGTTCGCCACACACCCAGGAACCTAGCCGTAGGTACCCCCGCAGCAAAGAGGGGACCTGGGCAAGCGTCCCGGGGCGTGAGGGCTCGACCT
>Ga0209382_10001253_pt1 | contig 40426 bp, 47 predicted proteins | sample SoiMetdeltSBSDD5_FD_187599 | JGI IMG/M metagenome (GOLD analysis project Ga0209382, IMG submission 187599) | Bulk soil microbial communities from a Populus tree surrounding site in Tennessee, USA - Soil MetaG P. deltoides SBSDD5 (SPAdes) (version 2) | ecosystem: Environmental > Terrestrial >... | reverse complement strand
GGCGCGACCCGTTTGCGCTGCGCCGTCGTCGAGCAGCGCGGCGGCGTGAGCGACGTGCTCGGGCTGCAAGCCGTAGTTCACGAACGCGCCGTCGGCGACGGCGCCGGCGGTACGCAGCGCACCGGGGCCCGACGCGGCGGCGTACACGGGGACACGTCGGCGTCCGGCTGGCAGCTGCACGACGGGCCCGCCGTTCAGTGACGCGCGTTCGCCCGCGAGCAGTGCGCGCGTGAACACCAGCCCGTCACGAAACGCCGGACCCGCAGAGGCGGCGGCGCCGAGGTTCGCGACGCCGCTGTGGCCGCGGCCCGACGCCGACACCACGCGACCGCCCGCAACGACGTCGACGGAGGCGGCGGCGCCGGCGGTGATCGCCGGATGGCGGGTGGCGAGATTGGTGACGCAGGCGGCGAGGCCGACGCGCCCGGTGCGGGTGGCGGCGAGGGTGAGCGCCACCCAGAGGTCCATCGCGTTTCCGGGTGTGTCCGCGATCCCCACCAGATCCCAGCCGTCGCGCTCGGCCAATCCAGCCATGCGCGCCGTGTACTCCGGCGACCACGGCCAGAAGAAGAAGCCGAAGCGCGGCGCACTCACGTCACGGCTTGACGGGCGGGTACGCGCGATCGTACGGCGGCGTTTTCAGAAACTCATCCGGCTTGTACGTCCAGAACTGCGACACGAGCGGATAGGTGTGGATCACGGTGTTCTGCAGTCGACCGGCCACCTTCTCGACGCGGACGATGTAGACGTTCTCCGTGGGGTTGCCGTACTCGTCGAGCTTGATCGGGCCGCGCGGGTCGTCGGTCGTTTCGCTGGCCCGACGCAGGGCGGCCAGGAAGCGGTCGCGATCCTCGACGTTACCCTGAAGCGAGCGCGCCGCCTCGATGATCCAGCGGCCCGAGCTGTACATGACGGCATGGAAGTACGACGGTGTGCGCTTGACCTTCGCCTCGGCGATCTTCATGAAGGCGCGATTGGCCGGATTGTCGAGCGTCGGCGCCCAGATCATCGTACCGACGAAGCCGATGACCTCGTCGCCCATGCCCGAGAGCGAGGACTGATCGCTGAAGACGCCGGTGCCGATCAGCGGCACCTTGCCGGCCAGCCCGCTCTCCCCGTACTGCTTGGCGAAGCGCACCGCCTGACCGGCGACGAAGACCTGGACGACGGCGTCCACGTCGCGCGGTACCTGGGTGAGATAGGGCGCGAAATCCATCGCGTTCAGGGGCACCCACGTCTTCTGCACGACCCGGCCGCCCGCGTCCTCGAACACGCGCTGAAAGCCGCCGATGCCCTCGTGACCGAAATTGTTGTCCATGGCGATGGCGGCCACGCGCCGATACTTGAGCGTCCGGGCCGCGTAGTCCCCGAGCGCGTGCATGGGCTGGCTCGCCGCGAAGTTGGTGCGCAGGAGGTACTTCGCGATCCGCCGCTTGGTGAGGTCGTCGGGCGTGGTGAGGTAGAGCGACGGCAAGCGATCGCGCTCGATGTTCGGCACCAGCGCATAGCCGATGTTGCTCAGGAGCACGCCGTTCAGCACGTGGATGCGATCCTGGGCCACGAGCTTGCGATACTTGGCCTGCGCCGTGGCCGGGTTGCCCTCGTCGTCCTCCTCGATCAGCTCGATCTTGCGGCCGGCGACCTCGTAGTTGACCTGCTCGAACGCCATCTTCAGGCCGTCGAGCATGTCCTTGCCCGCCGCCGCGAAGATGCCGGTGAGCGGCCCGAGATAGCCGACGCGGATCGAGTCGGCGCCGGCGGCTGGACTCGTGAGGAGCAGCACGACGAGGACGACCACGGCGACGGCACGCATCATGGCGGAGACCTCTCAGGCTACCGAAAGCGCGGTATCACTTCGCGGGCGAAGAGCTCCATCGAGCGGCGGATCTTGTCCTGGGGCAGGCCGCCGAAGTTCATCCAGCAGAGGATCTGGCCCACGCCGATCGAGCGCATGTACTCGATGTGACGCGCGACCGTGTCCGGCGAGCCGAAGGCGAGCGTCTCGGCCACCAGGCCTTCCCAGGTCACTTTGCCGAGCCGATCGGCCATCGCGCGGAACGCGGGCTGCAGCGTGGGATGCGCGTCCTCGATGCGCTCGGGGATCACGAAGCGGCGGAACGACTCCTGGTACCAGACCTCCGCGGCCTTCGCCTCCTCGAGCGCCTTGGCGTCCGTGTCGGCCACGTAGATCTGGCGCGACACGCCCCAGCGCGCGAGCAGGGCGGCCACCTCGTCGGGCGTACGTCCGGCCTTCTCGAGGGTGTTGACGTAGGTGTCGCGGTTGGTCAGCAGCTGATCCACGGGCCCGAACAGCACGGAGTTCAGCATCGGCCAGCCGCGTAGCGCCGTGTTCTCGATCCCGTCTTTCGTGACGCACACCTGATAGAGCGGGGGGTGCGGGCGCTGCACGGGCTTCGGAATGACGCGCACGTCGTCGAACGCGAAGAAGCGGCCGCGGTACGAGAACCGCTCGTCGCTCCAGGCGCGCTGTATGACGTCGACGGTCTCGTCGAAGCGCTCGCGACTCTCCTGCTGCGGCACGCGATAGCCCGCGAACTCCGCGGGCCGGTTGCCGCGGCCAACGCCGACGTCGAGCCGGCCGTCGGAGATGATGTCCACGAGCGCCATCTGCTCCGCGAGCCGAAGCGGGTGATGGAACGGCAGGATGGCCGCGGCGAGGCCGATGCGCACGCGTCGTGTCCGTGCGGCGGCGGCCGACGCGAGCGTGGCCGGATCGACCGACAGGCCGTAATCGATGAAGTGGTGCTCGGTGAACCAGACTTCGTCGAAGCCGAGCTCCTCGGACCACTGCACCTGCGTGAGCTCGTCGCGGATGATGTCTTCGTGCCGGTGTCCGGGCGCAGCCTGGAAGAAGAAAAACGTACCGAAGCGCAGGCGAGTCATACCCCAAGATACCTCGATTTCACGTCCTCGTTCGCCATGAGCGCCGACGGCGCGCCGCTGTGCACGATCTGGCCGCGCGAGAGCACGTGCACGGTGTCGGCGACCGACAGCGCCATCGGCAGGTTCTGCTCGACGAGCAGGATGGAGAGGCCCTCGCGCTTGAGCTCGGCGATGATGCGGCCCACCTCGCGCACGATCAGCGGCGCCAGCCCTTCGGTCGGCTCGTCCATCAGCAGCAGCTCGGGGTTCGTCATGAGCGCGCGGCCGATGGCGAGCATCTGTTGCTCGCCGCCGGAGAGGCGGCCGGCGCGGCTCTTCGCCCGCTCGGCGAGCCGCGGGAAGAGCTCGAGCACGCGCGCCAATGTGAAGCGGCCGCCGTCGCGCTGCGCCACGGAGAGGTTCTCGACGACGCTGAGGGAGGGAAAGACGCGGCGGCCCTGCGGAACCAGCGCCATGCCGCGCTCGACGGCGCGATAAGGCGGCCAGCGCGTGATGTCCTCGTCCTTGAACCGTACGGCGCCGCGCCGCGGCGGGGTGAAGCCGATCACCGAGCGGATGAGCGTGGTCTTGCCGGCGCCGTTGCGCCCCAGGATCGCGACGACCTCGCCGCGCCGAACGCCGAGCGATACGCCCTGCAGCACGTGGCTCTCGCCGTAGTACGTGTGAATGTCGCTGAGCTCAAGCACCGAGATAGATTTCCCGCACGGTCGGATCCGCGCGCACGGCGTCCCGCGTGCCGTCGGCGATCACGCGGCCGTAATGCAGCACGGTGACATGGCGCGCGATCTCCAGCGCGATGTCCATGTCGTGCTCGATGATCAGCACGGTGATCGCGGGATCGAGCCGGCCCAGCAGCCGCGCCATCGCGGCCGACTCGGCCGGCGAGAGCCCGGCCGTCGGCTCGTCGAGCAGCAGGACGCGGGGGCGGCCGGCCAGTGCCAAGCCGATCTCGAGCTGCCGCTGCTCGCCGTGCGAGAGGTTCCGCACGACGGCGTGCGCGCGCCCGTCGAGGCCGACCGCCGCCAGCGTCTCCTCGGCCCGCGCGCGCAGCGCGGCGTCACGCGCGACCGGGCGGTGCATCGCGAACTTCGTCGCGCTCAGCGCCTGCACCGCGAGCAGACAGTTGTCGAGCACGCTGAGGCGCGGGAAGAGGTTGGAGACCTGGAACGTCCGCGTGAGGCCCAGCGCGGCGCGACGATGCGAGGGCATGCGGGTGACGTCGCGTCCGAACAGCTCGATACGCCCGGCCGTCACCGGGAACGCGCCGGCGACGAGATTGAACAGCGTGGTCTTGCCCGCGCCGTTCGGACCGATGAGGGCGCGGCGCTCGCCGGGGCGCACGGCGAGCTCCACAGCGTCCACGGCGCGCAGCCCGCCGAACGCCTTGGAGACGCGCTCGAGACGCAGCGCGAGCGGCTCGCTCAGAGCCGCCTCACTGGCAGTACCGACAAGGGGGGTAGTCGCGGCTGTACAGCGGACGCTTCATGTACTCGTCGGGCTTGTACTTCCAGAACTGGCTGACCGCCGGGTACGTGGCGATCACGGTGTTCTGCAGCTTGCCGCCGACGCGCTCCACCTTGCGAATGTAGATGTTCTGGATCGGGTTGCCGAAATCGTCCACCTTCAGCGGGCCGCGCGCGGATTCCTTGAGATCGACCCGGCGCAGCGCCGTGAGGAACGCGTCGCGGTCTTCCACCTTGCCGTTCACCGCCTTCATGGCCTCCACGATCCAGCGTGCGTTGGTGTACGTGGCTTCGGAGTAGTAGGAAGCGATCTTGCCCGCCGAGGCCTCGAACGCCTTGTTGAACTTCTGATTGGTCGCGTTGTCGAGGGCCTGCGAGTAGTGCAGCGCGGTGATCACGCCGATCGCCTCGTCGCCCATCTGCGGCAGCACGGTCTCGTCCGTGATCGTGCCGCCGCCCAGCAGCGGCAGCTTGTCCTTCAACCCGGCTTCCTGATATTGCTTCAAGAACTGCAGGGCGAGTCGGCCGGTGAACAGCGCCAGCACCGCGTCGGAGTCGCGTCGGATCTGCGCGAGGAACGGCGCGAAGTCGTTCGTGTTGAGCGGGGCCCAGATTCGCTGCACGATCTGCCCTCCACCCTCCTCGAACACCTGCTGAAACCCGCCGATGATCTCGTAGCCGAACGCGTAGTCCATGCCGATGGCGGCGATCTTTCGGTACTTCGTGTTCTTCAGCGCCCAGTCGGCGAACGGGTGCATCGGCTGGCTGGTGGACCAGCCGGTGCGCACGATCCACTTCGCCGGCTTGCGCTGGGTGAGGTCGTCGGCGGCGATCACTGGAAAGGTCGCCGGGATCTTCTGGCCGTCGATGTAGGGCTGCAGCGCATAGCCGACGTTGGCCAGCATGCCGCCGGTGACGATGGCGACCTTGTCCTGATCCACGAGCTTGCGCGACTTGTTGAGCGCGGTGGCGGGGTTGCCCTCGTCGTCCTCGACGACGACCTCGATTTTGCGGCCGGCGACCTGGCCGCCGATCTCCGTGAGGTAGAGCTGGTTGCCGTTCACCATGTCCTTGCCGATTTGCGCGAAGGGTCCGGTCAGGGGCGCCAGGAACCCGATCTTGATCGGCGCCGACTGCGCCGGCGCGCCAGGGGGCGCGGCCAGCGACGCGAGGAAGGCCAGCAGGACGGCCGAAGCGGCGATGCGGACGCGAATCATCGATGGTTCTCCTTCTGTAGCGACGAGTGGTTGCACGGTGCGAGCCGTGGGTGGCCTGGACGAGGCACGTGTGGCTCCGCTCAACGGCCTGATCTGAGCGCTCCCAGCACGCCGCGCGGCGCGAAAAGAATGACGCCGATGTAGACGGCGCCGAGGATCAGCAGCCAGCGCTTGGTGTACACGCTGACGAAGTTCTTGAGGAACACGATCACGGCGGCGCCGAGCGCCGGCCCCGCCAGCGTGCCCGGGCCACCCAGCGCGACCATCAAGACGGCTTCCACGGAGGTCACCAGCTGCACATCCACCGGGCTGACGAAGCCGTTGTACCAGGCCCACAGCACGCCCGCGAATCCCGCGAAGGCCCCCGAGATCACGAACGCGAGATACTTGTGCAGCCAGACGTCGTAGCCGAGCGCGCGCATACGCGTCTCGCTCTCGCGGATACCCTGCAGCGTGAGGCCGAACGGCGAGCGCGCGAGCGTGCCGAGCGCCGCCCACGCCAGCGCCGCGGCCACCAGCACGAAGTAGAAGAACGGCAGAGGGGCCGCGAGATTCCAGGGCAGCGGCAGGTCGGGGCGCGGCACGCCCGCGATGCCGTTGTCGCCTTTGGTGAGCGACACCCACCGGAACGCGAGCCCCCAGACGACCATGCCGAGGGCCAGCGTGATCATGAGGAAGTACGTGCCGGTCGCGCGGATCGCGATCAGGCCGAAGAGTGCTGCGATCGCCGTGGCCAGGATCACGCCGGCGAGAAGGCACGTCACGAAGCCCGCCTGTCGCTCGGTGGCGAGGATGCCGACCGCATACGCGGCGGCCCCGAAGTAGGCGGCGTGGCCGAGCGAGGCCAGCCCGGTGTAGCCGAGGAGAATGTCGAGGCTCATGGCGAGGATTGCCATGATCGCCACCTGCGTGAGCAGCGTGAGGGGATACGACGGCAGCGTGGGGGCCACGGCGGCAGCCGCCACCAGCGCGGCGATGCCGACGACGATCGCGCGCCGTTTGGTTTTCTCGAACGTGGGGATCACACGCGCCCGAAGAGGCCGGTGGGCTTGAGGGCCAGGATCAGCGCCATCGGCGCGAACAGCGTGAAATACGAGAGCTCCGGAAACAATGCCTTGCCGAAGTTGTCGAGCAGGCCGACGAGCAGCGAGCCGACCATCGCGCCAGGGAGGGAGCCGAGCCCGCCAACGATCACGACCACGAAGGCGTAGGGAAGGATCTCGATGTCCAGGCCCGGATACACGCCGAGAAAGCCCGCGCCGATCACGCCGCCGAAGGCCGCGAGCGCAGCGCCAAGCGCGAACACACCGAGCGAGACATGGGGCACGCGAATGCCCACGCCCTGCGCCATCTCGGGATCGTCGACCGCGGCACGAATCATGGCGCCCACGCGTGTACGGTCGAGGGCGAGCCACAGGGCTGCACCGACGGCGACGGCGACGAGGACGATGAAGATGCGGTAGACCGGAAACCGTCCGGGCCCCGCAGTAACCACGCCGGCGAGCGCCGAGGGCGGGCGGAGGGAATACGGGTCACCGCCCCAGATCAGGAGTGCCAGGTCCTGGAAGATGAGCGCGAAGCCGATCGTCATCAGCACCTGGGCGAGCGTCTGCCCGGGCAGCCGTCGCAAGAACACCCGCTCCATCAGGATGCCGACGATCGCCATCACGAGCGGGCCCGCGAGCAGTGCCAGGCCGTACGAACCCGTCCGCCATGCGACCGAGAGACCGACGTAGCCGCCGAGCATGAAATACGAGCCGTGCGCGAGGTTGACGACGCGCATGACGCCGAAGATCAGCGACAGGCCGCTCGCCAGGAGGAACAGCAATGCCCCGTACGACAGGCCGTTGAAGGTTTGGGTGACCCAGAATTCGGCGGTCACAGATGCAGCAGGCGCCGGGCGTTCTCCGACAGGATGCGGGTCCGGTCGCGCGCCGAGAGCTTGATGCCGCGCACGACGATCTCGCGCGGGCGCGTCGGCCCCATGTCGAAGCAAAAGTCGCTGCCGATCATCACGCGATCGGCGCCGACGAGACCGACGAGATACGCGAGCGCGGCCGGCGCGTGGCTGATCGTGTCGTACGTGAAGCGCCGCAGATAGGCGGCGAAGGGCCGTTGCGCCACGCCCTTCGTCTCGGGCCGCACCTTCTGCCCGTGCGTCAGCCGGCCGACCAGGTATGGCATGGCGCCGCCGGCGTGCGGCAGACAGACCTCCAGCTTCGGAAACCGGTCGAGCACGCCGCCGAGTACGAGGTGGGCAGCCGCGATCGCCGTATCGAACGGATTCCCGAGGAAATTGTTGAGGTAGTAGCGCCCCAGACGGTTGCCGGCGCCGATCACGGTCAGGGGATGCAAGAGCACGGGCAGCCGCCGCGACTCGCAGGCCGCGAAGATCGGCGCGAAGGCGGGATCCGACAGCTCGCGGCCATTGATGTTGGTGCCGAGATAGACGCCGCGGATGCCGGGCAGCGCGGCCGCCCGTTCCAGCTCGGCGAGCGCGCGCTTGGGCTCCTGCATCGGCAGCGTCGCGCAGCCGACGAAGCGATCGGGGTAGGCGCGGTGCGCCTCGCTCATCGCGTCGTTCACCACCGCGGCGAGGCGCTGGCCCAGATCGCCGTCCGCCCAGTAGACCATCGGCGCGGTCAGCGAGAGCGCGTGCACGGCGACACCGACGCGATCCATCGCTTTGCGACGCCGATCGAGGTCCCAGTACGTCGCGTCGAGGGGCGCCGTCGGTGAGTCGCGGAGCACGATGCGTGGGCCGCGCGGATCGGAGCGATCGATGCGCGCCTGGTGCGGCGCGCCTTCGCGGGCGATGAGATCCAGATAGCGCTCGGGGAAGAAGTGCGCGTGGACGTCGATCGCGTCGGGCCGGGCCACGGCCGGGATTGTACTATAGGGCGCAGTTGGACCGAGGAGGCGACCGGTGAGACTGCCGCATGAGCGCTTCGACTACTCCGCGATCGTGGATCGCAAGCCGTGGCGCCTGCCCAAGGGCGCGCGCATCGCCGTGTGGACCATCGTCAACGTCGAGGAGTGGGACATCGAGAAGCCCACGGCGCGGCAGTACCTCACGGCGCCGCAGGGCGTGGCGACCGTGCCCGACGTCCCGAACTGGGCGTGGCACGACTACGGCATGCGCGTCGGCTTCTGGCGGATGTACGAGGCGCTCGTGAAGCGCAAGATCCGCGCGACGACGTCGCTCAACGCCAACGTCTGTCTCGCGTATCCGCGCGTGGCCGAGGCGATGCGCGACGCCGGCTGGGAGTTCATGGGGCACGGCGTCAAGCAGGGCGCCATGCACGTGCAGCCCGATCAGCGCGCGGTGATCCGGGACTCCGTTCAGATCATCCAGAAGTTCACCGGCAAGAAGCCGAAGGGCTGGCTCGGCCCCGGACTCACCGAGACGTGGGAGACCCTCGATCTCCTCGCGGAGGCGGGCATCGAGTACGTGTCGGACTGGGTCAACGACGACCAGCCGTACGAGATCCGCACGGCGCATCGCCCGCTCGTCTCCGTGCCCTACACGCTCGAGCTGAACGACATCCCGACCATGGTGATCCAGCACCACGAGTCGTCGGCGTGGGTGCAGCGCTGCCGCGACCAGTTCGATCGACTCTACGCGGAAGGCGCCAGGAACCCGCGCGTGATGGCGATCGCCGTGCATCCCTACATCCACGGCGTCCCGCACCGGATCAAATACTTCGAGGCCGTGTACGACTACCTCCGCCGCAAGAAGGGCGTGTGGCTCACCACGGGAGAAGAGATTTACGAGTGGTGGCGCAGTGTCCACAGCGCGACGCCCTGGACGGCGAGCGCGACGACCACCGCCGCGGCGAACGCCGCCGCGATTCCCGCGCGCTCGAGCAGTGCGCCGAGCGTCAGAAAGAAGCCGACGAAGGAGTAGAGCCCGAGCAACAGCCCGCGCAGTACGCCGGCGGCCGGCGCGGGTCCTTCCAGCGCATGGGTGAAGACGACCAGGCTTGCCGCGTAGAGCGGAAACGGCGTCAGCAGCCCGGTCAGCTTCGGCCCGAGATGCGATGCCACACCCGTGAGCAGGACCACGAAGCCCGTTGTCACCACCACGCGCGCCGGGATGTCCCACCACGGCCGTCGTGGCGCCGCGCGCGGCGCCACGGCCAACCTCGGCAGCAGCCGCTGTGTCACGAGCAGCGAGGCCACTGCAAGCCCGGCCATCGGCACGAGCGAAAACGGCAGCGAGCCGAGGGCGAATGTCGACAGCGTGAAGGCGCCGACGCCGCTCGCGAGCGCCGGCGGCCAGTGTGTTCGCACGGCGGTCCGCGCATACGCGAGGGAGAAGATGGCTTGCGAGACGGTGCCGCCGATGATGCCGACGGCGGCGGTCGAGGCGAAGGCCAGGCTCTGATCGCGAGCCAGGAAGAAGGCGATCGGTGCCGACGTGAGCGGCAGTCCGACGAGCCACCCGCCGACCGCGGGTCCCCAGCGCCGGCCCGCGAGGCTGGCCGTGCCGATGAGGAATGGCGTGGCGACGACTTTGAGGAGGAAGCTGTCCAGGCGGCTACTTCACGGGGGCGACGACGACGTCGGTGGGCTTGCCGGCCAGGAAGTTCTCGACGTTCTTCACCGCGCGCAGCAGTCCGTCGCGAACCACCTCGGCGGTCTGTCCCGCGTTGTGCGGCGAGAGCACCACGGCGTCGAAGCCGAGGATCGGGTCGCCGGGCTTCAGCGGCTCGTCGTGGAAGACGTCGAGCCCCGCGCCGGCGATCTTCTTCGTGGCGAGCGCGTCCAGCAGCGCGTCGCGCTCCACCAGCGCGCCGCGGCCCGTGTTGACCAGGATCGCGGTCTTCTTCATCAGCGACAGCTCACGGCGGCCGAGGAAGCCGCGCGTCTCCGGAGTGAGCCGCACGTGCAGTGAGACGAAATCCGCCGTCCGCAAGATCTCGTCCTTGGACGCGGGACGGGCGCCCATGGCACGCACGCGCGCCTCGTCACCGCGCGCGCTCCACGCCAGCACGTCCATGCCGATGGCGCGGCCGAGGGCGACGACGCGGGCGCCGATCGTGCCGGTGCCGAACACGCCCAGCGTCTTGCCGAGACACTGCGTCAGCATCTCGCGCGGCCACCCGCCGCCGCGCATCTCGCGATCGAGACGGACGAGCTTGCGCCCGGCGGCGAGCATGAGGGTCAGGGCGTGCTCGGCGACCGCGAACGCGTTGACGCCGGGCGTGTTGCAGATGGTGACGCCACGGCGGCCGGCCGCGTCGAGGTCGAAGTTGTCGGTGCCGGTGCCCCAGATCGAGACCATCTTGAGCGTCGGACAGGCGGCGAACACGCCGTCGGTGAAGCGCGCGTGCGCGCGGATGTTGATGGCCACGCGCGCGCGGCCGATGCGCCTGATCAGCTCCTGCTCCTCGTCGGCCCCGCGCGCGGGGTAGACGACGGTCTCCCCCAGCTTGCGCGCCGCCTCGTGGGCGGCGGACTTCTCGAACACGCTCGGGAAATCGTCGGGGACGGCGATCAAAGGGTCGGCCACTAGACACCGCCGTTCGCGAAGGCCACCTGCGCCGCGGCGACGCCGGCCCCGGGCTCGGCCCGGTAGCCGAGATCGCGCAGCGCCATCTCGAGCGCCGACAGCGTCGGCAGCACGTGGTGCGGGCTGGCGGTCACGCCCATCGTCCCGATGCGCAGCGTCGAGGTGCGGATCTTGTCGAGGCCGGTGCCGATGAGAATGCCGTACTGCTCGCGCATGAGCTTGACCACGGCCGCGGGCTCGATGCCCTTCGGCGCGCGGATGCACGAGACGGTGTTCGAGACGATCGTGGCGTCGGGGAACATCTCGAACCCCATCGCGGACACGCCGGCGCGCAGCGCGCCGCCGGCGATCGCGTGACGGCGGGCGCGGTTGGCGATCCCTTCCTCGAGAATCAGACGCACGGCCACCTGCAGCGCGACGGTGAGGTGCGTCGGGATGGAGACCGGCTGCCGCCGCGGCGTACCGTCGGGGATCTTGCCGCCGCGCGAGACCGGCACCCAGTTGTCGCGCCAGCGGAGCAGGTCGTAGGCGTACGACTGCGCCGTTCGCTTCCGTCGCTCCATCACGTCCCACGCCCGCTGGCTCACCGACACCAGCGACATGCCGAGCGGGGCCGCCAGGCACTTCTGTGAGCCGGTCATGTTGAGGTCCACGCCCCACTCGTCGGTGCGCACGTCGAGGCCGGCGATGGACGACACGGTGTCGAGCATGAACAGCGCATCGACCGCGCGGGCGATCTTCGCGACATCCGCCGCGGGGTAAGTGGTGCCCGTCGACGTCTCGTTGTGCACCAACGTGATCGCCTTCGGGCGCACGCGCTCGGCTTCGCGGGCGAGACGGTCCAGGTCCAGGCGCGCGCCCCACTCGACGGGAAACTCCGTGGCGTCGGCGCCGACGCGGTCCATGATCTCGCGCATCAGCAGGCCGAAGGCCCCGGCGCCGACGACGAGCACGCGATCGCCCGGCTCGATCACCGACAGCGCGCCCGCCTCGAGCGCGGTGCGACCCGAGCCCGGCATCACGAGCACCTCGTTCTTGGTCTGGAACACGTCGCGCAGTGCCAGCGTCGTCGGCTCGAGCACGCCTTCGTCGAACGAGCGGTCGTACTGGATCGTCGGCGGCTGATTCATGGCCTGGATGACCGGGAACGGCAGCTCGGTCGGGCCGGGGATCATGAGCAGGGGACGCGTCTGCACCTGGGTCCAGTTGATCGTCGACGACACGATGGGCTCTCCTTGGCGGCCGGCTGCGGTCATTCTACATCACGTCTTCACGAGCGATGCCGGCGCGCGATAGATCAGCCACAGATTGCGCGCGTACACCAGCAGGCCGGCGCCCTGGCCGAGGATGAAGACCGGATCGCGCCGGTAGATCGCATAGGCGAGCAGCGTGAGACCGCCCCCGATGGAGAAATACCAGAACGCCAGCGGCACCACGCTTCGCTTGCGACGCTCCGACGCGATCCACTGCACGAGGAATCGCGCCGAGAAGCAGGCCTGCCCGAGCAGACCGATCGTGAGCCAGACGTGGTCCGTCGTCACCCGCTCAGGAGGCTCGGCCGAAAATCGCCTGAAGCACGCGGTACGCCCGGCGGATGTCCTCCGGCCGCCGCCGCCCCGACACGAGCGCGAAGATCTTCTCCGCATCCTCGCTCGGCACGGCCGACGGCTTGTCCGCCCGCACGTCCGTGAGCTCGCGCAGCGGGATCTCGAGCGCGACCGACACCCGATAGAGGCTGTCGATCGAGATCGACTTCTCCCCGCGCTCGACCTCGCCGATGAACTTGCCGGAGAGGCCGGAGCGATCACCCAGCCGCTCCTGGCTGAGGGCACGCTGCTTGCGGAGGGCCCGCAGCCGCTGCCCCAGGAACTTCCTCACGTGTTTCACCGCGCGTTCGCCCATGGCTCGTTACCCTAGCACCTTTGAGTGTACTCCGTTCGACAACGGTCCGTTGCCGTTCCGCCGCGTCAGGGCACGTCGACCTCGACCATGCCATTCACCACGCGCGTCGGAAACACGCTGATCGAGAGGTCGTCGGCCACGCGACACAGGCCGGTGGTCAGGTCGAAGTCGAAGCCGTGCCACGGGCAGACGACTGCCCCGCCCTCGAGCCAGCCGTCGGCGAGCGGTCCGTCCTCGTGGGGACACAGCGCGCTCACGGCGTAGAAGCATCCGTCGCCGCCGTTGAACACGGCGAGCGTGCAGGAGCCCGCTTCCACGAGGCGGCCGCGGCCGGCGGGAATCTCGGCGCCGCGCGCCACACGCACGAACGTCATCAGCGGCGGGCCCGAAGCGCATCGTCGATGGCGGCACGGAACCGATCGATCGGTTGCGCCCCGACGATCGGCTTGCCGTTGATGAGGAAGGTGGGCGTGCTGCGCACACCGAGATCCCGGCCTTCCGCGAAGTCCGCCTCGACGGCCGCGCGAAAGCGCCGGCCGTCCAGGCAGCGCTCGAATCGCTCGCGATCGAGGTTCAGGTTGACGGCATAGTCGACGAGATCCTCGCGCTCGAAGCGCGGCTGGCGCTCGAAGAGTACGTCGTGATACGCCCAGTAGCGTCCCTGGTCGCCGGCGCAGCGCGCCGCCTCGTGCGCGGGCATGGCGAGGCTGTGCGACGGCAGCGGGAAGTCCTTGTAGACGAGCCGCACGCGCCCATCGTACTCCTTCAGGATCTGCTCCAGCGACCGCTGGACACGCCGACAGAAGGGTCACTGATAATCGGAGAACTCGACGATCGTGACCGGCGCCGTCGCGGGGCCCTTCGACATCTGCGCTTCGCCCAGCAGGCGATCCTGCGCGCTCGGCGCCGGCGCGCGGCAGCCGATGCCGAACGTGGCGGCGGTGATCGTGAGCCCGAGCGCAAGGGTGTAGACTCGCCGCGACGCGGGGGGAAACGCGGACCGAAATCTCACGACGGGGGAGGATACCATATGGCCGCCGCGCTGGACGCCGTCCTCGCCACCTATCCATCCTGGTCGCTCCTCGTCGTACGCCTTGGGCTCGGTGTCGTGTTTTTTGCGCATGGCGCGCAAAAGGTGCTGGGCTGGTTCGAAGGCCATGGCCTCCGGGGCACCATCAAGATGTTCCAGGGCATGGGCGTGCCGCCGGCGGCGGCGGCGCTCGCGGCGTTCATCGAGCTCGTCGGGGGCTGCGCGATGATCACCGGCCTCCTCGCGCGGCCGGCGGCCGTCGGCATCATGATCGTCATGCTGGTGGCGATCGCCAAGGTGCACGGCAGGCACGGCTTCTTCCTCAACATGGGCGTGCCCGGCAAGGGACCGGGCTTCGAGTTCAACTTCGCCCTCATCGCGATGGCCCTCGCCGTCCTGATCGGCGGCGGCGGCGTGCTCTCGCTCGACCGCGCCATCTGGCTGGCGCTGGATCGTCGCTAGACCGTGGGCTTCCTGCTGCGCGTGCTGATCAACGCAGCGGCGCTGTGGGTGGCGGCTTCGCTGATTCCCGGCATCGCGCTCGACGGGCTCGGCGGGACGCTGCTGGCCGCGGTGGTCCTGGGCGTCATCAACGCCGTCGTGCGCCCGGTGCTGATATTCCTGACGCTGCCGATCACGCTGCTGACGCTGGGCCTGTTCATCTTCGTTTTGAACGCGTTTTGCCTGTGGCTCACGTCACGGCTCGTGCCGGGCATCGAGGTTCACGGCTTTGCGGCGGCGTTTCTCGGCGCGCTGGTCATTTCGGCCGTCTCCTGGATCCTGACGGCGTTCCTCTCGGACACCGGCCGGCTCCATCGGATCTGAGCGGGCCGCGGCCGGCCGGTCGCGTGCTAGAACGCCATCGCGATCGCCTCGATCTCCACGCGCGCATCGCGGATCAGGCGGGCGCATTCGAACGTGGTGCGGGCGGGCGGATCGACCGGGAAGTAGGCGCTGAAGACCTCATTCATTTCGGCCAGCTCGCCGACGTCCTTCATGTAGATCGTCACCTTCACCACCCGATCGAGCGACGAGCCGGCCGCCTCCAGAATGGCCTTCAGATTCTCGCAGACCTGCCGTGTCTCGGCGCGAATGCCGCCCCGGGCCAGGGCGCCGGTCTCGGGATCGTTGCCGAGCTGGCCGGAGGCGAAGACCCAGTCACCGGCCTTGATCGCCTGCGAGAGCGGCACACGTGCCGGCGGAACCCTGTCGGTGTGAACGACTTTCTTGCGCATCGGGCGGTCCTCCCTCGATGATCTATGGCATCCCATGCTCACACATCGGTGCGTCGCGGCGGTTCTCGCAGTCGTCGTGGTCGTCTGCGCCGCGCCGGCGCGTGCCGGTGAGACGATCCCCCGGGACTTTCGGCTGACCGCCGAATACTACCCGCCGCTGCCGAGCTTCGCTGCCGACGGGAGACCGGCCCGCGAGTGGCATCGTTGGACGTTGACGGTGACCGCCGGCGGCAGCGCAGTGCAGGAAACGCAGCGAAGCGCCCGGGGCAGCGTCAAGGGATTGCACACGAAATCGCTGAAGCTCGCGCGCCGCGACGTCGAGCGGCTGGTGGCTACGGTCCGGGAAGCGAACTTCCACAAGCTCGCCGCCGACTACGCGTTCGAGATCTCGCCGGCGTCCGCGCTCGTGCTCCGGATCGCCATGGACCGCCGGTATCACGAGGTGACCGTCTACGGACCCGACCGCGTCCGCGACGACCCCGAGGTCGCGGCATTCCTGAGGGTCTGGAATCAGACCCTCAGGCTGATGCCGCCGCCGAACCCCGGGCAGCGCCCGGAGTCGGGCGAGCCTAGGCCGCCCGCCCGGAATCCTCGGCCAGCGCGGTGATGATGTAGGTCCCCGACTTCTCGTCGCGCTCGAGGCTGACGATCCGCTGCTTGGCGGCTTCCTCGAGCAGCTTGCTGAACGTCGAGTAGCCGTAATAGGACTCGTTGAACGCGGGATTCTTGCGGATCATCGTCTGCTTGACCATCGAGCCCCAGAGCGTCTCCTTGTTCTCGCGCTGCAGCGCCTGGATGGCGTCGATGAGCTGCGCCATCGCCTCCGCCTTCTTCTCGGGAAGTCCCGACAACATCCGCGTCTTCTTGGTGTCGCGGATCAGGTCCTCGTAGAAGATGAACTCGTCGCAGTTGCCGACGAGGAGGTCGGACGACGAGGACTTCACGCCGAGCCCGATCACGTAGCGGTCGTTTTCGCGCAGCTTGCTGACCAGCGGCGAGAAATCGGAGTCGCCGGAGACCAGGGCGAACGAGTCGATGTGCGTTTTGCCGTAGGCGAGGTCGAGGGCGTCCACGACCATGCGGATGTCCGCCGAGTTCTTGCCGCTGTAGCGGCTCTGCGGAACGTCGATCAGCTCGATAGCCCACTCGTGGAAGGGGCGCTTGTACTCGGTGAATCGGTTCCAGTCCGCGTAGGCGCGCCGCACGATGATCTTGCCTTTTTCCAGCAACCGCTCCAGCACCAGCTTCAGCTCGAACTGCTTGTACTGCGCTTCCTTGACACCGCGGGCAATGTTCTCGAAATCCATGAACATCGCCAGCTTTCGCTCACCGTTCATCCATGTCGTCCTTTCATCCGCGCTCCTTTCCCCAGGTGGGACCTCGGCCGCTTCCATTATATGTCCGTCGTTTCGGCCCCCCGCGGAGGTTTATGATTCGCCTCATGAAAAAGCCCGATGCCGCCGTCGCCGCCCGGGTGCCGCCGGGCCAGGCGCTGACCGAGAAGTGGCCCGTGCTGACCTACGGCCGCACACCGCGCTTCGATGCCGCGCGCTGGACCTTCCGCTGCTTCGGCCTCGTGGAGCGCCCGACGTCCTGGACGTGGGCGGAGTTCCAGAAGCTGCCGCGGGTGACCGTCCGCTCCGACGTCCACTGCGTCACGCGCTGGTCGAAGCTCGACAACGAATGGGAAGGCGTCGCGGCGCGCTTCGTCATCGAGCAGGCGCGACCGCGGCCCGAGGCGACCTTCGTGCTGCAGCACGCAGATCCGGACTACACGACGAACACCGCGCTCGCCGATCTTCTCGACGATGACGTGGTGTTGGCGCTCCGGCACAACGGCAAGGATCTGGAGCCGGACCACGGTGGGCCGATGCGGCTCGTCCTGCCCAAGCTCTACTTCTGGAAGTCGTCGAAGTGGCTGCGTGCGTTCGAGTTCCTCGACGTCAATCCGCCGGGCTTCTGGGAGCGGAACGGCTACCACATGCACGCCGACCCGTGGACGGAAGAGCGCTACTCCGACCAGGAGACGCGCGCGATGCAGCACATGCGCGCCGAGGCCGCGCGCACGCTGCGAGAGCGCTGATGCCCAGCGTCCGCGTCGAGCGCACGGGCGCCGTGACGACGATCGTGCTGGACCGCCCGGCGGCGCGCAACGCCGTCGACCGCGACACCGCCGCCGCGCTGACCGATGCGTTCCGGGCATTCGAGGCCGACGCGCACGCACGAGTGGCCGTGCTCTGGGGCGCCGGCGGTACGTTCTGCGCAGGGGCCGATCTCAAGGCGATCGGCAGCGGCCGCGGAAATCGTCTCGATCCCGAGGGCGATGGTCCGATGGGACCCTCGCGGATGCTGTTGTCCAAGCCCACCATCGCCGCCGTGTCGGGTTATGCCGTCGCCGGTGGCCTCGAACTGGCGCTCTGGTGCGATCTGCGCGTGCTCGAAGAAGACGCGATGCTCGGCGTGTTCTGCCGGCGCTGGGGCGTGCCGCTCGTCGACGGCGGCACGGTGCGCCTGCCGCGCTTGATCGGTCTCTCGCGCGCGCTCGATCTGATTCTCACCGGCCGACCGGTAGACGCCCGTGAGGCCGAGCGTATCGGTCTGGCGAACCGCGTGGTGCCCAGGGGCCAGGCGCGCGGGGCGGCGGAGGCGCTGGCCGCGGAAATCGCGGCGTTTCCGCCGCGCTGTGTGCTGAGCGATCGCCGCTCGGCCTACGAGAACGAGGGTGCGGCGCTTGAGGCCGCCCTGCGCCGGGAGTTCGAGCTTGGGAAAGCCACGATAGACGCGGGCGAGAGTCGCGAAGGCGCGGCGCGGTTTGCGTCCGGCGCCGGCCGACACGGGGCGTTTTGATAGCCCCCGCGTTCATCGTTCGACGCGCGCAAGCCACCAGTGCACGACGCCGGAGCCGACGAGCACCGCCATGCCCAGCACCACCCAGTGGATCTCGCCGTGTGGCTCGGTGCTGCGATAGTGCACGAGCCCGACGACGATCAGTGCGCAGCCGAGCACGACGGAGGCGTTGCGCGCGCCGCGCGCGAATTTCAGCAGCGCCGGCTGCGTGCCGCCCACGGCGAGGGCCACGGCCAGCAGCACGATGGCGGCGACGCCTACACCGCCGGTGAGCAGGCCGAGCGCGAACATCACGGTCGTCTCCGCCGCGGTCTCCACGGGTCCCATCCACAGCAGGTGAGCGACGAGCCAGAATCCGACCAGGCCCAGCGCGAGGATGCCGACCGGGCGCGTCATGGCGCGGATTCTATCATCCGCCCCTCGACCTGATACGATCGCGCCGATGCACGCGCACGGCCACGATCGCAGCACCGCTGCCGCGCGCTCGCGGTCCGTTCTCGTCGTCACGCTCGTGTTGACGGTCGGCACGATGCTGGTCGAGTTCTTCGGCGGACTGTGGACAGGCAGCCTCGCGCTGCTCGCCGACGCGGGCCACATGCTGACTGACGCCACTGCGCTGGGCTTGGCACTCACCGCCACCTGGCTCGCCGCGCGGCCGCCGACGCCGGCCAAGACCTACGGCTATTACCGCGCGGAAATCCTGGCCGCGCTCGCCAATGCGCTGCTGCTGTTCGGGGTGGCCGGCTCGATTCTCGTGGAGGCGTGGCACCGCGCGCGCACACCCGCTCCGGTGCTGGCGGCGCCGATGGCGGCGGTGGCGGCCTTGGGCCTCGGCGTCAATCTGCTCGCCGCGTGGCTGCTGCATCGCGGCGCGCGCGACAGCCTGACTGTGCGCGCGGCTTATCTGGAAGTGCTCAGCGACGCGATGTCCTCGCTGGCGGCGCTCGTCGCGGCCGCCGTCGTCCTCGTCACCGGGTGGACGGGCGCGGATCCGCTCGCCAGCGGCGTGATCGTGCTGCTGATCCTGCCCCGCACGTGGCGGCTGCTACGTCAGGCGGTGAACGTGCTGCTCGAAGGCACGCCGGCGCACCTGTCGCTCGTCGAGATCGAGCAGGCGATCACGCGCGTGCCCGGCGTACGCCGCGTGCACGATCTGCACGTGTGGACGCTGACATCGGGGCGCGAGGCGATGAGCGCGCACGTGGTGGTCGACGATGTGCGTCAGAGCGAGCGTCTCCTCGGCTCGCTGCACGCGGTGCTGCACGCGAGGTTCGGCATCGACCACACGACCATCCAGCTGGAGGAGGCGCCGCCGGAGATCCTGACGATCAAGGCGCCGCCGGGGTAGGGATTAGCGAGCGCGGTACGACGCGGCGACGCTGAGGCCGTTGCGGCGCAGCATCTTCGCCAGTCGAGGCCGATCGATCTCGAGCTTGACGTGGGTCACGTACTCCGTGAGCGTCATCTCCATCTGATCGGCGAACAGGCGCGCGAGACGGGCGCAGGACAGGCCTACGGTGGCGGCGACCGTCTCGATGCTCGTGCGACCCGCGCGGGCGCACACATAGGCGAGCACGCGTGGCACCGGGCCGACGAACCCGCGCACGTCGGCGTGGCGGGCGGCGAAGGCCTCGACGATCGCGCGCAGGAGCGCGTCGAAATCGGCGCGAGACGTATTCCCGAGGACGATCGGGGTCGTCGGCGCATGGCTGCGGATCTCGGCCGCCACGGCGTCGTCGCTGGCCACCACGACGTCCGGACGGATCCGCGCCAGCACGGCGAGCGCGGCCCGTACGTCGGCGACCGCGTCCACACGGCCTCGCGTGCGCAGCGCCACGGCAAGGCCGGCACGCAGTCCCGCGTTGTCGCTGACGATCAGCGCGTGCGGTAGGGCGCGATCGCGGGTCGCGACGGCGTCATCCTCGGTCAGCCGCCGGATGACTCGATGCAGGTGGCCGACGTCGAACGGCTTGCTCAGATAGTCGGTCGCGCCGAGGCGGAGCGCCTCGAGCGCCGAGAGCGTGTCGTTCATGCCACTGACCATGACGACGTTGGTCTCGATGCCGATCCGCTTCAGCGCCTGGAGAACGGCGAGGCCGTTCATCCCGGGCATCAGCATGTCGAGGAGCACGACGTCGATGGTGCGCGTTTGTAATATTTCGAGCGCCGAGCGTCCGTCCGGAGCCGTGAGAACTTCGCAGCGGGATTCCAAAATTGCCTGGTACGCGTCGAGCACGCGCGGATCGTCGTCCACGGCGAGTACAACGGGACGCATAGCCATCGGCAATCCGAATATAGCAGGGCTCCCCCGCGGCGTACACCAGGGTATATTTGAGGACCCATGGCCAGCCTGGTTGCCCTGACCGACCGCGCGATCGTGCTCAAGCCCGAGGACGACGTCGCCGTTGCCAAAGCGTCCCTCGCCGCGGGGGCGATGTTCGAGGACGGCGGCGCCCATATCGAGGCCCGGCAGGACATCAAACCCGGTCACAAGATCGCCCGCCGTGCCCTCCGCAGGGGGGATCCCGTGCGTCGGTACGGCCAGGTGATCGGTTTCGCCACCCAGGACATCGCGGTCGGCGAGCACGTCCACACCCACAACCTCGACATCGGCGAGTTGTCGGCCGACCGCTACGAGGTCGGCGTCGACGTGCGGCCCGTGACGATGTACCCGCCGAGCGAGATGCGCTATTTCGACGGCTACAAGCGCGAGGACGGCCGCGTCGGTACGCGCAATTACGTCGCGATCATCTCGGGCGTCAACTGTTCGGCCAGCGTGAGCCAGTTCGTAAAGGACAAGTTCCGCGACGTCCCGCGGGACTATCCGAACATCGACGGCGTGCTGGCGATCACCCACAAGTCCGGATGCGGCACGAAGCTCTTCGGCGAGGACCATCTGGCGCTGCAGCGCGTGCTGGCCGGCTATGCGAAGCACCCGAACGTCGCCGCCTACATCCTGATCGGTCTCGGCTGCGAGGTGAACCAGGCGGCGGTCATGGTCGAGCGCCAGAAGATGTCGGTCCCCGGCCACGCCGAGCGCAAGCCGTTCCTCGTGAACATCCAGGACGCGGGCGGAATCCGCAAGACTGTCGAGCGCGCGGCCGCCGAGGTCGCGACGCTCCTCCCGATCGCCAACGACGTGAGGCGCACGAAGCAGCCGGTGTCGGAGATCTGTCTGGCGACCAACTGCGGCGGCTCCGACGCCAACTCGGGGATGACGGCGAATCCCGCGCTCGGCTGGGCCGTCGACGAGCTGGTGAAATACGGCGGCACCGGCGTGCTGGCCGAGACGCCCGAGATCTACGGCGCCGAGCACCTGCTCATCCGGCGCGCCATCGACGAGGGCGTGGCCAAGAAGCTCATCGATCGCTACAAGTGGTGGGAGTGGTATTGCCGCGGGATCGAGGCGATGGACAACAATCCCGCGCCCGGCAACAAGGCCGGCGGCATCACGACGGTGTTCGAGAAGTCGCTCGGCGGCGTCACGAAAGGCGGGACCACGCCGATGATGGACGTCTTCATGTACGGCGAGCCGATCACCACGCGCGGCTTCGTCTTCATGGACACGCCGGGCCACGACCCCGTGTCGATCACCGGTCTGGTCGCCGGCGGCTGCAACGTCATCTGCTTCACCACGGGCCGCGGGTCCGTGTTCGGCTGCAAGCCCGTGCCCTCGATCAAGCTGGCGACGAACTCGCTGATGTACCGCCACATGCAGGAAGACATGGATATCAACTGCGGCGTCATTCTCGAGGGCACGCCGCTGCCCACCGTCGGCCGTCAGATCTTCGAGGAGATCGTCGAGGTGGCGTCCGGTAAGCGTACGAAGAGCGAGCTGAGCGGAGTGGGCGAGGAAGAGTTCGCGCCCTGGATCATCGGGCCGGTGATGTGAGGGCCGGCGCGCGTCGGACCACGTCTCGACCGGGATAAGAACGCCGCGCGAACCGCGCCAGCTCGTCCACGAACGCCTCCGCGTACGGCGGCAGGAAGCGCCGGGGATGCCAGAAAGCGCTGAGCCACCCGCCGATCACGACGCCGCGGTGCATCACCGGGGCCGCGCGGACGCCTCGGCGTAGCACCATGTTCGACGGGACGATCGCGACGCCGTAGCCGATACTCGCGAGCGCCACGAGGGTCTGCGGCGCGGCGCTTTCCAGGAGTACACGCGGTCGTAGCCGGTCGGCCTGGCAGGCGGCGTCGAACCACTGCCGCATGCCGAATTCCCGTCGCAGAAGCAGCAACGGCAGCTCCGCGAGGTCGGTCACGCTCACCGTCCGGCGCTTCGCCAGCGGGTGCGTCGCCGGCATCACGGCCGTCGCTACCCCAGGGAACAACCGTCGGCTGGCGAAGCGCTCGTCGGCGAAGCCGGTGACGGCCAGGTGCACCTCGCGTCGCTCGAGATGATCCAGGAGGCGCATGCCCCCATCCTCGGTGAAGTGAACATCGACGCCGGGGTACGACCGCTTAAATCGCGGGACGAATGGCGTCAGCAGGGCCTCGAGCGTGTGCGGTGTCGAGCCTACGCGCAGCACGCCCGTCGTGCCGCTCGCCAGCGCCCGTCCGCGCTCGATCAGCGATTCGGCATCCGCGAGGAGCACGCGGCAGCGGCGCAGAAGGTCCTCGCCCTCGCCGGTGAGCTGCACACGCCGGCCGACGCGGTCGAAGAGCCGGACCCCGAGCTCGCGCTCGAGGTCGCGCACCTGCCGCCCGAGAGCGGGCTGGGTCATGCGCAAGTGAGCAGCCGCACGCGACACACCGCCCGCCTCCACGATCGCGGCGAAGTACCGCAGGTGCCGGAGCTCCATCGGGCCTCCTGTGCCTTGAAGGCATCGATTCTAGACCATCGAATGCATTGGACGTCAGGGACGCCCCGACGCACGATGACGTCGCTCGACACCGGCGTTTGCGGAAGGAGGCGGACATGACCATCGCGACGTACGACCTCGCAACCTTCATCGACGACCTGCGCGCGATCACGGGCGCGACCTGCGATCCGCGGGAGATCATCGCTCGTGTCCGGCCGCTGGTGCACGATCTCGCGATCGGCCGGACGTGGCTGCAGCCGAAGCACTACGAGTGCGACGAGGCCCAGGGCTTCGGCGCCCACCTGCTGCACGAGGAGCCCGACCATACGCTGGCCGTCTTCGCCGCCGCCTGGTTGCCCGCGCGCGGCGCGCCGCCGCACGACCACGGCACCTGGGCCGCCGTCGCCGGCGTCGACGGGTCAGAGCGAAACGTTTTCTGGAAGCGGCTCGACGACGGCTCGCGCCCCGGCTATGCCGAGATCGTCGAGCAGGGTGCCAAGGTCTTCGGGCCTGGTGACGTCGTGACGTTCCTACCCGAGTCGATCCACAGCGTCGTGAACGACACGAACCGCGTCACGGTCTCCCTGCACGTCTACGGCAAGCACGTGAACTACACGACGCGCTCGCAGTACGATCCGCAGACGCGAACGGCGCGCGAATTCAAGGTGACGCAGACGGTGTAGGCTCAGGACTGCACGACGGTGACGACCAGGCCGATCGAGGCCAGGATGTTACCGACCCGTACGCATTCGTTCTCGGGACCGATCTTCACGACCGCCTTGCCGGTGTTGTGAACTTGCCAGGCGATCTCCCACCCTTCGCTCTCGCTGCACGCGATCGCTTTCTGTAATTGTTTCACGACCTGCTCGAAGGTGTGACAGTCGCAGTTGTGCAGGATCGTCATCCAGGGCGGCGCGACCTCCGTGCCGGTGACGTCCTCGACCTCGGGTGCCGTGAGCGTCCGCTCGGGCATGGATGAAGTTTAAGTGAGGCGGCAAGGGAATCCAGTTCAGCCGAGCGCGCCCGAGGCGCGCAGCGCCGCCACGCGCGCGGCATCGTAGTGTAGCAGCGAGGTCAGGATCTCCTCGGTGTGTTGACCGAGCGCGGGCGCAGGTATGAGATTCGGCGAGGCGCCCGGCGTTTTCACGGGCGTGCTGACCTCGCGCAGAACGCCGAAGCGCGGATGCTCGACCTCCACGATCATGTCCCGCGCCAGGATCTGCTCGTCGGCGAGGGCCTGGGCGATCGTGTGCACCGGCGCCACCGGCACGCGGCCGCGCAGGCGCCCGAGCCACTGCGCAGTCGTCAGTTCGGCGAACCGCGCCTCGAGCAGCGGCACGAGCGTCGCCTTGTGCGCGAAGCGGTCCGCGAACGTGGCGAAGCGCGGATCGCGCGCGAGATGGGGCAGGTCCATGGCCTCCACGAGGCTCGTCCAGAATTTCTCCTTGTTGCAGAAGACGACGAGATGACCGTCGCGCGTGGCGAAGTTCTGCGCGGGCACGAGGGACTGGTGCCCGGAGTCTGCGACGCGTCCTGGCTGCCAGTCGCGGTTCAGCGCCCAGATCGCGTAGTAAGACAGCATGCTCACCGCGGTGTCGAGCAGCGAGAGCTCGATGTCGCGGCCGACGCCGGTGCGCTGCGCGTCCCAGAGGCCGGCGAGCAGCGCCGCCATCGACGCGTAGCCGCCCGCGAAGTCGACGACCGACACCCCGGCTTTCACCGGCGGCCCGTCGGGCTCGCCCGTCACGGACATCCAGCCCGCGTAGCCCTGGATCAGGTAGTCGAAGGCGGGCTCCGCGGCCCGCGGTCCCGTGCGGCCGAAGCCGGAGAGCGAGCAGCACACGAGTGCCGGGTTCACGTCCCGGAGCTGCGCGTAGGTGAGGCCGAGCCGCTCGGGCAGGTCGCCGCGCAGATTGTTGTAGACCGCGTGGGAGACGCGCGCGAGATCGCGCAGCACCATGCGGCCGTCGGGATGCTGCAGGTCGAGCGTGATGGATTTCTTGCCGCGGTTGAACGATTGAAAGTACAGCGAGTCGTCGCCCTCGGCGTAGGGACCGACGGGGCGCGCGCTGTCGCCGCCCACGTGCGGGTCCTCCACCTTGATGACTTCTGCGCCGAGATCGGCGAGCAGCAGCGTGCCGAACGGACCGGCACCGAATTGCGACACCGTGACGATCCGCAGGCCGTCGAGCGGAGGTTTGCTCAAGACCGGGGTGGCTCCGCTCTTTCGCCAAGCGTAGCGTGATTTCGTTTCGGGATGAGCGCCGTGCGCTTGAACGTCATGACGCGCTGGCCGCGCTGATTGCTGACACGAGTCTCGACGGTGATCGTGCCGCGATCGCCGCGCGACGATTCGCGCGTGGCGAGCACCGTCGACTCCGAGTAGAGCGTGTCGCCGATGAACGTCGGCCCGTCGTGCGTGATCTTCTCGATCTCCAGATTGGCGATGGCCTTGCCCGAGACGTCAGCCACCGTCATCCCGATGCCGATCGAGAACACGAGCGGCCCGAGGACCAACCGCTGGCCGTGCTGCGTCTGCGTCGCCGCGTAGTGCGCGTCGCTGTGGACGGGGTGCTGGTTCATCGTCAGGAGGGCGAACCAGGTGCAGTCCGCCTCGCTGATCGTGCGGCCGGGCCAGTGCTTGATGAGCTCGCCGACCGAGAACTCCTCGAAGTAGCGCCCGTACGCCATCAGGTTTCCGCGCCCGCCGGCGGGGCCGCGAGCAGCGCGGCGGCGTCGCGATAATAGCGCTCGACGGGAAACTCCGTCGTGTAGCCGTAGCCGCCGTGGATTCGCATCGACTCCAGCGTGACGCCGACGGCCGTATCGACCGCGAAGCGCCGCGTCCGCCGCGTCGCGCCGTGGTCATCTTTCAGCAGACGCTCCGCCGCGTCCCCGACGAGCAGCCGCGTGGCCGTCAGCCGCGTGGCCATGTCCGCGAGCTTGAGCTGCACAGCCTGGTGCTGGCAGATCGCCTTGCCGAACGTCGTGCGCTGCTGCGCGTAGCGCAGCGCGGCCTCGAACGCGGCCTGCCCGAGGCCGACCGCGACGGCGGCAATTCCGAGCTCCGCCATGCCGAGCAGCCGCGGCGCCGACGCGGACGGCCGCGTGAGCGGCAACCGCACGCCGCGCAGGGCAATCACGGCGGGCGGCGCGCCGCGCAGGCCGAGATCGGGTGCGGCGGGTTTCACGCTCACTCCGCGCATCGCGGCCGGCACGAGCCACCATGCCGTGCCGTCGGTGAGCGTCAGGGCCAACTGGCCGGCGCGCGCCGCGTGAGGAATGGGCGCCGTCTCGCCGTCGATCGCGCACTCGGTGGCCTGCCGGCGCGTGAGCGCGACGGGAATGGGAACGACGGCCGCGAGCATCTCGGCGCGACCGAGCGCAGGCAGGTGGCGCGCGCTGTCGCCGCCCGCTTCGCCCAGCGCGGAGGCGACGACGCCCTGAGCCACGGCGAGCAGTGCCGGCGCCGCCCACGCGCGCGCGACCTCTTCGATGACCATCGTCCACGTCACGGCGTCGAGCCCGAGGCCGCCGTGCGCCGGCGGCACCAGCGCGGCGAAGACGCCGAGGTCGGCGAGCTCGGCGATGATCTCGTCGGGCACGACGCCGCTGCGATCGTGCTCGGCGGCGACAGGGGCGAGGCTCTTGTCGACGACCTGGCGTACCGCGAGCAGCATGCGCCGGCGCTCCTCGGGCTCGCCGTCGCGCGACACCAGGGCGCCACCACGCTCGCCGTGGCGCTCCACGAGCTGGCGCGCGATGATCGTGCGCTGGATCTCGTTGGTGCCCTCGCCGATGATCATCAGCGGCGTGTCGCGATAGCATCGCTCGATGGCGAGCGCGGTGGAGGTCCCGCACAGGCGCACGGCGTCGAGCGCGACCTCGTGCGCGGTCTCCGAGGCGAAGAGCTTGGCCATGCCCGCCTCGAGGTCGCACCGCTCGGCGCGGTCCTTCATCCCGGCCGCCCAGTAGGTCAGCAGGCGCGCCGCGTCCACGCGCGCGGCCATGCCCTCGAGCTGCGGCGCCACGGGCGCGCGCGCGGAGGCCTCGTCGAAGGCCGCGCGCGCCACGCCGACCGCGCGCGCGGCGATGTTGATCCGCCCCGCCTCGAGGCCGCTCATCACCTGGGCGAAGCCGCGGCCCTCGACGCCGCCGACGAGATTCGTCGCGGGGCAGGGGAAGTCGTCGAACACCAGCTCGGCCGTGTCCACGCCCTTGTACCCCAGCTTGCCGATCGACTTCACCACGGCGAGCCCCGATGCGCCTTTCTCGACGATGAAGCACGACATTCCGCGGTGCCGCGGCTGCGTCATGGGATCGGTCACGGCGAGCAGCGCGAACGTGTTGCCCTCGCGGCCGTTGGTGACGAACATCTTCGTGCCGCTGATCCGATAGCCGTCCGACGCGCGTCGCGCGCGCGTGACGATCGCCTGCACGTCCGAGCCCGCGTGTGGCTCGGTGAGACAGAGGCCCCCGCGCGCCTGACCGCTGGCGAAGCGCGGCAGCAGCCGGTCCCGCTGCTCGTCGGTACCGTGGTGCAGCACGATCAGCGCGGCCATCGTGTGGCTGTTGATCACGCCGGCGAGCGACATCCAGCCGCGACAGAGCTCCTCGATCAGCCTCGCGTACGTGGTCACGTCCAGCCCGAGGCCGCCGTACTCGCGCGGCACCAGCGCGCCGAACAGGCCGAGGTCACGCATGCGCTCGACGAGCGCGTGCGGATAGGCGTCGACGTGCTCCAGGGCGGGCGCGCCCGGCCGCACATCCTGCTCGACGAAGCGCCGGACGGCGGCGACGACGCTTGGTTCGCGGTCCATCGCGAAGGCGATAGTACAATGAAATCCGATGCCTCTCGACGACCTGGCGCTCGGCCTCCAGCGTCTCGTCGACCGCCTCATCCGACGCGCACGGCGCGGGTGCGCGCCGACGCCCAGCCAGCGACGCCTGCTCATCGTGCAGATCGACGGCCTCTCTCGTGACGTGCTCGAGCTGGCGCTGGCCCAGGGCGGCATGCCGTTCCTGCGTCGCGTGATCGAGCGGGCGGGCTGGCGAGTGCATCCGATGTTCGTCGGCCTGCCGTCGTCCACGCCCGCGTTTCAGATGGCGGCGATGTACGGCGTCCGTCCGGACATTCCGGGCTTCCACTACCACCAGAAGCGCCGGCGCGAGGATGTGTACTTCCCGCGCGCGGGCGATGCCGCGCGCGTGGAGCGCGCGCAGGCGGCCGGGCGGCGCGGCATCCTCGACGGCGGCGCCAGCTACGGCTGTGTGTTCACCGGCGGCGCGCTCGACAACCTCTTCACCTTCGCCATCATGAAGCGGCCCACGGGGAGCGGCCTGCTCAGCGCGCTCTCCGCGCTCGTCGTGCTCGCCTGGGTCGCCGTCAAGAGCACGGTGATCACGCTCGTCGAGCTTCTCCGCGCGGTCCTGCGCCTCATGGCCGATCCCGTGGGCGAGTGGCGACGCGGCTGGAAGTGGCTGGCCATCAAGATCGGGCTCTCGGTGTGGGTGCGGGAACTGTTCACGCTCGCCGTCGCGCGCGATCTCTATGGCGGCGTGCCGGCGATCTACGTCAACTTTCTCGACTACGACGTGTTCTCACACGCCTACGGACCGCGGCATCGCCGCGCGCTGCGGAGCCTTCGCCGGATCGACGACTCGATCAAGCAGATCTGGCGCGTGTGTCGCCGCGTCCCGGAGCACCGCTACGACCTCTACATACTGTCCGATCACGGCCAGGCGCACACCAGGCTGTTCGACGACATCGCCGGCGGCCGTCGCTTCGAGCGCGTGATGTTCGAGGACTTCCTCACGCCGGCGGGGGCGCGTCCCGTCAGTCCCCAGCGCCCGGCGGGGCGCCATCATCTCGCCAGCGGCATCAAGGCCCTGCGGACGGGACGCGCGCCGGGATTCTTCCAGCGCTTCTTCAACTACATCGAGGACGGGTTCCCGTGGGTCCTGGGCGAGCTGAAGGAGGCGCGCGAGCGCGACAACGTGCGTGTGATCTGCGCCGGCCCCAATGCATTCGTTTACTTCGTCGACGACGACGCGCCGCTGCCGATCGAGCGGATCGAGAAGCGCTGGCCGGGGCTCGCCGACGAGCTGTCACGGCATCCCGGCGTCGGCTACGTCTTCGCCCGCGGCGCCGAGGGTCCCGTCTGCTTCTGGCGCGGCAAGCGCTACCGTCTCGGCGCCGACGCCGGCCCCTTCGCCGGTCGCGACGACACCGCGCTGGTCGTGTCGAGCATCGGCGACCTGATGAGGATGCCGAGCGCGGGTGACCTCGTCGTGTACGGCATCGACGCCTCGCTCGGCCACGTCTCCTATATCGCCGAGGCCGGCGCTCACGCGGGGCCCTCGCGGGAGGAGCTGCACACGTTCGTCGTGGCGCCGCCCGCGGCGCGGCTTCCCGAGCCGCTGACGCATCCGGTTCAGCTCTATCCCTTCTTCGTGCGGTACCTCGAGGACGGCGCGCGCGAGTCGGCCGCGTGACGCCGATCACGATCGCGTCATACAACATCCACCGCGGCGTCGGCCTGGACCGCCGACGCGATCTCGATCGGCTCTGCGTCGTCATCGCGGAGATGAACCCCGACGTCATCGGCCTGCAGGAGGTCATTCGCCAGGACGGCAACGTGATGCCGACCGCCGACCAGGCGGCGTACCTCGCGAGCAAGCTGGGCATGGAGCTGGTGATGGGCGAGACACGTCCGCACGGCGACGGCGTCTACGGCAACGCCGTGCTCACGCGGCTGCCCGTCCTGGGCTCCGTCCGCCACGACCTGAGCCACGGGCGGCGCGAGCCACGCGGGTGCTTGCGGGTGGACGTCGGCGTGGACGACGTCACGCTGCACGTCTTCAATTGCCACTTCGGTCTCGCCTTCCGCGAGCGCCGTGCCCAGCTCGAGCTCCTGGCCGGCTTCATCCGCGCGGGCTCGTGCGGCGGTCCGCGGGTCGTGATGGGCGATTTCAACGAGTGGCATCGTGGACCCGTGACGCGGGGGCTGCGGACGGAATTCAAATCGCCGATGCGGCGGATGCGACGCACGCACCCCGCCGTGTTCCCCCTCTTCCGGCTCGACCGGATCTACTGGGACGTCGAGCTCGAAGGCGAGACGTTTCACGTTCACCGCAGTCGCCTCGCACGGGTGGCCTCCGACCATTTGCCCGTGATGGTCCGATTGCGCGTGCGCCGCCGCGGCGCCGCGCCGTACGTCATGGGCGACGCGCTGCCGCCCGCCGAGTAGGATCTGGACGCCACGCCGCCGCCCCCCGACGCGGTCATCGCCGTGCCGCGCCGCCGCCGATGGGCGGGTGCGCTCGTCACCACGATCGCCGCCGCTCTGATCCTCGGCTTCATCGCGTTGGCCGTGCACGTGCACCTCTCGGGCAGCCGGCTCGACACCGTCGACGATCCGCCGCGAGCGCTCGCGCTGATCGTCGAGCGCACGATGGATCTCGACGATGCCCTCCGGCGCGCGAGCCGATGGGAGCGGCGCTTCTACGAGCTGACGGTGAGCGACGGCCGCAACGAGCTCGAGGAGGCGATCACGTGGTACGAGGAGGTCGCCGATGCGGTGCCCGGCGAGCCCGGCGTCCAGGTGCGGCTCGCGGTGCTGTACGGGGAGACGGGGCGGATCGACGAGGTCCTCGAGGCGGTCGACCGCTGGCGCGCGCGTGGCGAAGACGCCTGGGCCGATGCGATGGCCGCCGCGTACCTGGACGCGCCGCTCGACGACCGGCTCCCGCGCCTGCGCGACACCGCCGCGCGCATGGTGGAGCCCGGCTGGTTCCGGGACCGCCTGCTGCTCCGCCTCGCCGATCGCGCGGGCGACACCCGGAGCCGCGCGGCGCTGGTCCGCGCCGCCGAGGAGCGGACGGCGCCGTTGCTGCGGCGCGTGCGCGCGCTGACGGCGGCGGAGCTGATCGTGCTCGGCCTGGGCCTCGGCGGCCTCGTCTTCGTGCTGCGCGGGCGGCCGCTGCGCGTGGACAGCGCGCTCGTGCCGGGACCGTGGCGCCTGCGCGAGGGGCTGGTGGTGCTGATCCGCGGCTCCGGCGCCGGCGTGCTGGTGCTCATCGGCGTCTACGCTCTCGGCCGCTGGCGCGGCCCCAACGATCCACTACTCGCCGCCCTCAGCATGCCGCTCATGTACGCGCCGCTCCTGTGGCTCGCCCGCCGACGCCTGTTCGCGCCGGCCGGCGTCGGTCTGGCGCGCGGGCTCGGCTGGCTGCCCGCGCCCGGCGGCCGGCGCGCGCTGTTCTGGACGACCGCGCTGCTCGTGGGTTTGGGCACCGCGACCGATCTCGGGCTCGGTCTGCTGAGCGAGGCCACCGGCATGTCGTCGCACTGGACCGAATGGTTCGACGAGGATCTCGCGTGGGGACGTCCGCTGGTGGCGGCGGCGAGCCTGCTGGGCACGGTCTTGTTCGCGCCGGTGTTCGAGGAGATCGTCTTCCGAGGTTTGCTCTACGCGACCCTGCGCCGGCGTCTGACGTGGCCGTTCGCGGCCACGCTGAGCGCCGCGATCTTCGCACTGGCCCACGGCTACGGGGCCGCCGGCTTCGGCAGCGTGTTCGCGAGCGGGCTCCTGTGGGCGATTGCCTACGAGCGGACGGGCAGCCTGCTGCCGAACACGGCGGCGCACGTGCTCAACAACGTGGCCGCCGCGCTCGGGGTGCTGCTGCTGCTGCGCGCCTGAAGCGCTACTGCATCTTCATCAGCGCCTTCACGCGCGTGGCCTCCGACTTCGCTTCCAGGTCCACGGAGCGGTACGTCCCGTCGCGATCCTCCATCAGGAGGTTGTTGTTCGAGAAGCCGATGATCTTCCCCCATGCCTTCGGGATCGTGACCACGTACCTCGCGTCCTGCGCCTCGGCCGGGGACACCGACAATCGCTGCAGCCACGGATTGGCCGCGATGGCCACCAGAGCGATCGCGATGACGGTCAGCAGGGCCTTGGCGTATGCGTCGAGCTTCATGCGTCCTCCTTGTGCGGGTTGGGGTTTGCTACGCGCGCTCCGCGAGATCGACGACGGTGAGGAAGAGCGTGGCCGCGCCGTGCTCGATATCGTCCATCGGCGTGAACTCCTCCTCGCAGTGACTGCGGCCGTCGCGCGACGGCACGAAGATCATTCCGGCCGGGCCGATCGCCGCCATGTACTGCGCGTCGTGACCGGCGCCGGAGAGAATATGACGGAACGGCGCGCCCACGGCGGTGGCCGCGCGCTCGACGGCGGCGACGACGTCGGGCGCAAACGGGGTGTACGGCACGCGCCAGTAATGCTCGAGCTCGCCGCGGACGCCTTCGCGGTCGCAGGCGGCCTTGACGACCGCGTCCAGGCAGCGCCGCGCGACCTCGAGCGTTTCGTCGCGCGGGTCCCGCATGTCGATGGACATCGTGATCTTGCCCGGGATCGCATTGGGGATGTTGGGGTGCACGACGAGATTGCCCACCGTCGTGACGAGGTCGCCACCGAGCTCCTTCGCGATCGTGCGAACGCCGGTCACGACCTCCGCGGCGGCCACCAGCGCGTCGTGACGGATGCGCATGGGCGTCGGCCCCGCGTGGTCCTGCACGCCGTGGATGGTGAGACGCGACCACGAGATGGCGACGATGCCGTCGACGACGCCGACGGCGAGCCCCTCCTCCTCCAGAAACGGGCCCTGCTCGATGTGAAGCTCGAGATAGGCGCGGAACGGACGGGGCACGCAGGGTTCGGACCCGAGGTAGCCGATGCGCTCGAGCTCGTCGACGAGGCGAACGCCGTCCTTGTCGCGCGCGTTGTAGGCGTCCTCGAGCGCGATCTTGCCCGCCATCACGCCGCTGGCGATCATGGCCGGCTGAAAGCGGGCGCCTTCCTCATTGGTGAAGATGGCCAGGGTCACGGGGTGCCGCGTACGGATGCCGTGGGTGTTCAGCGCGCGGATCGTCTCGAGCCCGCAGAGCACGCCCAGCTGGCCGTCGTACTTGCCTCCGGTGGGGACGGAGTCGACGTGCGAGCCCATCATGACGGGCGGCAGGGGCGCGCTTCCGGCGCGCTCGCCGAAGATGTTGCCCATCGCGTCGACGGTCACACGCAGCCCTGCGTCGCGCATCCAGCGGACCATGAGGTCGCGGCCGCGTTTGTCCTCGTCGGTGAGCGCCAGGCGCGTGAGACCGCCGCGCGGGGTGGCGCCGATGCGTCCGAGCTCCTCGATCGATTGCTCGAGCCGCTTACGATCGATGTCGGCGCCGCGGTGTGCGCTCATGGCTTCCCACTCTATAACGCTGACGCGTCCATGGCCGACAACTACAGCGTCTGGCTCCAGGGGCGCGCGGTGAGACGCGCGGCGTCCCAGCCGCCGGCGGCCTCGAGGGCGGCGAGGGCGGCCGCGGCGTCCGCGAGGCGCACGACGGCCAGCGCGCTGCCATCGACGAAGAAGCCGCCCAGGTTCACGAGCTTTTCGGTGCGCAGCCTCGTGAGCGCCGCGCGGCCACGCGCAAGATCCGCCGGCGCGCCGTCCACCATGGTCACCTTCCAGCCGGCATCGTGCGGCAGCCGCTCGATCGGCTCGACGAAATCGCCGAAGGCCCGCGCGGCGTGAGCCACGAAGAGCCCCGCGCGCTGGAACTCGTTGTCGGCGATCAGCCGGTCCAGCTCGGCGCGGTCGCCCACCCGATAGAAGATGTGCGCGGCGGTGCCGTCGGGCTCCGGTCCGCCCGCGACCACGCGGCCGTCATCGCGCAGCGCCGTGAGCTGTGCCAGGTGGGCGGGACGGTAGGGCAGTCGGCGCGCGTTGTAGTCGGCGGCGCACGTGAAGCGGACGTGATAGACGGGCATCGTCAGAGCCCCAGGTAGGCGCGCTTGAGCCGCTCGTCGCCGAGCAGGTCGCGGCCCGCGCCCTCGAGCACGAGCTTGCCCGACTCCAGCACGCAGGCGCGCGTGGCCAGCGTGAGCGCCTGGCGGACGTTCTGCTCGACCAGCAGCACGGTGACGCCGTCCGCGTTGATCGTGCGCACCGTGTCGAAGATCCGGCCCACGAGCACCGGGGCCAGGCCGAGCGTCGGCTCGTCGAGCATGAGCAGCTTCGGGCGTGCCATCAGCGCGCGGCCGATCGCGCACATCTGCTGCTCGCCGCCGGAAAGTGAGCCGGCCAGCTGGCTCGCGCGCTCGTGCAGCACCGGAAAGAGCCGATAGACGTAGCTCAGCGTGGCGTCCCGCTCGCCGCGGGCGCGCTGCGGATGGGCGCCGAGCAGCAGGTTCTCGCGCACCGTCATGAACGGGAACAGGCGGCGGCCTTCGGGCACCTGTACGATGCCGAGATCCACGCGGCGTGCGGCCGGAATGCGTGACAACTCCTCGCCGTCGAAGATGACGCGGCCGTGGCGCGGCGGCACGAGCCCCGAGACGACGCGCAGAGTCGTGCTCTTGCCCGCCGCATTGGCGCCGACCAGCGCGAAGATGCCGCCCGCCGGCACCTCGAGCGAGACGGTGAAGAGCGCCTGGAGGTCGCCATAGAACGCATCGACACCCTCAAGCCTCAGCAAGATTGAACTCCTCGCCGAGGTACGCGTCGATCACCCGGCGATCGTGCGCGATCGTCTGCGGCGTGCCCTCGGCGATCTTCTCGCCATGGTGCAGCATGACGATGCGCTGCGCCAGCCGCATCATCGCGGCCATGATGTGCTCGATGACGATCAGCGTCACGCCCTCGCCGTGGATGCGGCGCACCAGGTCGACGATGCCCGCCAGCTCCGCCGGATTGAGGCCGGCCATCACCTCGTCCAACAAGAGCAACCGTGGGCGGGTCGCGAGCGCGCGAGCGACCTCCAGCCTCTTGCGCAGCGCGATCGGCAGCGCACGGGCGCGCGCCCGCGCGTGCGGGCCGAGACCGCACAGCGCGATGACACGCTCGGCCTCGACCCGCGCGTCGCGCACGCGCGGCAGTCGTGTCAACGCGCCGATCATGACGTTGTCGGCCACGGAGAGATTGCCGAACGGCTTGACGATCTGGAACGTGCGTGTGAGCCCCAGGCGCGAGATCTCGTGCGCCGGCAGCCCCGTCACGTCGTGGCCGTCGAACCGCACGCGGCCTTCCTCGGGCCGGTAGTAGCCGGAGATCACGTTGAAGAGGGTCGTCTTGCCGGCGCCGTTCGGGCCGATGATGCCGAGCAGGTCGCCGGCGCGAACCTCGAGGCTCACCGCGCGCACGGCGGTGAGCCCGCCGAATCGCTTCGTGACCGACTCAAGCGTGAGCACCGACGCTCCGCGCGCGCAGCCGTGCGGCGATGCCCGTCAGCCCCTCGGGCGCGAACCGCACGATGAGGATGAGCACGACGCCGTAGATGATCAGATAGATGCCGGTGAAGCCCGCCTTGATACCGGAGAACGTCGCGCGGAGGTACGTCTCGAGCGAGGTGATCAGTATGGACCCGAGGAACGGCCCGAGCGCCGTGCCCATGCCGCCGATGATGGCGTTGAGCGCAAAGCGCACCGAAAGGTCGATCGAGAACACATGCGAGGGGTCGACGAAGCCGACGTACTGTGCCCAGAGACTGCCGCACGCCGACGTGAGCGCCGCGCTCACGACGATCGCCTGCACTTTTCGCCGGCGCGTCGCGATCCCCAGCGCCTCGGCGGCGTCCTCGTCCTCGCGCACACCGGCCAGCTGGTAGCCGACGCGCGAGCGCTCGAGGTAGATCTGCAGCGCATAGCAGAGCAGGGCGAGGACGAGGATCAGGTAGAGCCACGCCACGTGACCCAATCCGAGCGTCCAGAACCCCGGGCGGAAGGGGACGGGCACGCCCTCCGAGCCGGCCGTGAAGCCGCGCCAGCGGCTCGCCACGATCTTGAGGACCTCGGCGAAGGCGATCGTCGACAGCGCGAAGTACGGGCCTTTGAGTCGGTTCGAAAGATAGCCGATCATCGCGCCGGCGCCGATCGAGAGCAGCACCCCGGCGGCCAGGCCGAGCCAGGGGCTTTGTCCGTAGCGCGCGCTCATGAGGGCCGCCGCGTACGCGCCGATGCCGAAGAACGCGGCGTGCCCGAGCGAGACCTGACCGGCGTAGCCACCGGCGACGTTCCACGCGCCAGAGAGCGCGCCCCACAGCAAGATCAGGATCACGCTGTCGAGGATGAACGTGTCGCGGATCAACAGCGGCGTGACGGCCGCGGCCCCGAAGACCACGAGCGCCACCCAGCGGTCCGGCGCCAGGCGGCTCATGCGCCCAGCGTCTCGGCGCCGCGCTGGCCGAAGATGCCGGCCGGACGGAACACGAGGACGCCGATGAACAGGAGGAAGTAGAAGACCTCTTTCCAGGCGGCGCCGAAGATGTACGAGCCCCCCACCTCGACCGCGGCGACGATCAGGCTGCCGAGCATGGCGCCGGCCATGTCGCCGAGCCCGCCGAGCACGACCACGACGTAGGCGAGCGTCACGAACTGCAGCCCCGCCTGCGGATACGCCGCGTAGAGCGGCGACACGAGCACACCGGCGGCGCCGACGCAGGCGATGCCGATGGCGAAGGTCAAGCGATACACGCGGTCGGTGTCGATGCCCATCAGGGTGGCCGCGTCGCGGTCCTGCGCGGTGGCGCGCATCACGCGGCCGGTGTGTGTCCATTTCATGAACGCGATCAGCGCGACCGTGAGCGCGACGGCGACCGCGAAGGCGATCACCTGCGAGAGGTTGAATGCCGTGCCGGCCAGCCGCAATACCACGGAGGATTCCCACGGTCGGAACACCTGGAAATCCCCGGACCACAGCACGAGCGCCACGTTCTGCAGTGCGGTCGACAGACCGACGGTGGTGAAGATCTGCACGTTGTGAGAGGCGTGGATCACGCCTCTCATGATCAGCACGTACACGATCAGGCCGACGCCGAAGAAGATCGGAATCGCGCCGAGCAGCAGGAGGTAGGGATCGAGGCCGCGAAGCGTGAAGGCGAAGAACGCGAGGTACATGCCGAGCATGAGGAACTCGCCGTGCGCGAAGTTCACCACGCGCATGATGCCGAAGATCAGCGTGAGCCCGACGGCGATCAGCGCGTAGATGCCGCCGAGCAGGACCGTCGAGACCGCGAGCTGCGCGAGGACGTCTATTTGCGCTGGTCCCAGGCGGGCAGCGGGATCCACTTCGCCCGCATGGTCGTGAACTCCTCGGGCCACACCGTCACGAGCTGGCCGTTCTGCCACTGCAGCATGTAGTGCTGCACGCGCTCGTTGGCGTTCTGGCCTTCCTGGTTGAACTTCACACCCCAGCCATTGATCATCGAGCCGACCGGCAGGTCGAGCGACATCACGGCGTCGCGGAACTTGTCGGGATCGTCGCTCTTGCTGCGGTCGAGGACGACCTTCAGGAGCCAGAGGCCGCCGCCGGCGAGCTGGTGGCCCCCGAACGGATACGAGCCGGTCCGCTTCTGCACCGCGTCGCGGAACTCCTTCTCGATCTTCTGACCGTCCGGCTTGAGCGACTCGATCTTGAAGCCCGGCCCCGGCTCGAGCAGCGCGAAGGCGCCGTTGGCGTCGTTGCCGAGCGCCTTGCCGAAGTCGGCCGAGCCGTAGCCGGTGGCGCCCGCGTGCACGTGGGCCCTGAAGAGGAAGTTCTGCTCGCGCGCCTGGCGCCAGAACAGCGGCGCGTCGTTCGTGTAGCCGATGTGGTGGACGATGTCGGGCGCCAGCTGCTTGAACTTCACGATGATCGGCGTGAAGTCGTTGATCGTCTGGAAGTTGTAGTACTCGGCGGCGACCTCCTGCATGCCGAACTCGCTCTTCGCGCGCTGGCGCGCCGACTCGGTCACGCCCTGGCCGTACGAGGAGTCCTCGGAGAGGAACGCGATCTTCAGCTCGCCCGGCTTCTTGCCGAAGCGCGGAGCGAGATGCTTGGCGATGAACTCGACGTTGTACCAGCCGAAGCCGGTGGCGTCGATCTCCGTGCGGTACACGTTCTTCAACCCGCGCTTGTTGAAGCGCGGGTCGACGCACGACGTTTCCCAGTAGATGATGTTCGCGCGCGCGGCCGCCTCGCTGGCCGCGCCGCACAGGCGGGACGAGAACGTGCCCGTGATGATCTTCACGCCCTCACGCGTGGCCAACCGCGTCGCTTCGGTGGCCGCCGCCGTCGGGTCCGGCGCGTCCGCGACCACGAACGCCAGCTTCTTGCCCATCACACCGCCGCGCTCGTTGATCATGTCCCGCACGATCTCGAAGCCTTCCAGATGTCGCTTGCCCTCGCCGGCGAGCGGACCGGTGAGCGGCTCCAGCACGCCGATCTTGTATTCGCCCGACTGACCGTACGTGACGGCGGCGAGCGCAGTCAGCGTGAGCAACACCGCGGCAAGCGCGAAGACGAGGTGACGGCGAGTCATGCAAGACCTCCTGAGCGTTGGCGGTCGCGACGCGCGAGCGTTGTAGCATCGCGTCGTGCAGAGGTCAAGGCGCGCGGGCGCGGGTGCGCGCGGCGGCGTGGTGCGCGTGACGGTTGTCCTGACCGCGCCGGTCGTCGTGCGCCGTCTGTCGTCACTCTCGCGCTGCTGGTTCGTAGGCCGGTCACGAGCCGCTGGCGCGTGGGTGCAACACGCTGATCGCCCAGCCGACGTCTAGGTGCTCGCCCTGCCAACCGGGCGTCGAGGTCCGGGCGTCGATCTGAACGCCTCGGTCAGCGTTCTGTGCGCGCATTGTCTCCGTGGGATTCGCCGGCACCGCAGCCGGCGTGGATACGTGAGAGAGTAGTCGCCCGTCCGGCCGCCGGAAGCCGAGCTCACCGTCGGGCTGACGTTCAACCTGATAGCCTTCTTCGTGCATTGCACGATGATGTCGCCGACACAGCAGCGCGAGATTCGACAGGGTGGTGGGTCCCCCGTTCGCCCAGTGCTGGATGTGGTGACCCTCGCCGAAGGGCCGGCCACAGCCGGGAAAGCGGCAACCCTTGTCGCGGTGTTGGAGTGCGCGCCGGAGTGTCCGCGGGATCGTCCGTGTGCGAGCGCCGACTTCCGTGATCCGCCCATCGGCGTCGTGCCGCATCACCACACGGCTGGCGTCGCACGCCAGACGCTGGGACGTTTCCGCCGGAACGCGCGTGCCGCCTTCGAGCACCGACTCGCCCGGCACGCCGGGTTGATCCCGTGGTGCAGCACCGCCTCGGCCACCAGCGCCAGCGCGTCGGCCTGCTGCTGTTCCATGGTCGGCGCCTCCGGCGAGCCGTCGACGAAGGACGGTCCAGCTGAAGCGTCGACCGCGGACGTTCCCGCTGGAACGTCTTTTTCCTTCCGACGCCGATAGAGCAGATCTCTCGCCGCGGCCAGGGCCTGGATGACGACCGCGCCGACCTCGGGCTCCAGCCGCCCCCGGATCACCACCATGCCATCGGCGTCCTGATAGACGTGCAGCGCCCGGTGCCGGTGCCGGCGTGTCGCCTCCTGCGCCTCGGCCTTGCGGTCCATGCGCCGCCAACCACGGACGAGCAGCTCGACGTGCTCGGCGGTGCCGGCCCGGCCCACCGCGAGCAGCCGCTCTTCAGTTTCCGGAGTCGCGACCCGGGTCAGCGCGCGGACCTTGGAGTAGGACAACTCACCGCGCGCGAGTGCCTGCGAGAGCCGCGGGAGCGAACCCGCGCGCGCGCTACACGGACGTGTTCGCGCGCGGCGCCCAACTCGAGCCCCACGCGCCAGGCGAGCCAGTGGGCGCAGGAGCGGAAGCCGTTACCCCCGCCGCCGCGGGCGTCGAACTCGCCAATGAGATCGAGCAGCCCGGCGGTGGCGGCGTCGAGATGCGCGGCGAGCTCGGCGATCTCGTCGCCAAGACGATCCAGCTCGACGATGTTGGGATGAGTCGGGACGACGCGCGGGCCATCGATGTTCATCGGCGATTCTCCCTGCGTCGACTTTAACCCGCGGGTTTCGAGGCCTCTGGCAGCCGCCAGGACGCGCAATCACTCGCGGATCCCGATGTTTTCGAATGGTCGGTGTCCGCGCGCGCTGTGGCGCCTGCACGCGCTGCTGAATCGCGATCATCGACCCATTCGGCACACACGGCGAGTGCGCGCTCAGAATCTCGTCAAGAGTGCAAGATCAGATACACGTGGCGTGAGGGCATGCGGGCTGACGCCACCCGGGTGCCGGCCCCTCGCGCCGCCTGGTTTAGACTGGATCCGTGACCGACGACGGCCTGCGCGTGCTCGACCCGAGCACCATGCGCTTCTGTCCACTGTGCGCGGGCGCACTGCGCCGCGCGCCGGTTCCGCCGGATCTCCGCGAGCAGGCGGTGTGCGCCGCGTGCGATTTCGTGTTCTACCTGAATCCCAAGGTCGTGGCCGGCACCATTCCCGAGCGCGACGGACGAATTTTATTGACGCGACGCTCGATCAATCCCGGGCGTGGGCTGTGGACGTTTCCCGGCGGCTTCGTCGACTTCGGCGAGAGCGTGCCCGATGCGGCCATGCGAGAGACGTTCGAAGAAACCGGGCTCAAGGTCGAGCTGACGGGGCTGCACAACGTGTATTCCTATCCCGGCTCGCCGGTGATCATC
>Ga0209382_10001252_pt1 | contig 40439 bp, 39 predicted proteins | sample SoiMetdeltSBSDD5_FD_187599 | JGI IMG/M metagenome (GOLD analysis project Ga0209382, IMG submission 187599) | Bulk soil microbial communities from a Populus tree surrounding site in Tennessee, USA - Soil MetaG P. deltoides SBSDD5 (SPAdes) (version 2) | ecosystem: Environmental > Terrestrial >... | reverse complement strand
GGATGGCTCAGTACTCTTGCGTTTTCACGATGTGCAACGCGGCAACAACGAAAACTCCCCCGGCCACGAGAGATACGGCCATGGCGGTCCACGGGAGCGTATGCGTGATGAGCGGCGACATGTCGACCAGCGGCCGAAAGATATCGAATGCCGGCGGCAGCAGGCGACGAACCGGAGGCGCCCAGAGAACCAAGATCAAGATCGTGGTGCTCCAGATGTGCCACATCTCGTCCAGCCAGGTGGACATCAGGACAGAAAGACCGTAGAACGCCAATCCGCACATGAACACGACCAAGAGGTGTTGCATTCCAAGCATCGGTGTCGAGGCTGCCCTGACGATCGGAAACAGCATCCAGGCGGCGGCACCGGAAACCAGCGTGACCGCCGCCGTCTCGAGAAGACCCAGTGCCCCCCGCACCATGAGCAGTCGCGCTCGGGTCACCGGCAGCGACAACGTAAAGTGGGTCGACCCATGAACCCCCCTGGTAGCATTACGTCCGAAAACAGGTTGGGTTCGCACGCCGGATCCGGCGAGCCACACCGGCACGAAAATCCAGGGGAACGCCATCATGGCGAGCAAGCGGCCCACTGGAGTGTTGCCGGGCGCGCCGCCGCCGGTCCCGGCCATCGCGAGCACTCCTACGAAGAACGATAGCCATACGAGCGTGAAGACAATCCGCGAGCGCGTTTCGAGCCAGGCTCTGAACCACAACATCTCAATTGCTCCTCACATGTTCGAGGAAAATCTCTTTCAGGCTGACCGGAAAGCGCTCCACCGAAGCCCCCGGCAACGAGCGAAGTTGAGTGAGAACCGATTCGATGTTTCCATTCGCCAGGATCGAGAGCGTCCGTCCGTCCCGGCGAACGGATGCGACACCGGCGACCCATTCAACGCGTGCCGGGACGTCCTGCTCGAAGACGACATGCAGTCGTTGGCACTGGATCTTGAGGTCGTCGAGGGCACCCGACACAACCGTCCGCCCCTTGTCGATGATGCACACCTGATCGGCGATCTGTTCGACGTCAGCGATCTGATGCGACGAGAAGAAGATCGTCGTCCCTTCCGTTGCGGCCAGCGACGTCAGCTCGCGAAGGAGGTCTTCACCGGCGAGGGGATCAAGGCCGTCCATCGGCTCGTCGAGAATCAGCAGGTCGGCGCCGTGTGAGATCGCCAGCAGCAGCATGAGTTTCGAGCGCATCCCCTTGGAAAGATTCGGAATCTTGCGATTCAGCGGGAGTTCGAATACGTCCAGGTATCGGCGTTCGAGATCGTCACGCCAGCCCGGAAAGAATGGGCGGGTGAATCGGATGATCTGGCCGACGGTCATGTACGGGTAGAGTTCTTTGTCTTCGGTCACGAATCCGATCCGGCGGCGAGTCGGCACGTCGGGGCCGCCTCGCCCGATTGGCGAGCCAAATAGCCGGGCCTCGCCGCTATCGGCCCGCAGCAGGCCCATCAGCACCTTCATCGTCGTGGTCTTGCCGGCGCCATTGCGGCCGAGGAAGCCGAAGATGCTTCCTGCTGGCACTCGAAGATCGAGCCCGTTCAGCGCGTGATGCCCCTTGAAGGCCTTGTGAAGCGCGCCGGTTTCAATGATGGATTCCTGCACGGCGTCACCCTCCGATTTTGCTCGCCAGCAACGACGTCAACTCGTTTTCGAACAGGCGCCGGATCTCGTCTTCGGTGAGGCCTGACGCGACGAGCCGCTCGATGGCGGATTGCATGAGGCCTTGAGCGCGCTTGCCAATTCGCGTCGAGCGGCTGGTGGAGCCGCGCACGAATGCGCCGGAACCCTGCCTGAGTTCGACCAGGCCCTCATGCTCGAGATCGCGATAGGCGCGAACCACGGTGTTGGGATTCACGACCAGGTCTTCGGCCAGCTTGCGAATGGTCGGGAGCTGGTCGCCCGGCCGGAGCGCGCCGGTGTCCAGCGCATGTTTCACCTGTTCCATCAGCTGGACGTAGACAGGGACACCGGAGCTCGGATTCAGGCGAAAAACCATGCGTTCCGCGTCACTGTACTAGTGTGCTAGCACATTGTCAAGGCGGCCGAGCCCTCGAGATGTGGGCCTTGCTGTCAGCCTGTCTTGAGCGAGAGCGCCGACACGTGCGCCGCGATGGCATCGACCAGGCCGGCGATAGTCGACACTGCTGGCTGAACGGTCACCCTGATGCCAAGTTGGTGGGCGGCTTCCGAAGTGACCGGGCCGATCGCTGCCACGACGGTGCGAGAAAGCAGATCGATCGTCTGCTCTTTGCCATAGATCGATGCGAAATTGCGAACCGCAGATGGGCTCGTGAACGTCACGACATCGATCGCATCGTCCAGCAGCATTCGGTAGACGTCGGGGCCATCGTCCTGTTGTGCGTCTTCGAGGATGGTTCGATATGCGACGACCTCAGTGACCGCCGCGCCACCATCCCGCAACCCTTCGGCAATCACATCGCGGCCTATGTCGGCCCTCGGCACCAGGACGTGACGGCCGGCCATTGATCCGGTATCAGCCATGGCGGCCACAAGGGCCTCGCCACGGAACTCGTCGGGAATGAGGTCAGCCTTCACTCCGTATCGAGCCAGCCGCTCTGCCGTCCCGGTTCCCACGCAACAGAGGCGCGGCTTCTTCAGCCACCTGACATCGCGCGTCCCATCGAGCAGTGTCGACATGAACGCTTCGACGGAATTCGCGCTGGTGAAAACGATCCAATCGAATTCGTTGACATTGTCCACCGCGCGACGCAGCGGGCCGAGGTCCTCGGGCGGAGCGATGCGAATCATCGGCGCCTCGATGGCTTCGGCACCCATCATCGACAACCGATCCACCATTTCTGCCGCCTGGTCCCGCGGTCGTGTGACGAGGACGCGTTTGCCGAAGAGCGGGCGCGCGTCGAACCAGCGGAGGTGATTGCGGAAAGCGGCCACACGGCCCACGACGACGATGGCGGGATCGCGTCGCGTGTGCTCGTGCGCGATCGCGGCGAGCTCGGCGATCGTTCCCGTTACGGTTGTCTGACTCGTGAGCGTGCCGTTGTACACGATGACGGCTCGGCTGTCGGTTGGCCAGTCATTCGCGATCAGGGCATCGAAGAGATGTGACAGTTGTTGCGATCCCACGTAGCAGACCACGGTGCCGTCAAGCTTCGCCAGGCTCGCCCAGTCGACGTCGGGGAGAACGCGATTGTCATCCTCGTAGCCGCGAACCAGTGTGATCGTGTCGCCACCGCCGGGGTAGGTCACCGGTACTCCGGCATAGGCTGGTACGCCAATACCGAGTGGAATCCCGGGCACGACCTCGAACGGAATTCCCTGCGCGTGCAGGAAGAGCGCTTCCTCCCCGCCGCGATCGAATACAAACGGGTCGCCTCGTTTGAGTCTCGCGACCAGTTTTCCCTCGCGCGCCTTGTCGGCAAGGAGAAACGTAATCGCGTCCTGTTCCATCGGCTGCCGGCCGGAGCTGCCCACGTCGATCAACTCGGCCCCTGCTCGCGACTGTTTGAGGATGCGCGTTGGGACTTCGTGATCGTGAATGACGACGTCGGCGCGCCGAAGGCACTCGAGCCCATGCACGGTGATGAGGCCGGGATCACCGGGTCCGGTCCCAATCAGGTAAACAGAGGGATTCTTCATGACTGATGACTTTCCGCCGCCGACGGCGCGCGCGGGCGCAATGCGTGCCTGGCGTCGATCAGAATGCTCTCGGCGCCTTTGGCGAGGAGTTCGTCGGCCGCTTGTCTGCCGAGCTGCTCCGGCGCCGCGGTTGATCCGTGAACCGTGGCGCGTACCGAGCGCCCTCCATCTGTCGAGACGACGATGCTCGTGATCGACAACGTGTCTTGATTGATCGCGTGAGCGAACGCACCGATAGGCATCTGACACCCGCCGCCCAGTCGATCGACCACCGCACGCTCCGCCTTCAACGCGGTGGCTGCGTTTGCATCGTCGATCGCTTTGATCATGTCGGACGCACGATGGTCGTTCTCGCGAATCTCGATCGCAATAATGCCTTGCCCTGGCGCCGGCACACACAAGTCGACTGGCAGAAGCGCAGAGATGCGCTTGTCACGCTCGAGGCGTCGAAGTCCCGCGGCCGCCAGCACGAGTGCATCATAGTCGCCGGAGTCCAGTTTCCGGAGTCGCGTATCCAGGTTTCCTCGAACAGGCAGGAACTGCCCAGCTGAAGTGAAGCTGGCGAGCTGAGCGATTCGGCGCACGCTGCTCGTGCCGATGCGAGGCGCCGCTCCCAGCGTCGCACGGACGCGATCGAGGTCCTCCTCGAAATCGTGACCGGCAGGCAGCACCAGAGCATCGCGAGGATCTTCTCGAGGGAGCACTCCAGCGATGGCGAGTCCGTCCGGAAGCAAGGCCGGCATGTCTTTGCTGCTGTGAACGGCGAGGTCGACGTCACCTGCGAGCAGCGCATCCTCGATTTCCTTCACGAACAGCCGCTTGCCTCCCACTTCCGACAGCGGCGCTTCACCGAGACGGTCGCCTGACGTTTTGATGACGATGATCTCGCACAGCATTCCCGTGCGATCGCGAAGGAGTGCAGCCACGGAGTTGGCCTGATAGAGCGCAAGCGGGCTGCCACGGGTGCCTATCCTGAGTGTCGAATTCACGTGTGTTGTTACAGTAACGGTCCGGCTAAAGCCGGACACTACGTTTGAGGCCAAAACCGGACACTGCGTCTGAAGGCGGCGCTATTTCCCCCGCCGATCGGTTCGCCTGATCTCCGCGGCTGTGTCGTCGGCGGACGAGGGCGACTCGCTGTCGCGCAGCCTGAAAAGCCGGTTGATGGCCTCAGTGTAGGCTACCTGCGTCTCTTCGTCAGGGAGCGCTTTGAGCTGTTCGGTCGGCTCGAGCAGCAGTTTTTCGACGATCAAACGCGTCACCTCGTCGACACGCGCTCTGGCATCGGGCGGGAGACCTGCCAGTTTGCCGTCGAGTCGACTGAGCTCGGCTCGTCGAATTCGGTCGAAGCGCTCGCGCAGCGCCACGATCGTGGGGACCGCGCCCCGCGAGCGCAGCCACGCAGCGAACTTGGCCAGTTCCTCGCTGACGATGGCCTCGGCACGCGCCACCTCAGAGCTTCGGCGCGACAGGTTTTCCTGGACGATGGACTGCAGGTCGTCGACGTTATAGAGGAACACCTGCTCGATGTCAACGACGGACGCTTCGACGTCTCGCGGCACAGCGACATCGATGATGAACAGGGGATCGCGTCGATGCCTGCCAGTGACGGATTCGACGTGCGCCCTCGTAATGATCGGCCGCTGAGAACCGGTAGCTGTCACAACGATGTCGGCCGACGCTACGCCATGGGCGAGTTCTTCCCACGCGATGCTGCGTCCATTCACTGATGCCGCCAGGGTGTCCGCGTGTGCCGCGGTGCGGCTGGTGACCACGATTTCACCGACGCCGTTGCTGCGCAAGTGCTGCGCGGTCAACGTGCTGATTTCACCGGCGCCCACCACCAGCACGCGCCGGCCATTCAGCTGACCGAAAATCTTGCGCGCCAGCGCCACGGCGGCAAAGCTGATCGACACGGCGCCTTCACCGAGGGCCGTTTCTGCCCGCACACGCTTGCCCACGAGAAAAGACCAGTGAAACAACTTGCTCAGCATCGGGCCCGTGCGGTGGTGCTCCGAAGCGGCCTGAAACGCGTCCTTGACCTGTCCCAGGATCTGCGGCTCGCCCACGACAACGGAGTCGAGTCCCGCGGCCACCCTGAACAGATGACGGGCGGCGGCTTCGTTGTCGTGCGAAAACAAGTGAGGTGTGAAGGCCGATTCTGGAAGCTCGTGATACTCGCTCAGGAACGACGTGATTTCCTCTCGTGCACGCAGGAGATCGTGGCTAACGACGTAGATTTCAGACCGGTTGCACGTCGACAACACGACCGACTCGGCCGCGGATGGGCGCAGCGCAAGCGCCTGCACGGCAGCGCCGAGATCGCGACTCGAGAAATCGAGCCGCTCCCGCAACTCGACCGGCGCGGTCCGATGACTCACACCGAGGAGAATGACCTGCATTACTGAAAGGTGTGGCTCGTCGTCACGAAGTAGCTCACCGGCAGGAGATTGAGCAACACGATCACGAAGCCGAGTGCCGACAGCCAGGCCGCACGTCTTCCGGTCCAGCCCAGCGTCTTCCTCGCGAACATCGCGAACGAATACACGGCCCAGGTCAGCACTGCGATGAAGACCTTGGGATCCTGCAGCGACATGGCCTGCAGGTTCGAGTTGTTGGGGGACAGCGCCAGCGCCTGTGCCGCCCAGACGATCCCGACGACGACGCCAATCGTGAGAAAGAGCCAGCCAACTGCGACGGCTCGCGAATTCATCGCGTCCAGGACGTGGAGAGACGGCAGCCGCGTGTAGAAGTAGCCGAGATGTTTCTTTTTGATCTCCTTGAATTGCAGCACGTAGGTCAGTCCGAGCATCGCCGCAAGAGCGAAGGTGGCGTACGCAAACAGCAACGACGTGACGTGCACCCAGAACCACGGGCTGTCGAGCACGGGATCGCGGTAGTCGACGCCCGGATAAATCACCGGGATGGCCTGCAGCCCGACGAGGATGGGCGCAATGAATACGCCCATCGCGCGCTCGTCGGTCGTTACTTCGAGATATAGATACGAAAGCGCCAGCAGCCAGACGAACGACGACACTGCCGTCGACGTGTTAGAGAACGGAACGTGGCGGACCTCCATCGTCTGCATGCCGATGACGAACGTGTGAGCGAGGACGCCCAACAGGAGGAGTGTCGTGGCCGCACGTCCGATGGATGGTTGGCGTTTCGCGAAATGAATCGCGTACACCACGGTCGCTGCGGCGTACAGAACAAAGGGAAGAAGGTTCAACGGGCTGTCGGGGCGTAGTACCCCTTCTTCGTTCGCGGCGTGATGTTCGGCCGCGTTACCTGGACCACGACCCGCCGCCATGCACCGTCGCGACGCGGATTGGCCGATGTGTAACCTAACGCGTACTGGCTGGCGAGCTCGTCGGCGATTTGCTTGTACACGCCATCGAGATCTTCGATCTTCGACGGGAAGAACGCGCGCCCGCCGGTTTCCTGCGCGAGCGTTCGCATTACGAACTCGGCTTCCCTGAAGCCCTTGGCCTGGGTGTCGACTCCGCGCAAGGCGATCGCGTAGATCGAGGTTTCCGAGCGCTTGGCCAGATCGAGAACTTCGTCAAAAGACACAAGGCTGGATGTGTCCTCGCCGTCCGAGAACACGATGAGCGCCTGGCGACGAACATCTTCTTCGTTGACGGCCCGCACCTTCCGCAATTCTTTCAACGCAATGTAGATCGCGTTGTGAAGCGAGGTGGAGCCTCCCGCTGATAGTTGTGAGATCGCGGTGTCGAGCTCGGCCTGGTTGCCGGTGAAGGCCTGACGGATTTCGACGCGGCTGTCGAAGTCGATGATCTGAGCGATGTCGTTGGACTTGAGCCGATGAACGAAGTTCGACGCGGCCTGCTGCAGGGTGGTCAGATGCTCTTCCATGCTGGCGCTGCTGTCGAGCAACAGCGACAGAGCGATGGGCTGCTGACGTCGCGAGAAGAACGTGACGTTCTGCTTGATGCCGTCCTCGAAGACGAGAAAGTCCGGCTGCTCCAGATCTGTAATGTAGTGGTTTGCCGCATCCGTGACCGTGACGTTCAGCGAGACGATGTCGATTCCCGCCTTAAACGATGGCTGTTGCGCCGACAGACCAACGATGAGGCAGACGGACACGAGGACGACAACGAACGTCAACCGTTTCACGTCAGGCTCCAGACTCTCCCCGGGCTCGTGCACCACGCATCGTCACGCCAGCGCGCGCTGAAGACACCTCTGCGCGCTCGGGAGTAATGAGCTGCTGCGGGCGTCCGTACACAACTTTGTACTGCGAAGACAACTCACGCGCCAGCCGTTGCAGCGCGTCATCGAGCCCATGCGGGCTGAGCAGCGAGATGCGTTGACCTCCGGAACCTCGGGGGCCGGCATCCAGCAGGAAAGAACGTTCGCGGGTCGCATGCTCTTCGGAGTGATAGAACTGGCCGATCGTCACCATGTGGAGGGCGACATCCTCATCCTGGAGCGCAGCGACGACGTCCTTGGAGTAGCGATTGGTGAACTCGATGCCATCGGTGAAGACGGGGACGATGACGGCGCGAGGCGTTTCGCGCTTGGACAGGCCGCGAGTCGTCTCGAAGATGCCGTCGAGCAGGGTCATGCCGCTTTGACTCATGGCAAACAGCCGGCCGACGGCCTCCGAGAGGCGCTTCGTGTCGTCGGTGTAGTCCACGAGGATGGTTGGTCGATCCGCCAGGGCGATGACGGCGACGTGATTGCCCGGTGCCATCCTGGCGACGAACTTTGATAGCCCGGTTCGGAGGAAGGTGATGTCGTCGCTGGCTGCGGCGCTGTTGTCGATCAGGACCGCGACGTCAAGTGGCTCGGTGGCGCGTGAGACGCGAAGGACCTCGCGCTTGATGCCATCTTCTTTGATCTGGAATGCATCAGGGCCGAGGTCACTCACCGGTTCGCCGTCGCGATCGACGGCGCTGACGAACATCACACCTTCGCGGTTTGCCTGCGCCGCGTGCGGTGCCGTTGAGAGACTGGCCAATACGGCGAACAAGGCCGCGACGACTAACGATCGGAACGGTGTCAAGCGCATGTGCGTAAGAAGGCAGGCTCTGTAGGGGCAGTATAGGCCCCGCCCCGATGAGCGTCAAGAGTCAATAACCTGCCTGAACCTATTGAAAATACTGGACTTGATCGTGGCCGCCGGCGGCGAAATCGCGCCTGGATCCTGCGAGATATCGCGGCTGGTGAAGTTTTTCACAAAGTCGGGATATACTCATGGGCGGTGCAGCCTTGCGACGGGCTGGCCGTGGCGCGGGCAAGCGTTTTGTAGCGTATGGTGCCATGGGAAAAAAGCAGTCGAGCTTTTCGTTCAAGCGCTCGGCCGAGTCGCTCCAGGACAACGTACAGCGCGCGGGGCCAGCGGCCGGTGCCAGCTACACGCTGATCGGCGCCATCATCCTGCTCGGCGGTCTCGGCTATGCCGTTGATCAGTGGCGAGGGACCGCTCCCTGGGGCTTGTTTGTCGGTCTTGTCCTCGGATTGACCGTCGGGTTCTACGAGTTGGCAAAGGTCGTCTGGCATCGATGACGGCAGTGGCGTGGATGGTCGGCGTGAGCCTGATCTCATGGCTCGTGACGACCGTGAGCACTGCTGGTCGCAGCGACCCCGAGATTCTCTTGGGGATGGCGGGCCCGCTAGCGTCGGCGGTTGGCAGCTGGGTCGCCTACGAGCGAGCGCATCGATCGGCGCCGGGCCGGCTGACGAACGTGATGATCACCGCGCTGGCGGTGAAGATGGTGTTTTTCGGCGGCTATGTCAGCGTGATGCTGCGCGGACTGGATCTGCGTCCGGTGCCGTTTGTCGTGAGCTTCGCGGCGTACTTCATCGCGTTGCACACGATTGAAGCGACATTCCTGCGACGATTGGTGATGAACGATCTGCGTTCGCCGACGAGCGAACGCGCATAAGATTACGGTCCACGTGATGCTTCAACCCGAACACGTTGAAACCGCTGCCGGAGTGGCTTCACAAGCCGCAGAGAAGTTCAATGCCGGCGAGGTGATCATCGAGCACGTTTCGAACAGTCCGCTCGATCACCCGCTCATTCATCTGCCACCGGTCTTCGGCATCGACTTCTCCATCACCAAGCATGTCTTCATGCTCTGGGTGGTCGCGGCGCTCGTGTTCCTCATTGTCACGGTGACCGTGCGTCGCTACCTGCGACAGGATCGCCTCATCCCCTCGGGTTTCATGAACGCCCTCGAAGTCGTGGTGGAATTCGTCCGCGACGGGATTGTGGAGCCCAACGTCGGCCGCAAGTGGGTGAAATCCTGGACACCGTTGCTTCTGACGTTCGCGGTGTTCATCCTGGCTGCGAACGCGATCGGCCTCATTCCCATCTTCGACGTGCTCTCGCTGATCAATCACTCCGTGCTGCACTTGCCTGAGGAGTCGTTCATGGCGCGGGTGCTTCACGGTGGCACCACCGCGACGGGCAACTACAACGTGACGGCGGCGCTCGCGACGGTCACGTTCTTCGCCATCGTCATCGCCGGCGCGCGGGCGCACGGCTTCGTCCAGCATTGGAAGAACCTGGTGCCGCACGGCCTGCCTTTGCCGGTGACGCTCATGCTGATCCCCATCGAGATCATGGGCATGTTCGTCCGGCCTTTTGCCCTCACGATGCGACTTGCGGCCAACATGACGGGCGGCCACATTGCGATTCTCGCCATCCTGTCCTTTGTGTTCATCTTCACGGAGTTGTCTGGGCAGGCGCTGGTCGGCGTCGGCATCGGCATTCCGTCGGTGGTGCTCGCGGCGCTGGTGTCGGCGCTCGAGATCATCGTGGTCGCTGTCCAGGCTTACGTGTTCACACTGTTGACGGCCGTGTTCATCGGCATGGCCATTCACGCTCACCACTGAGTGTTTGTCGGCGCGTCCACGAGGACTCGCCTTTCGAAGGAGAGACGAATGGAAGGGTTCGCACTTGCATACATGGGCGCGGGGATCGGCCTTGGCCTCGCTGTGATCGGCGCAGGTCTTGGCATCGGTCGGCTTGCCGCCGGAGCCGCAGAAGCGATCGGACGGCAGCCTAGCGCGACCGCGCAGATCACTGGTGCCGTGAACCTTCCGCTCTTCCTACTCGAAGGCGTCGCGATTCTTGCCGAAGTGTTCGCACTGCTGATCGTGCTGATGAAGTAACGCTTCGCGCAGGTCAAAGGTCAAAGATCAAAGGTGGAGGGGCGTTCGTCATGAATACATTGGTCCAGCCCGATCCCGGGCTTTATATCTGGACCATCGCTACGTTCCTGGTCCTCTTGGCGGCGTTGGCGAAGTTCGCGTGGCGGCCGCTCCTCGAGGCGCTCGAGCGGCGGCAGGACTTGATCCGCCAGTCGCTCGATGACGCGCAGAAGGCGAAGCAGGAGCTGGAGAAGCTGCACGTCGAGTCGCAGCGAATCCTCGCCGCGGCGCGTGCCGATGCCGACCAGATCCTGTCCAATACCCGGTCGGATGCGAATCGATTCCGCGAGGAGTTGAAGCAGAAAGCGCAGGCCGAGGCTGCCGGCATCGTGAAGAACGCCGAGCGGCAGATCGAGCTCGAAACGGCGCGCGCGCTTCAGCAGATTCGCACCGAGGCGGTGGATATCTCCGTGGCGATTGCCTCGAAGCTGCTCGAGCGCAACGTGACGAAGGAAGACAACGAGCGATTGATCGAAGAGACCTTCAAGCAGATCGAAAACCGGCGTCCCAGCTAGGTTGTCCGTCGAGGCGGGTTTTTAGATCCGCCTGGCTGCACCCGCGCGTCGATCTAGCGCCCGCCGCGTCCGAGCAGAGCCAGCGATGGGTCGCCGCGGAAGCGCGTTCGCGCGTCTGATCTGAGGGCCTCCGCGCGAGACGGATCGCCGAGGATCGTCCACAGTCGTGCGGCGACGCCGTAACCTTCGGGTGTCGGCGTCGAGGCGACGAGTTCGTTCAGCACATCTTCCACCGCGGCATCACGATTCGAAGCGCGGTACAGCATCGCCAGGCTCGTATACGCCTGGATGCTGCGCGGGAAGTCGCGAAGCTCCTCGCGAAACTGCGATTCGGCCTCATCATAACGATCGAGACGCGCGAGCGACTCTCCGTAATACAAGTGGAGATCGGCGAGCGATCGGCCATGGTCCGCCAGCGCTGCCGCCGCTTGCTTGAAACTCGCCGCGGCCTTCTCGTACTGCCCTTCGTCATAGAGCAATCGTCCCTCAACGAACTGCTGGACAGGCATGGTGGGGTCAGCTTCACGCGCCGCTTCGGCGTGCTGGACCGCTGCCTCCTTGTCATTGGTCGCCAACGCGACGCGAGCAGCCACTTCGTGCGCCGCCAGGATCTCGGGAGGCCCTTCAGCTTCGGCCAACATCACGGCGATGGCCGCCTGCTCCTTCGCAGGGTCCGTCTTGCCGGCCTTCAACAGCGCGTCGGCCAATGCGCGCGCCGCGATTGACGCATCGGGACGAAGCTCTCGGACTTTGCTGAACTCGAGGATCGCCTCCTCGAGTCGCCCGGTGCGTGAAAGCAGCACGCCAATCTGGAAGTGGATCGATACGAGTTCGGGGTGCGCACGTGCGATCGCCTGTAGAGCCCTGATACCCGCCGTGTATTTCTTTTGACCGATGAGGACGGCGGCGGCGCGATGCTCCTCGACCAGCATGCGCTGGGTGTTCGCGTCGAGCGCGATCTCAGTTGAGGCCGCGGGCCCGTTGAGACCCAGGTACCCGAGCAGCGCGTAGCGATCTTCTTCGCTCGGTTCAACCGGCAATCGAGCGGCAATCGTCGACGAGCCGATGAGACCATCGAGTGCGGATCGCAACCGGGCTGCCTCATTGGCTTCGCCGACCGCTTCTGCACCGGTGTCGAGCGGAATGAGATCCTCACCTGTGCCACGGACGAAGCGGAAGTGATTCGCCGTAAGCGCGTAGACCGGCTCTCCTCCGAACCGGAAATACGCGGCGAGCGACTCCGAGTAGATCGGTGATGCCGGCATCACCGTCTCACCATCGTCGAGGACTGCGCGCAAAGACCTTCCAGGAAGACCCGTCGGGACGGGCGCACGAACCATGTCGAGGATGGTCGGCAGGATGTCAACGTTCTGGACGGGCGCCGAAACGCGGCGACGGCTGCCCTGGCTGTCTGGCTGTTTGACGATGAGCGGCACGCGCAGAGCGCGATCGTCGAGCGTGAGTCCTGAGCCAACGTCGCCGCGGTCGCCGACGAGGACAATCGTCGCGTCGTCGTAGAGCTCACGCTCCTTGAGCGCAGCCGACAACCGCATGACGGCGGTGTCGGCATCCTCACCGGGGACCTGCACGAACAGAAAAAACCGTTGACCGCTTTGCGTCGACATCCAACGCTCGGCGATGTCGATCGTCTGCGAGCCGCTGCGGTCGGTCGCGGCCGCACCTTCCGAAGCTCCGCGCGACATCTCGTCGTCGAAGAACGAGAATCCCTGGCCGAGGCCGGTGCGTCCCCGCAGAAGAAACGATGAAACGGCGGCGCCAGTCGCGAAGCCTCGATTTCGAAGCAGTTCCGCGAGGGTGCTCATATCCTCGGGAAGCGAGAACCCGGCATCGTCGCGCACACCGTGTTCGATTGGGAGTCGGCCAGTCAGCAACGACGCGTGGGCGGGAAGGCTCTGCGGAGAGTGTGTGTAGGCGCGCTCGAAGACGACCGACTCGCTCGCCAGCGTATCAATAGCGGGTGTATCCGGCCGCTCGGCGCCATAGGCAGAGAGGTCCGTGGCAGGTACGCCGTCGACCGAGACAAGGAGAATTGGTCCCTGAAGCGGCGGCGATTCACGCGCATACCACCACCCGATCGCAGCGGCGCCGGCGACGGCGACGAAGAACAACGCAATGATGAGCCCGGCCAGCCAGCGGTTGGCCCGGACGTGCGCGCGACCTGCCATAGCTATTGCGGAAGTGCCTGCAATTCAGCGCGCGTCGACTCGAGCTCCGCCTTCGCGCGTGCGCTGATCGTTTCGTCGGTGAGTAGTTGAGAATAGGTGTTGATCGCGCGATCGAGCAGCGCTCGGCGAGCAACAGGATTCTGTTCCGCCGCCGCCTGCTTACGGTACGTACCGGCGACGACGAACGAGATCGACGTCAACTTCGGGTTCTGATCGCGAATTTGCTGATAGGCAGCGAGTGCCTGATCGTACTGACCGCCGTCGCGCAATTTGTTGGCCGCGGTGACCGACTGAATCACGTTTTTGTCGAGGGCACCGGGAATCGGGCCGGGATCGTGCGCCAGCACGAAACCCATCGGCGGTGTCGTGGCAACGCGAACCGGCGCCTGCGCCGTGAACGACGTGAAACCAGGGGCCTCCACGACGAAGGTCCACGTGCCGGTTCTCAGGCCAATCATTCCCCAGCGACCTTTGTCATCAGTAGACGAGGTGATCTCGGCCGGCCTCGCGTCTTTGTTGATTGCCCGAACAATTGCCCCTTTGATCGGGCGGCCGTTCGTGTCCTTGACTGTGCCGGTCGCGCGGGCGGACTGGGTGAAACCGGACGTTGCCAGGAAGACCGTGAAGAGCACGCCGACAACGAGTCGTAAGCCTGACATCACGAAATCCTCCAGGACGGAGTTCAGTCCGCCACAGTGCAGGCAATTTTATCGCAGGACGGTCCGCGCCGGGGGCCACATGCTCGGTCAGAGGCGCAACCTCGCTAGAGTTCGTAAAGCATCAAGTAAATGACGACGCCAGTGACCGAGACATAGAGCCATATAGGAAAGGTCCAGCGCGCAATTCTGACATGCCGGTCGAACTGCGAACGGAGCCCCCGGGTTGCCGTGACGAGCGCCAGGGGCACGATGACGGCCGCCAGGATGACATGTGTAATCAGGATCGCGAAGTAGACGAGCCGGATTGGCCCTTGTCCCGGAAATGGTTTGGACCCTGCATTGAGGTGGTAGGTCACGTAGCTCACGAGAAAGAGCCCCGACGTAGCCAGCGCGCCCAGCATGCACCACTGGTGCTTGCGCTGGTCGCCACGCTTGATGAGCACGTATCCCGCCAGGATCAGCGTCGCCGCGATACCGTTCAGCGTGGCGTTCAGCGCGGGCAGGTCGGAAATAGTGAGCAAAGACCTGATTGGGAATTCTGTTCAGATCCACAACCGATCGGCGACGAGCGCACCGAGAAGCAGCGGCAGGTACGTGATCGAGAAGAGGAAGAGTTGGCGGGCGCTATCCGCCGAGCGGTGGCGAGCGAAGACGACGCTCAGCCAGATGAAGACGATCCCAAGACTCGTGGCGATCGCGCTGTACGGCGCTCCCGCGAGGCCGACGACGGCTGGCAACACGCTGACTGGCCAGAGCGCCGCGGTGTAGAGAAGCGCCTGGCGCCCGGTCCGTCGGCCATCTGGCTCGACGACCGGCAGGAGCGGAATGCCTGCGCTCGCGTAGTCATCTTTGTACATCCACGCAATTGCAAGGAAGTGCGGCATCTGCCAGAAGAACACGATGCCGAAGAGCACGATCGCGGGAAGCGTGACGGTTCCGGTGGCAGCGGCCCAGCCGATGACCGGTGGCAGCGCGCCAGGCACGGCGCCCACCAGCGTCGCTAACGACGTTCGCGTCTTGAGCGGTGTATAGATCAGCACGTAACTGATCAGCGTTGCCGCGGCGACGATGGCTGCCGCGGGTGTCGTCCACACGGCAAGCTCAATCAGACCCACGACGGAAAGTCCGACGCCGAACCACGTGCCCTCGGCAACGCGAAGCCGGCCGCGTGGCAAAGGCCTGCCGCTCGTTCGCCGCATCCGCCGATCTGTTTCGCGCTCCCACACCTGGTTCAGCGCCGCGGCGCCGCCCGCTACCAACGCCGTTCCGACGAGCGTGTGTACCGCGAGCGCGAGCGTGACGCCGGCAGGGGACGCAAGGTAGAGCCCGGCCAGCGTCGTGGCCAGGACGAGCAGATTCAGTCTGGGTTTCGTGAGTGCGAGAAAGTCGAACGCGCGAATCGATCGAGCAACGCTGTGGCTGCGATCCGCGGCAGGCACCGAGGTGCCATCAACGATGTGCGTGCTCGTCTTCACGCGCGTCCCCGTGCCGGTCCATACCCGTAAGCCGGGTCCTGTTCTGTGGCGTAAGTACCCTCTCTTGAGCCCGACACGCGAGACCCGAACCTGGCGCGTCGTGATCGGAGGGTCAGCACCAGCGATGTCGCGAGGACAGACGCGCCCGTCACGACATGCAGGGAGTTGATGATGTAGTGCTTCTGGCTCAACACTGTCAGCGCACCCAGTGTGATCTGCAACGCGATCAGCAAGAGGAGCAGCGTAGAAGGCCGCCACAACTCTGGTCGCGTGCGGCGATGAAAGAAGACATGCCCTGTCGTTGCGAACGCGAAGAGGGTCACGATGACGGCGCCGACACGATGCGCGAAGTGGATGGCGATCTTCGGATCCCACGTCGGCGGCAGCAGGTGTCCGAACGCGAGCGGAAAGTCTGGTATCGCTAGCCCCGCGTCGGTGTGCCGCATCGTGGCGCCAACGAGGATCTGCATATACACCAGCACCGTGGTTGCGGTCGCGACGGCCTGCAGGATGCGATCGTCAGGAACGGGTCCACGGCGCGAATACGCGTTCTTCCACCCCGGTGAGGTGGTCAGCGCAATCGAGATCGTCAGGCAGAAGACGAGTTGCGCGAGGCTCGCATGGGCGATCGAGATCGGATCCGGCAAATACCACAAGACGGTGATGCCGCCGAGGATGCCCTGCGTGATGACAGCGCCGAGCGCGACATAGCCCAGTCGTCGCACCCATCGTCGTGGTTCCGCAAGATGCAACCACACCGCAAGAACGAGGATCAGGAAGCCAACGGTGCTGGCGATGAGGCGATGCGTGTGTTCGAACCGGATGCCACCGACCATCTTGTCGAGTGGGAAGGTGAACATGAACCAGCCGTACGTAGTAGGCCAGTCGGGGACTGAAAGGCCAGAGCCCGTGCTCGTCACGAGACCGCCGGCAAAAATCAGGATCGCGGTTGAGACCGCGACGAGCGCCGCGTAAACGTGGAGGAGCATGACTTGGATACGCCTCAGAGCTTGAACGTGAAGGATATTTCCTTTGTTTCCTTCGGTCCAACGGTGACCATCTGCGTCTGCGTGCCGAGCTTCTCGTGCCACGCTTCGATGGTGTAGGTGCCCGGAGGTAGTTTCTGGATGTCGAAGGCACCGCCCTGCCCGCTCACGGCATAGAACGGGTGATCGAGCACTCCGACCCACGCGTTCATCCACCTGTGGACATCGCACTTGAACGGCACCATGACTTCAGCCGTCGTGAACACGTGCGTCTGCCTCAGTCCCTTGACCGCCTGGCCGCGATTGAATTCGCGATTGTTCATCGGGAGGGCGTGGATGTTGTGCAGCGTGTCGTCGCTGTTGAGGATTTCGAGCGGCTGACCTGCCTGAATTCCAAAGACCCGCGGCGCGTATGTGCACCCCTTCTGGTCCAAGACCACCGGCGTGGTCGGGACGGGGAACTTCATGTCTCCGAGTCCATCTTTGACGTAGACGAACACGTTCTGCAGGCCGCCGTCGCTCACCACGAAATTCTCTGTCTTCGCCTCGCCCTGCTGCTCGCAGTAGGGGTCGGACCGGCGGTTGATCGTTTGGGTCGCGGGTGGACTGCCCTCGAGTTTGATCGATCCCTTCAAGCCGCCCGCAGTGGCGGGGTCGACAGGATTAGCCGCGACGGCCGCTGGCGCCGGAGCGGCCTCTTTCGATTCGTTTCCGCCGCCGCAGGCGGCCGAGCTCAATACGATGACAGCTAGGAAAACGCGCAGGAATAGGGCCATGCCAACAGGCAATTATCACACGCCCCCGGCCGCCACGATCTTTCGGTGGACCCTGTCCTCGAACCACTGCGTGCTCCACCAGTCGACTGGTGTGACCTGCTGTCCACCGACGAGCATCGTGAAATGCAGGTGATCTCCGCCGGCTAGCCCGGTCATGCCGCTCCGCCCGACCTCGGCCCCCTTCTCGATTTTGTCGCCGACTTTGACGCCGATTGACGACAAATGCCCGTAAAGCGACTGGACACCTAGACCATGGTCGATCACCACGCAGTTCCCATAAATACCGAGATCGGACGCGTGGACGATGACGCCGCGCTCGGCGGCAACGATCGGCACGTTGGCGGTCACGGCGAGGTCGAATCCCAGGTGCACCTGCCGATCGACCTCCTTGCCCTTGTATACATACGTTCGCGTATCGGCGAACCGCGCCTCCACCTGTGAATTGCCTAGCTGTTGAAACGCTCCCTTGAAGAGCATTTCCGGAGCTGACTTCTTCGCCAGGTCGGTGATGTACTGATTGTTCTTTCGCCGCAGATCGCCGTTGATCTTCAGGAATCCCGACAGCAGGTCGTCGGTCGGAATCTGCTCCTGCGGGGAGTTGCTGGCAATGGCGGGCACGACCCGACCGATGAAGCGATCGTCGATCTCGATGCGGCTCTTCGAGTACGGCTTTGCAAACACCTGGTGATCGAGCGCGGCGAGCGCTTCGTTGCCCGCAGGATCGCGAGCAAACACCTGGAAATCGGTGTTGAGGTCCTGATCGAACAGCAACGCGAAGAACGCCACGCGCAGCGCCGGATCGCTCGTGAGCCCGATCCCCGACGCCGGGTAACCGCGATACTCGATGTTGCCGACGCGCACACCGGATTCCACATCCGCCGGCGCGGCCCGGTAAACGACGAACTCACTTCCACCGTGGTTGATGTAGTGGAACGTCGAGAGCACGGTGACTTGCGGCGGATCCAGTCGCACCGTGACGTCGTGCGTGGTCGACGAGCTCACGTTGCGAAGCCCAAAGAACACCGGACGTGACGCGTTGACGACAATGCGTGCGGGGCCGGCCTGAAGGTCGGGCAGCGCCTTCTTGCCGATCGGTCGCATCACGTAGATTCGTTCCGCCGATTCCTGCTTGATGTTCCCCTGCGGCTGATCGAGTGTGAAGACGGGGAACGACTTGCCGCCCTGCTCGACGATGACATCGACCGACGAGAATTTTCCTTCCGGGGCCTCGACCACCATCTCGAACGACGAGTTCTGACCGACGAATTGGCCCGGTTGACGAATGGCGATCGTCGGACCGGTCGAACGTCCGGCCCAGAACCACGCGCCGCCGGCGACGATGACGGCGAGCACCACGAGGACAACGATGAATCTCAGAAAAGCGCCCATGTCCGAATCATAACGCGCCGAAGCGCGTGCGGGCGGCGGCTAATTGCGGAACCGGCTACTGAACTTCCTGCCGGCGGCGGTGTGTGGTACCCCCGCGGTGGGATACGCGCCACGAGCGGAAGCGGCGTGGATAAGACGAGCGTGCCGATTCTCACAAAAGTCTCTGGCCGATCGCAACCGACGTTTCAGGGCTGGCCAGCGGAGGCAAGTCGTGTGAGATCGCTCAACCAGTTGACGACGATATGGAGGCGCCCAGCCGTCGCTTCGTCCTTGATCATGGCGAAGCGCTGGCCGTCACGCGCGACATCGTAGTTGGCGATGGTGATGCCGGCCCCGAAGGCGTATCGAGGATCGAACAGCCCGTGCGGACGCGACAGCACGACATCGGGATTCATCGAGACCTCCACGACCATCATCTTGTCGGCGTTGCGGTAGAAGATCTCCTTGCCGTTCGGGTTCCATACTGCCTGGATTCCACCTTGCGTCGAGACCTGCGCGCTCTGCACCAGAATAAGGGCGCAGGTACACTTCGTTTTGCCTGACTCGTTCGAGATGTATGTCATCCACTTACCATCCGGTGACAATCTGGCGCCGCCTTCGTATGCGGCGGTTTTGAGTATCGGTGTCGTTGCGGCAGGGTTGCTCAACGGCAGAGTCAGCACGTCTCCCAGGTGCGGAGTGCGAAACTGCGAAAGCTGCGGACGGTCGGAGGGTCCGAGAACAAGATCGCAACTTAAGTCAAAACTGCCCACCTACCATCGACTTTCATGAACGAACGAGCGACGCGCACCGACTACGCAGACCGGCTCGAACGTGTGTTCCGGTGGCTCGCCGACCACCTCGATGACACGCTCGATCTGGCTCGCCTCGCGGACGTGGCTTGTCTATCGCCCTATCACTTCCATCGCGTCTATCGAGCGATGCAGGGCGAGACAGCGGCCGACACTGTGCGGCGGTTGCGTTTGCACAGAGCAGCGGTCGATCTGATCACGGGCGAACTCCCGGTGGCTCGCGTCGCGCGTCGCGCCGGCTACGGAAGCCAGGAGGCCTTCACGCGGGCGTTCAAAGCTGCGTATGGCGCTCCACCGGCCCGCTACCGGGCGTCGTTCGTTCCCCTGCCAACGGCGAATCGCCAGGAGGATGCGATGGAAACAATGACTTACACGGCCGTCGTACGGTATGTGGCGCCGATTCGAGTGGCCGCCGTGCCTCATCGAGGCGCGTACATGAACATTGGCAGCACCTTCGAGCGACTGATCGCATTGGCCGCTGGACAGGGCCTGCTCGGGTCCGAGATGCGGACGTTCGGCATCTATTACGACGACCCCGCGGCAACGCCGGTCAGCGAATTGCGCGCAGATGCCTGCCTGGCGATTGCGGACGGCTGCGTTCCCAGCGGCGAGTTGCAGGTCCGGGAAATTCGAGGTGGGCGATACGCCGTCGTTCACCACGTCGGGCCGTACGCGGAGCTCGAACATCCGTACCGGTGGTTGTATGGCACCTGGCTGGCACAGAGCGGCGAGGAGCCGGACAACGCGCCGACGGTTGAAGAATACTTGAACGACGCTCGCATCGTGCTACCCACCGAGCTCGAGACAGAAATCTGGCTACCGCTTCGCTGATGAAGACGTTCGACAACGAATGGATTCTCGAGGCCTTTGCCGGCCGCGCGACATTCTTCACGAAACGAATGTTCGGCGGGCTTGCCGCATATCTTCACGAGCGCCAGATGCTGGTGCTCGTGGAGCCGACAAAAACCGGCCGCTGGAAGTGGCACGGTGTGTTGGTGTGCACGGACCATGAGCATCAGGCTTCGATTCGAGCTGACTATCCGGCCTTGACGCCGCACCGCGTCCTGCGAAAGTGGCTTTACATCGACTCGACGCACGCGAAGTTCGAGTCGACGATTGAAGCAGTCGCGAAGCGTATCGCCAGAAACGATCGCCGCTTCGGCATCGTGCCTAGCAGCGCGAAATCGAAGCGGCCAAGGGACGGAGGCTGATCACGCGTCCTGCTCAGTCGATGCCAAAGCAGTAGAACCGGCCGTCGCCGCCTGTGTTCTGAAGATTCGCCTGACTGCACCCTTGCGACGGATGGGCTGAGTTCCACGAGGACGCGCTCGCACCCTGGCCCATTCGGTCGTGATGACCCACCTGTGCGCGACCGGCGCCGCTCGATGTCCAGTTGCCGCACGTCAGATCGTCGCCGGATGGAAACGATGTTCCATCGGGCCGCGAACCCGTCAGGATGTCGTGGGTGTTCGGCGTATCTCCCACGCCATTCACCGGGTCGAGTCGCTCGGTCACGGCCATCGTCTTGCCGATTTTGCTGCTTGCCCCATGAAGATCGTCGACGTTGGCGGCAACGAGCTCGCCTTCAGCGTTGTACCAGGGGCCTTTCCCTATTCGGTCACGCGCGTTCACAGCCGGCTGCCCCGACGTCTCGGATGCGCTCAGATACGCTCGCCACGTGTGGTCGCCGGCGCCTTCAGCCGTGGCCAACGCCTGGCAATGCGCGTCTGCTCCACTCAGCCCGCCCAGATCACCGCCCTCGCCGCTGCCGCGGCTCGTCACAAAGAACGTCATCACGGATTTCTTGCCGCCCATTTGAAGCGATTGGGCGACGGGTGGCTGTGAAGCGGGAGGCTCTGAGGGTTCAGGCGTCTTTTCAGTGTTCTGCGAACATGCCGCGGCCATTGCTGCCACGACGAGCATCCAGGGCCATCGTTTCTCGCGCATGTGTCGTCAATTCTAGGACAGCCTGTCGTGTATGAGGCGCCCCCGGGGCCACCAGCACCCGTTAGCGTATTCTTCGAGAAGTAGAAGGTGTTCTGCCTATGATTCGTCGATTTGGCGTCCGCCCATTGATGATTGCTGCCGCCAGCATCATGTCGTTCGTTTCCGTGGCAACCGTGGCTGCTCAGTGGACCTATCGCAACCCGAGCGTTCCGCGAACGAAAGACGGCAAGCCGGATTTGAAGGCGCGGGTACCGCGCACGGCCTGGGGCACGGTCGACCTCTCCGGGGTCTGGCAGACCGACATCAAGTACAACGCAAATCTCGCCGCCGATCTGAAGCCGGGCGACGTCGTCATGCTGCCGGCGGGACGCGCGCTGTTCGACGAGCGACAGGGGAACCTTGGCAAAGACGATCCCGAGGGCTATTGTCTGGCGCCGGGTGTGCCGCGCGTCAACGGAGTGCCCTTTCCGCAGAAGATCGTTCAGACGCCCACGCTGGTGGTGATCCTCTACGAAACGCGAACGACGTTTCGACAGATCTTTCTCGATGCACAGCACTCGCTGTCGAGCGACGCGCAACCTACCTGGATGGGCTACTCAAAGGGACGCTGGGAGGGAGACACTCTCGTCGTCGAGACGACGGGTTTCAACGGAAAGACATGGCTGGACGATGCCGGGCATCCACAGTCAGAGCGCGCCAGGCTGACTGAGCGGATTCGTCGTCCGGATTTCTGGCATCTGTACGTCGAGATCACCATCGATGATCCGGTGATGTACGCAAAGCCGTGGACCGTGACGCAGGAGTTTCAGCTGGAGCCCGATGGCGAACTGATCGAATACGTGTGCGGCGAGAACAACCGCGACATTCCACATCTGGTCGGCAAGTAGACCGCAACCAGGGCTGCGCGCTTACGGCGAATCAGAAATCGCGTCAGTCTGCCCGCAGCGTCACGGAGGCGTCGACCGACGCCGCACGACGCGCCGGGACGAGGCACGCGGCGAGCGCACCTGCCACAATCATTGTGACCGTCGTCGCATACGTCATGAGGTCGTGCGACGAGACGCCGAACAACATGGACTCGACGACTCGGCCGATCGCCACACTCGCAAGCAGGCCGACTCCCAGGCCAACGATCGCCGGCGTCATCCCCTGTCGCATCACCAGGCCGACGATCTCGCGCGCGCTGGCGCCCAACGCCACGCGAACGCCGATATCCCGAGTCCGCTGACTGACGATGTAGCTGAGCGCGCCGTACAGACCACCGATGGCAAGCAGCACTGCCGTGCCCGCGAACGCTGCGAGCAAGACCAGCGTGAACCGCCGCGTCGCTAGCGACTGCGTCACGATGCCGTCGAACGTCTCGATGCGCGTCACCGGCTGCAGCGGATCGATGTTCCGAACGATCTCGCGCACGGTCGGCACAAGCGACAGCGGATCGCCCCCTGCCGCCGTGCGGACGACCATCGTCATGACCGGCTGGAGCCAGGGAGGCTGGGCATGTGGGACGTATGCCTGCTTCGTCACCGGCATGTGCAGGCCGTAGTGTTTGACGTCCCCGACGATGCCAACGATGGTGCGGAGCGGACTCATCGGCGCGCCGGGAACGCGAATGCGACGGCCGATCGGATCCTCGCCCGGCCACAACTCCTCTGCCATGGTCTTGCTGATGATGACAACCGGTGCCGCGCGCTCTCCGTCCGAGGATTCCAACGAACGACCACCGAGAACGGGGATGCCCATCGTCGCGAAGTAGTCGGGTGCCACCATGTAGGTATCCGCGATCGGAGCAGCAGCAGGGTTCTCGAGCGGGCGGCCCTCGATCTGAACCGTCATTTGAGCGATGGAATCCGTGAGCGGCACCATGGACGAGGAGCTGACGTTCACGACGCCTGGCATCGCCCGGAGCCGCGCCGTCAGTTCGTCGAAGAACTGCGTGACGCCGGCGTTCTGCCGATAGCGGTCTCCGATCAAGCTGACTTGGAACGTGAGGAGCTGTTCCGGCCTGAATCCGGTGTCAACGGCCAACAGGCGCCCGAAGCTGCGAACCAGCAGGCCGGATCCGACAAGCAGCAGCACGCACAGCGCAACGTTTCCTGCAATCAATGACGCGCGATAGCGCCATGCGCCCGGCCCCGACGTCGTGCGACGAGACCCGAGACCGGCGATGTCGGGCCTGGCCACGAGCATCCGCGCCGGCGCGAGACCGAAAAGGACCCCGGTCGCGAGGCTCAACGCGATCGCATATCCCAGTACACGCGCATCCGGCGATACCTCGGTCAGGCGCGGGATCTCGGCGGGCGCGTTCGTGGTCAGCAGCGCCGTCACCCAGAAGGCGACTGCAGTTCCCGCAGCGCCGCCAATGACTGCGAGCACGACCGCTTCGGTCACGAGTTGCCGCAGCATACGCGCGGGAGACACGCCGAGCGCGCGGCGCACCGCAATCTCCTCTTCACGTTCGCTGGCGCGGATCAGCAGCAGGTTTGCGATGTTCGCGCATGCAATCAACAGCAGCAGAGCCACCGCGCCCCAGAGCAGGTACAGCGGCGTTTTCACGGGGCCAAGAAAGTAGTCGCGCAGTGACGTGACCGCGGGGCGTGGCCGGTCGTACTGCGTCGGAAATCGCATTGCGAGCGATTGGAAGATGCGTGTGAGGTCAGTTTCCGCTTCGGTCCGCGCGACGCCCTCCTTCAGGCGGGCGACCACGAAGATGTGGCGGCACCCCCGGCAGGCCGGCGGTCCCATCTGTTCCGAGTAGCGAAGCAGCGTCCAGATCTCGGCGCCCGCGAATTTACGCGCTGTGATGATGTCGTCGGTATTCGGCGCCAGCACGCCGAGGAGCGTGAAGGTCTGCTGATTAACGGTGATCTGCTTGCCCACGACGTTTGGATCGGCACCAAATCGCCGCCGCCAGAGGGCATCGCTGATGATCACCACGGGCGGTGCCCCGGGCTGATCCTCGGCTTGCTCGAAGTCGCGGCCAAGGGCGGGAGTAAGGCCGACGGTCCGGAAATACTCCCACGTGACCCGCGCACCATCGAGCCGCTCGGCGTCTCGACCCTGACCGGTGAGAGTGGCCGACCAGCCGCTGAGAGCCGCACTGGACTGAATGGTCAGGTTCTCGTTGCGGAGATCGGCGTAGGTCGGGTATCCGGTCATTCCCGGATTCCTTCCGGCGAACTGCTCCTCGACCAGCACGAGTTGGTCGGCGTTGCGATAGGCCAGGGGCGCAAAGACCACTCCGTTGACCACGGAGAAGATCGCCGTATTGGCGCCAACACCGAGCGCCAGCGTCAGGATCGCGGTGAACGTCAGCACGGGCCGCCGCGCCAGCATGCGAAACGTGTACGCAAGGTCGCGCTGCAGGATGTCGAGGTGCTCCGCCGGGGCCGTGCGAAAGACGTCCGCAATGGTCGCGAGCCAGACACGCGTGAGGCTGACTGCGCCGTCAGCTGAATGACGTTCCGCGCGAAACGTCGCCGCCATCTCGCGCTCGTAGTCGCCGCGAAACTCCGCAGGCAGCAGGCGCATCAATGCTCTGAACAGGCGGTCGGGCCAACCCATGGCTCATGCCTTTCGCAGTCGCAACTTCGTGCGTGCCTGTTTGGCCGTCGCTTCGAGGCGCAGCGCCTCACCCTCGGCTGCCTTACGCCCGCGTGCGGTGAGGCGGTAGTATCGGCGCCGTTCGTCGTCCAGTTTGGGATCTGGGCGCGCCGTTTCTTCGTCAATGAAGCCGTTGGTGAGAAGCCGCTTGATAACCGTGTAGAGAGTTGCCGCGCGCAACTCCACCTGGCCATCGGTGCGCATCGCGATCTCCTTACCGATGGCGTATCCGTGCTTGTCGCCGTCAGCGAGAGCGACGAGCACCTGAAATTCGGCTGCGGTCAGAGTGGGAGATGGCTGTGTCACTCGCCGGATGATATATCATCAGATGATATAGTTCAAGAGCGATAGACATCCTCTTCACACACGAGGCGTACAGAGTTTCAGGGCGTGATGAGATTCGCACGCGACAATGGATTTCCATCGTCGTCTATCGTCATGTGCGGATTCAGGTTGTTTTCCTGGCAGACGTATTCAAAGATCTCTGCGCCTTCTTCCCATCGAAGTAGAAAGCCAGCGGTCCACGGTGTCGTGTAGGCTCCGGGATCGTCGATCGTCACCTCGTACCGCAGCGTGCTGAAGTCGGTACGGGTAAAGCGCTCGATTTGGTGGTACTGGTCCGTGTGGATCAATCCTTCTGCGTCGATCCAATTCTGTTCGTTGAATCCGATTGTGTCGACGACGAGCGTGTCTCCTTCCCATCGGCCGATTGAGTGGCCGTAGTACGTCGGAATCAAGTCGCGGCCTTTCGGATGTTCTTCGACATCCATATGAATCGTGCGGTAAGTCTGCGGCCCGCCGATATCGAAAATGATCACTCGCTGAATGTCGGGGAACTCGACGATCTCAAATCCGTAGGCGGTCCCGATTTGCCGCGGTCCAGCCGAAGGCTTGCACCGGGCATGGGGCGAATCGCGGTCGTCTCTGGATCGCCGATATTCAAAGAGCGCTTTCGCCCAGGGTTGAAACGGGATCTCCTCGATCTTGCGGTCGTTGGGAAGCTTGTTTGTCGTGTTGGCGTCAACGACGAGTTCCCGCCGCGTCCGAATCCAATGACCCTTTTGACCGGGAACCGTCGCGATGTTCACCCGCCCATCTGGCCGGCGAGGGGCAGGCTGGACCTGTTTCGGGCGTTCACCTTGAGCAAAAGACGAGCCGACAAGCAGAGCGAGCGACGCGGCGATGATAGTGATGACGAAGAAGCTTCGCATGTCGCATGGCCTCGTCCGGAAAGGATACGCCCATCGGCTCCCTCCCGGCCCAGCGGCGCGTGGTACCATCCGCCCGCCATGACCAAGGTTCTCATTCCCGTTTCGCTCGCACTCTCTCTCGTTGCAGTGGCAGTGCTGTGGGGTCAGGAGTCACCGCCGCCGCTGCTCCCGCCGCAACCGCCGTCCGGGCCGACGCCCATGCCGGCCGTTTTCCGCAACTACACGCCGGTCACCGAGGCCCGGTTGCGCAGTCCCAACGACGGCGACTGGATGATGAATCGTCGGACCTACGACGGATGGGGCTATAGCCCCCTTACGCAGATCACTCCTGCCAACGTCTCCCGGCTGAGGCCGGCATGGTCGTTATCCACGGGGGTAATCAACGGGCACGAGGCTCCCCCTATAGTGCACGACGGTGTCATGTTCGTCGCAACGCCCGGCAGCCAGGTCATTGCCATCGAGGCCGCGACGGGCACAGTGCTGTGGCGCTATCGCCGGCCGCTCGCACCGACCGTCATCAATCGGCATCCGACGACTCGCGGCGTCGCCCTTCTTGGAGACAGGGTGTTCCTGGCCGCCAGCGACGCCGTGCTGATGGCGCTGGACGCGCGCACGGGGCGCACGGTGTGGTCCACCACTGTTGCCGACAACCGAGGCGGTCACTATATGAGCCTTGCGCCGCTCGTGGCGAATGGCAAAGTGCTCGCCGGTACATCCGGCGGGGAGCTCGGCATCCGCGGGTTCATCGCGGCCTACGACCCTGACACGGGTAAAGAGCTGTGGCGCACCTATACCGTTCCGGCGCCGGGTGAACCCGGAAGTGAGACGTGGCCCAAAGGCGGCGAGCAGTGGAAGACAGGCGGAGGCTCGGTGTGGGTGACCGGCAACTACGATCCCGAGACCGGCCTGGCCTATTGGGGCACCGGCAACGGCGGGCCGTGGATGGGCGATCAGCGTCCGGGTGACAACCTCTATACCTCCTCGACGATCGCCGTTGACGTGGCGACGGGACAGATCAAGGGCCACTTCCAATACACGCCGAACGAGTCGTTCGACTGGGACGAGGTGTCGCCGCCTATCCTCGTGGACTTCCAGCGAAACGGCCGAACGATCAAAGGACTCATCGACGTGGCCCGCAACGGCTACATGTGGTTTCTGGAGCGAGGAACAGGTCCGATCCGCTTCGTCCAGGGCGTACCCCACGTGCGACAGACGGTGTTCCGCAGTCTCGATCCCGTGACCGGCAGGCCCGATCTCGATCCCGCACGCAAGCCTGGTACTGGCAAGCTCGCGGAGTTCTGTCCGTCACATTGGGGAGGGAAGAATTGGCCGCCCATCGCCTACAGCCCGCAGACGCGTCTCGTCTACGTCCCGGCGAACGAGAATCTGTGCGCGTCCATGGAAGGACTGCCTGTGAAGTACTCGCCCGGTTCGGCCTTTACCGGAGCGAGGAATGTGATGTCGATCGTGCCGGGTGCCGATCACATCGGGGAAGTGCAGGCGTGGAACGTGGACACCGGTACGCGCGTGTGGACTCACACGTTCGCCAAGTCGTCAAACTGGGGACCGCTGATGGCGACCGGTGGTGGATTGGTCTTTGGCGGCGGTACGTCGGATCGCATGTTCCGCGCGTTCGACGCACGGACTGGAAAGGTCCTCTGGCAATACCCAACAACCTCGGGTGTCATCGGTCAGGCGTCGTCGTTCACCCTTAACGGACGTCAGTACGTCGCGGTGCAGTCGGGGTGGGGCATCGACGCGCGCGGGATGCAGGGCCGGCTCAACGCGATCCGTCCCGGCGAGTTTCCCGAAGTGCCTGAGGGTGGGGCAGTGTGGGTGTTCGCGCTGGGGGACTGACATCCGCGGCCTGCGGTGTCACCCATTGCGCGGCGCCCCTCGTCTGACCCGGGCGTTGTGACGAACACGTTCCTGCACGTTCCTGGCAACGTTCCTGATCGTCGCGGCGTCTGCATCCCGATATACGGATGGCAATCGGTTAGAATCCCCGCGACCCGGTTCCGGACTTGCCTTGAGTTGAGTTTTCACTGTTAGCGGTCGGCCGTAGGTCTATCCCGGCATCACGATGAAATTCGCGAGCAAATGGGCGTGGGAAACAACTCGATCAAGGGCTCGTATTCGGGATCGGACGTGCTCTCCTACAAGCCATTCCTGTACACCGACCCGACCTTCATTCGATTTGCGCCTAACGAGACGCACACAATCACGCTGAATTATCGGATCATCAGCGCCGGATCCAAGGGCTTTTCGTTCGGGTTCTTTTCGCCGCCGGCGAGTGGAGCGGGTCAGTTTCTCCAGACTGCTTCGATCAACGGGGATCGACGACATCCGCGTTACCCGCGCGACGACCGGTCAGCTCGTGGCGTCGGAGAATGCTGAGGGTCCGACGCCCGCCCCAGGACCCCTGAACTTTAGGATCACGGACGGGCGCGCACTGTTCACTGAAGCGGACTCCATCGTTCGAAGCGCCGCGGCCAGAGATCTCGATGGCAATGGTTATCCGGAAACGATCCTTTCATTTACCGCACGGCGCCCGAGCACGATTCCGCTACCAGTGATGATCGTGGAAGCCAGTTCCGCCATGCGGCTTGCCACGGCCGAGGTCTTTCCGGCTGGTACTCCCAGGGTCAAACACTCTGCGCTGACGCTCTTTGCTGACATCGATCGGGACAGGCTCGACGACATCGTGTTTGCCGAGGCGGGGTCGGATGCTCCACCGTGGCAGGGCTCGCGGATAGGCGTTGCCCTCAATCGAGGCGGCGGCACGTACGTCGATGTGTCCTCCATGATTCCGCAGGAAGTGCAGACCACGCGTGCCTACGCTCTCGCAGCCGGTGATGTCGATAGTCAACCCGGAATCGAGGTCGTTCTATTGGACCAGAACGGTTCAAATCATGCACTGCTGCGCTGGAATGGAAACGGCCGACGCGCAGCGAAACTGGATTGCGGACTCGTTGTGGGGATATCCAACGCTGTTGAAGTTGTCAGGGTTGGTTACTCCGATCGCAGGCCTTCCAATGGATCGACGCGGGTGGCGGCCCGCGCCGGCATGTAGCAAGCCAGTAACGCGACGACTGTCAGGAGCGCGGCAATTGCGCTCAGCGTCGCGGGATCCGTCACCGTGATTCCAAAGACGAGACTTGCGAGGCTCCGGCCCGCGGCAAGCGCCAGCACGACTCCGCAAGCGATCCCAACGGCGACTACGACGAGGCCGTGCCGCATGAACAATCCCAGGATCTGACGCCCCGTTGCTCCGAGTGCCATCCGCACACCGATTTCCTGCCGACGCTCAGCCACGACCTGCGCGACCACACCGTAGACGCCGACCGCTGCCAGAAGAACGGCGATGATACCGAAGGCTGAAAGCACGATCATCGCGATGCGGCGCCGACTGGACGAGTCCCGCATCAGCTGATCGACAGTCCGGTCATTGAAAACGGAGACATTGCGGTCCACCTCGTGGATGGCCGCCTCGAGCGATGAGGGGGACACCGTCTCGCGCGTACGGACAATCGTGAACACCGTTGCCCGTGGCTCCTGGACGACCGGCAGGAACAGCTGCGGCGTCGTGTTGCGATCGACGCCTTGCTGCCTGACATCGCCGACGATGCCGACGATGGTCCGCCAGGGGCCAAACGGCTCGGCCGGGAATCCCTGTCTGATTTGCTTTCCGAGTGGATCCTCATTGGGCCAGAACTTCCTGGCGACGTTGCTGCTGACGATGGCAACGGGGGCCGAGTCGGGTGTGTCCGTCTGGTCGAAATACCGGCCTTTGACCAGCGGAATCCTGAGTGTGTCGAAATAGCTGGCGGTCACGAGAACCGTATCCGCATTCGGAAACTCGCCAACCGATATCCAATGCTCCGCAGTCTTGCCCTGAGTATTGAACACGGTCCACCAGTTCGAGCCCAGAATCGGCAGCGAAGAGGTGATGGCGGCGTTCTCCACTCCCGGCAGCGCACGAAGACGTTCGACCACGGCGCCGTAGAACATCTGCCTCTTGGCGTCGGGCCACTGGGGGCCCGTCAACGCAAACATCACCGTCTGCAGGTTGTGCGGATCGAAGCCAGGATCGACACGGGCGAGCCGAACCATGGTGTGCACCATCAGCCCTGCTCCGGAAAGCAGCACCGTCGCGACAGCGATCTCCGCCAGCATCACGGCCTGGCGCAGTGCGGCTGCCGAGCGAGTCGCGCCGCGCCCCGACCGCACGACGAGTTCCTGGCCACTGACACCGGCTGCCTTGATGGCGGGAACGATGCCGAACAGGAACGCGCATGCGCTGCCGAACAGCGTCGTCCATGAGAGCACGATGAGGTCCAGATGAATCTCGTCGAGACGCGGCATATCCCGCGGCGCCAGGCTGACGAGCGCGGTGAGAATCGCTGCGCCCGCCACCGCACCGAGCACACCACCGATGAGGACGAGGAGCGCCTGCTCGATCAAGAGCTGCCGGATCAGGGCCCATCGGCTGCCGCCGATCGCCGCGCGGATGCCGAACTCGCCGGCGCGCGAGGTGCCCTTGTTCAACAGCAGACCACCAAGATTGATGCAGGCAATGAGCAGAAGTAGTACGACGGCACCCGCGACGACGGTGAGCGTCGGCGCCATATCGCCGACGATACGGTCGGCGAGGGGGACGATGTAGACACAGCACGCAGGGTTATCGCTGCCCCTGTTAGTTGCCGGGTATTCCAGTGCAAGCGCGGCCGCAATGTTCTGCATTTCCGCACGTGCCACCGTCACGCTGACTCCGGGCTTGAGCCGGGCGACGGCATAGAGGGTCGTGTGGTTCAGGCGGTTTTGCATCCCGCGGTAGTTCGCAGCCACAAATGGCTCGAGCAGCAGATACACGTGAGCCATCGTCACGTAACGAAACCCTGGAGGCAGGACGCCGATCACGGTGTATGAGCGGCCGTTCATCGTCAGCGTCTGCCCAAGCGCGGCGTGCGCGGTACCGAACGCGCGTATCGCGAATGCATGGCTCAGAACGGCGGTGGGCGTCGCATCGGGCCGAGCATCCGATTCGTGGAAGAGACGGCCCTGAAACGGCGTCGTGCCGAGCACACCAAAGAAGTTCACGGTGACGTTCCGCGAGTCGACCTGCTGCGGGAACTGACTGCCTCTGCGGATCACCGAGTCGGCCAGTGAACCGGCAATGCCCTCGAACGACTTGGCGCGCCGGCGCCAGTCGTCAAAATTCGGCCAGGCGATGCCGGAGCCCTCTTTTTCGGCGAGAAACACCAGGCGGTTCGCGTCTGCATAGGGCAGCGGCCGCACCAGAACCGCGTAGGCGATCGAGACGATTGCCGTCGTCGAGCCGATGCCGAAGACCAGCAGGGTCAGCGCGGTGGCTGTGAAGCGGGGCGATCGCCGCAACACGCGCGCGGCGTACGCGACGTCGCGCCACACGGTGTCGAGCCATGTCGCGCGGACGGCACGGGTCGATTCGATCGTCTGCATCAGCCCTCCCAGATCGCGGAGGGCCAGCCGGCGTGACTCTTCAGCCGAGAGACCTCGCGATCGGTGCGCCTCAATCTCGCGTTCGAGATGATCGCGGAGCTCCTCGGCGATCTCGCCTTCAATCCGGTATCGGTCGAGCAGTCCGCGCAGTGTGGCGAACAGCCGGGCGATCATTGACCCTCCTCCAGCACGCGCCGCATCGACAGCGCGAACGCTTCCCATGTCTCGGTTTCCTGATTCAGACGTTTCCGGCCCGCCCTGGTAATCGTGTACACACGCGCGCGCCGATTGTTCTCGGAAGCCGTCATCTCGGACCGCACCTCGCCGCGCATCTCGAGACGATGCAGCGCGGGATAGAGCGAACCCTGGCTGGTCTTCAGGCCCTCCTGGGAGATCTGCTGAAGCCGGCTCGAGATGCCCCAGCCGTGGTTGGGGCCGAGCTCCAGGATGCGCAGGATGAGGAGATCCAACGTGCCTTGGAGCAGCTGTGTCTTATTCATCGTTGACCTCTCGGGATCCGAGAGGAGTCTAGATGCAAGACCTATCGGAGGTCAAGAGGAGGTCAGGTCCGCCGCGCCGTGTTCCGCCGAGCAGGTGGAATTTGTCGGCATCGCGGCGTAGCTGTTACGCGAACGGCTTGCGCGCGATCAGTTGGTGCATGCGGCAGTGCGCGACGACCGTCTCGCGCGAATTGTCTGCCTGGGTCATCCCGTCGACCAGTTCTGTCCGGCGCGCCTCCGTCATCGCACCTTCCTCCACGCCGCGTGCCAGTCGGCTTTGAGCGCGATCTCGCGCATCTCGTCGTAGGCGTGCGATGGCGGTTCGGCATAGACCGCGCTGACGTCGGCCTCTTCACACACCATGACGCTGCCGGGCTTGAGGGCCGTGCGAATCGCGCGCATCGCCTCCACCGGGCGGTTCAGATGCACCATGAGCCAGCGGCTATAGGAGATGTCCAGTGTGTTCGGTTCGATACCCGGTTCATACACACTCCCCACGCGGAACGACGCGTGGCCCAGCCCGGCTTGCTGTGCGAGAGTCTGGCAGGCCTGAACCTGCTCCTCGTTGACGTCGATGCCGGTGGCGTGAGCGCCCTCAGCGGCAGCCCACCGCGTCACGTAGCCGAGTCCGCATCCGAACTCGACGAAGTGCCGCTGCGCAGCCAAACCCGCGCGCTTTAGTAACGCTTGCGTGCGCGCATCGTGAATCTCGCTGATCATCCGCAACCGGTCATGATCGTCTTTGCCGGGGAGAATGTACTTGTCGCCGACGCCGCTCATCGCGGAAGGATAGCATCGGCGTCAGGCAAGCCTCGCCTCGCCTTGAGGCGGGAAAGTGATCGACGAATTCTGGTCCCGCTGAACTGTCTCGCTATTGGCTTGTCAATGTTTCTACAGGGTCCACGGCCGCCGCGCGGTGGGCAGGGAGATAGCTTGCGGCAAGCGCCGCAAGCGTCAGGACCGTGGACGCCGCCGCAAACGTGACCGTGTCTACTGGCGTGACCCCGAAGAGCAGCGACGACATCCATCGTGTAATGGCGGCGGCAACAGCCACTCCGATTGCGATCCCGACAGCGGAGAGCATCATTCCCCGATAGACGAACAGCCGTTTCACACTGCCGGACCGTGCGCCTAGTGCGAGCCGGATTCCGACTTCCCGCCGGCGCTGCATCACGGCATAGGCCAGCACGCCATAGATGCCGACGATGCCGAGCAGGAGGGCCATCCCGCCGGCAATTCCCAGCAGGATCAGGGAAAACGAGGTAGGCGCCATCGACTGCTCGTACACCTCACGCAGCGAGCGAACCTGGAAAACGGGTAGACCCGGCATCACCTCCACCACGGCTTGCCGAATTTCCCGAACGAACCCTTCGGTCCCCGTTCTCTCGCTGCGCATCACGAAGTTCACCGAACGTGGCAAGAGCGTCCCGGCGACGAAGTCCTGCAAGCGCGCCGGCCAGTAAATCATGGGCGGCGCGGGCATGTGGGCGCCGGCGTCGTGTACGTCTGCGACGACCGCGATCACTTCCTGCCACGTCTGGCTGGTGCCGATCAGCACGCGCTTTCCAATGGCGCCCTCGACGGTGCTCCATTCCCCCCGCGCGAAACTCTCCGACACCATCGCCACGTTCCGCTGGTTGTAGAGCTCCTCCCACGTGAAGTCACGTCCCACGAGCAACTGAGTTCCCAACGTGTGAAGCGCTCCAGGCGAAATGATCCTGATCGTTCGGGTCGGCGGGATTCCCTGCGGCCCATACTCCTGACCCTCTGCGGCGACAATGGCGTTGATCCTGAACGGCTCCATGGACAACGCATCGACGAACGCCGCGGAGGTCACTCCGGGAACCGCCGCCAACCGGCTGAGAATCTCCTGCTGCAGACGCGTGACGCGCTCGGGTTCCGGGACATCCACGGCGGACAGGGAGATGCGCACGGATTGGATCGTCGCCGGGTCCGTGAATCCGGGCTGTACGTTACGCAGGTTTTGAAACGTGCGGACCATCAGGCCGGAGCCGATCAGCAGCACGAGGGCCAACGCCACCTGCACCACCACCAGCGCGTTTTGCGAACGGTGCTGGCTCTTGCCAGCACTTGCCGACCGTCCGCCGCCGCGGACGGATTCCGCGAGGCTCACCGCGGATTTCGATCTCACGAACCTCGCGATCGGGATCAGCCCGAAGAGCAATCCCGACGCGATCGACGTCGCCACGGCGAAGCCGAGTACGGCGGCGTCGATCGTGATCTCGTTCAGTCGCGGCAGGTTCACCGGTGCCAGGGCCAACAGCACGCGGAGGCCGCCGAATGCCAGCCCCAGCCCCACCAGGCCGCCCAGCAGGCTGAGCGTCAGGCTCTCCACCAGCAGCGCGCGCGCAAGGCGTCCCCACCCGGCGCCGAGTGCCGTGCGCACCGCCAGTTCCTGGCCTCGGCCCTCCGCCCGCACCAGCAGGAGGTTGGCGACGTTCGCGCATGCGATCACCAACAGGCCGCCGATGCTTCCCAGCAGGACCCACAAGACGCGCCCCACGTCGCCCACCACATCGTCTTTGAGGGGGCGCACGGCCGGACCAAGTTGGAGGTCTTCCAGCTGCGCTCTATTCTCGACTCGCTTCCAGGCTTCGACCATCCGGGCGACATCGGCGTTGCCCTGAGCAAGCGACGCTCCCGACTTGAGCCGTGCGATCCCCCTGCAACAGAAGCCCTCCGGCAGCTGGCCGGCTGCGACGACGGGATCGAAGCGCAAAGGCAGAATCAGATCTGCAGGAATTTCCCGGATGGAGAAACTCGCGGGCATGACGCCGATCACTGCGCGCGGTCTGGAGTCTATCGTCATCACGCGCCCGATGATTTGCGGGTCGCCGCCAAACTGGCGCTGCCAATAGCCGTAGCTCAGGATCACCGTGTCCTGCGTGCCCGGCCGATGGTCGTCCGGCGAAAACCATCGGCCGAGGCCGGGTTGAACGCCAAGGGTGGTCAGGATCCCTCGCGTCACCTGCAACGTGTTCGTGTGCTCCGGATTACCAAACCCTGTAACCGTCGCCTCGCCCATGGTGAACAGACCGAACTCCTGGAACGATCGGCCATTCTCCGCGTACGAAGCGAACATCCGGGGCGCCAGCGGAAAATCGGGCGTGCGCTGGCTTCCAAACACTGCCGAGACGCCAATCGTCACGACGTTCTCGGATTGGGGATAAGGGAGGGGCTGGATCACCACTCCGTTGACCACGCTGAACATGGCCGTCGTCGCGCCAATCCCGAGGGCGAGCGTCAGGATAGCCGTGAGGCTGAAGGTGGGTTGCCGCCTCACCATGCGCGTCGCATAACGGAGGTCCTGCCAGACATCGCGCAGCACGTGTCCAGCTGACGCCCCAGGGGTGATCGGCGCCGGCGTTCGCGCCTGCTGCAGTGGCGCCATGTACTTCGCCAGCAGGTTCCCCTCCCGGAACTCGGCGAGCGCCAGGCGTGTGGCCTCGTCTTCCCCAGCCCCGCCTGCCACCAGTTCGCACCAGCGATCCTCGAGATGCTGCGCGAGCTCTTCGACGATCTCGTTCTCGCGGCTTGGCGAGAGGCGCAGCGACGATAAACGCGGCCGCACGTGTTCTGCCCACTCACCCCTCGACTGCGTTCGGGGTGACCCTGAGCCTGTCGCCCCTCGACCATGCTCGGGGCGACCCTGAGGCCCTCGAGGGGTCGAAGGGTTACGCATTTTCGTCTCCTGTCACGCGCCGCACAGCCTCGACAAACGCGTCCCACGTCTTCCGCTGCTGGGCGAGGACGCGCTTGCCCTGAGGCGTTAGACGGTAGAACCGGCGCCGACGCTCATCGGGCTTCTCGACCCACGTGCCCTTGATCCAGCCGCGCTCCTCGAGGCGATAGAGCAAGGGGTAGAGCGAATCGATGTGGAACTTCAACTGGCCGCCAGACCGTGTCTCGATCAATTTGCTGAGGTCGTACCCGTGGCGGGGGCGCGCCTCGAGCAGCGAGAGGATGAGCAGTTCCGCCGAGCCGCGCTTAAGTTCCCGGTCGAGCGCGCGCGCGTTTATATCTGACATGAACAGATAGTATGTAGGCAGACATGAAGGCGTCAAGAAAACGTGGCGGCCAGACGTTCTGAGTTAGCCCGTTATGCGGGCTCAACCGCGAATTTTGTACTCATTGTTCCAACCGCATAACGGGCTAGGCGCGCAGAGCGCGCCCAGAAGACGCTGTCACTAGTCGAGGGCTTCGCCGGGATATCACCCCTCGACTTCGCTCGGGGTGCCCTGAGCGCCAGTCGAAGGGCAAGGGCGGAGCCCTTGACTAGTTGGACCGCAACTCGCCGACGGTGCGGACGGGCGCGCCGACCTCGAGAGGCTCCGCATATCTAATCACGGGCATCAGCGGCGTCACGGCAAACGGGATCTTTTCGCGAACCGACATCAGAGGCACGGCGGGCGAGTGATCGAGCGCCACTCTGCCGCTCCACGCATCGACGACGAGCCGCGCGCCGAGCTGGAGCGCGGCGATCTGTTCGAGGTTGTCTGGCATCAGTGGCGGGGCCTGTTTCATGAGATCGGCAAGCCGGGTCATCTGCCCGTTGGCCGCCATGTAATCTCCAATGTGCGGCTGGATGAGCCGAGGCAATTGCTTGGCCTGGTCCGAGAGCGTACGAAGAAACAGGCCGGCGTCGGCCAGCTTGTCGCGATAGGGTGACTTGCCGAGCAGCTCGATGACCTTCTCGTCAGCCGCCGCTTCCTCCTTGGGCGTGCGGCGGAACCGCAGCGCCTCCAGCAGCACGCCGTCGGGCACCATCAGACGATCGGCGAACGAGAACTTCGTGTCGATCAGCTGGTGGCCGAGTGCCACGTGGCTCAACTCGTGCGCGAGCATCGTCGCGAGGCTCGCTTCGTCGGGCAGGACGTCGATGAGGCCGCGGCTCAACACGATCGTGTGGCCGACCGTGAACGACTCGAACGGCGAGGTCAGCAGGATTCGGGAGTGCAGCGGCCGTTGGAAGTTCAACTTGTTGGTGACGACAAGGTTGTTGAGGACGGTCTCGAGGACCTTGTCCGCTTCGCCCACCGGCGCGAGCAGGCCGATCGCCTCGAGTCTTTCGAGGACGTTCGCCTCGGCCTCCTGTTCCCATCGGCGCTGGCTGAGCACGGGCGACAGCTGCGCGGCCCCTTCAGTGGTGTCGGCGACATTGGGCTCGTCGATCCGGATCGTCGTCAACGAGCCGGTCCGGTCGGCGTTCTGAGCCTGGTATCCCCAGATCCGTGTCTGGCTCTTGAACCGGGCTTGCCGCTTCGACTTCGAGGACGACTTGGAGGACGATGCGCTGTTCAGATCCGTTTCTTCCGAGTAGATGTACGACGGCACCCACACGCCGGGCGCGGCGTTCACACGCCAGCCGTCCATATGGAACGACAGCCTCCGCTTGAGCAGGCCTGACATTGTTTCTTCCGATCCGCGGCTGGCGCCGTTGAAGCGGACGAGGTTGTAGTCACGATCTTCGATCCAGATCCGGCCGACGAAGCCCTCCTTGCCATCGCGAAGCGGCCTGACGTCGAAGACAAAGCAGCGCGATTCGCCGAGGAACTCCCGGCGGACGTACGTGAATTCGTATCGCTTTCGGTCGAGCACCCGCCAGTCGGGCGTCACCATCGCGGCGAAGGCATCCCCCACGCTGGGCGGGTTCGAGAGGATACGCAGCATCACCCCTCGCTCTTCCCTTTGTCCGAACGGACGAAGCGTGGGCCCCTCATCGAATTGGAGTTGGCCGAGGAAGTAATTGTCGTCGATAGGGACCCAGCCGCGCGCCTCGTCCGGCGCCACATCCTGGATGTACACCTCCATCAACGGGTGGGATGTCCGCAACCTCTCGAGCACCGCGCGTTCCGCCCTACTCATCCGGTCGATGATGTCGTCGGCTTTGACCTGTCCTGCCCGGCTTGGCGCCTGTGCCGTTGGAACTCTCTGATCGTTTGCCTGCGCATGGGCGATCGGCGCCGTAACGGCGGGCGCGAGCAGTGCAGCGAGCAGCAAGGGAAGACGTGCAAGTCGCATAGGTGCCTCTGACTAAGACAAGCGGAACGTGATGTGAACCGTGGCGCGGGAATCGACGGGCCGGCCGTCCGACTGCGCTGGCTTGAAGCGAATGCGGAGTGACGCCCGCTGGGCCGCTTCGTCGAGGCCGTGGCCGAGTCCGCGCACGACGCGCAGCACGCGGACGTCGCCGGCTGCAGTGAATTCGAGCTCGAGCGACACGGTGCCTTCGATGCGGGCGCTGCGCGCTTCGTCCGTGTACTCCGGCGTGGGCTTGAAGACGATCTCGACTGGCCGATCAATGGGCTTCGTCACCGCTGCCGCGGAAGGGTGGGGGGGCGCACTCGCCCGTTGATCGAACCCTGCCGTCCGCACCTCGGCGTTTGCGGTCTCACGCGGCGCGGGCGCCCCGCCGCTGAATCCACCTGTCGTGATAGCGCCGGGTCCGTTTGCGGCGTCACGCGGTGAGGCCGCCGCACTTCCGAATCCGCCAGTCGTGATCGCAGCTGCGGCCTGGTTCGTTCGCACGCCGTTTGTCCGCTCGAACAGGCCGGTCTCAGGAGGACGCTGAATCACCGGCTTTTCGATCGGCCGTTCGAGCGTGGGGGTTGCCGCAGGCAGAATCGGTGCCGGGGGCGGCACGACCGCCTTGGCGACGATAGGCGCGGCAGGAAGCGGCTTGGGCACTTCCGCTTTGGCTACTTCGCGCATCGGCCGCGGAGGGGGCGGAGCAGGAAGGCGCGGCGCCACGAGAGACGCCGACGGCAACTTCACTAGTTGCGTCGCCGGCAAGATGAACACCATTCTCGATCGCATGCGCGGCGTCGATGCTTTCTCGAACGCACGAATCGGGACGACGATCAGGATGAACGCGAAGATGGCGTGCAACACGACACTGAGCCACAGGCCGGTGGTCGAATGGCCAGGGGGCGAGTTCAATCGTGCGTCGTCGAACAGAACTGACATGTGTCGTACAGAACTGAAATGCCGAAGCGTGCTGCTTCGGCGGCGATACTGTTGGGGGAGCTCTCACAGCAAGTGAAGTGCCGCCGCGATCGGGGCGTGGCGCTTATGCCTCTGCGAACATCCTGCCGGCTCTGCTAACGCGTTTCTGTTCGACTGCGGGGGTTGCTGTCGTTCTACCATCAAAGGTCTTACTGCCGTTCACTCGAGAGGGTTCCCTTCAAGGAGACGTGCGATGGCCGCAGACAAAGTGATTGTGACCAACGTGTCGGCCCTGAGAGCGAAGTACGGCGACAAATTCACGCGTGTGAAAGCGGCCATTCAAGCTCTGATCGAAGCCGACGCCGGCCGCGATCTCGTCACAAAGCTGGTTGCGATCGATTCGCAGACGGACATGGCCCGCGTGGGAGGGAAGGCGGTCACCGGCCCGGAAGATCAGGAGGGCGCCAAGGCTGCAGTCGATGCGATTTACACGCACGACCGTCCCGACTACATCATGCTCCTGGGCGCCCGTGACGTCGTCCCGCATATCCACCTAACGAATCCGATGCTCGATGAGGACGACGAGGAGGATCCGGACGTGCCGAGCGACGTGCCGTACGCCTGCGAGGCCGCTTTCAGCCGGCGACCGCAGGACTTTCTCGGCCCGACACGCGTGGTGGGACGGCTGCCGGATCTCACCGGCGCCGACGAACCCTCCTATCTCGTGAAGGTGCTCGCCACGGCCGCCAAGTTCCTCTGTCGCGATCCGAAGGACTACTCCACGCATTTCGCGCTGACGGCGAGGGTATGGCGGCGATCCACCAGGAAATCGGCGATCAAGCTGTTCGGAGCCGATGCCGAGGTGTTCAGCGCGCCCCCGCACGGGCCGCGATGGACGACCGAGCAGCTGGCGCCGCGCATTCATTTCATCAACTGTCACGGCAACACCGTGTCGCCGAACTTCTTCGGAGAGTTCCCGAAAGGCACGTTCTCCACGGCCCATAGCGCGCGACTCCTGCCAACCAAGGTCACCAAGGGATCGGTGGTCGCTGCCGAGTGCTGTTACGGCGCGGAGCTCTACGCGCCAAGCAGCGCGCACGGACAGATGGGTATTTGCAACGCCTATCTCGTTGAGGGCGCGTACGG
>Ga0209382_10001251_pt1 | contig 40440 bp, 16 predicted proteins | sample SoiMetdeltSBSDD5_FD_187599 | JGI IMG/M metagenome (GOLD analysis project Ga0209382, IMG submission 187599) | Bulk soil microbial communities from a Populus tree surrounding site in Tennessee, USA - Soil MetaG P. deltoides SBSDD5 (SPAdes) (version 2) | ecosystem: Environmental > Terrestrial >... | reverse complement strand
CCATTCACAAAAGCTGGCAGGTTTGAACAAGGCGACGTGGAGCCAGCTGTCGATGAAGATGCTCGACAGCGGCGACGTGGCCGATCACCCGTACCTGACCCAGTTCCAGGCGTTCTTCGATGCGCTCGATCGTGGCGAGGAGATGCCGCTCACGAGTTTCGCGGAAGGCTTCAAGACGCACCGGCTCATCGAGGCGGCGGATCGGTCGGCGAGGGAAGGTCGATCGGTTCGGGTGTCGGAGGTCGAGTGACGTCAAATCCCAAGCTCCAAATCCCAAATCCCAACGCACTCCCAACCTCCAAATCCCAAACCAATTGCCAAGCTCAACTCCCAATCGGTTTGGAAGCTGGTTTGGAACTTGATTTGGGATTTGGTGATTGGGAGTGCGTTTGGGATTTGGTGGAGCTTGGGATTTGACGTGAGTGTCGCCGATGCCGACCGTCATCGCCATCGCCGCCCACCCCGACGACATCGAGTTCGTGATGGCCGGCACCCTGTTGTTGCTCGGCGAAGCTGGCTGGGATCTTCACTACCTCAATCTCTCCTCCGGCAATCTCGGGAGCACGACAATGACGCCGGCGCGGACGGCGCGGGTGCGGCGGGCCGAGGCGCAGGCCGCCGCCAGGGTGCTCGGCGCCACCTGGCATCCGCCCTTCTGCAACGACGTCGAGATCTTCTATGACGGCAGGGCGTTGCGGCGGCTCGGGGCCATCATCCGCGAGGTTGCGCCGGCCGTCGTCCTGACCCACGCGCCGCAGGACTACATGGAAGACCACATGATCACCAGCCGGCTCGCCGTGACGGCGGCGTTCGTGCGCGCCATGCCAGGTTATTCAACGACGCCCGCGCGCCCGACGGTGCGAGACGATGTGACCATCTACCACGCCAATCCCCACGGCTTGCGTGACGGCCTGCGCCGCCGGGTTCACGCGGGTGCGTTCGTGAACACGACCTCCGTGCACGCCCGGAAAACAGCCGCGCTCGAGTGCCATGCCAGCCAGGGCGGGTTCCTGGACGCGACGCAGGGTATGAGCAGCTACGTGAAGACGATGGACGATTTGAGCCGCGAAGTCGGCAAACAATCTGGCAGGTTCCGGCGCGCCGAAGGATGGCGGCGTCACCTGCACTGGGGCTTTTCCAGCGAGGACCGCGACCCGTTGCGCGATGCGCTCGGCAGGAACTATCTCATCAACGCGAAGTACGAACAGGGTCTGGACTATGGCTCGTAGACTCAGCGCGATCGCTCCAGAGTGGTGGGATTACACGACGCTCGAACCGGACATCATCGCGGATGCCGCGCGATTGACACCACGCGATCTCCAGAAGCTGTCGCGGCCCGGCTTCCAGGTCGTGTTGTACGACACCCTCGAGGACTTCTATCTTGCCGAGGCGCTGGAGTACATCGGCGCCTGGCGGCAGAGCACCGATGATCGTCCGGTCGGTATCTGCGGGCCGATCGGCCCCACCGAGCAGCTCCCGCTCGTCGCCCGCATCGTCAACGCGCTCGATCTCGACGTGCGCAGCGGTCATTTCTGGGGCATGGACGAATGGTTCGATCTGAAGACCGAAAAGGAAGTGGAGGTCACGCATCCCCTGAGCTTCGAGCGTGCCGACCGCGACCTGTGTTTCAGCAGGATTCGCCGCGGCCTGCGCATGCCCGATGCGCACCTGCATTTCCCGAAGGGTGACACCTCCGCGTACCAGCAATCGTGGGACGCCGGCGCGCGATGTGCGGTGATGCAGGGCGGTCAGGGAGACGTGAAGCACTGGGCGTTCAACGATCCGCTGCCGCGCAAGGGCCGGCACAAGGACGCACCGCCTTCACCCGCCGACTACCGCAAGCTCGCAACCCGCGTTGTCGATCTCCATCCGCTCACGATCGCGCAGAACGCCCGGACCAGCGGTGGCGGCAACATCTCTCTCGTCCCGACGAAAGCCATCAGCGTCGGCCCCGCAGAGACCTGGAAGGCCGAGAAAGTATCAATCTGGCACGCCGGCACGCATGACAACCCCTTCGGTCAACGTCTGACGGCGCTGATGATCTCGAAGCGGGTGGCAGACAGCTCAGTCCCGATGTCGCTGCTGGCGGATCATCCGAACGTGCAGTTCAACTACTACCGGGGTGGGTTGGGGACTTGCGAGGTGGAGATGCACTAAAGGACTGTATCGGTGGTTTGTAGCGTGTCAAATCCCAAGCTCCAAATCCCAAGCTCCAACGTACTCCCAAACGCCAAATCCCAAGCCAACTCCCAATCCAATTCCCAAACGGTTGGGAGTTGATTTGGAGTTGGTTTGGGATTTGGAAGTTGGGAGTGTCTTGGGATTTGGAGCTTGGAGCTTGGGATTTGACGCTTTCAAAATTCAGCGTCAGATGCTACCCCAAATCCAAACGGGTGGTGCCTGGCGCAGGAACATCGAAGGCTGTCGAGAGATCGAGGGCCGTGTTTCGTCCGGCGAAGACATGCGGCACCACCGCAACCAATGCGAGGACCATCCACAGCATCGTGGCGGACTGCGCGTCAGCCAGAGCGAATCGCTCGATTCGGGCAAAGGTCAGCGCCGCGATCATGCCCCCGATCAGGACCACCGGACCGACCGTGCTCAGGGCTTCAGACGGCGCATAGGTGGCGACGAACGGCAGCTGGATCGATCCAAACATCAGGACCGTCAGCAGCGCGGCACCGAGCACGATGCCGGTGAAAGCGTGCATCATCGCGAGCTGCCAGCCCATCAGGTAGGCGCACGGCTGTAACAGCATCAGCACGACCGGCAGGACGATGGCGATCATGGCGGCACGGCGGACACCGGTGACGAAGCGAGGGCCATCGGCGACCCACGCGATCCGGAACAGGCGGTTGGCGGTCACGTCGGCCGGCAGGCGCGTCACGTGGACGAAGCCGAAGAGCATGACTGCGAGAGAGATGGTCTGCGTCGCGAAGACATAGACGGGAATCCCCCACAGATCCGCCGCCGGCGAGCGGCTGCCCGCGCCCAGCAGCACCGTCGACAACGCCAGCGACACCGCCGTGCAGCCGGCCAGTACCACGCGGTGCGGCCCGCTGCGAAACACGCAATGCACCGTGAAGAAGAAGCCGGCTCGAGTCGCCGGGTGCCTGAGCGTCGTGAACATCATCGCTCGCGTGAGAAGGCGGGGCCCGTGATAGCGAACGGCGCGATGCCCGACCAGCGGTAGCGGCAGCGAGCGGCAATTCCACACATACGCCCCCACCGCCAGGCCGAGTGCGATCGTCAGCGCCGCCACCGCCCGCCAGGCGAGCGGTCGCAACCAGGTCGCGGCCTCGCGATACCGCGCCGCTGCCCGATTCTCCTGAGACGCAAAGGCAGGCGGCAGCACGCCCGTTGGCAGTTCGGCAACCAGCCGTCCTGTGAGTGCCTCCTGCAGGCCGACGAACCAGACCGGGGGCAGCAGCCGCGCCACGTTCGCATCGGTCCGGGCCCGGCTCAGAATGGCTGGAAGCAGCAGGAAGCTCGTCACCAGGATCACGATGAGCACGGCCTGAAGACCGGTGGACACCCTGGTGAAGCGCCACCCCAGCGTCGCTCGGAGCGTTTCCCGCACTGCGAGAACCGACCCGAAGCCGAACAGGCCGGCACCAAGAGTGACAAGCAAATGGACGACGATCAATGCCAGCGCCGGAACCATGCCGATCGGCAGCTTGGCGACCATCAACGTGGGGTGGAACAGGCTCGAGAGGGCACTCGCCATCAGCGAGAAGCTGCCGGCGAGAATGGCGATGGCGCGCAGCTTGGCGCGGGCCAGCACCGCGCGCTCGATCGGCAGCGGCCCGAGAATGGCGGTGTCCCGGGGATCCAGCGACAGCGCGTCCCAGGTTGCGACCGCCACGAACGCGAGCACGATCATCGCGAGAGTGACGAAGATGAGGCGGTCTCCAACCGCCAGAACAGCCGTCCGGCCCGGTGACTGAAACGGCATGAACAGGAACTTGAGGGAGCTGAACACGCTGAGAAAGAGGCCCAGGGTCAGCAGGCCGCCGCACACCAGGGCGATGCCCTCATGGTGATCGGCGTCGGGGGAGAGCAGATCGTTCTCCAGAAACCGTTGGAGAAAGTGCTGTGTGAGGAGACGTTCACGCACGGTCGCTCCCCACAACATGACCGTCGTGCCTGATCAGGATGCGCTGGTGAGATCCAGCCGCGCCATCTCCGACGGGTAGACGTCAGGGAGTTCGACGGCCTCGCCGCGCGCGCGCCGGCGTCGCTGATACCGGAGCGCGGCAAACACCAGGGCGAGAGAGAACCAGAAGATCAGCGCCGGCTGCGGGCCGCCGAGCGCGGATTGTTCGAGGCTGCTGAAGATCGAGATGGCAAACAACGATGCGATCCCGATCACCGGGCCCTTCGTGTTCAGGTCCGGCGCCCGCACGTAGCTGTTCGCAAACGGCAGGAGGCGCGGGTTTGCCGCGAACGCCTCCAGGACGACGATCCCGAACAGCAGCCCGGTCAGCATGTGCCCCGCTGCCATCGGCATTCCGAACAACAACGCCTGCGCCGGCAACAGCGCGAGCAATGCCGGCAGCACCACGATCAGGAGGGCGGCGCGATTGACCCCGTCAACGTATCGCTCCTTCTGGCCGAGCCATGCCAGATGGAACAGCCGGTTGGCGCGGATGTCGGCGGGCAGGCGGAGCACGTGCCCGAAGCCAGCCAGCAGGATCGCAAGGACGAGGGTCTGCGTGTTGAATCCCGACATTCGCGGTGCCCGCGGGTCGAAGCGGTCGCCCATCGCGTCCTGGAACGTCGCCACCGCGAGCGCCAGCGCGACCGCCGTGCATCCGGCCATGACCAGCCGGTGGGGCGCGCTTCGGATGAGACAGTGGACCGTGAAAAAGAAGCCCGCTCGTGCGGCTGGTGTTCGCGCGAGCGTGCCCGCGACCAGGCGCGCCGGCAGCCCGGATCCCGCGTACTGATCGGCCCGCGAGGCCACCGGCGGGAATGGCAGACGGCGGCTGTTCCACGTATACACCGACCACGCCAGGATCATCATGGCCGGGAAGGCGATCAACGCGCGGACGGCGAGCCCGCGAAACGCGGGAATGGCGGCACGGTAGTCCGCCGTCGCCCGCTGCTCAGCGCGCTGTACCGCGGGGGGCAGCTCCTCGCGTGGCAGTCCGTCCACGAGTCCGCCGGCGAGTGTCTCGTGCGCCCCGAGAAACCAGAACGGCGGCAGCAGCGTGACCGATGATCCAGGGGTTGCGGCCGACCTCGCCGCATTGAACACGACCGCCGGCATCAACAGGAACGCGGTGACGAGCGCCACGATCAGGACGGCCTGGACGATGCCAGACAGTCGCGCGAAGTGCCGCCCCGAGACTGCGCGCAATGTCTCGCGCACGGCGACGATGGTGGTGAAGCCGAACAGCCCGGCGGCGACTGCGACGACGAAGTGAATGGGAATCAGCAGCAGCCCGGTCAACAAGCCAATCGGGAGCTTGGCCACCATCAGCGGCGGATGGAGGACCGTCGGCATTGCCGTCACCGCGAGCGCGAAGCCGGCCGCGAACAACGCCACTGCGCGAAGCTTGGCGCGGACGATCACGCCGTGCGCCACCGGCAGCGGGCCGAGAATCGACGAGTCGCGAGGATCCAGCGACAGCGCATCCCAGGAGGCGACGGCCACCAGCGCCATCACGATCATCGAGCAGGTCAGGAAGAACATCCGATCGTCTGTCGCCAGCATCGCCGTTCGCCCCGGCGACTGAAGCGGCATGAACATGAACTTCAGCGACAGCGCGACGGTGATGAACAGCGTGCTCGCGAGCAGGATCGAAAAAACGAGCGCCAGGACGTCGTGCCGATCCGAGTCGGGCGACACGAGGTCGTTCTCGAGAAAGCGCTGCAGGAAGTGCCGCGTGAGCAGCTGCTCACGCATGGCCCGCCACCACGTCTGCGATGTCGCGCGCCGTCTGCGCCGGGTTGGTCTCGAGCACCAGCTGCGCGAACACCTGTTCGAGCGACTCGTGCGACATCAGCGTGCGCAGCTGATCGACCGTGTCTTCAGCGACGATGCGGCCGCGGTGCAGGACGATGACCCGGGTGCAGAGCTTCTCGACGACTTCGAGCACGTGCGAGCTGTAGAGCACGGCCTTGCCGCGGCTGGCGAGCAGATCGACGAGATGCCGGAGCACCAGGGCCGCTGTGACGTCGAGCCCGGAGTCCGGTTCGTCGAAGATCAGGACGTCGGGATCGTGCAGCAGCGCGCCGATGATCAGGACTTTCTGCTTCATCCCTTTCGAGTACGCGCTGATCGACTGCTCGGCGGCATCGGCGAGACCGAACAGCTGGAGCAACGCACGCATCCGGTGCTCGAGCACGTCCTCAGGGATTTCCCGGAGGCGGCCGATCAGCTGCAGCTGCTCGCGACCTGACAGGAACGAATACAGGGCCGGCTCCTCCGGCACGTAGCCGAGCCGCCGCCGGTAGGCGACCGGGTCGTCCCCGATGCTGCGCCCGCCAAACAGCACCGCGCCGCTCGACGGCTCCATCAGCCCGGTCAGCATGCGCCCGGTCGTGGTCTTGCCCGATCCGTTCGGTCCGAGATAGCCGACCACTTCCCCCGGCCTCACGACGAAGCTCACATCGTCGACCACCTTGATGCCGTGAAAGCGTTTGACGAGATGCCGCGCTTCGAGAAGGGGAGCGGTCACGATGCGACTCCATTCAGTGAGGACACAATTGCCGCGCGGCGTCGGTCAGCGCCTCGAGGCTCATCAGCGGTGACTTGAGCGGAGGCCAGTACCGCTCGGCGCCTTCGGCCTCGACGCGGGTCAGCTCGCTCTCGGAGAGGTTGCTGCGCGTGCGAAGACGCGCCTTGCAGTCGCTGACACTTCCCGCGGAGCCGCCGCCGCACGCCGACGACTGCGCGAAGATCTTCATCCGCTCTTCCTGGGTGAGTCCGCTCACGGGATCGCTCGGCGGGCCGCTCCCTTGCGTTCGCCTGATCGCGTCGATGTCGGCATACCCGCGGGTGCCCGCGCCCCGGCTGAGGGCGTAGGTCGTGCCACCGGTCCGAAAGAACAGCGCCCCGCCGTCACACGCGATCGTTCCGGTTCCGGCATCGAACGGCCACTTGTAGCCGAGCTCGTTCCGATTGATCGTGCGCTGCTGCGCGGGCGGGATGCCTTCCACCGGATCGGCCACGGTCGCGGTCTGCTTGGCGCAGCCGGAGAGTGCGATCATTCCGAGGCTCGCGAACCAGGCATGACGTCGAGCAGTCATGAAATATGCGGCCTTAGACACCATTCGGATGCGTTTGTGCCGGCGGGGGGTCGGCATCGGCAGGGCAGGCCTGAAGGCCTGCCCTACGGCTGACAGCTCTTTCCATTCCTCGTAGGGCAGGGTCTTTAGACCCTGCCCGCTCTTTCAGACCCTTCATACACGGCCGATCATTCCGCCCGTATCGCGAGCAGGGGATCGACCCGGCTCGCCCGCCGGCTGGGCACGGCTGCGGCGATTGCAATGAGTCCCAGGAGGGCGAGCGCAACCAGCGTCAGCGAGACCGGGTCGCCAGCATGGATGTTCGGGTCGCCCGGCGGGAATGTTCGCTCCCAGAGCAGCGTGCAGACCACGCCTGCCCCGAAGCCGAAGGAGACCTGAACAAGCAGCCGCCGGAGCACACGCCCGATGATCTGATGAGTTCGCGCGCCCAGGGCCATGCGAATGCCGATCTCGTGACGATCCTGGCTGACCGCATGGGTCGTCACCGCATACAGCCCGAACGTTGCCAGCGCGACCGCGATGAACGACAGGAAGAGGAACAGCCTGCTCGAGACCCGGCCGTTCCAGTCCAGGTCGGCGCGCACCTGTGGCAGCGTCCGGGCCCGGAAGATCGGCAGGTCCGGGTCGAGCGCCTGAACCTGCTGCCGGAGCATCAGGACGACGGCCGCCGTGTTCATCGAGCTCCGCAGGATCAGCGCGCCGGTGGCCGGCGGGTTTGACCGCAAGGGTGTGTAAACCACGGGTTCGGAGGCGCGCCCGCGACGCTGACGAATGTCCGGGGCGACGCCGACGATCGTGAGCCATCCGGTCCCGCCTGAACGAGCGTCAGAGGTGCCGAGCTGGATGCGCTGGCCGAGAACGGTGGCGCCCGTGAGGAATTTATCTGCGAACGCCTGATTGACGATGGCGTTCTCCTGACCGGGATTCCCGTCCCGGTCGTGGAGCTCCCGTCCCTGTAACAGCGAGAGATCCAGCGCCCGAAAATACGCCGGCGTGATCGCGATCGCCAGTGCGGTCTGCTCTCCGTCCTTGTCCGGTCCGCGTTTGCCCTCGATCACGACTTCCGCGGGGTCGCCGCCGGATGCCGGCAGCGTGCTCGTGACCGCGGCGGGAGTCTGACCGCTCACCGCGTGCATGCGCGCGAGCAGCGCCTCATAGAACGCCGAGAGTGGCACGTGGCCCGGGTACGCGCCCGGGGGCAGCGCGATCTGCGCAGTGACGATCTCCCGATCGTCGAAGATCGTGTCGGTGGCGAGTCCTGGCCGGGAGAGGCGAACGTTCACCGCGAGATGCGCGAGCAGGACGACGGCCAGCGCCAGCTGCGCGACCAGGAACGTGGTGGCCAGGATGCGCCGCCGGGCGGTGCCGCCTGAGCGTCCTTCTTCCTTGAGGACGGTGACGACATCGGTCCTGGAGGCCTGAATCGCGGGAACGAGCGCAAATACGAGGACCGTGGCCGCCGAGACGGCGATTAGCGCGGCGAGCACCCGCCAGTCGATCGAGTAGTCGAACCAGTAGGGCAACGCGTCACTCGGAATCGCGCGGCGGAACACGCGAATGCCGCCGACCGCGACGAGCAGGCCGACGCCGGCTCCGAACGTCGCGATCACCACGCCTTCGACCAGCAGCTGGCGAAGCAGCCGCGTCCGGCTGCCGCCGACCGAGGCCCGAATCGCCAGCTCGCGCGCCCGCAGGAGCGAGCGATCGAGCATCAGGTTGGCGACGTTGGCGCACGAGATCAGCACCACGATGAAGCCGACCGTAATGAACGCGCGCCACACGCCATCGCTCGCGCGGCCGAGGAACCGGTCGTTGATCGGGACCACTCTGGCGCGTGCGTTCCGGTTCGTGTCGGGCCGCTCGCTGGCGAGGCGATCGGCGATGCCGGCCACCTCGGTGACGGCCTGGTCGACTCGTGCGTCCGCCGCGACGCGCCCGAACACCTGCAGGGCCCGTGCATCGCGGCCGCGCGCCGACAGTGGCATCCATATCTGCGCGGTGCCTGGGAAGCCCGATCGATCCGGCATGACGCCGATGAGAGTGGCCGGGACGCCGTTGACGGTGACCGCTCGCCCGAGCGCACTGCGGTCGGAGGAATAACGCGTCTCCCACGCCGTTTTGCCGAGCACGGCCACCGCCGCTGCTCCGGGTGTGTCGTCCTGGGCGGTGAAGCTTCGTCCGATCAGCGGCGTCGCCGGGATGAGATCGAAGGCGTTCGCTGTCACGTACGCGCCATCCAGGCGATCGGCCGAGCGGCCGTCGCCGGCGAGAACCATCGGCCCGGCCTCGAACGCGGCAATACCGGTGTAGTGCTGCACCGCGCCACTGATGGCCTCGTAGTCGTTAAACGACAGCCCGTGTTCCCTGCCGCGATCGTCGATCGTGGACAGCCAGACGACGCGGTCCGAGGACGGAATCGGCAGTCCGCGCAGCGTGTGCGCGTTCAGGATCGTGAACAGCATGTTGTTCACGCCGATGCCGACCCCGAGCACCAGCACCGCCGTGAGCGCGAACCCCCGGTTCCGGTTGAGCAGCCGCATCGCGAACCTGAAGTCCTGCCTGAGCGCATCCACGAGCGGCAGTCCGCGCTGATTGCGGTAGTGCTCCTTCATCTGCTCGACCCCGCCGAACGCCCGCCGCGCCGCCTGCCTCGCCTGGAGCGGTGTCATCCCGTCGGCCATGTATTGATCCGCGAGCAGGTCGAGATGGCTGGTGATCTCTTCCTCGAGACGGCGCTCGCGCCGGGACGAGAAGAGCAGATCCAGCACGCGCGAGATCAGCACTCGAATGCCGGTCATGACCGATCCTCCAGCAGCCGGTTCACCATGGAGACGGTGCGCTCCCAGAGCTTCGCCTCTTTCGTCAGCTGGCGCCTGCCGGCCGCCGTGATGGCGTAGAAGCGTGCCCGGCGGTTGTTGTCGCTGGTCCCCCAGTCGCTCTTGATCCAGCCTTTCTGCTCCAGCCGCAGCAGCGCCGGGTAGATGGTGCCCTGGTTGAGCGCGAGCGCGCCGGCGGCCGCCTGCTCGATGCGACGGGCGATGCCATAACCATGAAGCGGGCCCATGCCGGCGAGGGTCTTGAGGACCATCAGGTCCAGCGTTCCGTAGGGGACTTCGGAGTCGGGGGAATTCATCGCATTGTCCGCCTACGCGCCGCTGGATCAAACGGCGCTACGGGCGAGATCTCGCCGTAGCTTGCCGCTCGAGATCGAAGGCGGCAAGCGAAGGCGGACCACCTTCGCGTTCGTTCGGGCGGCCTCATGTTGATAGGCCACAGGAGGGGGAAGAATCCCACCATTCATGTTGAAAGACAACAGGAGAATCTGAGACCCATCGCCGAGCTGCCACTGAAGCTCGAGCGGGGTTCGTCCGATATCGCAGAAAACGCATAAAACGAACGCTTTTCATTGACAGAAGAGGCGACGGCCGCGCACTATAGATGAGCTAAGGTTCCGGCTCCAAGCTCCACCGCCGGAACGGCATCCCATCCCACAGTTTCATCAAGCCAACGACCGGATCTGTTGCTCGTCGCAGCGGGGTGCCCGGTTCTGCCTGCAGGACCGGGCGACTGGAAGTGTGCCCGTAGACAAGGTGACGCAACTATGAAGATGGTTCTCCGACCGAACTGGATTCCACCGGTCCGTGGGGTCCTGGCGATCTGTGCGTTGTTCTCCTGCCTAGAATCGGCGAGCTGGGCGCAGGGGCCGCCTCCACCGCCGCCATCATCGTCGTCTACGGTCGGACAGACGGTCACCAATCCGGTGACCGGTGCGACGACGACGGTCAGCGCGCTGCTCGTGGATCCCGCAGGTACGCCGACGGCGGGCACGACCGCGTTCGTGCGGACCGCCGACGGCTATGCCTTCCTCGTCAAGGCGGCCGGACAGTTCGTCTACAACAGCGACACGCCCCCGCTGCGCTTCCAGATCGTCAGCATCAACACCACGACGAATACCGCGCAGTTCGACGCGGATCCTCCCGGCGGCCCGGTCGCCACGCTCTCGACGCGGTTGCTCTACACGACGCTTCAATCGCAGCTGTTCGGGACCGGCACGCCCGGCACCGTCACGCCGCCGGTCGTCGTGAGCGGCGCGAGCGGCGTCCGGGTGGTGAGCGTTGGCGATGGCGGCAGCAACGGTCGCGACGGGGCGCTGTTCGTGCCGCCGGAGTCAGGCGGCAGGGGTCAGGACGGGCCGGATGTCACCTACACCAACACGACGACCGTGTCGGCGACGAACCAGATTGGCTTCGAGGTCGGCAGCGTCGGCGGACGAGGCGGCGACGGCGGCGATTCGTACCTGTCCTTCTGGAGCGGGCGCGATGGCGGCGACGGTGGAGCCGGCGGCAACGTCAACGCAACGAACGCCACGGGCGTTCAGATCGCGACCACCGGCAACGACGCGTACGGCGTTTTTGCGTACAGCCGCAGCGGCGCCGCGGGCAACGGCGGCTCCGGGTTCGCGGCCCCGGGCGGTGGCACGGGCGGACACTCGAGCAACGGCGGCTCGGTGTTGTTCACCAACAACGGGACGGTCAGCACGACGGGCGCCGGCGCGTACGGCATCTATGGCTTGAGCGTCAGCAACAACGGCGGCAGCGGCGGGGCGCAGTGGGGCCTCGTCGGCCAAGCCGGCAGCGGCGGCTTCGGCGGCAGCGGCGGTCCGGTCACGATCAACAACGGCACGACCGGCTCGATCTTCACGTCCGGCACGCTGGCGCACGGGATCCTCGCGCAGAGCATCGGCGGATCCGGCGGCTCGTCCGGCACGTCCGGAAACCTGCTCGTCTCGCTCAACGGCAGTCCCGACAACGGCGGCAACGGCGGTGCGGTGACGGTGACCAACAGCGGATCGATCACGACCACCGGCGCACAGTCGCGCGGCATCTTCGCGCAGAGCATCGGCGGCGGCGGTGGCACGGGCGGCAGCTCCGGCGGGTTGATCGCGCTCGGGGGATCCGGCTCGAACGGCGGCAGCGCGAGCGACGTGACGGTCCGCAACAACAGCACCGGCAGCATCACCACGACAGGGGTGCAGTCCGACGCCATCTTCGCGCAGTCGGTTGGTGGCAGCGGCGGCAGCGGCTCGAACGCGGGTGGTCTCGTCGCCATCGGCGGCAGCGGCGCCAACGCAGGTAACGGCGGCGCGGTCACGGTCGAGAACTTCGGCAGCATCACAACGACCAACAACTCATCACGCGGCATCGTCGCGCAGAGCATCGGCGGCGGTGGTGGTGATGGCGGCAACTCCGGTGGCATGGTCGCGGTCGGTGGCAGCGGTGCGGGCGGCGGCAGCAGTTCGACGGTCACCGTGCGCCACGGCGGCAGCATCATCACGCAAGGCACAGACTCCACCGGGATCTTTGCGCAGTCGGTCGGCGGCGGCGGCGGCAACGGCGGCAGCTCCGGTTCGGTCGGACTGTTCGCCGGCGTCGCGATCGGTGGCACCGGCGGTGGCGGCGGCGCCGGCGGCAACGTCGATGTCATGCTGCAGGGCCAGAGCGCGACGACCGCTTCCGTCCTGCGTACTGGTGGCGCCCGATCGGCCGGACTCTTCGCGCAGTCGGTCGGCGGCGGTGGCGGCAACGGCGGCGGCGCTGTGCAAGCCACAGCCGGAATCTTCGGTGCTGCCTCGATCGCGATTGGCGGATCCGGCGGCAATGGGGGGGCGGGCGGAACGGTCAACGTGACGAGGGGAGCCGGCCTGAGCATCATCGAAACCGGCGGCAGCGACTCGGCCGGTGTGTTCCTGCAAAGCGTTGGTGGCGGCGGCGGCAACGGCGGCTACGCGGTGGCGGTTGCGGTATCGGGTGGCCCGGTGTCTGGCTCGGTCGGCGTCGCGCTGGGTGGGCGTGGCGGCAGCGGCGGCATCGGTGGCACGGTCAACGTCGGCTCGTTCACCCTCGCCGGCGATCTGATCAGCACCGGCATGAACAGCAGCATTCTCACTCGCGGGGAGCGCTCGCCTGGTCTGATCGCGCAGAGTGTCGGGGGCGGCGGCGGCAATGGCGGTCTTGGTGTCGCAGCCGCAGGGAGCGGTTCGCTCATCGCCGGCGGTTCGGTCGGGATCAGTCTTGGTGGCAATGCGGGTGGCGGCGGTGCCGGCGGGAACGTCTCGGTTGGGTACCAGGGCAACATCACGACTGAACAGCGGAACTCGACCGGCATGCTGGTGCAGTCGGTTGGCGGGGGCGGCGGCAATGGCGGCGGCTCCGTTGCGGCCGCGCTCTCGGGATCCGGTGGCGCCGCGGGCGCGGTCTCGGTCGCGCTTGGCGGCAGCGGCGGCACTGGCGGCATCGGCGGCACCGTCACCGCGGCGACGCGAACGGGAACCGTCACCACCGGAGGCGAGAACTCCGCCGGCATCGTCGTGCAGTCGGTGGGTGGCGGAGGCGGCAACGGTGGCTTCAGCGTCGCCGGCACCGCGGCAGGCGCCGGCATCGGCGCAGGCGGCGTGTCGGTCGGCCTTGGCGGCACTGCAGGAGGTGGCGGTAACGCGGGCACGGTCAAGGCCGATCTGCAGTCGAACATCAACACGTCTGGTCAGAACTCCACCGGCATCCTCGTGCAATCGGTCGGCGGCGGCGGTGGCAACGGCGGCATGAACATCTCGGTCGCCGGCTCCGGCGCGGGCGTCGGGAGCGGCGCCGTCTCGGTCGGCCTCGGTGGCACTGGCGGCTCTGGCGGCATCGGCAACACGGTGACCGCCTCTTCGACCGGAACCATCACCACGACTGGTGATCGCTCAGCCGGCTACATCGCACAGTCGATCGGTGGAGGTGGTGGCAACGGCGGCTTCAATATCTCCGCTTCGGGTTCGGGTGCGGGTGTTGGCGCCGGTGGCGTCTCTGTCGGCCTCGGCGGAGCGGCGGGCGCCGGCAACAATGGCGGCCAGGTCACCGCGTCGTCTTCCGGCGATGTGACGACCGGCGGCAACCAGTCGCTCGGCATCATGGCGCAGTCGGTCGGCGGAGGCGGCGGCAACGGTGGCTTCAACATCTCCGCTTCCGGATCCGGCGCAGGTGTTGGCAGCGGCGCCGTGTCGGTTGGTCTGGGCGGCAAGGGCGGCGCCGCTGGCAACGGCGGCCTCGTCGGCTTGACGGTCCAGAACGACGTTACCACCGGCGGCAACGGATCGACCGCGATCGTCGCCCAGTCGATCGGCGGCGGGGGCGGCAACGGCGGCTTCAACATCTCGGCGGACGGATCCGGTGCGGGCGTTGGCAGCGGTGCGGTGGGCGTCGGTCTCGGCGGAAACGGCGCGAGCGGTGGCACCGGCGGTGTGGTGACGGCATCGGTGACCGGCGACGTTCTCACGGACGGGAATCAGTCCGGAGGCATCCTCGTGCAGTCGGTCGGCGGCGGTGGCGGCAGCGGCGCGTTCAACGTCACGGCGTCCGGCTCGGGTGCGGGTGTCGGTAGCGGCGCAATCTCGGTAGGCATCGGCGGCCGGGCCGGCAGCGGCGGCATCGCCCAGGCGGCGACCTTGACGTCAAACGGCGCCGTGACGACCTCGGGCATCGAGTCCCGCGGCGTCGTGGTGCAGTCGATCGGCGGTGGCGGTGGCACCGGCGGGCTGAACGTGGACGCCAGCGGGTCGGGCGCCGGTGTCGGCAGCGGCGCGATCTCGGTTGGCGTCGGCGGGTCGGGTGGCTCGGGAGGCGCCGCAGGAGCGGTGACGTCCAACGTCACTGGCGACATCAGTACTGACGGCCGGAACTCGGAAGGCTTCATCGCGCAGTCGATCGGCGGTGGCGGCGGCAACGGAGCACTCAATATCTCTGGTGCCGGATCGGGTGCCGGCGTCGGCAGCGGCGCGGTCACGGTCGGTGTGGGCGGCAGCGGCGGCGCCGGCGGCAACGCCAACACCGTCCATGCGGATTACAACGGCGATCTGATGACCCGTGGCGACTATTCCACCGGCTTCCTCGCGCAGGCGGTCGGCGGAGGCGGCGGAAATGCCGGCGGCACGATCTCGGCGGCAGGGTCCGGCGCCGGTATTGGCAGCGGGACGGTCTCGGTCGGCGTCGGCGGCGGCGGTGGTGCGGCAGGCGACGGTGGTGTTCTCGGACTCGCGACCGCGGTGACCGCGGATGCCGCGGGCAGCATCGAGACCTTCGGCAGGTTCTCGAGCGGCTTCGTCGCGCAGAGTGTCGGTGGCGGCGGCGGCAACGGCGGCTACAGCATCACGGCGAACGGATCGGGCGCGGGTGTCGGCAGCGGCGGCGTCGCCGTCGGTGTCGGCGGATCTGGCGCGCGGGGTGGCGCTGGCAAAGGTGTCGAGGCGAACGTCACCGCGACGATTCGAACGCATGAATCGGACTCCACGGGCATGCTCGTGCAGAGCGTCGGCGGCGGCGGTGGCAACGGCAGTTTCAGCGTCACAGCCGCAGGTTCGGGCGCCGGCGTCGGCAGCGGCACAGTCAGCGTGGGCCTCGGCGGCAGCGGTGACGTTGGTGGCGCCAGCGGCAACGTGGTCGCCAACGCGAGTGGAACGATTCAGACCGATCGCGATCGGTCGGCCGGCTTCGTCGCGCAGAGCATCGGCGGCGGCGGGGGCAACGGCGGATTCAACGTTGCGCTCGACGGGAGCGGCGGCGGTGTCGGCAGCGGCGCGGTGTCGGTCGGCCTGGGCGGATCGGGCGCCGGCGGCGGCAACGCCGGATCGGTCACCGCGTCCACCTCTGACGATGTGGTGACGTTGGGCAACATGTCGGGCGGCATCCTGGCGCAATCGGTCGGAGGAGGCGGCGGGAACGGGGGCTTCAACGTCAGCCTGTCCGGGAGCGGCGCCGGCGTCGGCAGCGGCGCGGTCGCGGTCGGCCTGGGCGGCAGCGCCGCAGGCGGCGGCAATGCCTCGACGGTCAATCTCACCGTTGCCAACGACGTGAACACCTTCGGCCGCAATTCATCCGCTGTGACTGCGCAATCGATCGGCGGCGGGGGTGGCAGCGGCGGCTTCAACATCGCCCTGACCGGCAGCGGCGCAGGAACTGGCAGCGGCGGCGTCGGCGTTGGTCTCGGTGGGAGCGGCGGTGGAGGCGGCAACGCGGCCGCGGTGACCGCTTCGGTTACCGGCAACGTCACCACGCGCCAGCAGCAGTCCACCGGCATCCTCGTACAGAGCATCGGCGGCGGCGGTGGAGACGGTGGCTTCAATGTGACCGCGGCCGGCTCGGGGGCGGGAATCGGTAGTGGTGCGCTCTCCGCGGGGGTCGGCTCGAGCGGCGGTGGTGGTGGAACAGGAGCGGCGGCGACGCTGACCGCAACCGGCGACGTCGTGACGGCTGGCCGCGAGTCACGCGGCGTGGTCGTTCAGTCGATCGGCGGGGGCGGCGGCAACTCCGGCCTGACGATCGACGCGAGCGGTTCCGGTGGCGGCGTGGGCAGCGGCGCGGTCTCTACGGCCGTTGGCGGATCGGGTGGCGGCGGCGGCGCGGCGGGCCGGGTCACCGCGAGCCTCACGGGCAATATCACGACCGACGGCGCGCATGCGGACGGATTCGTCGCGCAGTCGATCGGCGGCGGTGGCGGGAACGGCGCACTCACGATCACGGGCGCCGGATCGGGCGCCGGCACGGGGAGCGGCGCGGTCACCGTCGGTGTTGGCGCCAGCGGCGGCGCCGGCGGCAGCGCGAACGTCGTCGATGCCGACTACAACGGCACGCTGATCACCGGGCGCGACAACTCGATCGGATTCCTGGCGCAGGCCATCGGCGGTGGCGGCGGTAACGGCGGCGGTGTCATTTCCGTTGCCGGGTCCGGCGCGGGCACCGGCAGCGGCGCGATCTCCGTCGGCGTCGGCGGCAGCGGCGGTGCCCCGGGCGACGGCGGTCTCGCCGGCGTGGCGACCGCGGTGACGGCTGCCGCCTCCGGCAGCATCGAGACGTTCGGCAAGTTTTCCGCTGGATTCGTGGCGCAGAGCATCGGCGGCGGCGGTGGCAACGGTGGCTACACGGTCACGGCGAACGGATCGGGTGCCGGCGTTGGCAGTGGTGCCGTCGCGGTGGGCATCGGCGGGTCGGGCGCGCGAGGCGGCGCCGGCAAGGGTGTCGACGCGACGGTCTCGGCGACCGTGCGCACGCACGAATCGGATTCGACCGGCGTGCTGGCGCAAAGCGTCGGCGGTGGCGGCGGCAACGGCGGGTTCAACGTGACGGCGGTCGGCTCCGGCGCGGGGACCGGCAGCGGTGTCGTCAGCGTTGGCCTCGGCGGCAGCGGCGCCGAGGGCGGCATTGCCGGCAACGTCACGGCGTCGTCCTCCGGACGGATTCAGACCGACGCCGATCGGTCCGCCGGATTCGTGGCGCAGAGCATCGGCGGTGGCGGCGGCAGCGGTGGCTTCAACGTGACCGTGGGGGGCAGCGGCGCCGGCACGGGCAGCGGCGCAGTCACGGTCGGCCTCGGAGGCTCGGGTGCGGGCGGCGGCGCGGCGGGTTCAGTGAACGCTGCGACATCCGCGGATGTCGTCACCGGCGGCGACATGTCGACCGGCATCCTGGCGCAGTCGATCGGTGGCGGCGGCGGCAACGGCGGTTTCAACGTGAGCGTGGCCGGCAGCGGCGCCGGCACCGGCAGCGGTGCGGTTGCCGTCGGTCTTGGCGGCAGCGCGGGCGGCGGCGGTTCCGCATCGACCGTCGATCTCTCCGTGGCCAACAACGTTCAGACCGAGGGTGACGGCGCCGCCGGGGTAATCGCGCAATCGATCGGCGGCGGCGGAGGCGCCGGCGGTTTCAACGTCACTGTGGCGGGGAGCGGCGCGGGCACGGGCAGCGGAGCAGTCGCCATCGGTCTTGGAGGCAGCGGCGGGGCGGGCGGGAACGCGGCACGCGTCACCAGCACGATGGCCGGCAACATCGCGACGGTCGGACAGAACTCCGGTGGACTGCTGGTGCAGAGCGTTGGCGGTGGCGGAGGCACTGGCGGATTCAACGTCAGCGGATCGTTCAGCGCGGCGAAAACCGGCTCCGGCGCGGTCAGCGTCGGCATCGGCGGATCCGGCGGCAGCGGCGGGGACGCGGCGAACGTGAGCAACACCCTCAGCGGATACGTGCAGACCACGGGCGCGCGTTCGGCCGGCATCACCACGCAGAGTCTCGGTGGCGGCGGCGGCAACGGCGGCCTCAACGTGTCGGGCACGCTGACCGTTGCCAAGACCGGAAGCGGCGCGCTCGCGGTCGGTGTCGGCGGAGCGGGTGGCGGCGGCGGCGACGCCGGGACGGCCACCAGCACGATCACCGGCGGCGTGCTCACGACCGGTCTTTCCTCGGCCGGCATTCTCACGCAGAGCCTCGGTGGCGGTGGCGGCAACGGCGGCCTCAACGTCTCGGCCGCGGTCAACCTCACGAAAGAGAACGGCGGTTCGCTCGGCGTCGGCGTGGGCGGGTTTGGCGGCGGCGGCGGGAACGCCGGGGACGTCACCAGCACGGTGACCACCACGACGCTGCGTCCGTCGATCGTCACCACCGGGCGCGATTCGTCTGCGGTCGTGGCGCAGTCGATCGGCGGCGGCGGTGGCAACGGCGGTGTGAACGTGACCGCGGCGGTCAACATCACGGGCAAATCGGGTGCGGCCATCGGTATCGGCGTTGGCGGCTTCGGCGGTGGCGCGGGCAATGCCGGCAAGGTCACGCTGAACACAACGGGTGACGTCTTCACCTTCGGAAACGACTCGAGCGGCCTGGTGGCCCAGTCGATCGGTGGAGGCGGCGGCAACGGGGGCACCAACGTGACCGGCTCGCTGGCCATCCTCAAGCCGTCAGGCGGCGCCGCGGGTACCACGGTCGCGGCCTCTATCGGCGTCGGTGGCTTCGGTGGCGGCGGCGGGCGCGCAGGTGACGTGGACGTGGACTTCAACGGCACGATCGTCGCCGTTCCTCGCTCCGATGTCGGCGCGGGCAGCTACATCCTGAACGAGACCGAGGGCGCGCACGGCATCGCGGCACAGAGCATCGGGGGCGGAGGCGGCAACGGCGCAGTCAACGTCAGCGCCGGCATTTCCTACGGCGCGGGAGAGTCCGACGGCCATGCCCTGCTCGTCGGCGTCGGCGGGTTCGGCGGTGTCGGCGGCAATGCCGGGAACGTCGACGTGGACGTCGCGGGCAGGAGCATTACCGCGTATGGCAACGGCCGTTCCGCGATCCTGGCGTCCAGCGTCGGCGGCGGCGGAGGCACCGGCGGTCTCAACGTGAGCGGCGGCATCGTCACCGATTCGCCGCTGATCGTCGGCGTCGGGGGCATGGGCGGCAACGGTGGCACGGGCGCGAACGTGAGCGTCACCGCGGTGAACGATCTGATCGCCGCCTCGCAAGCCGGCAATACGAAGAACGGCGCCGGCCTGATGGCGCAGAGCCTCGGCGGCGGCGGTGGTGACGGCGGTCTCAACGTGAGCGGCGGCATCTCGTTCAGCAAAGAGAAGAACGTCCCGTCGGTCACCTTTGGCATCGGCGGCTTCGGCGGCGCCGGTGCCGTTAGCGGCAACGTCGACGCGTCGCACACCGGCACGATCACCACGGCCGGCGGCTGGACCCACGGCATTTTCGCGCAGAGCATCGCGGGCGGCGGCGGCAACGGCGCGCTCAACGTCACCGGCGAGTTCAACTGGGCCGACTCGAAGAACTCGGGCGGCAAGACGGATCTGACGATCGTCGCCGGCCTTGGCGGGCATGGCGGCGACGGCGCCGATGCCGGGAACGCAAACGTCGTCTCGCAGGGCGGCACCATCACGACGACCGGCGACCACGCGCGAGGCATCTTCGCGCAGAGCATCGGCGGCGGCGGGGGCACCGGCGGCATGAACGTCACCGGCGTGTTCGCCAAGAACAGCTCGCCGGTCAGCATCGGCGTCGGCGGTTTCGGCGGTGGCGGCGGCAATGCCGGCGCGGCCTCGGTGACGCGGGGCAGCGCCGCGCAGGCGGCCGGAAAGATCACGACCAATGGCGTCGGCGCGGTGGGCATCGAAGCCACGAGCATCGGCGGTGGTGGTGGTGATGCGGGAATGAACTTCCAGGTCGGGATCAGCCTCGCCGGTGGCAGCTCCGGCGGCGGATCCGGTGGCGGCGGCACTCCCCGTGAACACCCGAAGCACACCGGTGTGGACGACTCCGTCTTCACGAACTACGACAAGGTCCTCGACGAGCTCGAAGGCAAGGCGCCCAAGGACAGCGAGGATTCGACCGACGCGAGCAAGGACTCGGCGTTCGCGGCGCAGATCGTCATCGGCGGGGCCGGCGGCGATGCCGGCAGCGGCGGCGCGGCAAGCGTCAACAACCGCAGCAACATCGAGACCCGGAAGGACTACAGCCACGGGATTATGGCGCAGTCGATTGGCGGCGGTGGGGGCAACGCGACGCTGAACCTCGGCGTGGTCTACGAGGGCAAGAGCGACAAGAACAAGGGATTCAACCTCGCGGTCGGCGGTGCGCCTGGCGACGCCGGCAGCGGCGGCACCGTCACGGTCAGCCACGAGGGCACGGTCGAGACGTTCGGCAAGGCCTCCTACGGTGTGCTGGCTCAGAGCATCGGCGGAGGCGGCGGCAACGCCGGTCTCGACGTGGCGTACTCGAAAACCAACGGCGGCAAGATCGGCATCTCGATCGGCCGTACCGGTGGCACCGGCGGATCCGGCGGCGACGTGTCGCTGACCTCGAACGGCACGGTCACGACCCACGGCGCTTCGTCGTACGGCCTGCTCGCGCAGTCGGTGGGCAATGGCGGCGGCAACAGTTCCTCGACGGCGGTATCGATCACCGTGCCGGCAGATGGTGACACGCCGGAGCGCGCGGCATCGGTGTCGGTCGGGCTCGAGGGAGGCCTCGGCGGCCGCGCAGGCAACGTCAGTCTCAACGCCTCGGGGGCGGTGACCACGGAGGGCGAGGGTTCCCACGCGATCTTCGCGCAGTCGATTGGCGGCGGTGGCGGCAACGGCGGCAGCGCAACGGGCCTGGCGGTGAATTCCTCCACTGCCGCACTCTCGGTGGGCGGTACCGGCGGCCAGGGAGGCACCGGTGGCAACGTAGACGTGATCAGTTCCGCCGGCGTGCGCACCAACGACAACCGGTCGGTCGGCATCCTCGCGCAGTCGATCGGCGGCGCCGGCGGCAGCGGCGGGATGGCCAAGGCGGGTGGCGTTCAGAAGAAGGGCAGCGGCGCGCTCATCAATGTCGGCGGCTCGGGTGGCTCCGGGATGAGCTCGGGCCGGGTCACCGTCGACAACAGCGGCATCGTCATCACGGACGGCGAGAGCTCGCACGGTGTCCTGGCGCAAAGCATCGGGGGTGGCGGCGGCGAGGCGGGAATGGTGATCAACACCATCGTGAACCGCGACGCCGCGGAAGCGACGCAGCTCACCGTCTCGGTGGGCGGATCCGGCGGCGACGGAGCGGTCTCCGGCGACGTCAGGGTGACGAACTCCGGCGGCATCGGTACCGCGAAACAGAAGTCGGCCGGAATCTTTGCCCAGGCGATTGGTGGTGGCGGCGGCAACGCGAACCAGGTGATCACCGGATCGATCAGCACGCAGGGCGCCGGCAACAAGATCAGTCTTGGCATCGGCGGAAGCGGCGGGACTGGCGGCGCGGCCGGCAACGTGTCCGTGCTCAACCAGGCGGCCGGAAGGGTCATTACGACGAACCACTACTCGCCGGGCATCCTCGCGATGAGCGTTGGCGGCGGTGGCGGCACGGGCAGCACCACGATCACGAGCAATCGAGCCGGTGGTGTCACTGCCGAGACGAAGTCGACGTCGGTCGCGTTCAGCCTTGGAGGCGCAGGCGGGACGGGCGGCACCGGCGGCACCGTCACGGTCGACAATGCCGGGAGCATCACCACCTATGGCTACAAGTCGCATGGCATCGTGGCGATGTCGGTCGGCGGTGGCGGCGGCAGCGGCGGCACGAGCATCGCGGGCGACCTGTCCATCGGCGGCAAGTCGACCCAGAGCCCGGACGCCAAGATCAGTACGTTCAGCATCGGCGGCTTCGGCGGTGACGGCAACCGCGCCGGCAACGTGCGGGTGACCAACTCGGGCAGCATCGTCGTGAACGGCGACAACGCCTACGGGATCTACGCGCAGAGCGTCGGTGGTGGCGGTGGCGACGGTGGATTCACCGCGGCGATCTCGAAGAACGTGCTGGCCAATCCCAAGACCGATCTGCTGGCGTCGGCGCTCAACATGGCCGTGGGCGGCAGCGGCGGCGACGGTGGCGACGGCGGCAACGTGATGGTCGATCACACCGGGTCCATCACGTCGAACGGGAAGAATGCCTACGGCATCTTCGCGCAGTCGGTCGGCGGCGGTGGCGGCAGTGTGGGCACGTCGATCAGCAGCCCGGTCTGGATGGCGGCCGACCTGGCCATCTCGGCACTCGTCGGCGGTCGTGACGGTTCCTCCGGACAGGCCGGCACCGTTACCGTGAACACGACCGGCAATATCACGATGAACGGCGCCAACAGCCAGGCGCAGTTCACGCAGGCGGTCAGCGGCGGCGGCGGCGATCTCGAGCTGTTCCTCGACATCAGCCGGACGGCGGCAGGCCTGGGCGAGGGCGGGTTCGTCCTCCCGAACAACGACGGCATCCTCGAGAAGGCCTTCGCGCTGATCGACCTGGGCACCGAAAAGCTCAGCGACGCGGTCGGCACGGCGATCGATGCGACCCATGTCGGCGATCTCTATTCGTGGGGCGAGAAGTCGATCGCGTCTCTCGTGCAGACCATCGGCGGCGGTGGCGGAAACGCCGACACCACCATCGTGCTCGACGAAGGCGCGACGATCGACCTCGAGGTTGCCCTCGGCGCCAAGCAGACGAACAACTCGAGCGGCGGTGACGTCACGCTGAACCGATCCGGAAACGTGCTTGCCGCGGGCCGCCAGTCGCAGGGCGTGTCGGTGCAGTCGGTGGGCGGCGGCGGAGGCCGGGCCGCGGTGGATGTCAGCAGCGTCGCGGCCGAGGGTTCCCCGACACCCGCGGCGTCGACGTCCACGGCAACTGTCGGCCTCGGCGCGGATCCGAGCTTCGCCAACCACGGCGGGAATCTGAACCTGACCCTGGCAGGCAACACGCTGACGGCCGGCGCCTATTCCCCGGGCGTGATCCTCCAGAGCATCGGCGCCGGCGGTGGACAGACGTATCTCGGCGGCCTCGAGAGCGCCACGATCAACATCGGCGCCACTGATGGCTCCACGGGGAACGGCGGGAATATCGCGCTCTCGAACACCGGCAGCATCACCACGCTCGGCAATCGTTCCGATGGCCTCGTGCTCCAGTCGATCGGCGGCGGCGGCGGATACGTCGTCACCGACCTGACGTCGAGCCGCCTCACCGTGAACACGAGGAGTGACAACGCCGGAAACGGCGGCAACATCGACTTCACACAGATTGGCGACATCCTCGTCACCGGGGAGCGATCGAGGGGCGTCGTCGCCCAGACGATCGGCGGCGGCGGCGGGATCGTCGACGGCGTGTTCAGCGGCACTGCGGGTGGCAATGGCGCCGGCGGCGCCATCGACCTCCGGTTCCAGGGCAACGTTGTGGCCAGCGGCCTCAACGCGACGGCCATCGTTGCTCAGGCGCTCGGCCGCAGCTCGGGGAACATCACCATCTCCCTCGCTCCCGATGCGACGGTGATGGGTGGCCTCGACGGCACCGCGGTGGCCATGGACGGCGGCTGGACCAACAACCTGGTGAACCGTGGTCTGCTGGCGACGATGTCGTGGATCAACGGGATGACGATCACCGCGACCACCGGAAACGACACGGTCGACAACTTCGGGACCCTGGTTGGTTCAGTCAGCCTCGGTTCGGGAGCGAACCAATTGAGCAACCATTCGAGCGGGCTGCTCATGTCAGGTCCTTCGATCGACATGGGCACCGGGACGCTCACCAACGCCGGGACGTTCGATCCGGGCGGACGGTCGATGATGCGGACGACGCTGATTGGACGGTTTGCGCAGCGTGGGCGGCCGACGTGGCTGATCGACATCGGCGAAGTCGGTGATTCCGATGGCCTGGTCGTGTTCGGCAGCACCGATCTCTTCGACAGCGAAACGACGATCAATCTCTACGAGCGCATCACGCCGAAAGGCTCGGGCCGCTACTCGCTGCTGTCGACATCAGGTGGGTTGACCGGTGCGAAGTTCAAGTTCGGCAGCCTGTTCGGCGAGATGCCGATCGGCCAGACCTTCACGCTCGACCTGTCGGACCGGGCGCTCGATCTGAATCTGCGGCCGTCGACCGGGCCGTTCTACTGGGACGGCGCAGTCAGCAATACCTGGAGCGACCCGTTCGTGAACGGCCTGTCCAACTGGACGCGGCAGCCCGACGGCGATCCCATCTACGGCACGCCCGGTGCGGCCTCGGACGTCATCTTCGCGCGGGACGCCACGACGATTCTCGGCAAGGACTTCACGATTGGATCGCTGACGGGGACGGGCCTGATCTGGCTCGGCGATCGGATCCTCACGACGGGTGCGAACGGCGCGAGCACCACCTGGGCAGGAACGATCGCGGGCGACGGCGGCCTCGTCAAGACGGGAACCGGCACGTTCACGCTGACCGGGATCAACACGCTGACCGGCACGACGACCGTCGCCGGCGGACGGCTGCTGGTCGACGGATGGCTCGGCGGCCGCTGGGCGCGCGTGCTCGACGGCGGACTGCTGGGCGGCAATGGCGTCGTGCCGACCGTCATGGTTGAAGGCGGCGGCGTGCTCGCGCCCGGCTCCTCGATCGGTACACTGACCGTGAACGGCGACCTCTACTTCGAGCCCGGCTCGATCTACCGTGTCGAGACGTTCTCGGACCTGGCGGACTTCACTTCGGTCAACGGGTCGCTCTTCGGATCCGGTGCGACCGTGCAGGTGCAGCCGGGTGGCACCGTGCGCTACCGGCCGATCACGGTTTACCCGATCATGCGGGCTCCCGGCGCCGGACCTTCCGTGTTCACCAGGGTGGTCTCGGATGCCGGGTTCCTCAATCCGTCGCTCGAGTACGATCGCGCCGGTGTCTACCTGACGCTGCGCCGCACCGACGTGGACTTCCGCACGGCGGGCACGCGGGGGAATCAGACCGCGGTCGCCAGGTCCCTGAACGGCATGGTGCGCAGCGCGTTCGGGGAGATGGCCGGCGTCATCAACAACATCTACGACCTGTCCAGCGACCAGGCCCGGCGCGCCATGCGCTCGCTGACCGGCGTCGTGCACCAGCACCTCGCGCTCAGCAGCTTCGCCGGTTCTCAGGCGTTCATCGACGTGAACATGGCTCGCGTGGGCCAGCTCGACGTGCCTGCGCGCGGATCCAGCGCGACCGCGACCGTCGGCGGCCAGCCGCTGGCGGCGCCGCGCGCCGGGGATCGGCAAGGCGCATGGTTCAGCGGGGTCGGCGGACACACGCGGTTCGCCGGGAGCGACGGCGACCCGGCCGCCCGCGTCTACGACGGGGGATATGCCCTGGGCTATGACGCCGCGGTTGGAGATCACCTGATCGTGGGAGGCAGCGCCGGCGACACGTCGCCCGAAGTGGAGCTCGCGGGCGTGAGCGACCGGAGCTCGTCGCAGATGCGGCACGCGGGCGGGTACGCGCGGTATGCACGTCAACGGTCGCGCTTGTCGGTGCTGGGCGGCGGCAGCCACGTCGAGAGCAACACCGATCGCTGGGTGACCGACGGCTTCGCGGTCTCGTCCGCGCATGCCAGCTACGATGGCGGGACGTTCTTCTCCCGCGCCGAGTACGGTTACACCTTTGCGCCCGGCGGCAACACGACACTCGAGCCGCAGGCCGGCTTCCAGTACTCCCGCTTGAGCATCGACGGGTTCACCGAGTCCGGCGCCGGCGTGCTGAACCTCGTCGCACCGGACCGCCACGTGTCGTCGCAGCGCTCCACGCTCGGCGGCCGGGCAGTCAAGAGCTTCGGGCGCGCGAATGCCGAAGCGACCCGGCTGGAAGTGCGCGCCGCGTGGGCGCACGAGTTCAACCCGCTGGCCAGTGTCCGGATGCGATTCCTCGGGGACACGGCTGACAACGACTTCGATCTGGCGTCCCCGGCGCGAATCCAGAACAGTGCGATCCTCGGCGCGACGTTCGCGGGCGAGGCATTCCGTCACGTCAAGTTCCTGACGAGCGTCAACGGCGACGTGAGCAGCGCGATCAAGCTGTGGACGGCGAGCGTGGGGGTGCGGGCAGAGTGGTAAAAGACTCCGGGGGTTCGCGGGCTCGCGGGCTCGCGGGTTCGGCAGAGCCGGTCGTGCTCAGAGGCAACCAGCTGCTCGGATTTGTGCTTGTTGCCTCTGAGTATGACCGGCTCCGAACCCGCGAACCCGCGAACCCGCGAACCCGCGAACCCCCGAACCCGCGAACCCCCGAACCCGCGAACCCCCGAACTAGAGACTCGCGATGGTCTTGAGCAGATGCACTCTCGTCTGTGAGACCGGCGCGGTCGCGACCTGCGGCTCGCGCGCGGCTTTTCCGACATGCGCCTCGCTGACGCATTTCGACGCGGCGAGCGCGACCAGCGCCTGATCGTCGATGCCGCCGCCGGGCAGGAAGGTGATGCGCGCTCCGACGCGCGTGGCGTAATCCCTGAAACGGCGGCAGCGTGCCGGCCAGTCGCCGTCGCCGCCAGACGTGAGGATCCGGTCGATCTGCGGCAGGAGCAGCACCTGATCGATTGCCGCCAGCGGATCGGCCACGGTGTCGAAGGCGCGATGGAGGGTAACGGCGAGCCGGGGTGCGGCTGAGAGCACGGCGCGGATCGGGTCGAGGTCGAGTCGCCCATCGCGCGCGAAACCGACGACAGCGCCGTCAACTCCCAGATCAGCGAGGATGCCCATCGTCCGCTGAAGCGTCCGGAGCTCCTCGGGACCGGTGATGCCGAAGCCGTCGCTTTCACGGACCATTACGCGAAGCGGGAGCGGAACTTCGACCAGGAGCGCGCGCACGAGATCGATCGACGGGGTCAGCCCGTCGCGCTCGATCTCGCGCACCACTTCCAGCCGGTCGGCTCCGCCGGCGTAGGCTGCTCGCGCATCGGCGAGCGACTGGACGATGACCTCGAGGAGCAGCGGTTCAGCTCTTGCGTGTGGAGGTGAGCTGATCGCGGACCTTCTCCAGTTGAACCCGCAGATCCTTCACGCCCTCCAGCTCTTTCCCCTCCGGCCCATATTCAATCCCGCAGTGACCACGATATCCGGCGTCGACCACGATCTTCATCATCTTGAGCAGATCGATGTCGGCGTCCCTGCCGTTCGCATCCCAGACCCGCGGCTTCACGCTGACGCCCCTGGCGAGCGGCATCATCTCCGCAACGCCGACGTAGGAGTCGTAGCTCTCGACCTTCGCGTCGGGCTTGTCCTTGGTCGGACCGGCGAGGCGGAAGTTGCCGAAGTCCGGCAGCGTCCCGGCGCGTTTGTGGTTGGCCATCCTGATGGTCTGGACCAGCCACTTCGCGTTGCTCGACAGCCCGCCGTGGTTCTCGATCACGACGTTGATGCCGGCCTTGTCGGCGAACTCACTCAGCCTGTGCAGGCCGTCGGCGACCAGCTTCTGCTGCTCCTCAGGGGTCTTGGTCGTGTCGCTGTAGCCGTTGACCCGGATGGTGTGGCAGCCCAGGAACTTCGCGGCTTCGACCCACTTGTGGTGGTTCTCGACCGCGGTCTGCCGCTTGGCGGCATCCGAGTCGCCGAGGTTGCCCTCGCCGTCACACATGATGAGCACCTGGGTCACGCCTTCACCTTTGGCGCGGGTGTTCATCTCCTTGAGGAAGGCCGTGTCCTTCGCCTTGTCCTTGAAGAACTGGTTGACGTATTCGATCGCGTCGATCCCGACACTCTTCGCGATCTTCGCGAAGTCGAGGTGCTGCATCTGGCCGCCGAACAGCGGCTTGTTGATCGACCATTCAGCGAGCGAGATCTTGTAAAGCGGATCGGCGGCCGAGCCGACGGCTGGCATTCCCATCGCAGACAAACCCGCGGCCGCAGCCGCGCCTCCAGACACTTTGACGAAATCCCGGCGGTTCAACATGGACACGGATTATAGACGGTCGCGGGGTCGCGGGTTCGCGGGTTCACGGGCTCGCGGGTTCGGGGGCGTCGGTGGTAGCCAGGGCAACCGGGGTATGTCCAGGCGGCTTGTTGCCTCTGAATACCACCGGCTCCCCGAACCCGCGAGCCCGCGAACCGCGAACCCGCGAGCTAGAGCGTGATCCCCTCGATCCCCCCCGTGCTGTCTCCGAGCTTCTCCGTCTGCACGCCCATCTTGTCGAGGAGTGTCAGGTAGAAGTTGGTCATCGGCGTGCCCTGCGGATACACGAGATGGGTGCCCAGCTTGAAGTCGCCGCCGCGGCCCACGGTCAGCACCGGCAGATCCTCGTGCGTATGACGGTTGCCGTCGCTCAGGCCGCTGCCATAGACGATGAGCGTGTGATCGAGCAGCGACCCGTCGCCGTCGGGAGTGTTCTTCATCTTGTTGATGAATCCCGCGAACAGCTCCACGTGCATCGTGTTGACCTTGGTCACACGTTCGATCCACTCGACGTTGCCGCGGTGGTGGGTGAGCGGGTGGTGTGGATCCGGGACGCCGATTTCCGGGTAGGTCCGCATGCTGCCCTCCCGGCCCATCATCAGCGTGACGATGCGGGTCATGTCGGTTTGGAAGGCGATGAGCTGCAGGTCGAACATCAGGTTGACGTAGTCGGCGTACAGCACCGGGATGCCGGTCGGCTTGTCGATGTTCGGGGTCAGGCCGGTGAGATCACGTTCCGCCCGCTCGATCCGCTGCTCGATCTCGCGGATGGAGGACAGGTATTCGTCCAGCTTGCGCCGGTCGGCGGGACCGAGGTCCTTCACGAGCGTCGTGGTGCGGTCGCCGACGAGATCGAGGATGCTGCGGCGATACCGCAGTCGCCTCGCCCGTGCTTCGGGTGACAGGCTGGTATCGATGTCCCCGAACAGCCGCTCGAAGACCAGCCTCGGATTCGTTTCCGGCGGCATCGGCGTCGTCGGTCCGCGCCACGCGAGACTGTTGGTGTAGGCGCAGGAATAGCCGGAGTCGCAGTTGCCGACGGTGCGCGAGTCGTCGCACCCGAGCTCCAGCGACGGGAAGCGCGTCTCCGAGCCGATGCGCTGGGCGGCGAGCTGATCGACCGAGATGCCGTTCTGGATGTCCGCGCCGGCGGTTTTCCGTGGATGGACGCCGGTGAGATACGACGCGGCCGCGCGCGCGTGATCGCCCGGACCGTCGCCGAGCGCCATGCCGTTGCGATGCGCCAGGCCGGAGATCACCAGCGTGTCCTGCCGGAACGCCTCGAGCGGCTTCATCACGCGAGAAAACTCGAAGCCCGCGCCCTCACCCCTGGGCGTCCAGTCGGCCATGGTGATGCCGTTCGGCACGTAGGTGAAGCCGAGACGGAGCGGCGCCTTCGCGGCGGTCCGTCCGAACGCTCCCAGCGCCGGGGTCATGGCGTCCAGCATCGGGAGCGCGATGGTCGCGCCCATGCCCTTGAGGAAGGTCCGGCGAGGCAGCTGTTTTCTGGTGATCAGCATTTTTTGTGTTCTGTGGGTCCACCCCACAGCTCCCAGCCCTCGCTACGCCTTTCGACTTCGCTCAAGGCGCCCTGAGCTTCGTCGAAGGACGCTCGGGCCGATGTTCAGTGACGCTTTGCCACGTCGGTGGCGGCTTCGCTCGTGACCGTGTGCGTGTCCGTTTCCCGAAAGGGCCGCCGCGACTGGAACGGCAGGCTGGTGACGATTTCGAGCACCAGCGCCGAGAACCGGTAGTCGCTCGCCGGCAGGCGGCCGGCTATGGTCTTCACCGTCTTCGTGTCGTACCGCTCCAGCCCGCGTCCGAGTGCGTAGGTGAGGAGCTTCGACGTCAACGCGCGAGCGAAGGCATCGCGGTCGGCGGACAGGATCGTTCGCAGTTGGTCCGGTCCACTGAACTTCCGCCCGTCCGGAAGCACGCCCGCCGAGTCGATCGGCAGCTTGCCGTCCATTGTCCGCCAGGCGCCCACGGCATCAAAATTCTCGAGCCCGAAGCCGAGCGGATCCATGCGCTTGTGGCAGGAGGCGCAGATGGGATTCTTGCGGTGCTCCTCGAGCTGCATGCGGACCGACGCCGAGGTGCCGATGCCGTTCTCGTCGAGATTGGGGACGTCGGCGGGCGGCTCCGGCGGCGGTGCATTCAGCAGGTTGTCGAGGATCCACTTGCCGCGGAGCACCGGCGACGTCCTGGTCGCATACGACGAGACGGTCAGGACGCTGCCCTGCGTGACGACACCGCCGCGCGGCGTGCCTGTGAGATCGACGCGGCGGAATTCGGGACCGGTGACGTCCGGGATCCCATAGTGCCGCGCCAGCCGCTCGTTCAGGAAGGAGTAGCGGCCGTTGATGAAGTCGAGGATGCTGCGGTCGTCACGGATGATGTGCTCGACGAAGAGCTCGGTCTCGCGGCGCATCGACAGCCGCAGGTAGTCTTCGAACTCGGGGAACCGCTGGCGATCGCGTGTGACCGACTCGAGCGCGCGGAACTGGAGCCACTGGCCGCCGAAGTTCTCGGCCAGCGTCCGCGACCTCGGATCCTTCAGCATCCGTTTGACTTCGGCCGCCAGCACGACCGGATTGCGCAGCGTGCCCGCGTCGGCGGCGCGGCGCAGGCGGTCGTCGGGCATGCTCGACCAGAGGAAATACGAGATCCTCGTCGCGAGCTCGTGCTGAGAAATGCGGTGCGACGTCGCTGCCGGAGCGAGCGGCCGATCCCGTTCGATCCGGAAGAGAAAATCCGGCGAGACCAGGAGAGCGGAAATCCCCACGACGAGGCCTTCCTCGAACGACTGTTCCTCCTGCTGCGCTTCCCGCACGAGCGACACGTACTGCTCGATCTCCGCGGCAGAGACCGGGCGCCGGAACGCGCGGCGCGCGAGGCCGGTCATGATCCGCCGCACGCAGGCGGGCTGATGCTGACCGTCGGCGTGACCACAGGTGTAGACCCGCGCCCGGCTCTCAGCCGAGGGCGTGGAGACCTGTGAGTACGGCCCGCCAATCTCGACGTTGGCGACGCGTACGCCATTGAACGGGATCTTCTCGACCTCCGCCTGCGCTTCGTCGAATCGCTGCTTCAATTGCGCGATGCGCTCCGGCGGCGCGTTCGGCGGCGGCGTGAACGTACGTGGCGGATCCGGCCGCTGCGAGGGGTATGGACCGTAGAAGCGTGCCGGCAGCCCTTCGAAGATGCGTGGAATCGCGACCGCGATGCGGTGCTCGCCGGGGCTCAGCCTGATCTTGAACTCGCTGGTTTGCCCGCCGAAGTCCTGGCGATCGAGATCGAAGCGGCCGTACTTCTCCTGATCGTGGATGGCGGTCGCGACTTCGCGGTCGTCGATCCAGACCGCGAGGCTGATCGGGTCGGAATTCGCTGGACGTTGACCGCCGAGGAACACGCGGACGAGATACTCACCTTCGACCGGGATGCGGTGCACCGCGTGGAACGCGTTGGACAGGCTGAGCCCGCTGATGTCGTACTGCAGCGGAAAGACCCGCGCGTCGCCATTCTTCCGGCCGTCGGAGCGGAGGCGCGTGAGCGTGGGCTTGAGCGACGCAGGGCCGAAGACGGCGCTTCGCGCCACGGCGTCGGCCGCGGCCAGATACTTTTCCATCAGCACCGGCGAGAGCGACAGCACGTCGGCGATGTTGTCGAACCCGTAGCCGGCGTCATCCTGCGGGAAGTCGTCGGCGGGGCGCAGTGCCACACCGAGCAGGTCCTGGATGGTGTTGTTGTATTCCGTGCGGTTCAGCCGCCGGGCGGTGACTCGTCCTGGATCCGGAGGGGTGACCCGATCGATGCGCGCGAGCTCGCGCTCGATCCAGGCGGCGACAGCCTGCCGCCGCGGCTCATCCGGCTGCTCTTCCTCCATTGGCGGCATGTCGCCGCGCTTGAGCATCCCGATCACGTCTTCCCAGTGGTTGCGGTGTTCGATCAGCGTGTCGGCCGACTGGAACGACTGAAGGTTGAGGCCGTTTTTCGCTTCCCCCTTGTTGCCGTGACACGGGTAGCAGTACTCCGAGAGGAACGGCTTGACGGTCCCCTCGAAACCTTTCACGCTGCCCGCGTTGATGATCGGAGGAGGGGCCGGTCGTGAAGCGGTCGACCTCGTCGCTTCCGCCTTCAGGCTCTTCTGCAGCGCTACCGGACGGGCCGGCTCCTGCGCGGCAGAGACAATGGCCGTCGACGCCGGACGGGAGAGTCCAACGGCGGCCAGGCAACCGAGAGAAACGAGGGTCATCAGCCGGTTCACGCAAACTCCGTCAGAGGGACCGACTGGCCGCGAGGGCCGGGATCGTTCTGCGCCCGCCGAGCTGCGGGGCAACGTGGAATGCAGCTAAACCGTTAGCCAGCTAGTAATTATGCGGATTCGAGCGGGAAAAGGCAACCAGCCTGGGAAAGTGCAACCAGGCTGACAGGCCCGGCGCGCGACGCGCGCCCTCAGTGCTGCGTCAAGCCCCGTCGGGGCCCGAGGCCGCCTGTCGCGGGGTGCTGCGGGAGCGGCGGCCGGCCTTGTCGCGATACATGCGGGCATCCGCGGCGGCGAGCAGCTCGTCGAACGCGCGGCCGTCGTGCGGGAACCGCGCCGCGCCCGCGCTGATCGAGAGTGACACCCGGACGCCCGGACGCGGCTCGAACGGATACGCGCCGACCGCCGTCTGGAGCTCCTGCACCCGCCGTGCTTCGTTATCAGGGCTGCAGTCCCACAGGACCACCACGAACTCATCGCCCGCGAACCGCGCGCACAGATCGTTCTGCCGCACGGTCGACTTGAGCACGCCGCCAATGGCGCGCAGGGCGCGGTCGCCGGCTTCGTGGCCGTAGGTGTCGTTGATCTCCTTGAGCCGGTCGAGATCCAGCACGACCACGCTGATGGTGCCGTTGGTGCGCGTGGCGTGCGCGAGCCCGGTCTCGAACTGGCGATCGAGTGAGCGCCGGTTGGCGAGACCGGTCAGCGGGTCGGTGTGCGACTCGTGCTGCGTCTGCTCGAACCGTGCCGAGTTGAAGATGACCGCCGCCGCCTGCTCGCTCACGCGGCCGAGCACCCGGCGATGCTCGTCGGTGAAGATCCCCGGTCCGGTGTGATAAATCACGAGACCGCCGATCAGCCGGCCCTCGAAGGTCAACGGGCAGGGCAGCAGCGACGTCAGCTCCTCGCCGTGCGCGCCGCGCCCGTCGGCACACGATGGCAGCCGGAGCGCGACCTCGCTCCACGACCGCGGTTCCAACTTGAAGAGCGCTTCGGTGCCGGGTCCGTGCGCGTAGCGGCACACGTAACCATGTTCGTCGTCTCCGAGAAACAGCGCGCAGGTGACGAAGGGCACGAGGCGGCTCACCTTGTCCTGGATCAGCGCCATCGCGTCGGCGACACCGAGGCTGGAGCCAAGGGCCTGGGCGATCTCGTAGAGGGTCTGCTCCTCGCGATGCGCGCCGGCGATGTCCTGGAGGGCGACGAGGCCCTCGCGTTCGATCCAGGCATTGTCGGCTTCGGTCTCGCTCGTCACGACCGGCATCGCGGTCATCTGGAGACGGGCGATGAACAGCTCGACGAGCGCCGGATCGAAGGCGCTGCCGGCGTAGTCGCGCAGCACGGCGATCGCCGCGCTCTCGCTCCGCGCCGGCCGGTACGGGCGTGTCGCCTGGAGCGTGCTGTAGCAATCGACGATGGCCAGGATCCGCGCACCGATCGGGATATCGTCGCCACGGATGCCAGCGGGGTACCCGACACCGTCCCACCGTTCGTGATGGGCGAGGACCAGCTCGCTGACGGGCACGCCGAATTCCACGTTGCGCAGGATCTCCGCGCCGACGCGCGGGTGGATCTTCACGCGCTCGAATTCTTCGGGCGTCAGAGAATCCGGCTTCGACAGGATGTGCTCCGGCACCGCCATGTTGCCGATGTCGTGCAGGAGCGCCGCGGTGCGCACCCCCTGGATCTCGGCCTCGGTGAGGCCCGCCGCTTCGGCGAGCATCCCCGCGTAGTGCTGGATCGATCGGACGTGTTCAGGAGTACAACCCGCGCGTGCCTCGATGGCCAGCGCCAGCGCCTCGATCGTGGCCAGCTGCACATCCATCGCGCGGCGGGTTTCGTTCTGCTCCTCACGCAGCCGGGCCACGACCGTGTGATAACTGCGGAACACGAGGTAAAGCGGCATCGCCAGCACGGCGAGCCAGCCGAACCAGCCGCGCGCCCAGGCCGCCGTGGCGACCGCCGCGAGCGCGGCGCCCGCCAGGTAGCTCGGAGCGCTCCAGACGAAGTTCCGCTGCCAGATCCGCACGACCGGTTGCCGGGTCGAGAGCGCGATGGCGCCGGCAATGAGCGCCGAGTTGACGAAGAAGTAGAGCGGCGCGACGACGGCTGCGGTCCGCATCATCGGCGCGAATCCCGACGGGTCGTGACCGAGCAGGCCGAGTGGCAGCCCGGCGACCCACGCCGTCACGGTGAGCGAGCTGATGCTGAAGACGATCCGGTGCAATGGGTTCCGTCCGCGGCCGGCGCGCAGCGTGCACTGCGCCCATGCACCCACCGCCGCAATGCAGGCGGTCTCGGCTGGACCGATCGCAAACAGCGCCCAGAAGTTGATCGCGTGCGAGAGCGACAGGTTCGATTGGCTGCGGCCCAGGGGCAGGTCGATCTTCGCTGCCGACGTCAGGACCGCCAAACCCAGAAGGACGACGAAAAGCCCGATGTTGTCGAAGCGCAGCTCGGTCGCGGACGCCGCGAGACAGGCCGCGCCGGCCGCGACCACGGCCGCCACGAACAGCCGCGCCGGTGACGGCAGTGCCGTGAACGGCGGTGTGTCCTGCGGGCGCAGACTCATATCACCCTCATGGACTGCCGCTGACGCGGATAGCTGCCGGACAAATCACGGATCGCGGCCGCTTCCGCCGTGCGTATCCGCGGAAGGACCCGCACGAACGCATCCAGGATCGCCGGGTCATACATCGTCCCGCGGCGGGCGACAATCATCGCGATCGCTTCGGCGTGCTGGAGCGGCTGCCGGTAAGGCCTGTGCGAGGTGAGGGCGTCGTAGCAGTCGACGACCGCGAGAATCCGGGCGCCCATGGGAATGGCTTCGCGGCGCAGCCGGTCGGGATAGCCGGTGCCGTCCCAGTTCTCGTGATGGTGCCGCACGATGCTGGCGAGCGCGGCGCCGTTTTCGATCCCGTTCAGGATCTCCGCGCCCATCGCGGCGTGTTGCTGGACGATCTCATACTCCTCGTGCGTGAGTGGGCCCGGCCGGTGCAGCAGGCTGTCCGGAATGGCCAGCTTACCGATGTCGTGTACGGGTGCCGCCGCATGGACGGCCGCAATCAGTTCGTCGTCCAGGCCGATCTCCTGGGCGACCGCGACACAGAGTCGCTGGACCCGGACGGCGTGTTCGGCCGTTTCGAGGTCGCGCGTCGCCATGATGCGCCACAGGACGTCGAGCATTGCGCGAGCGGGGTGCGCCGCGGGGGCGGGCCAGTCGCTGCCCCGATGCAAGCCGGCGCCGGGAGTGTTTCGACCTTGAAACGGCGTTACACGAGGCGACAGGAGCGTCACGACGGCGGATGCGACGCAAGGGCGGTGCCTTGTGACAACAGTCCCTCTGCCGGTGCTTGCCCCTCGCGGACCCGTCGTCAGCGATGTTGTTCAGGGTGTATCGGTTACCGGCGGTCTGGGACGAATGGCAGCCCTTGCAGGCGGCTGCCACGCGGTCAATCATGTCTTCGCTCGATGTGCCATTTCGGGGCAGCGCTAACAATCCTGGATTCTTCTGACGGAACTGTCTATTCCGGGATCCGGGGTCCGGGATCCGTGGTGCGTGCTGGTCAGAGACAACCGGGGCTAATTCAAAGGGCTTGTTGCCGCTGAGTGCCACCACCTGCGGACCCCGGATCCCGGTTGTCCGAGCGGTATCATGGCCGGGTCGTGATCAAGGCAACGCGCAACGATCCAACGATCCAACGATCCAACGGAAGCCGATCGTTCCAACGCGGTGAATGTCCGCCGATTTGCCCTTTGGCCGTTTTTCACCCATTTGTGCGAACGGTTTCCCTTGGAACGTTGGATCGTTGGATCGTTTGGGAGTTGATCCCTCTGCCGTGATCGAGTCATCCCCATCGAAGGCGCATCACGTCGGCCTGCGCGATCTCGGCGGTGCGCTGGTCGTGGCCCTGCTGGCGGGCATCCTTTATATAGCGACGCTCCAACCGGACCTGGGCGGCCCTGAAGACACGCCGAAGTTCCAGTTCCTGGGCTACGTGTTCGGGACGGCCCACCCGCCGGGGTATCCGCTCTACTCGATGCTGTCGGGCGTGTTCGTGCACCTGGTGCCGATCGGGCCGATTGCCTATCGCGCCAATCTTTTTTCGGCGGTGATGGCGGCGCTCGCCTGTGCGACCGTGTTTCTCATCGCCCGGTTGCTGGGAGCCTCACGCTGGACGGCCGGGTGCGCGGCACTCGGCCTGGCGTCGGGGGCGAGTTTCTGGCGCAGCGCCGTGTTCGCTGAGGTCTACAGTCTGGCGGCAGCGGCAGCCGGCCTGTCACTGACGCTGCTGCTCGTCTGGGGCGACCGGTTGCGGCCGGCCTGGCTGCTCGGAGCGATCGCCGCCACGGCTGCCGCGTTCGGCAACCACCTCACGATTGTTGGCGTTGTACCCGCGTACATCGTGTTCGTGCTCGTCCGGGATCGCAAAGCGCTGACCGTGCGCATCCTCGCGCTCGCGACTGTGATCGTCCTGCTCGGCCTCGCGCAATACGGATTCATCGTGCTGAGGACGAAGCAACACGCCCTTTATCTCGAGAGCCGGGCGAATTCGTTTTCCGAGCTGGTCGCCATCGTGACGGCACAGCGATTTGCCGAGCAGCGTTTCGCCTATTCCCTTCGCACGCTGCTGACCGAACAGCTGCCGGTCGTCACCGAGACCATGGAAGAGGATCTTCGCCTCGGTGGGCTGGCTCTGGTCGTCATCGGGATCGTGGGAGCTGTCCGGCGGAAGCGTGGCGGTGCGTTGCTGACGCTCGGCGCCGGACTCGGGATGCTCTGGATGGTCGTGAACCTCGGCGGCGACGTGAAGGGCTTCATCACGCCAATCATGGTCTTCGTCTGGCCCTTCGCCGCTGCAGGTGCCGACGGTGTCTGCAGGGCGATTGCGGCGCTCTCGCGCCGGCGAATCGCCGGCGTGATTGCTGGCGGCGTGGCGGCCGCGGCGATGCCGATGGTGAACGTCTCGGCCAACTACAAGGACGCCGATCAGAGCAAGATGCGGGAGAACGCGGAGTTCTTCCGTGCGCTGCACGCCCAGCTGCCCGACGGCGCAGGCGTGATCACCGAGGATTACTTCTACGACATGTCGTTTTATTACTACCGGGTGACGCGTGAGGCGCCCGGGAGCAAGCGCCTGTTCCCGGTGCCCTTCGACGCCGCGATCGTGCGTGAAACGGCGCGGACGCGCCCGGTCTACGCCTTTGCAGGAGCGGCGACGTTCTTTGCCGTCGAGGGACTTCAGTTCGTTCCGATTGCGATCGAGGGATTGCCTCTCAACGAGTGGCTTGCCCGGCTCCCGAAAGGGACCGTGCTCGCCGGTGCCACGTCGTACTTCGCAGGCCCCGTCGACCTCACAGAAGTCGGCCATCCGAACGCGCGGCCGGCCGGGCGCGCGCAGAATTTTGAAACCTTTGCCGTGGTCGTGGACCGCCCCGGGGAGACCTGGACGAAGGACTACCGAGCCGTGACACTCGTCGTCGATCAGCCGACGCTCGGCGCGCCGCTTCCAGCCTTCGGTGGCACTCTGCGTGCGACTGCCGACGAGCGTGGTGCCCGGGTGGAGCTCGGCGAGCAGACCGTCGTCGCCACGCCGAGCGGGCTCGCGCTCAGCACCTTCTGGCAGGACGGAACGTTGATGCGAGCCCTGGATTTTCCCGACCGCGGTCCATGGCGTGTTCCGTATCACGGTGCGGTCTATCGCCTCGCCGGTGAAACGCCCTGCGTGACGGTGACGAAGGACACGTGGGTGGATGTCAGCCCGGCGTTGGCAACCGGCAGCGCCGTCACGACGCTGCTGCAGAAAGCCACCGCGGTGCTCGAGATGCGCTTCACCGGCGAGCCGCCGATCGCGCCGGGGGTTGCCGGGATTCACGGTGATGGTGATGCCCGGACGCTGAGCCTGCGGCCCGGGCCCGACGGCGCACCGCTGTGGACCAGCGAGCTGACTCGGTTTGGCGGACGTCGAACCGTGTTCCGGTTCGCCCTGGACCGGCCCGGTCTCCGCGCGATGGCGCGTCTGAAACCGGACATCGAGCCCTCGATTCGGCTGTGCGGTCTTCCGCCGACGCCGCTCTTTCGCGACAACGGCAGCGTCGACGTGATCCGCCCGAACTTCGACAACGAGTCGTACTTCGGTGCGGGTTGGAGCGGCGTCGAGCTGGCAGGCACGGGGCGCATCCGTTATGCGAACGCGCGCGCGGCGTTCCTGCTGCCCTTCCAGGCTGGATACTCCTACCGCGTGACGCTCGATCTGTCGGGACCGTCGCAGAGCCGAACGTCGATCGCCCTGAACGGTGCCGAGGCCGGGTCGTGTTCGACAGGCGAGGTCAGGACGTGTTCGGTGGAGGTGCAGCCGGCTCCGGATGCCGGCCCTGTCAGCACACTCACGCTGAACACGTCTGGCCCCGACGGCGCGCCGTTGGCCGTCCGTAAGCTGATGTTCAGGGGAGCCCGCATCGAGCGCTTCAAGCTGTAGGGGCGGGCCTTCAGGCCCGCCCTAGCGCGGCGCCGCCGGCAGCACATCGATCCCGTTTGCCGGCGCTTCGACAACGACTTTCAAGTCGCGGTTGGCGATCGCCTCGTTGCCCCGCACGTCGCGCGCGTGAATACGCACGACGTAGGTGCCTGGAGCCAGCGACGACGTGTCCCAGAATCCCTCGACAGCCGCGCCGGCCTTGAACGTGTTGGTCACGATATAGAGAAACCGTGTGCGCCGGCCGCGATAGAAGGGGATGCCGCTGCCGGGCGCATATACGAGCGCTGCGGCATCAGGCTGGAGCGCCAGCTGATCGAACTCGATGGTCTCGCGCGGCCGTTCAAATCCGGCGAGTGGTGTTCCATTGGCCGTCAGGATCTGATACCCGAGAGCGTACAACCCCAACCGGCGGTTCGGCCGGTTTCCGTCCGCTTGATCCCATCCATCGACGACGATGCGGATCCGCCCGGCGACGACGGGTGGTTTCCTGCGCGCCCGGGGGATCTCTTGCCAGGCCTCGTCGTACAGGCGGATGCCAGCGGCCGCGATGGTTGGAGGAATCGCGTCCTCGAAGTGGATGAGCCGAAGATCGAGCGGGTTGATTTCCTCACCGGACCAACCGACGTTGAGGTGGACATGGTTGAAGCGGTTCACGCTCGCGATCACGTCTCCCGTGGCGAACCGTGTTCCACGGCGCACGCGGATGCGCGCGAGCTTGCCGGCGCTGTCGAAGCCGGGAACGAAACCGTCGTGCTCGAGGACGTCGGAGGATCGACTGCGGCCAGCCCGGACGTGGACGTAGCTGATCGATCCGATGCGAAGCCATTCGTTCAGCGATCCGAACTCGCCGGTCGAGATCGGGCTGCTCACCGTGCCGTCGCGCACTGCACGGACGGGCGTCCCGTCCTCGATGCGCACATCGATGCCGGCGTGAAACCGCTCGGCACCCTCGGTGCCACGTGCCTCGCCCATCGTCCCGGCCACTTCGTGAGGGCCGTCCATGGGGGCGATCGGCCAGAGCAGCGGGGTGCGCGCGAAGGCGTCGCGATCGAACCCCGGGTGGAATAACGGTGACGGAGGCAGCAGGAGTGGGAACCGCGAGCGCGCGGCGACCATGCGAATGGCCGCGTTGCCAGCGTCGGCGACGAGGAACCGCCCTTCGCCCGCGAGCGCGATGCCGGCGAGCCGCCGGAATCGCGCGTCGCGTCCGGACCCGTCCCTGAACCCGGGCAACGTTCCCGCGACGGTACGCCCGCGGAGGTCGGACGTGAGCTCGACGATCCGGCCGCGCTCGTCGCTGATGTACGAGGTCCCCCGCGCATCGACGACGATACCGGTGGGGCGCAGCGGGAGACCCTCGATGTCGCGGGTGAGCGTCGAGACCTGAGCGGCGGTATCGATGCGGCGCACGGCGCCGTTGCCGCTGTCC
>Ga0209382_10001250_pt1 | contig 40486 bp, 42 predicted proteins | sample SoiMetdeltSBSDD5_FD_187599 | JGI IMG/M metagenome (GOLD analysis project Ga0209382, IMG submission 187599) | Bulk soil microbial communities from a Populus tree surrounding site in Tennessee, USA - Soil MetaG P. deltoides SBSDD5 (SPAdes) (version 2) | ecosystem: Environmental > Terrestrial >... | reverse complement strand
CCACAACCTGCGACGCGATCCACGGCTCAGCTTCCATGTCGAGGGCAAGGGCGGATGGACGTACGCGGTCGCCGAAGGCAATGCCGAGCTCAGTCCGGTCGCGGCCGAGCCGGACGACGCGACCGTGGATGAGCTGGTCGACATCTATCGGACGCTATCCGGTGAGCATCCGGACTGGGACGAGTTCCGGACCGCGATGGTCGAGGATCGACGGCTGGTGCTGCGGCTACCGGTCGAGCGGATCTACGGCCTGGTCCGCTGACCCAGGGCTGCGTCGGCCACCCACCCGGCGGCGACGAACCCGTCGCGGATCAGCGCCTGCGTCGCCGGATCGGTCAGCTCGCGAACCGCGGCCTCCGGGTCGTCCCATGGCGCCAGCGCCGCGAGCGCAGGCATGACACCCAACCGTGCGAAGAGCTCGCGCTGGGTCCCCAGCCGCAGCGGCAAGCCATCAGCCGCGAGCACACCCCAGTGCGAGACGTAGACGCCATACGTCGTTGGTGACTCGCCGATCTCGAGCCGCAGCGGATGGTCATGGTGACGCAAGTCGATCCGGTCGTAGTTGGGCTCGGTCGCATCGACCGCCGTGCACTGGTCTCCGGTGAGCCACAAGCCAACGACCGGCGTCGTCTCGTCAGCGGCGTACGGACCGGCCGGGACATAGCCGCGCCGACTGACGTACGCCGAATGACCGACGGCGAGGCCGGTCACCTCGGCCCCCACCATGCCGACCGCACCGGTCACACCGGCCCGATGCAGCTTGTGGGCCAGCACCGAAGGCGAGGCATTGGCGCCGACCGCCAGGACCATCGTCCGGTCGTCGAGCCGGTCGAGTTCGCGTCCGGGCCAGAAGCGATCGCCGTCGAGGACACCGCTGCCCGGCGCCGGCGTACCCGGATAGTCCAGGGCCACGACGGCACGGGGCGTGAGACGGACGTACTCAGGCTCTGACATTCTCCCGGCACGCTAGCGCGAGACGCGCGAGACCCCGCCATCTCCTGGCACGCTGGGCGCATGGCGTCACTCGCGCGTCGTTACGACATCGTCTTGCTCGGGGCTACCGGATTCACCGGTGCCCTCACGGCCGAATACCTCGCCCGGCATATCCCGCCCGAGGTGCGATGGGCGGTCGCCGGCCGTGACATCGGACGACTGGAGCGGCTCGCGAGTCAGCTGGCCTTCCTGATCCCGGACCGCGGCCGGCCCGGCATCGTCAAGGCCGACATCGAGGATCCACTGTCCCTGCAGGCGATGGCGAGCTCGACCCGCCTCGTCGCGTCGACGGTCGGTCCGTTCATGGAGTACGGCGAGCCGGTCGTCGCCGCCTGTGTCGACGCCGGCACCGACTACATCGACATCACCGGCGAGCCGGAGTTCGTCGACCGGATCTGGCTCGGCTATCACGAGCGGGCCCGGCAGGCCGGCGTCCGGCTGGTCCACTGCTGCGGCTACGACTCGATCCCGGCCGACCTCGGCGTCTGGTACACGCTGCGCCACTTGCCGTCGGACGCGCCGCTCACGGTTCGCGGGTACGCCCGGGTCCATGCCAGGGCATCGGCCGCCACGTATCACTCGGCGGTGCGCGCATTCGGCCGCGTCCGGCAGTCGTCGTCGATCGCCAGGCGCCGGCGGAGTCTGGAGGATCCGCCGACATCCGGACGCAAGGTCGGAGGCGCCGGTCGGCAGATGCATCGGGAGCCGAACACCGGCCGATGGGCCGTACCGCTGCCGATCATCGATCCGCTCGTCGTCCTGCGCTCGGCGAGGGCGCTCGACCGTTACGGCCCGGCGTTTCGCTATGGCCAGTACGGCGTCGTCGGCGGCCTGCCGAAGGCGATGGGCGTCGTGGGCGGTTTCGGCGGACTGCTACTGGCGGCACAGCTTCCGCCGGCCCGAGACGCGCTTCTCCGGCTCAAGAGTGCCGGTGACGGACCCGATGCCGAGCAGCGATCCGAGTCGTGGTTCCGGATCCGCTTCGTGTCCACTGTGGACGACGGCGACGACGAGCCGGTCGTCACCGAGGTGTCCGGCGGCGATCCTGGCTACGACGAGACGTCCAAGATGCTCGGCGAATCGGCACTGTGCATGGTCGGCGACGACCTCCCCGATGTGGCGGGTCAGCTGACAACCGCGCAGGCGATGGGCGACGCCCTGGTCGACCGGCTCCAGGCCGCCGGGCTGTCCTTCCGCGTCGTCGATTGAGCCCGTAGGGCCAATGCGGTTGCCGTAACGTAAGGGCGTGGGCAGCGAGGGGTTCGGGCGGCGTACCTTCCTCACCGCGGGCGCCGCGGCCGCCGTCGGCGCCGGTGCCCTGCTGCTCGAGGGATGCGACGATGACGATGCCAGCCGCACCGATGCGGGCAGCGCTCCCGCAGAGACCGTCGCGGGTGACGACTGGGAGCAGGTCCGCAGCAGCTTCGCCCTCGATCCCAAGCTCGCACAGTTCGCCGCGTTCGTACTCGCCGGACATCCGGCGCCGGTGCGCCAAGCGATCGCCCGCTGGCGTGAGCAGCTCGACACCGATCCGGACGCGGTCATCCACGAGGCATCGCAGCATGACGACGAGGTACGCGCCGCGGCCGCCGGCTACCTCGGTGTGCAAGCCGACGAGATCGTGCTCACCGACAGCACGACGATGGGGCTCGGTCTGACCTACCACGGCCTGCGGTTGCAGCCCGGCGACCACGTTCTGACCTCGACGCACGACTTCTACACGACGCACGAGAGCCTGCGACTTGCCGCTGCGCAGTCCGGCGCCGAGGTCGAGAAGGTCGCGCTCTACGACGATCCGCCGGCCGCCAGCGCCGACCAGATCGTGAGCCGGGTACGGGACGCGATTCGACCGGAGACCCGGCTCGTGGCGCTGACCTGGGTGCACTCGAGCACCGGCGTGAAGTTGCCGGTACGAGCGATTGCCGACGTTGTCGCCGAGGCCAACGCGGGACGCGATCCCGACGAGCGGATCGTGTTCAGCCTCGACGCAGTACACGGCTTCGGCGCCCAAGCGGCCGGGCCGACCGACCTGGGCGTCGACGTGTTCATCTCGGGCACGCACAAGTGGCTGTTCGGCCCGCGCGGCACCGGACTGGTGTGGCTGCGGCCCGATGTCGGCCGGACGGTCGAGCCGATCATCCCGGCCTTCGACGCGACGAGCATCGGCAACTGGATGTTCGATCAGCACGCGCCCGGTCCGTACAGCCAGCAGCTCACATCTGGTGGCTATAAGGCGTTCGAGCATCGCTGGGCGACCGCCGACGCCTTCGCGTTCCATCGCCAGATTGGCCGCGATCGGGTCGCGGCCCGCACGACCGAGCTCGCCACTCGACTCAAGGACGGCCTCGCGGAGCAGTCCAACGTCCGGCTCGTCACGCCGCGAGATCCCGAGCTCTCCGGCGGGGTCGTGTGCTGCGAGATCGACGGCACCGACCCGGCCGAGGCGGTCCTGGCCCTTCGCCAGCAGCACGACATCGTCGCCAGCGTCACGCCGTATCGCGAGTCCTACCTGCGGTTCGGCCCGAGCATCGCGACGTCAGCCGACCAGGTCGACGCCCTCGTCCAGGCGGTGGCGTCGCTCTAGGTCGTTCCCCAGGCGCCGATCAGGGCCGGTGGTGCGAAGACAGTTCGGTCCCCTGCCAACTCGTCGCGAACCCGAGCCTCGAGAGTGTCGATGTCGACCTCGGCGGCAGTCGCGATGCCGTGGGCCTCGAGCGCGGGGAGCAGGGACCGGACCACACCGGCGGCCATCGCGGGACCGATCGGAGAACCCGGTGGCAGGTACGTCTGGAGTCCGACCGAGCCGACGTCGCTCAGTCCGGCTTCGGACAGGATCGCCGCGAGCCGTACGCCGAGCTCCGGATCGTGGCCCGACCCGGTGAAGCCGTCGAGCACCCAGCCGCGAACCTGCTCGACCAGCGGCAACGGCGGGATCGATCGCACCGCGGCCATGTCGTACTCCATGAACGCGACGACGCCGTCCGGCCGCACGAGGTCGGCGACGGCGCGGACCGTGACGACCGGATCGTCGACGTAGAGCAGGATCAGGCGACCGATCACGACGTCGAAGACCTCGTCCGACCGCCAGCCCTGGAGTTCGCCGGAGCGGAACTCGATGTTGGTCAGCCCGCGCTCGCTCGCGCGTTCACGCGCCCGCGCTAGCGCGACCTCGGAGCGGTCCAGGCCGACCACGGAGCCGTCCGGGCCGACCAGGTCGGCGGCGAGGAAGGCCACGTCGCCGACACCGGTACCGACGTCGAGCACCCGCATCCCGGGACCGAGCCCGGCCCGCTCGAGGATGACTCGCGAGTGCGGTGCGAGCACCGCCGCCTGTTGCTCGAGTCGGGCGATCTCCGCTGGGTCGTGGCCGAGGACGTACTCAGGGGTCGGTTTGCCGGTGGGGGTGGTGGCCATGGCGCTGCGCTCCGTGTTCGCTTGTGAAGGGAGGAGCGCGCCGAGATCCCAGTGATGCATCCAGCGCCTCGCGGGACAACTCATCGACCAGACCTGTGGCATCTGTCCGTATTTATACTTACGCTTGGTACATGGACTGGAGGTTCACCCGACGAGGGGGACCCGAGCGGCTCGATGTCGAGACGCTGCTCGCCAGGGCGCGGGCGCAGACCTCGTCGAGTGCCGTCCCGATGGCGGGCCAGTCCCCGATCGGCGGCATGGGCTTTCGCATGATGGTCGACCACGTCTACTTCATCTCCGGTCGCGGCGTCTTCGTCACCGGTCAGATCTCGATCGGCCAGGTACGAGTCAGCGACCCGATCGCGGTCATGCACAAGGGTCGCCACCGGTTCACCACGGTCGTCGACGCGATCGAGCGGCGCAGCGAGCCGCTCGAGTTGGCCTCGGCGGGCGAGAGCGTCGGGCTGCTGCTCGCCGAGATCAATCGCCGCGAGATCTTCGCCGGTGACATCCTGACGCCGCCCAACTGAACGGCTTACATCGGCGCACTCGCCCACTGCGCGACCGCGCCCTCGTGGAGCTCGGCGTACACCTGGTCCCGCAGCCGGTTCGCCTCGGCATCGGTCAGGGTCCGGTCGAGCGGCCGCAGCACTAGTCGGACGAGGACGTTGCGCTCACCCGCCGCGATGCCGAGCCGCTCACGGGCAGGCGGTGGCAGTGCGTCGTACGCCGTCTCGCTCCGGATCGCGACCGACTCCGCCACATCCGCGTCAGTGCCGAGCGCCTGACGTACCCGGTCGCCGAGCACCTCCTCGTCGATCACGGTGTCCGGACCGACGACGATCGACAGGTCCCGCCGTACCGCCGGGAGCTGCGACACCGGGCGATAGGGCGCGAGATCCAGCATCTGCTCGGCGACGCGGGGGTCCGTCGACCGCAGCAGCCGGATGTCGGGCACGCCCTTGCGCAGCAGCAGCAGACGGTCGAGCCCGAGGCCCATCGCGAGGCCGGTCCACGGCGGCGAGTCGAGACCGGCGCCGGTCAGCACGGCCCGTGCCGCCAGGCCGCACTCGCCGATCTCGATCCACTGACCGTCCCAGTCCACGTCGATCTGATGACCGCGCGCCGTGTACGGGTGGTCGGCCGGCACGGCTCGCCAGCGCCTGCCCGGGAGTACGGCGTCGACGACCCGGCCGATCATGTCCATCAGGTCGTCGATGCCGAGTCGGCCGTGCTGGATCCGCCACATGTCGATCTGATGCGGCTCGCCGGTGTGCTGCCAGTCGATGGTGTCGCGGCGATAGCAGATGCCGGGGCACAAGAGCAGCACGTCCGACGGAGCCGTGCCGCCGGTCGCCTCGGCGGCGAGCTGCCGCAGTGCGCCCGGGATCATCGCCGAGGTATGGCTGCGCAGCACATGGGTCGGGTCGACGTAGCGGGTGTACCTCGCGTCCCGAGTGACAGCGTCCGGCGCGTAACCGAGGTGGTCGTAGTTGTCGTGGAGCGTGACGATCGGGTCGCGGCGTACCGTCCGGCTGGCCGATCGCCAGGCCGTGGGCAGTGCCTCGGTCAGTCGGTCGACGATGAGTTGGATGGCGTGGCGGCCCTGACCAGGGTCGGTCAGGTCGCGCGTGGTGAGTGCCCGCTGGAGATCGGACGCGGACAGCAGGGTCGATGACATGGGGTTCTCCTCTGAAGATCGAGCGGCGAATCGGGCGGTGGGCCACCCCACCCGGCTCGCGTGGCTCAGAGGAGAAACGGCGTCAGCGAACGCAGCGGCTCACCCCGGCGGCACGGCGGTGCCGGGCGGGGCGACGAAATCGGCGCGTTGCGCTGGTCATGACTCAAGCGTACGACCACAAGTGGCTGATCGTCGCGCCACAAATGACCTATGACCGCGCCACGAGTGGCCGATGATCGTCAGGGGGGCTGCCGATAATCTCGGGCGGGTCCCCCAACACTCGGAGGTCATCAGCATGCAGATCCGGACCGCGACGGCCGCGGACTGGCCGGCCATCTGGGGCTTCATGCGCCCGATCGTCGAGGCCGGCGAGACCTTCTCCTGGGACCGCGATCTGAGTGAGGCGGCGGCTCGAGAACGCTGGTACGCCGACCCACCGGGGCGCACCCTCGTTGCCGTCGACGGGGACACCGTCCTCGGCACCGCAGTGACCGGCCCGAACCACGAGGGCCCAGCCGCCCACATCGCCACCGCCAGCTTCATGGTCGATCCGGCCTATGGGGGCCGCGGTGTCGGCCGGGCGCTCGGCGAGCGGGTGCTCGAGTTGGGTCGAGCCGACGGCTACCGCGGCATGCAGTTCAACGCCGTCGTCGAGTCCAACACCCCGGCGGTCGCGCTCTGGCAGTCGATCGGCTTCGAGATCGTCGCGACGATTCCGGAGGGCTTCTACCATCCGACCCAGGGGTACGTCGGGCTGCACATCATGTACCAGCAGTTCTGACCTCGGCGCGACGTGACAGCGCTTATATAAGTGCTGTTACACTCGCTGGGTGACCGATTCGACCCCGCCGAGCGACGACGTACGAGGACCGGATCCGACCGAGCAGAGCCGCTGGCGCCCGCTGCGCGTGCTCCTCGCGGCGATGGACCGCGACATCGGCCGGCTCTACGAGGAGCGCGCCCTCGAGATGGTCCGGCCGCGGTTCGTGATGCCGCTGATCCGGCTCGGTCGGAGCGGGCCGATGACGATCCGGCAGCTCGCCGCCGGGCTCCACGTGACTCACTCGGCGATGAGCCAGACGGTCAGCGCGCTACGCCGCGACGGGCTGGTGCGGACCGTGACCGGCTCGGACGCGCGTACCCGTGAGGTCGCGCTGACCGCGAAGGCCCGCGAGCTCGTGCCGTTCCTCGAAGCCGAGTGGCGGGCGACCGAGCGGGCCGTGGCCGAGCTGGAGGACGAGATCCCGTACCCGCTGAGCCAGGTCGTCAAGGACATCGAGTCCGCCCTCGAGCAGCGCTCCTTCCACGACCGGATCGTGGCGAGCCTGGAGCAGTCCGGCGAGGACCCGGCGTGAGGTCGCCGGTCCGGCTGGTCGACATCCAGCCGCTTCGCGAGTCCTCGGCTTTCCGGCGGCTGTGGCTCGGCAACACATTGTCCGGCCTCGGCGGCCAGCTGACCTTGGTGGCCGTGCTGTTCCAGACCTGGACCCTGACCGAGAGCACTGTGGCGGTCGGCGCGATCGGTCTCGCGCAGGCCGTGCCGATGGTCGTCTTCGGACTGCTGGGCGGCACCCTCGCCGACTCCGTCGATCGGCGGCGACTCGTGCTCGCGACAACCATCGGCCAAGTCGCGGTCACCGCACTCCTGGCCGCCCAGGCGCTCGCGGACGCGGGATCGCTGCCCTTGCTGCTGGGGCTGGTCGGACTACAGGCGACCTGCGCAGGTCTCGGCGGCCCGGCGCGACGGACGTTCCCGGTGCGGCTGCTGCCCGAACAGCTCGTGAGCGCCGGCCTCGCCCTCAACCATCTGAGCATCCAGGTCAGCATGCTGATCGGTCCAGCGCTGGCCGGCGTGGTCGTCGGCATCTGGGGCGTCGGCGCCTGCTACGTCCTGGACGGTCTGACCTTCGTCGGCGCGTTGTACGCCGTGCTGCGGCTGCCCTCGATGCGGCCGCTGGGCGACACCGATCGACCGGGGCTGCGCGCGATCTGGTCGGGTTGGCAGCTGCTGGCCAGCCGACCGGTGCTTCGCGGGACGCTGCTGGTCGACCTGCTCGCGACCGTGCTGGCGATGCCGGTCGCGTTGTTCCCCGCGATCAACGACGAACGCTTCGGGGGCGATCCCGAGACGCTCGGCCTGTTCCTGTCGGCGATCGCGCTCGGCGGCATCGTGGCAGGGGCCGGCTCCGGCCGGGCCACCCGATCGCCGCGACCGGGCGTGATCATGCTGGCGGCGGCGTCGGTCTGGGGCGTCGGCATCGCGGGCTTCGGACTCAGCCACCAACTCTGGCTGGCGCTCGGCTGCCTCGCAGTCGCCGGAGCCGCCGACGTGCTCTCGGTGATCAGCCGCGGGACGATCGTGCAGCTGGCGACGCCGGACGCCTATCGAGGCCGGATCAGCGCCGTCGAGCACATCATCGGCGTCTCGGGACCCGACGTCGGCAACTTCCGAGGCGGACTGGTCGCCGGCGTGACATCGGCGTCCTTCGCCCTCGTCTCCGGTGGCGTCCTCTGCGTCGCGGGCATCGGAGCGGTCGCGGCGACGAACACCGCACTGCGCCGGTTCACCACCCACACCCGCGATCGGGAGCCGGTCGCCGCGATCGACTAGGCGACGAATCTTGAGGGATTCGGGTAGCCATGACTACCCGAATCCCTCAAGATCCGAACTCGTACCGCGCGATCGGCTCGACCAGCTCGCGCTCCTCGTAGGCGAGGTGCGAGAGCAGGCTGTCGGTCAGCGTGTCGACCGCGGGCCCCAACGCGGCGAGGTCGTCCGGCTCAGTCAGATTGGAGACCAGCGACCGGTCGATGGACTCGAGTACGCCGTGGATCAAATGGTGCTCGTCGGCCAGTCGATCGAGCACCGGACCGAGTGCGGGATCGCGGGAGCGGAGGTACGGGAACAGCGCCCGATCCTCGAGCGTGTGATGCTGCGTGAGCACCCGGCAATACGACGCGCAGTAGGCGCCGAGCGTCCAGTTGTTCTGCCGCATCGTCATGTCGTTGATCACCGACCGGGCCTCGCCGGCGTCGATCGCGCCGTTCCGCACCTGGTCGATCAGCTCGCGGATCTGGGCGAGCTCGGATCGAAAGTGATTGTGGATGTCGATCAGCTGCTGGGCGTTCGACCGGCCGCGCTCGGTGTACGTCGCGTCGTCGGTCGGCAGCGGTCGGGTCGGGCGAGTCGACTCGTCCCACGGCATCGACGATCGGATCCGGATGCCGTCGTCGGGAGTCGGCTCGACATCGAGCCCGACCGGCTGGGCCGAGACGGCCGTCACGGCCAGCGCTGCAGCAGCCGCCGTGGTCGACCCAGTCGACCGCTCCTTGTCGACCAGCTCGCGCACCGCCGGCGCGATCTCCTCCGCGAACCGCTGGATCGCCCGCGGATCACCGGTCGTCATGAGGAATCCGCTGATCCCGTCGCCGCGGGCCAGCTCGGTCAGACCCTCGATCGAGATGTCGGCGCCCAGGTTGAGCAGTCGCCGGATGTCACCCGGCGAGCGGCCCGCCTCAGCAGCCGCCTCGTCGATGATCGCGTTGCCTTCGGTCAGCTGCCCCGGCTTGAGATAGGGAACCGACGGTAGCCAGCCGTCCGCGACCCGGCCGACGAGTCGGAGCATCCGCGGCTTGTACGCACCGAGCCAGATGCCGATGTCATGCGGCGGTTTCGGTCCGCGCTTGGCGCCGTTGACCCGATAGTGCTCGCCCTTGACGCGTACGCCACCGGGTGTGTCCGGATCCCAGGTGGCGCGGATGATCTGGATCGCCTCGTCCAGGGCCTCGACAGCTTCGGCCGGCGACCGGCGCGGTCCGCCCATCGCCTCGATCGCGTCCCAGAAGGCGCCGGCGCCGAGCGCGAGCTCCAGCCGTCCACCGCTGAGGATGTCCAGGCTGGCGGCGCTTCGGGCCAGCACGGTAGGTGGCCGCATCGGGAGGTTGATCACGTTGGCCGACAGCCGAATCCGAGACGTCCGCGCCGCGACGTAGCTCAGCAGCGTCCAGGTGTCGAAGAACCTCGGCTGGTACGGATGGTCCTGGAAGGTCAGCAGGTCCAGGCCGACCCGATCGGCGAGCTCGGAGAGTCCGATCACGTCGTCGGATTCCTGGTTCGACGGGACCAGATTCGCACCGAACCAGAGGTCGTGTCCGTAGTCCGGCATCGGCATCCCTCGGGTCGCAATATGGTTGACGATTCAACTATACGTCGCAGCCCGTCGACCCAGGAGTCACCGCCGGAATCGGTCGCGTAGCCGCTGCCAGGCGCCCGGGCCGTCGCGCTCTCCCGGCTCCGGGCCGGTCACGATCGCGAGCCCGGCCCGCGCCCAGGCTTTCGTGCCACCCCGCATCGAGAAGGCGTCGCGACCGGCACGGGCGAACGCCTCGGCGCCGCGCCGGGACCGATTGCCCAGCGAACACACCGCGACCACCTGTCCCGGCGGCAGCTCGCGCACCCGTACCGGAATCAGGTGGAGCGGGATGTTGATCGCACCGGCGATATGGGCGTAGCCGTACTCGGCCGCGGTTCGCACGTCGACGACGAGGTCACCGGCCCGCCACATGGCGTGCGCGACGTCCACCTCGATCTCCTCGGCGGCCGCCATGCCTCATGGTGCCATGACGCGCTTTTGCGATGCCCACCCAGCCGAACCAAGCAGCTCGGTTCGGCTGGGTGAGCGAGAGATGGTTCAGTCGTCGATCGGCCGGAAGGCGTGCGAGACGACGTACTCGGCGATCCGCTGCGCACGGTGGTTTCCGACGAGGTCGGCCGTACGGAAGTGGAGTCCCGACCACACCCGGGCATCGATCGCGTCTTGGTTGATCGGGTCGACGTAGGCGTAGTGCCGGGTCTCGGCTGCGGCAGCCGACGTGATGAACATGTCGATCCGGTCGGTGTGCAACACTCTCGCCACCGCCCGGGAGGTGGCACCGACGAAGGCGTTCAGCCCGCTGGTGTAGTCCGGGTACGGCGGCGTCGGGATAAATGACGTCCACGCGCCGTCCGGGCTGGTAGCGGCGTTGCCATCGGTGTCGGCCAGCCGGATCGCGGTCACCGGTCGCCAGAATCCGTAGTGGAACTTCGCGTCCCAGGTCGAGATCACTGCATCGGCGACCGAGACGTCGGCTGCCGCCATGAGGCGCGCTGCCTCACTGATGCTCATCCCGTGTCGGATGACGAGATCACGAAGCGACGCTTGCAGCCCTCCGACGCCGGTGTCGGAGAAGAACCGTGCCGTCTGCGTCTGCTCTGGCGTGCGCTGGGTGCTGGTTGCAGATCCAAGCGCCTTGACCTCGTTGAACTCACGCGCGTACTGACGCGACGACAGGCGCGGAGGCGGTCCGGGTCGGAACTGGTCGGGCGACTTCATCACGAGCGGCTGGAGCTGTGACAGCCACGGAGCGAAGAACGGCACAGGGGGATCGGCCGTTGGGCGCCACACGCCTGGCCCGACCGGCATCGTGAACTCCAGCGGAGCGTTCCGGCCGTCGTTCGCCCGGAGGTCGACGATGCGGTCGGCGGCCGCGATTCCGAACGCCACGCCGAGATCCTCTGCGGGGCCGTCCGGAACGTTCCCCAGGGACGCGGCGAGCGCCGAGTCCAGCCGCGCCTGGGATGCCGGGAAGTAGGTCATGAGCAACTCGTGACCGGCAGCCGCCGCTGCGGCCTCCGGAGACGCTCCAGTGGGCCCGCGCCGACGCCATCGGTATTGCTCGTAATCGCCGGTGATACCGACGGCGGCGTTGTACATGGCGAGCTGCGCGAAGGCGAAGTAGACGTACGCCTCGGCGGGGCCCTTGGCGGCATCGGTCGCGATCGTCGCCACTGCAGTCGCGTTCCAGTCGGCGATCACCTGAGGGTTCGCTGCGGGTGGGTCGTTGCCTGGCTGGCCATCGGCCCGCGTTCCTGGAGCAAGCAGCAGCGCAGACGCCGTGAGGCCGCTCGCCACCACGATCGACAGTCCCTTGCCGCTTCGTCCCGCGAAGACTCCAGGTCGACGCGTCGCTTGCGAGTGAAGTTGGTCGTCAGTCATGACCATTCCTTTCGTACGGGCGATGTGGCTCGCCCGGTGTGGACATGGACATGACCGTTGTCCCGCGATGTGGTGCCGACGGCGTGCCGACCGGTATCAGCTGGGTATCGGGCCCCTCGACCGGTATCGACGCGGTCGCGCGGGTTAAGCCCACGGCAGATTTCCTGCCCCGGCTCCCCGGGGCGCGGTTACTGTTCCGGCATGGGAGCCAGCCCGCCGGGACGGTACGTCTCGATCGACGGCACTCGGCTGCACGTCGACGAACGCGGATCCGCCGACGCTCCTCCGCTGCTCTACCTCCACGGCGGACCCGGCCAGGGCTGTTTCGACTTCATGGCCTGCCAGGGCGACGCACTCGCAAAGGATCTCCGGGTGATCGGCTTCGACCAGCGCGGGGTGCTGTACTCCGACCCGCTCCCGGACGGCGCCTCGCTGACCGAGGACGACCTGGTCGAGGACGCCGAGGCGCTGCGCGAGGCACTCGGGATCGAGCACTGGGCCGTGCTCGGGCACTCCTTCGGCGCCCGGCTCGCGCTGCGCTACGCGGCCGGTCATCCGGACACCGTGGCCAAGGTGATCTTCGACTGTCCGCCCTGGGATCACGCCCACGGCATGCCGTACATGTTCGAAGCGGCGCTGCCGATGCTCACCGAGCTGGGACAGACCGAGGCGATCCGCGAAGCGCGCTCGATCATCGCCGATCCGCCGCCGCTGGACTACGACACCTGGCTGCGACGGACCGCGATCCTCGATGCCCTCGGCGACCGGCGCAACGAGCTCTATCTCGAACGCAACGATCTGATCGCGCAGCCGGACGGCCCGTACCCGTCAGCGGCGGTCGATGCGACGTACCACGAGCGCGGCTCGACCCACGCCGAAGCGGTGACGAAGTCCGGGAGCTTCTCGGAGTCGCTGTTGCCACTGCTGTCGAAGGTCGGCCAGCCGGCCCTGCTGATCAAGGGCAGCGCTGATCCGGTGACCAGCCCGACCGAGATCGCCCGGTTCCGATCCGACCTCCCGCACGGCCGGGTCGAGATCTTCGAGAAGTCCGGCCATTTCCCGCAGCTCGAGGAGCCCGAGCGCTACACCGAGACGGTCCGCGGCTTCGTCCTGGGCGAGCAACCGGCGTTGGCCTAGGCTCATGCGGCGCTCGATCGTTCGGTTCAGCCCGTCGGCACATGCCAGCCGGGCGATGCATCGGATCCTCCGGCACAAGCGGAGTCTGGACAGCGCCGAACGGGTCCGGCGCGACGTGGAGCGCCGAACCATCCGGCCACAGTCGTTCGCCCCGCCGCGTCGACTGGGCCGCAGGGTCGACATCGACGTCGAGTTCCGGCATGACTGGCGCTGCTACGAGCTCACCCCGCGCGGCGAGGTCCCGGCCGTACGCGTGCTCTACCTCCACGGCGGCGCGTACATCGAGGAGATCGGGTCGATGCAGTGGACCGCGGTCGGGAAGATCGCCGGCGAGGCACCGGCGCGCTTCACCGTGCCGATCTTCCCGCTCGCGCCGCGCAGCACGGCCGCCACCACGGTCGCCACGGCGACCCGGATCGCCGCCGACCTGCTCGACGAGCACGGCACCGACGTGATGCTGATGGGCGACTCCGCCGGCGGCGGTCTTGCACTCACCGTCGCCCAGCAGCTCCGCGACGAGTACGACCGGCAGCCGCGCCGCATCGTGCTCATCTCGCCATGGCTGGACGCGACGCTGAGCAACCCCGCGATCGATGACGTCCATGCCCAGGACGCCGTACTCGGTGCGCCCGGGCTTGCCGAGGCCGGTCGGATCTACGCCGGCGACCTCGACCCGGCCGACCCGCTGGTCAGCCCGATCCACGGCGAGTTCACCGGCCTCGCGCCGACGACGATCCTGTGCGGCACCCACGACATCCTGAACGCTGACTGCCGCGAGTTCGTGGCCCGGGCGAAAGCCTCCGGCGTGCACGTCGACTACGAGGAGCTGGCGCACGGCCACCACAACTACCCGCTCTATCCGACTCGACACGGCCGGGCCGCCCGTCGGCTCATTGCCAGGACCCTGACCGCGGACTGGCGCGGATCTGGCGGCTAGCGACTCGGCTCGTCGCCGTCGCGCAGGGTGGTCAGGATGTCGTCCCAGTACGCGATGAGGGTGCCGAGATGCGCGGTCTGCCGCCGGACGACGAGCCTGGCGCCGGGGATGTGCTCCTCGAACCAGCGACCGTTGCGCACCGGCGCGTTGGCGTCGAACTCTCCGTACCAGAGCCAGGTCGGGCAGCGCACCGACTCGGGCCGGAAGTCCCAGACCCGGAACGTGACGGCCGCATCGCGCAGATAGCCGTCGGTCTGCATGAGCGCCTCGCGAGTCGACGCGGCGACATCGGCAGCCGGAAGCGCGACCGTCAGCTCGGCGTCGAGCGGGTGCAACTGCCGGGCCAGCCGATCGGCCAGCGACTCGTCGTCAGTGTCGTCCGGTGCCAGGTCTGCGATGTACGCCTCGAAGTCGGGACGCATCCGGTCGACGGCCGCGCTGACCGTACTCGAGGCGATTCGGCTGAAGAACTCCCGCTGCTCCGGAGCCAGATCGTCCCGGTGCCACGGCGGATCCAGCTCCGGCGCGATGGCCGGTGCCGCGACGACACCGACAGCTCGTACCCGCTCCGGGTGCTTGACGGCGCAGGCCAGGGCGTACGGCCCTCCGAGGGACATGCCGAGCAGGGCGAACCGTTCGATGCCCAGCGCATCAGCGACCGCCACGACATCGTCGGCGACCGAGAGGTGATCGGACTCCGCCGGATCGGACAGCCCGTACCCCGGACGATTGATCGCGACCAGGTCGACGCCGGCCCGGTCGGCCACATCGGCGCCGGACCGAGCGACCAGGCGGCTGTCCGGCGTGCCCGGCAGGAAGAGCACCGCCGGTCCGGACGACACTCCGCCACGCCAGAACTGCATCCGGCGGCCGTCCGGCAGGGTCACGAGTTCCGAGTCGGCCATCGGTCCTCCAGCCTGGCGCCGGCGCAGCAGTGTCGGCGCAATACTGCAGGATTCTCGAAGAGTTGGCGCAATCTCACGCCAACACTCGCTCGCACGGCGCGGCGGGCGGATCGGCAAATCGCCTTGACTTCAGGTGCACTTGAAGTCCGAGGATGACTTGCACGACGCCGGTTGTTGCACCCAGGCGCTCGATCGACTCGGAGGGTAAAGCGATGGACATGGAAGTGACCGCGTGGACGTCGCTCTACCACACGATGCATGCGCAGGAGGAGCGGCGACCGTTCTCGCGGGCGACACTGAAGCGGATCGCGTCGTTCGCGCGGCCGCATCGCCGGCAGCTCATTCAGTTCCTCGTGCTCAGTGTCCTCACCGCGATCCTCACGGTCGCGACGCCGATCCTGGCCGGCAGGGTGGTCGATGCGATCGTCAATCACGAGTCGCAGAGCCTGGTCATCGGGCTCGCCTTCCTGATCGCGGCCATCGCCATCGCGGAGGCAGCGCTCGGCCTGATCAGCCGCTGGCTGTCCGCGGGCATCGGTGAGGGCCTGATCCTCGACCTGCGTACGGCCGTCTTCGACCACGTCCAGACGATGCCGATCGCGTTCTTCACCCGTACTCGCACCGGAGCCCTGGTCAGCCGGCTCAACAACGACGTGATCGGCGCCCAGCGGGCCTTCAGCGACACGCTGTCCGGCGTCGTGAGCAACCTGGTCACGGTCCTACTGACCTTCGCGGTCATGGTCAGCATCTCGTGGCAGGTCACGCTGCTGACCCTGTTGCTCCTGCCGGTGTTCGTGCTTCCCGCCCGGTTCATGGGCTCGCGCCTGGCGCGGCTCGAGCGGGAGGCGGCCGATCACAACGCGGCGATGGGCAACCAGATGACCGAGCGCTTCTCGGCGCCCGGTGCGACCCTGGTCAAGCTGTTCAGCCGGCCGTCGATCGAGTCGGCGGAGTTCAAGAGCCGGGCCCAGCGAGTCCGCGACATCGGCGTCCGGACCGCGATGGTGCAGTGGGTGTTCATCACGGCCCTCACCCTCGTGTCGGCGCTGGCACTCGCCCTGGTCTACGGACTGGGTGGCTTCTACGCACTCCGCGGGCAGCTCGACACCGGCGCCGTCGTCGCGCTCGCCCTGCTCCTCACCCGGCTGTATGCGCCGCTGACCGCGCTGGCCAGTGCCCGGGTCGAGGTCATGAGTGCGGTTGTCAGCTTCGACCGAGTCTTCGAGGTGCTTGACCTGAAGCCGCTGATCGCGGACAAGGACGACGCCCGTCCGGTGCCGGCCGGACCGGTCGCGGTCGAGCTCGACCACGTCAACTTCAGCTACCCGGCCGCCGACAAGGTGTCCCTCGCCTCGCTCGAGGAGGTCGCGACCCTCGACACCCTGGCGGCGTCGAGGTGATCCACGACATGTCCTTCCGGATCGAGCCGGGCCAGCTGGTGGCGCTAGTCGGCTCGTCCGGCGCCGGCAAGTCGACGATCGCCCAGCTCGTGCCGCGGCTCTACGACGTGGACAGCGGAACCGTCCGGCTCTCGGGCGAGGACGTACGCGACCTGTCGGCCGAGTCGATCCGCGAGGCGCTCGGCATGGTCACCCAGGACGGTCACCTGTTCCACGAATCGGTACGAGCCAACCTGCTGCTGGCCCAGCCGGAGGCGTCTGAGGACGAGCTGTGGGACGTGCTCGAACGCTCCCGGCTCGCCGATCTGGTCGCCTCGTTGCCCGACGGTCTCGACACGGTCGTCGGCGAGCGCGGTTACCGGCTGTCCGGCGGCGAGCGACAGCGGCTGACGATCGCGCGACTCCTGCTGGCCCGGCCGCGAATGGTGATCCTCGACGAGGCGACCGCGCATCTGGACTCGACGTCGGAGGCGGCCGTCCAGGCGGCCCTGACCGAGGCTTTGGCCGGCCGGACCGCCCTGGTGATCGCGCACCGGCTCTCGACCGTACGCGCCGCCGACCAGATCCTGGTGATCGAGGACGGGCGCGTGGTCCAAAGCGGCACCCACGAGGAGTTGCTGGCGGCCGGTGGACGCTACGAGGAGCTCTACCGGACCCAGTTCGAGCAGCAGCCGCGTACCGACCCGGTGGAGATCGCGGCGGGCTGATCCCGAAACGGCGCGCCTGAAGCGGCTCAGTCGCACCTGATCAGGTGCCCGATGCTTCGAAAGACGGCTGCCGAAATCAGCCGCCGGAGGCTCAGCCGCCGGAAGGTCAGCCTCCGGTCCCGGTTCCGGCTGGGGGCTGCTCGACGAGGAAGGCGCGGACGTCGCCCTCGGTGATGACGGCCATCATGCCGCTCAGCGAGCGGGTCTCGTGACTCTCCCCGGGCTCCCAGAGCGCGGCATGTCCTGGCTTCAGCGGGTGCTCGGTGCCGTCGGCTCCCGAGACGATCGCGTCGCCCGCCACGACGAGAAACAATTGGCGCCGGACGGCGGCGTGCCGGCCGATCCGGCCACCAGGGCCCAAGCGCAGGAAGGTCATCACCCCCCGAGCGATCTGAGCCATTGGCGTCACGGTGAATCGCTCGCTCCCAAAGTCCGTCACGGTACGGGCGCGATCGGCGTCGAGCTCGAGGATCCTCACACCGAAGGTGTATCAATTCCGGTGGCCCGCTCGCGAGGATATCCCAGAAACTGGGCCACAAGGTCCGATTTGCTCGGGGCCTTGGGCCCACCCAAAATCGGGCGCATTGGACCGCCAGAGGCCGCGGCCGGGCGCGGCTCCCATAGGGTGCCAGCGGCACGTTTCAACACCTCCGGGAGCGGCAGATGATCATCGTGGCGGGACCGATCTTCGTCACACCAGGGCGCCGCGACGCCTTCGTGACCAGCTCGATCGAGGCCGTCGCAGCGGCGCGGAAGGCGCCCGGCTGTCTCGACTTCGTCGTCGCCGCCGACCCACTCGACACCGACCGGGTCAATGTCTTCGAGCGGTGGTCGACGGCCGCCGCGCTGGAGGCGTTTCGGGGCGAGGGACCGGGCGACGACCTGTCCGCCGACATCGTCTCGGCCGAAGTCGCGGAGTACAAGCTGCCGAACGGCTGAGCCGGCCGCCGGCTCAGCCCTGGTCCGTTCGCGTGTAGCTGAGGACGACGACGCCACTGTCGAACGTGTGCTGCTCGGTCAGCTCGAACCGCCGAGGCACGAAGTCGCCGGCGAACATCGGCACGCCCTGGCCGGCGAGCACGGGGTAGACCTTGACGATCAGCTTGTCGATCTCGTCGCGGACCGACCCGGCCAGCCGGCCGCCGCCGGCCAGGTAGATGTCGAGGCCGGCTTCGGACTTCAGCTCGCGGATGGTCGCGCCGGCATCGCTGACGATCGTGACCTCCGGGTCCGGGCTGTGGTGCATCGTCGTGGACGCGACGTACTGGCGCAGGTGGGAGTACGGGCTGGTCACACCCTGCTCGACGGCCGGTGCGTAGGTCGTACGGCCCATGACGATCGTGTCGAACCGGCGGTTCGGCGTGTCGACACCCAGCTCGGCCCGCACGTGCGTCGGAAGCACCTGGGGATATGCCTCAACCATGTGCGCCAGGTGATCCTCCGACACCGGATAGAAGTCGATCTCGCCGCCGGGTCCCGCGGCATAGCCGTCGAGCGTAGTGCCGATGTAGTAGGTCAGCTTGGGCACGGCGAGTCGTCCTCCCACGGGGTCAGAAGCAGGCGATCGCAGCCTAGTCAGCCGCCGCGGCCGGCCTCGCAGGCGGACCCGCCTCGATCCGCTCCTGGATCTCGCTCATCCGCTCGCCCGAGTTGTGCGGCATCTCCCAGCGGGTCTCGAGCCACCAGGTCGCGCCGGCTGCCGCCCACGGCTCGACGACAGCACGGGCCGCCTCCGGGTCGTCGGCCGGCGTCTCGCCCTCGGAGATGACGTCGACGTCGTCGCGAGCGCCGTGGTCGGACAGCCAGCGGCGTATCTGACCGAGCTGACCGGGAGCGTCGTCCTCGTGCTCGTACTGCGGCACGATCCCGTCACATCGCAGCACCCGGCGCATCGACTTCGGCCGCGGCCAGGCGCCCACTACCCAGATCGGGATCCGCTCCTGCACGGGTCGCCCGACCTCGACCAGATCATCGCGCTCGCAGGAGTACGAGTAATGCTCGCCGTGGAAGTCCTGTCGTCCAGCCCACAGCTCCCGCATCAGGTCGATGCCTTCGTCGAGCATCGCGGCTCGTACGCGCAGGTCGATAACCTCGCCGGTGTCCGGCAGGTCGGTCGTGATCGCGCCGAGGCCGATCGTGAGGATCACCCGGCCTCCGGAGAGCTGGTCGAGGGTCACGACCTGACTCGCCACCTTCCACGGACGCCGCCACGGCAGCGGCGTCAGCAGCGTGCCGAGCCGGACTCGGCTCGTACGTGCGGCCATCGCCGCGAGCAGACTCCACGCGTCGATGCCGTACGCCGCCTCCCACACGAACACACCGTCCCAGCCGGCCCGCTCGGCCAGCTCCGCCTGCTCGAGCTGCTCCGGCGCCGTCCCGCCCGGGAGGATCACCCCGAATCTCATCGTCATGCCTCCATCCTGGATGTCGAGAGGCACGGCTCCGCTCCGACGTATCAGGTGAAGCGGGCGCCACCTGCCCGAGGCTTGTCAGAGAATTGGAGCTTCTCATGAAGTACGTGATCTTGATCCACTCGAACCCGCAACCGTGGGGCCACCCGACCGGCGACTTCGTCTCCGACCACCAGGCGCTCCCGCAGGAGCAGCGGCAGCGGATGGAGGCCGACTTCGATGCCCTGCTGGCCGACCTGTCGGAGCGCGGCGAGCTGGTCGGCGGCGAGGCATTGGACGACCCCTCGAATGCCCGGCTCTACCGCTGGCGGGACGGCAAGCCGGTCGCGACCGACGGACCGTACGCCGAGGCCAAGGAGCACTTCGCCGGCTTCTTCCTCGTCGACGTGCCGAGCCGGGAGCGGGCCGAGGAGATCGCGGCCCGGATGAGCGGGCCGGGCGAGACGGTGGAACTCCGTCCGACCTGGACCTGGCCGGAGTGACTCGCCCGTCAGCCACCCCGATTGTTCGCCACCCGTTCGCCGGAGTCGCACTGCCTACGCCATCTTGACCGAGCAGGCTCCGGGCCATGAACCGCACTCTCGCCGCTGTACTCGCGACCGCGGTCTCGACGCTCGGTGTCCTGCCGGCCGCGACCGCTCGACCCGCCGACCCGCCGACTCCGGTCGTCACGACCGACAACGAGACGCCGGTTCTCTACGACGACGACGCGGGTGGCAACGCGTCCGGGGACGACCCGGCGATCTGGGTCCACCTGGGCGACTCCAGCCGCTCGATCGTGATCGTGACTGCCAAGGAGGGCGGGCTTCGGGTCTACGACCTGGAGTCGAACGAGCTCCAGTCGCTGTCCGCCACGCCGGCGCCTCGGGCCGATGGCGTGGACGGGCGCTACAACAACGTCGACATCGCCTATGACCTGCGGCTCGGCGGCGAGAGGGTCGACGTGGCGGTCGTCTCGGATCGCTACAACGACCAGCTGCGGTTCTTCGTCATCGATTCGGCCGGTGCTGACGCCGCGACGCCACTGCGCGAGGTGACTGCGCCGGAGCAGGCGTTCCTGTTCAATCCCGATCGCGTCGCCGTCGACGAGGAGCACACCGCGTACGGCGTCGCCATCTGGCAGCCGGGGGACGGCTCGACGTACGCAGCTGTGACGCAGGAGGGCACGACGATGATCGCGACCGCGCGGATCGTCGCGCGGCACGGCGCCCTCGCGTACACCAATGTCCGGCGTCTCGAGATGCCGGGCAGCTTCGCCCTGCCGGACGGCACGACCTGGGTCCCCTGTGAGGAGCCGGGCATCGGTCCGCAGCTCGAGGGCTCAGCGGTCGACCAGCGCCGCGGCATGCTCTACGCGGCGCAGGAGGACGTCGGTGTGTGGCGGGTCCCGCTGCCGCTCGGACGTGGCGAGCCGAAGCTGATCGATCGGGTGGCGGATTTCGGGATCCATGACGTGTTCAACCTCGACACCGAGGAGTGCGACCCGGTCGACCCGGACGCCACCGGGTTCGGTGGGCCCAACCTGGTCGCCGACGCTGAAGGAGTCGACGTCTATTACGCCAGCGGGCGGACCGGCTACGTCGTCGTGTCGAGTCAGGGCGACGACCGGTTCGCGGTCTACTCGACGGTCGGCACCAACAGGTCGCTGGGCACTTTCAAGGTGGCGGGCGTCGGCGTCGACGACATCAACGGCTCGGACGGCCTGGCCATCACCAACCGGGTCGTCGGCGACTACCGCCAGGGCCTGCTGGTCACGCATGACGAGCCCGAGTCCGGCCCGGGAGTGGATCCCGACCGCGACCCGACGAACTTCTCGTACGTCGACTGGGGCCAGGTGGCGCTTGCGCTGCACCTCAAGGTGAGCACGAACGCCGCGAACGACCCTCGACTGGGCTGACCGGCGCGTCCGTCGGGATCGGGCCTGGCGGGCACCACAATGAGTCCATGACGTCCACGACCGGACCGAAGGTCGGCGCAGTCGCCCGCCGTACCCGCACCGTCCGCCAGCGCGACATCGAGCTGTTCACCGAGATCTCCGGCGATCGCAACCCGCTGCACTACGACGAGGCACTCGCGGCGCGGTCGCGGTTCGGCGGTCTGGTGGTCCAAGGCGGTGTCACGTCGGGCCTGCTCAACGCGGTCGTCGCCGAGGACCTGCCCGGGCCGGGGAGCGTGTTCCTCGAGGTGGCGTGGAAGTTCCTCGCACCGGTACGGCCCGGTGACGTCATCACGGCCGAGGTCGAGGTGACGGCCGCCCGCGAGGACAAGCCGGTCACGACGCTCGCCACCAGGATCGTCAACCAGGACGGAACCGTCGTGCTCGATGGCACAGCGGTCGTCTGGCGCGATCCGGAGGTGGCTCGCGCGTCGGGCTAGCCCTCACACGTGCAGAATCAGCCGGCCGCCGGCGATGTCGTACGTGACGCGGTAGCGACCGAGGTAGTCGGTGCCGATCAGGCCGTCGTAGATGATGTCCTGGAACATCACCCGCGGCGCCTCCTGAGCGGTCTGCGGAGCATCGGCCAGGTGCACCGAGCCGATGATCGTCGCGTAGTGCCTGGTCCACTCGTGTCCGGTCTCGTCGGTCCCGGTCGTTGTCTCGACGGCGGGATCGTCCGGTGACAGCCCGCACTCCCCGAGGTAGCGCGTGTCGAGGATCAGGTTGTGCGATCCGGTGTCGATCTCGACCCGGATCTTCCGCCCACTCGGGAGGATCAGCGGCACGAACGGCGTGAACGAGGGGCCGTCCCGCTCAACCTCGATCGGCACCACGAGCCCGTCGGACGCCGCTTCCGACGCCGGCTGGATGGTGACCGTGCCGCGATCCGGGTCGATCGTGGGCGGGTGTCCCTCGAAGAACCCCGGCCCGAGGATTCCGGCGAACTCGTCGCCGAGGTCGATGACACCGGCGACATGGTCCTCGACGCGGAGGTCGCCCAGCTCCATGGCGCGGAGTCGAACCAGCGGCACCTCGACGACCTGGCCCGACATCCGCCGGCCCGCGAAGGACTCGCCGGTCTGCACGACGTCGACGCGATCCGCGAGGGTCGTCGACACCACCGTCAGGCCGATCCCGGTGTCCAGCAGGAACGAGTGCGTGTCGTTGCCCACCCGTACCGGCACGCGGACGAAGTGCTCCAGGCGATCGAACGCGATGACAGCGGCCACGACCGCATTATGGGCCAGGCGACTCGGCCAGGTCAGCGCCTGAGTACGACCGTGGGACCCTGGTCGACCGTCTGGCCGGACGGAAAGTGCGTGGTGGAGCCGACCGCCATCACCACCCGGTCGGGGAGCCGCCGGAAGCAGCGCACCGGGAACGACATCGTCACGACGTCCCGGCGAGGATGCCATCCGACGCGGGCTGCGCCGCAGCGCTTGCGGGACACGTGGCCGTGTCGGTAGCGATAGAACTTCTTGGTCACCGATCCGTCGGCGTGGCCGGTCCCCGCCACACCGAAGCGCACCGAGTTGCTTCGGTTCGCCACCGCGAAGACGAGCTGACCGCGCTTGCGCAGGTTGCGTACATGAATCGTGGCGTGCGCACCGCTGTCGTTGTGGCGAAAGTGCACCTTGGTCACGTCATAACGCGCGGCGGCGTCGCCACGCACGTCGACCGCGGTCTTTTCCGCTGCACTCGCCGGTCCGGCGAACCCGAGAACCATCACGGCTGCTGAGCCGATCACTATGGCTGGCTTGAGAAAACGCATCGGGCGAACCTAACAACGGCACGGGTCACCGCCTCGGTATCGCATCATCGAGGCGGATCGACGACGTGTCGCAGATAGGCCCGCGGGTCGTCGAGGTAGCGACGCCAGTGGTAGACGAGTTCCAGCTGGTCCCAGCTGGTACGCCGAAGCCCGTCGTCGCCAAGCTCGACGATGTCGGCCTCGGGCGTGGCCGCGAGGACCGGCGAGTGCGTCGCGCAGATGACCTGCGCACCGCTTCGCCCGAGGCGGTGCATGAGCGCGACCAGGCTGAGGCAGGACGAGAACGACAGTGCGGCCTCGGGCTCGTCCATCAGGTAGAGGCCCGGCTCGTCGAACATCTCCTCGAACACATGCAGGAAGCCCTCGCCATGACTCATCGTCGTGACATCCTCGCTCCAGTAGCCGGGCAGCTTGTTCTGCGTGATCGCCTCCATGAAGCCGAAGGCGGTCTCGGCTCGCAGGAAGTAGCCCTTCTGCTTGATCCGGGTCCGCTGCTTCATGCGCAGTCCGAGCTCGGTGAGATCGAGCTCCAGCGCCCCGCCGAGCGCGGTCCGCGGCCGGTCGTTGACGTACTTTCGCCCGGCCCGGCCGCCTCGGGCATCCAGTCCGTACGCCTCGGCAATGGCCTCGACGACGGTGGACTTGCCGGAGCCGTTCTCGCCGACCAGGAACGTGACCGGCCGCGAGAAGGCGAGTCCGGAGTCACCGAGCGCGCGAACCGCCGGCACGTTGTACGGCCACTCGTCGCGATCGGACAGGCGCTCCTCCCGGAGGTAGACCCTGCTGACCAGCATGCCGCCATCCTCGCCGAGTCGGGCCGGTCATTGCTCCCGCTGCTACGCCTGCTGCATGTCGACGAAGCGGGAGTAGTGGCCCTGGAACGCGACGACGACCGTGTCGGTGGGGCCGGCCCGGTGTTTGGCGACGATCAGGTCGGCCTCGCCGGGCCGGGTCGAGTCGCGGTCGTAGGCGTCGTCGCGGTGCAGCAGGATCACGACGTCGGCGTCCTGTTCTAGCGAGCCCGATTCGCGCAGGTCGCTCAGCATGGGGCGCTTGTCCGTCCGCTGCTCGGCACCGCGGTTGAGCTGCGCGATCGCCACGATCGGCACCTCGAGCTCCTTGGCGAGCAGCTTCATCTGCCGGGAGAACTCCGAAACCTCGACCTGGCGGCTCTCCACGCGTTTGCCGGACGAGAGCAGCTGCAGGTAGTCGACCACGATCAGCCGCAAGTCCTGGCGCTGCTTGAGCCGTCGGGCCTTGGCCCGGATCTCCATCATCGTGAGGTTGGGACTGTCGTCGATGAACAGCGGTGCCGACGACACCTCGCCCATCTTGCGGGCGAGCCGGGACCAGTCGTCGTCGGTCATGTGGCCGTTGCGCATGTGGTTCATCGCGATCCGCGCCTCGGCCGACAGCAGCCGCATCGTGATCTCGGTGCGGCTCATCTCCAGCGAGAAGATGACACTGGTCAAACCGTGCTTTATCGACGCAGCTCGGCACATATCGAGCCCTAGGGTCGATTTGCCGAGGGCAGGCCTAGCCGCCACGATCACCATCTGTCCCGCGTGCAGGCCGTTGGTCAGGTCGTCGAGGTCGGCGAAGCCGGTCGGAACGCCGGCGAGGCCGCCGTCGTGGGCGTTGATCGCCTCGATCTCGTCGAGGGTCTCGGCCATCAGCTCGCTCAGCGGCTGGTAGTCCTCGCTGGTTCGCCGCTCGGTGACGCTGTAGACCTCGGCCTGAGCGCGATCCACGACGTCGTCGACCTGGCCTTCAGCGGCATAGCCGAGCTGGGCGATCTTGGTGCCGGCGTCGACCAGCCGACGCAGGATCGCCTTCTCGCGGACGATCTCGGCGTAGTAGCCGGCATTGGCCGCGATCGGGACACCGGCGACCAGATCGTGCAGGTATGGCGCGCCGCCGATCCGGTCCAGATCGCCACCGCGCTGGAGCTGGGCGGCGACGGTGACCGCATCGGCCGGCTCGCCGCGGCCGTAGAGGTCGATGATCGCGTCGTAGACGGTCTCGTGGGCCGGACGGTAGAAGTCGACGCCGCGAACCGCCTCGACGACGTCGGCGATGGCGTCCTTCGACAGCAGCATCGCGCCGAGCACCGACTGCTCTGCGGCGTGGTCGGACGGCGGGGTCCGATCGCCTCGCGACGGCGGTCCGCTGCCGGGTGGGCCGCCGAAGATCGCGTCGTAGTCCTCGTGGGGGTCGCCGGAGCCTGAACCTCCACGGAACTCGGCGACGCTCACGGCAGCTATCCCCTCTGACACGAAGGTCACCCGAGACGATTCCCCGAGCGGGCCCCCACGGGCTTCGGCTCATTTACGGTAGGCGGCACCACCGACAGGACGGCCGCTTTCGTGGTCGGCCTTCGCTCTCGTTCAAACCCATCGCCGGTGTCTTGCCCCCGTACGTTAGATGCCCGGCGGCCAGACGCGAAGAGCGTTATCCACAGGCCCTGTGGACGCCCTGTGGGCAACCTGCTCAGGGCCTGTGCACAGGCTGTTTACACAGCTGTGGATGAAGCAATTCACGAGCCTGTGATTCGGCACTTGACCTGCGGAAACGGTTCTCCACCCGATGTGGACCCGACAAAGACTCGGGCGCGTTGCTGCCCGTCGCCAATCCACATCTCCTTGTCGACAAACCCGTTGCCGCAGGCATGAGATGTTACGGATAGAGGGCGTCGATGCCTATTACATTAGGACCGATGCCTGCCCTTCGCCGCCGCCTGGACACCGACGATCGCGAGATCCTGCGACTCGCCGTGCCGGCGTTCTTCGCGCTCGTCGCCGAGCCGCTGTTCCTGCTCGCCGACACCGCGATCGTCGGGCATCTGGGCACCAACCCGCTCGCCGGCCTCGCGATCGCGGGTACGGTCGTCCAGACTCTGGTCTATCTCGCCGTGTTCCTCGCGTACGGCACGACCGCTGCCGTCGGTCGTCATCTCGGAGCCGGCGACCTGCGTGGCGCCCTTGCGACCGGGATCAGCGGGATCTGGCTCGCCCTGCTGATCGGCGCGGTCCTGACCCTCGTCGTCGCGGTCGGCGCCGGCACGATCGTCGGCTGGTTCGACGCCGACCCCGCGGTCAACGACCAAGCGGTCGACTACCTGCGGATCGCGGCCTTCGGCATTCCGCCGATGCTCGTCGTGCTGGCCGGCACCGGCATCCTGCGCGGCCTGCAGGACACCCGTACTCCCCTCGTCATCGCGGTCACCGCCAACCTGGCCAACATCGGACTCAACTTCGCCTTCGTCTACGGACTCGACCTGGGCATCTCCGGATCGGCGCTCGGCACCACGGTGGCGCAACTCGGTGCCGGGCTCGCCCTGGCGGCCATCGTCGTCCGAGGGGCGCGACGGCACGGCGCCGCGCTGCGGCCGGATCGCGGCGGCATCGCGGAGGCGGCCCGGGCCAACGTGCCACTGTTCGTCCGCACCGCGACGCTACGGGCGGCGCTGCTGCTGGCCACGCTGGTCGCAAGCACGATGGCCGCGTCGTCGATCGCTGCCTACCAGATCGTCTGGACGATCACGATCACGCTGGCCCTGGCGCTCGACGCGATCGCGATCGCCGGCCAGGCGATGACCGGTCGCTACCTCGGCGCCGGCGACGTCGAGAGCACTCGCCGTACGACCCGCCGGATGATGGCGTGGGGGCTGTGGTTCGGCATCGTTGTCGGCGGCCTCCTGCTCGTCACGAGTCCCTGGCTGCCCCGCGCGTTCTCCAGCGACCCCGACGTGTGGCACGCCGCGCTGGGTGGCCTGATCGTGCTCGCCCTCACCCAGCCGACCAGCGGCGTCGCGTTCGTCCTCGACGGTGTGCTGATCGGCGCCGGAGACGGCACCTACCTCGCCTGGGCCGGCGTGGTGACGCTCGCCGTGTACGCCCCGTTGGCCGGTCTGGTCTGGGCCCTGGACCTCGGACTGACGTCGCTATGGATCGCGTACTCGGTCTTCCTCTTCGCCCGAACCGCCACACTTGTCCACCGGGAACGCTCCGACGCCTGGCTGGTCACCGGCGTGCCGGCCCGGTCGCGCGCCTGACCGACTTGTCACCAGCGATGCCGCCGATAACGTGGGGACCGTGACCACGAACACCGGCCCGCAGGACGAACCAATCGATACCGGGCTCTCCGATGACGAGGTCCGGGCCTACGTGGAGAAGCTACGCACCGCGCCGGCCGACCAGTTGCTCGTCGAGCTGCTGTTCACCGCCCTCAACGCCGCACAGGTGAAGCTCGGCCGCAATGACGCTCGGCTGTTCATCGACTTCAGCGCACTGCTGATGGACCACGTGCGCGACTACCTGCCGGACGACGCCAGGACACAGGCCGACCAGGCGCTCGGCCAGCTCCGCATGGGCCAGGTGCAGGCCGAGGCGGAGGTCGCCAAGACCGGTCGGGCCGAGCCCAACGACCTCGAGCACCCGCCGACGGGCATCGCGTCGCACCCGGCCGAGCAGCCGGTCCCACCCGCGCCGTCACCACCGACCGGCGGCAGCTCGGGCCTCTGGGTTCCCGGCCGCGACGGCTAGCCAAGTACGGCAGCCGCCGCGAGGGTTGGCCCAGCTCAGGACGGGACGACGTTGAGCGCGAGGCTCGCGATGACCTCCGGGTGGATCCGGACGTTGACCTCGTGCGGGCCGAGCGACTTGATCGGCTGGACGATCTCGATCCTGCGCTTGTCGATGTCCGGACCGCCGGACGCGCGCACGGCCTCGACGATGTCGGTCACCGTGACCGACCCGAACAGTCGTCCGCCGGACCCGGCACGCACCTGGAGGTTCACCGGCTGCGCCTCGAGCTGAGACTTGATCTCCTCGGCGTGGCCGAGATCGCGCACGTCACGGACCTCGCGGGCCTTCTTGATCGTGCTGATCTGCTTGTCGGCACCCTTGGTCCAGTGGATGGCCAGACCACGCGGCACGAGGAAGTTGCGGCCGTAGCCGTTCTTGACCTCGACGACGTCGCCGGGCGCACCGAGGTTCGCGACCTCGTGGGTGAGGATGAGCTTCATATCTCCCGAACCGCCTTTACCGAGACGTGGAGGTGTACGGCAGGAGCGCCATCTCACGGGCGTTCTTGATCGCGGTCGCGATCTGACGCTGCTGCTGGACGGTCACGCCAGTGACCCGGCGGGCCCGGATCTTGCCGCGGTCGGAGATGAACTTCCGCAGCAGGGCGGTGTCCTTGTAGTCGACATACTTGATGCCCTGCGCGTGCAGCGGATTCTGCTTTTTGCGGGGCTTGCGTACTTCAGGCTTAGGCATGTTGGTTTCTCAATTTCCTTCGGTTGCCGTCGTCAGTGGTTGACGTCGGGCTAGAACGGGGGCTCTTCGCTGGCCGCGCCGCCACCACCGCCGGACGCCCACGGGTCGTTGCCACCGGAGCCGCCGGAGCCGCCGGAGCTGGGCTGGCCACCACCGCCGCCGCTCGGCGGGTTGGCCCACGGGTCGTTGCCGCCGCCACCGGAGCCGCCCTGGCCCTGCCAGCCGCCGGACCCGGCGCTGGAGCGCGTCGTCTTCGCGACCTTGGCAGTGGCGTTGCGCAGGCTCGGGCCGACCTCGTCGACGTCGATCTCGAAGACCGTGCGCTTCTCGCCCTCGCGCGTCTCGTACTGCCGGGACTTCAGGCGACCCTGGACGATCGCGCGCATGCCCTTCTGCAGCGTCTCGGCGACGTTTTCAGCGGCCTGCCGCCACACCGAGCAGGTGAGGAAGAGCGTGTCGCCGTCGCGCCATTCGCCGGACTGACGGTCATAGATGCGTGGGGTCGACGCGATCCGGAAGTTGGCGACCGCGGCACCCGAGGGGGTGAAGCGAAGCTCCGGGTCGTCGACCAGGTTTCCGACGACGGTGATGACGGTATCGCCTGCCATGGGGACTCCAAGTGTGGTGTGTCGATGCGTCAGTGAACCTCTGCGGTCCGACAGATGACGCGAATCGACCGGCCGGTCAGTGCATCTCGGGTCGGATGACCTTGGTCCGCAGCACCGATTCGTTGAGGGTGAGCTGGCGATCCAGCTCCTTGACGGTGGCGGGCTCGGCATCGAGCTCGATGACGGCGTAAATCCCCTCGGACCGCTTCTTGATGTCGTACGCCATGCGGCGACGACCCCAGATGTCGACGGTCTCGACGTTGCCGCCGTCTTGGCGGACGAGATTGAGGTATTGGTCGAGCGACGGACCGACCGTCCGCTCCTCGAGATCGGGGTCGAGGATGACCATCACTTCGTAGCGACGCAAGGCGATCTCCACCTCCTCTGGACTCAGCGGCCACGGGATTTCCGTGACAGGAGGGCGTTGCATCGAGCCCGGGCACAACCGGGCAACCGGGGCAGTGTAGCCGCGCCGACCCCGCTGATGCGAATCGAGCGCCGAGGCCCGACGAGTGTTGGCGTGAGATTGCGCCAACTCTGCGCGAGACCCGCAGTTTCACGCCAACACTCGCGGCCTGGCGCAGCCGGCGGCGCTGGCCGCGGGCGGCGCGGGCACTGGCCGAGCACCCGCGCCGCCAGCGCTTACTCCGTCGTGATGGCGCGGAGCACGTCGAGACGGGCCGCCCGGCGAGCCGGGAGGAGCGCCGCGAGTACGCCGACGAACGCCGCGATCAGCACGAAGACGGCGAGCCTCACGTACGGCACGGACAACACGTCCAACCCCTGATCGGCGATCGCCCGCTGGAGTACGACGCCGAAGACCACGCCCATCACGACGCCGAGCACCGCTCCGAGCACCGCGATCGCGATCGACTCCAGCCGGACCATCCGGCGCAGCTGGCGGCGACTCATGCCGACGGCGCGCAGCAGGCCGACCTCGCGGGTCCGCTCGATGACCGACAGGGCCAGCGTGTTGATGATCCCGAGCACGGCGATGATGATCGCGAGGCCGAGCAACGCGTAGATCAGGAACAGCAGCTGGTTGACGTTGGCCTTGAACTCGTTGGCGAACTCCTCCTGGTCCTTCAGCGACACCGTCGGCACGTCCTTGACGACCTGCTCTAGGTCGGACCGGACCTGCGTCGGAGACGCGTCAGGGTCACGGAGGATGTAGACGTACGAGTCGGCCGGCCGGATCTTGGCGGCGGCGAAGACTGAGAACGGCACGACGTACTGACCCATCGCCGGGTTGTCGTCGTACGTCGCGACGACTCGCACCGACTGCGTGGACCCGGGGAAGTCCATGTCGATCGTGTCGCCGACCGAGGCGCCCAGGTCGTCGGCAGTGCCGCTGTCCAGTGCGATGGTCGAGCCGCTCAGGTCGTCCAGCGAGCCGTCGAGAACGGTCGCGTCGACCATCTGGTTGAACGCCTCCGGATCGACGGCGCCGCCCCAGATCTGCTTGTTGTCGACGTCGACCGGCGAGGAGCGATAGGCCGCCACCGACTCGACACCGTCGACCTGCGAAGCCTGCTGCGCGATGCCGGGCGAGAACGGCGCACCGATGGCGTTGGAGATGACGTAGTCCGCCGCGAGATTCTCCTTGACCATCTTGTCGATGCTGGCGTTGGCCGACGAGCCGAGCACCGACATGGTCGCGACCAGGGCCAGCCCGATCATGAGGGCCGAGGCGGTGGCAGCGGTACGACGTGGGTTGCGCAGTGAGTTCTGGGTCGCGAGCCGGCCGACCATGCCGAACGGCCGGAACAGCCGTCCGAGCACCTGGAGGACCGGCCGCCCGACCACCGGACTCAACGCCGCGACGCCGAGCAGGACGCACAGGATGCCGAGTCCGACCAGCGCCGCGCCACGGCCGCCGGAGCCGACCAGACCGAGTGCCATGAATCCGGCGCCCAGGACGACCACGATCGCGCCGATCAGGGTGCGCCGGCGGATCGACGACTCGGGCAGCGCGATGTCGTCGCGAAGCGCTGCGACCGGCGCGATCCGACTGGCCCGGCGGGCCGGCAGGTACGCGGCGATCATCGTGACGCCGATGCCGACGGCGTACGCCAGGATCGCCGTCCGCGGCTTGAAGACCAGCGAGTCCAACTGGAGATCGATGCCGATCGCTCGCATCAACGCGGTCAGCGCCGGCGGCAGGGCGAACCCGAGCAGGATGCCCACCGTCGACCCGACCAGCCCGATGATGAACGACTCGAGCAGGACCGAGCGGGTGACCTGCCGACGCGAGGCACCGAGTGCTCGGAGCAACGCCAGCTCCCGGCTGCGCTGAGCGACCAGGATCGAGAACGTGTTGATGATGAGGAACGTGCCGACGACCAGCGCGATCCCGGCGAAGACGAGCAGGAAGATGCTGATGAAGCTGATCGCCTGCTCGAAGTCGTCCTGCGACTCACTGGCCAGGTCGTCGCCGGTACGAGCCGTCAGGTCGCTCGGGATGACGGCGGCCGCTTCGTCGCGCAGCTCCTGCTGACTGACCCCGTCCTTGGCGGTCAGCCAGATGTCGGTGTAGACGTCGCGGCCGTCGAAGAAGAGGTCCTGCATCGCCTTGGTGTCGAACACCGTGAGCGTGGCCCCCTGCAGCGACCCCTCGCCGAACTTCACGATGCCGGTCAGGGTGGCATGCTGCAGTCCGGCATTCTGGTCGATCAGCGTCGCGAGCGGAACCGTGTCGCCGATCTTGTATCCCGCCTGGTCGGCGGTGAACTCGTCGAGCATGATCTCGCCGGGTCCGGTCGGTTGGCGGCCCTGGTCGACCGACAGCACCGGCAGCCCGGTGATCGACGGGGCGTCGTTGAAGTTGACCGCGAACGACGGCGGTCCGTTGCCGCCGACCAGCTTGCCGTCCTTGTCGACCACATAGACGTTGCCGACCGTGACGTTGCCGTCAACACGCTCAGCGCCAGGAACCTCAGCCTGAAGTTTCTTCAATACAGCCGCGGGGATCGTACGGACGTCGCCGGCGCCGCTCGGATCGGCCGGGTCGGTCGCGTTGTTGACCTCGACGCCGACGTCCGGAGTCGTGCCGTTGACGATGCCGTCGAAGCTCTTGCTCAGGGTGTCGGTGAAGACGAAGGACCCGGCGACGAAGGCGACTCCGAGCACGATCGCGAATGCGCTGAGCGCCAATCTCAGCTTGCGCGCCAGCAGGTTGCGCATGGTGGCGCGAAACATCGGCTACACCCCGTCCGCGGTCGTGGACGAGAACTCCGACGCCTGGAGCGTCTTCATCCGCTCGAGGACCTTGTCGGCGTTGGGGTCGCGCATCTCGTCGACGACCTTGCCGTCGGCGAGGAACACGACGCGATCGGTGTACGCCGCGGCGATCGGGTCGTGGGTGACCATGACGACCGTCTGGCCGAACTCATCGACCGCGCGCCGGAGGAACCCGAGCACCTCTTCCTCGGCGTGACTGTCGAGGTTGCCGGTCGGCTCGTCGGCGAAGACGATCGACGGCCGGCTCACCAGGGCGCGGGCGCAGGCCACCCGCTGCTGCTGGCCACCGGACATCTCGTTGGGCCGGTGCTTGAGCCGGTCGCGGAGGCCGACCGTGTCGATCACGGTGTCGAACCAGCCGCGGTCGGGCTTGCGGCCCGCGATCGCCAGCGGCAGCAGGATGTTCTCCTCGGCGGTCAGGGTCGGCACCAGGTTGAACGCCTGGAAGACGAAGCCGATGTGGTCGCGGCGAAGCTCGGTGAGCTTGGCGTCGCTGAGCCCGGCGAGAGGGGTGTTGCCGACGTAGACCTCGCCCGAGGTGGAGTGGTCGAGTGCCGCGAGGCAGTGCATCAGGGTGGACTTGCCGGACCCCGAAGGGCCCATGACCGCGGTGTACTCCCGGGCCTGGAGGTCGATGGTGACGCCATCGAGAGCGCGCACTTCGGCGAGCCCCGAGCCGTACACCTTGGTCAGATTGACGGCCCGAGCGGCAACGCCGTCCGGGACAGTCGCGTTCGTCGCGGGCTGCGACATGATCCGACTCCTTGAGTGCGTACGTGCGGACGAAAGAGAAGCGTTGGAGTTCACGCTAGGCGGACCACCCAAGGAGGCGTCCACAGGTTTCTCCCTGACCGAACCCTGGGGGCACCCTGGCGGTCGGGTGCTCAAGTCTCCGGTGTCGGCGGACCTGCCTAGGGTGGACGCCATGGCGACTCCGCTGCTCCTCGGTGCCCATGTCAAACAGGACGATCCACTGGCCGGCGCCGAAGTCCGCAAGGCCGACATCTCGCAGTTCTTCCTCGGCGATCCCCAGGGCTGGAAGAAGCCGACAGTGGGCTACGAGGGAGGCGCCGCCGCGTTGCGGGACGCCGCCGACGAGGCCGGAGTAGGCCTGTACGTCCACGCGCCGTACGTGCTCAACGTCGCCACGACGAACAACCGGATCCGGATCCCGAGCCGCAAGCTGCTCCAGCAGATCGTCGACCTGGCGGCCGAGGTCGGAGTGCGCGGCGTGGTCGTGCACGGCGGCCATGTGCTCAGGGACGACGACCCAGCGGTCGGGTTCGACAACTGGCGCAAGGCGGTCGACCAGATCGATGCCAAGGTGCCGCTGCTGATCGAGAACACCGCCGGCGGCGACCAGGCGATGGCCCGCCAGCTCGACCGGATCGCCCGGCTGTGGGACGCGATCCACGAGGCCGACGGCGGCGACGAGGTCGGTTTCGTCCTCGACACCTGCCACGCGCACGCCGGCGGCATTCCACTGGCCACCGCCGTCGACGACATCAAGGCGATCACCGGCCGGATCGACCTGGTGCATGCCAACGACAGTCGTGACGCGTTCGACTCCGGCGCCGACCGGCACGTGAACCTCGGCGACGGCGTGCTCGACGAGACCGAGCTGATCGACCTGATCCGGGCCGCCGACGCCCCGGTGATCGTCGAGACGCCGGGCGGCGCCGAAGGCCAGGGCCGCGACATCGCCTGGATCCGCGAGCGCATCGACAACTGATCCCGCCCAGGATCCGGCTGTGGTGCACCCAGCGCCCATCAGAGGCATAGTGGTCGAGAGCCTTTCGGTGGCTTGGGAGAGACGATGGGCGAGCGGGACCCCGGCGACGGGGTACGGGAGCTACGCGACCGCGGACGCGTGGCCTATCGCCACCGCGCCTGGATCGAGGCCTTCACCGCACTCGCGGCGGCCGACGAGAGCGAGCCCTTGCCGCTCGACGATCTCGACCTGTTGGCGACGTCGGCCTACCTGATCGGCAAGGACGCCGACGGCGACGAACTGGCCGCCCGGGCCTATCGAGAGTGGCTCGACCGCGACGCACCAGACCAGGCCGCCCGCCGAGCGATCCGGCTCGCACTGCTGCTGCTCCTGCGCGGCGAGGCGGCCGCGAGCAACGGCTGGCGGACCCGGGCCAAGCGCCTGATCGAGGACGGCGACCTCGAGTGCAGTGCGTCCGGTTACCTGCACATGCTCACGGCGATGGACCTGCTCGAGGCCGGTGACGCCGCCGGATCACTGGCGTCCGCTCGGGCAACAACGGCGGTCGGCAAACGCTTCAGAGACCCCGATCTGATGGCTTTCGGCCAGCTCTGCACGGCCGAGGCGCTGGTCCCGCAGAGCGAGATCGCGACCGCGAAGTGCTGCCTGGACGACGCGATGGTCGCAGTCACAGCCGGCGAGGTCACTCCCCTCGCGACCGGCATCATGTACTGCGCGGTGATCATCGCCTGCCAGAGCATCTTCGATCTGCATCGGGCCCAGGAGTGGACGATGGCCCTGAGCCGCTGGTGCGAGGAGCAGCCGGATCTGGTGCCCTATCGCGGCAACTGCCAGATCCATCGCGCCGAGATCATGCGGATGCGCGGTGACTGGTCCGACGCGTACGACGAGGCCCGAGCGGCCTGCGAACGGCTCGCCGGACATCCGGTCTGTGGTTCGGCGCACTACGAGCTCGCCGAGCTGCATCGACTGCGCGGCCAGGTCACGCAGGCCGAGCGGGCCTACCGGGAGGCCTGTCGCTGGATCCCCGATCCGCAACCGGGCCTGGCATTACTGCGAATGCGGCAGGGTCGGATCGAGGACGCGGCGGCGGCGATCCGTCGAGCGCTGGACGAGGCGAACGGCGACCTCGCCCGATGCCGACTGCTGGGTGCCGCCGTCGAGATCCTGATCGGCGCCGAGGACGTGGCGGCCGCGCGGGAGGCGGCCGAGGAACTCGGCGGCATCGCGGCCCGTGTCGGCGAGCCATGGCTGCAGGCGATGAGCAAGACCGCCGACGGCGCCACCCTGCTCGCCGAGGGCGCCGGCCGCGCGGCGCTTCCGGTGCTACGACAGGCGTGGTCGGCCTGGCAGGGGTTGGAGGCGCCGTACGAAGCGGCTCGGGTCCGGGTCCTGATGGCTCGGGCCTGCCAGCAATGCGACGACCCGGCCTCGGCCGAGATGGAGCTGGACGCCGCCGTCTGGGTGTTCGAGCAACTCGGCGCCGCGCCGGACATCGCCGAGGCGCGTGTCCTGTCCCTAACGGGCGCACCGGAGAGCGCGCTGACCGCGCGGGAGCTCGAGGTGCTGCAACTGGTGGCCTCCGGGCTGACCAACCGGGCGATCGCCGCCGAGCTGATCCTCAGCGACAAGACCGTCGCCCGGCATCTGAGCAACATCTTCGCCAAGCTCGACGTGTCGTCCCGTGCCGCGGCCACCGCATACGCCTACGAGCACGACCTCGTCTAGCGGCTACACACAATGACCCATCTGCGCCGGTGGGTCGTTCTCCCGATGCGCCGAGACGTCACTCGTTCCTAGCGTCGAGATGCGACGTCCCCGCCGCCGCGGAGGGAGCGGACATGCCAGAGTCCACCTACGACGTGATCGTCATCGGAGCCCGCTGCGCCGGGTCGCCGACCGCGATGCTGCTGGCCCGGCAAGGCCACCGGGTCCTGGTCGTCGATCGCGCGACGTTCCCCAGCGACACGATCTCCACCCACCTCGTACACCCACCTGCGGTCGCGGCCCTGCGACGGTGGAGACTCCTCGACCAGGTGCTCGCCACCGGATGTCCGCCGATCGACACCTATGCCTTCGACTTCGGCCCGTTCACCATCGCCGGCGCGCCCGGGACCGACGCCGAGCCGGTGGCGTACGCCCCACGACGGACTGTGCTCGATCAGATCCTGGTCGACGCCGCCCGCGAGTCCGGCGTGGAGGTACGCGAGGGCTTCGGCGTCACCGACATCGTGATCGAGGCCGGCTCCGTCACCGGCATCCAGGGTCGGACCAAGGGCGGCTCGACCGTGACCGAGCGCGGCCGCGTCGTCATCGGCGCCGACGGACTGCACTCGACCCTCGCCCGGGCCGTGACACCAGAGCAGTACGCCGAGAAGCCGAAGCTGCTGGCCGGCTACTACGCGTACTGGAGCGACCTCCCGATGGACGGCCGGTTCGAGGCGTACGTGCGAGACGAGCGCGCCTTCGCGGCCTGGCCGACCAACGATGACCTCACCGTGGTCATCGGCGGCTGGCCGTTCCGGGACTTCGAGACCAACCGGGCCGACTTCGAGCGGCACTATCTCGCGATGTTCGAGCAGGCGCCGCCGTTCGCCGAGCGGCTGCGGAAGGCCAACCGCGAGAGCCGAATCGTGGGCACGGCGGTGCCGAATTTCCTCCGCAAGCCGTACGGACCGGGCTGGGTGCTGATCGGTGACTCCGGCTATCACAAGGACTTCATCACCGCGATGGGCATCCACGACGCATTCCGCGATGCCCAGTCGGTCGCCGACGGCCTGCATGAGTGGCTGACCGGCGCCCGGCCGTTCGATGCGGCGATGGCGGACTATCAGTCGGCTCGGGACCAGGCGGTCATGCCGATGTATGAGCTCACCGCGGAGCTGGCCTCGCTCGAGCCGCCGCCACCGGAGTTGGAGAAGCTGCTGCAGGCGGTACACGGCAACCAGGCCGCGATGGACGACTTCGCCCGGGTCAACGCGGCCGTCATGTCACCGGCCGACTTCTTCGCCGACGACAACGTGGCTCGGATCTTCGCCGCGGCGAGCTAGCCGTCGTGCGTCTCGCGGGTCGGCGGATCGATCTCGACTCCGTGCCGTAGGTCGTAACGACGCTGGTCGTAGGTCGTGTACTCGTAGCCGATCATCGCCCAGAACAACAGGTTCACGACCGCGAGTGCGACCACGGCGTCGACCTTGACGGCCGCTGGCCAGATCGCCAGGAGCACGATCGCGAGGATCAGCCGCTGCCAGTTGACCGTGTGGGCGTTGCGCAGCCGCAGCGCGACGTGGGCCAGCAAATAGAGCGCGGTCCCGCCGTACAGCGCGAACGCCGGCACCGTGTGCAGATGATCGCCGACATGCGCCAGCGTCTGCTCCATGCCGAAGGCGACCAGGATGATCCCGGCGACCATCGGGAAGTGCAGGTAGGAGTAACGAGTCGCGGGCCAGGATGTTGCGTTCGCGTCCCGGTGTGGATCGGATCAGCCGACGCTCGGTGACCAACGCGACGACGTCGAAGTACGTCCACCAGATCGCGGCGGCCAGTCCGACGCCCAGCACGGCGGCGACGTACACACCGGCGGTGAGCTCCACGTGGACGGCGACGCCGAGCACGACGATCGACTCGCCCAGCGCGAGGATGATGATCAGGTTGAACCGCTCGGCGAAATGCGCCGGGACCAGCCGCCAACCGGTCATCCCGAACAGCGCCGGACCACCCCAGTCGAGCAGGATCGCGAGGATCCACATCAGGCCCTGCGCGTAGCCGTCGAGCGAGGCCGCCACGACCAGCAGGCCGATCGCGATCGCGCTGCTGATCGACAGGCTCAGGACCGAGCGGCGGAGGTCTGGATCGCCGCGGCTCGCGATCAGGAACAGGACGATGTGACCGGCCCGAACCACGCCGTAGGCGATGGCGAACGGCAAGGCCCGGTCACCGAACGCCTGCGGCACGCACAGCGCGACGATCAGGAGCCCGGCGATCACACCGAACATCGCGACCCGTACCGAGCCCTCCTCCGGATCGACGACGCTGGTCAGCCAGGCGTACGCGGACCACGCCCACCACAGCATCGCCAGCACCAGCAGCCCTCGGGCGAGGCCGGCCCAATGCGGGTCGGCGACCATCAGCGCGGTGCACTGGGTGAAGCCGAGCACGAAGACCAGGTCGAAGAACAACTCCAGCGGCTTCACGGACTCGCGCTCGCGCAGCTCCGCGCTGAGTCGCGGCAGGTGCCCCGACCGTCGGATGCTCCACCTCATCGATGGGTCATATCCCGCCTGGTGAGCAGCGGTCAAGGTGCGGGCCATTCAGCGGGCAGCGGTTCGGCGCACGGTCAGCACGCCCCAATCCCGTGGCGGTGGCGGTGCGAACGCCCGTCGAGGCAGCCACAGACCGCGTCCGGTTCGATAGGCCGACTGCCACCGAGTGGCGTTGTGACCGCGCCCGTTGGCGTACCTCGCGACCAGCCAGACCGGCAGCACCAGGTCGGCCGCCTCGAGCCGGCTGCCCGTGGCGAGCAGCCGCTTGAGCAGGGCGGTCGAGACCGCGTACGGCGGGTTCGCCACGACTCGGAACGGCCGGCGCGGCAGCCGTACCCGCTCAAGATCGGTCTGGACGACGCGTACCGGCGCGTCGGCGAACCGCTCCCGGAGCTGCGCAGCGCGGCCTGGATGCAGCTCGACGGCGACCACCTCGGCTCCGGCCCGGACGAGGGGTCGGGTCAGGGCACCAGAGCCCGCGCCCAGGTCGAGCACGAGCTCGCCCGGGCGTACGTCAGCGGCAGCGACGATCCGGCGAGCCCACTCCGGCTCGAGTCGATGCCACCCCCAGCGCCGTCCCGCGGACACGACGCACCATCACGAATGAACCCATGGCCGGCACGCTAGGGCGGGCCTCCGTCGGACTCAACCGGTTTTCGGGGTCGACACGACGACTACAATCGTTTGCAGTCGTACATCGGACGGAGCGCTGAGGAGGCCGCGTGGTCGCGAGCACGTACCGGCTGGACGTCAACGGCCGACCGCACGACGTCGAAGCCGAGCCCGACACGCCGCTGCTGCTGGTGCTCCGCAACGCGCTCGGACTGACCGGCGCCAAGTTCGGCTGCGGTCAGGGGCTGTGCGGCGCATGCACGATCTGGCTCGATGGCCATCCGACTCCGTCGTGCGACCAGCCGGTGGAGTACGTCGAGGACCGCTCGGTCCGTACGGTCGAGGATCTCAGTGTCGACGGCGAGCCAGGTCCATTGCAGACGGCCCTCCTCACCGAGCAGGCGGCGCAGTGCGGCTACTGCATCCCGGGCATCCTGATGAGCGCCGCCGCCTTGTTGCGCGACAACCCGAACCCGACGCGGGAGGACGTCGTGACCGCCTTGGAGCGGCACCTGTGTCGCTGCGGGAGTCACGAACGCATCGTGCGGGCGGTTTTGGCGGCGGGGACGTCATGAGTGGTCCGACTGAGGCACCGGCTGCGGTCCAGGCGAACCCGCGGCTGGCCACCTGGCTCGACCTGCGCACGCCCGGTCGGATCGTCGTCCGGACCGGCAAGGTCGAGATCGGTCAGGGCATCCTGACCGCGATCGCCCGCATCGTCGTCGAGGAGCTGGGCGTCGATCCGTCGCGGGTGGAGGTGGCGGCCGCCGACACCGCCGAGGCCCCGAACGAGGGCACCACGGCGGGCAGCCTGTCGGTGCAACAGTCCGGTGCGGCGGTACGGCATGTCTGTCAGGTGTTGCTGGGAGAGCTGTCCGCGATCGTCGCGGCCGACCAGGATTGCGAACCGACCGACTTGCGGCTCGACGACGGCGGCTTCGACCATGCCGGCACCAAGGTCGACGACCTGTGGTCGGCCGCCGCGCGACTCGATCCGGCTCTCGAGGCGACGGGCGCGCCGTCGCCGGGTGCGCAGGTCGTCGGGGTGTCCGATTCGGAGCTCCGCCGGCTCGATCTGACCGACAAGGTGCTCGGCCGGCCGCGGTTCCTCCACGACCTGACGATGCCCGGGCTCCTCCACGGTCGGGTGGTCCGGCCGGCACGCCCCGGTGCCCGTCTCGAGTCCGTCGACGAACGAATCTTGAGCGATTTGGGTAGCCAGCGCAGCCCGAATCCCTCAAGATTCGTGGTCCGGGAGGGGTCGTTCCTCGGCGTCGTGACCGGGGACGAGCATGCCGCCGAGCGAGCCCGCGACGCCCTTGCGGCCGCGTCGAACTGGACCGGCGGCACCGAGCTGCCCTCGGACCCTGCGCAGTGGCTGCGGACCCAGGCCACCGAGACGACCGTGGTGGAGCGGTCGGAG
>Ga0209382_10001249_pt1 | contig 40506 bp, 20 predicted proteins | sample SoiMetdeltSBSDD5_FD_187599 | JGI IMG/M metagenome (GOLD analysis project Ga0209382, IMG submission 187599) | Bulk soil microbial communities from a Populus tree surrounding site in Tennessee, USA - Soil MetaG P. deltoides SBSDD5 (SPAdes) (version 2) | ecosystem: Environmental > Terrestrial >... | reverse complement strand
CAATTCGCACCGGTTGATTCGCGCGCGCGTCGAACTGGGCAAGAGCGCTCCGTTCGACCAGAACCTGGCCTGGGTCGAATTGAACAAGGTCGACGCGTTACGCATTGGGTTCGAGAGCAAAGCCGAAATCACAATGCTGGAACTCAAAAAGGTCGCGGGGCTACCGCCAGAAGAAACTCTGCGGTTGCGCGATGAGTTCGACCTGGCTCTGCAACCGCCGCCGCAAAGCGAGGCGTTGCGACGCGCGCTGGAATCGCGCCCTGATCTGGCGGCGCTCCGCGCGGCGGAGAGTCTTGCGGTAGCGCAAGCCGAGGAGGCGCGCGTCGAAGGCAAGGTGGACGCAAGCATTTTCGCCAACTATCAGCGGATGAACTTCGGGTATGACATTCGCGGTTTTAACGACGCGGGCGCCCTCGTGCCGGTGACAGGCATCTTTCATAACGCGACGTTCGGCGTACGGCTCACGCTGCCGGTCAGAAACAAGAATCAGGGACTGATTGAGGCCGCCGTGGCCGCCGAAGAAGCCGCGCGCAAACGGCGCGAATACGCCGAATTGGTCGTGCGCAACGAAGTAGCCATCGCATACGCCCGATTGGAACGGGCGCAGGCCGCCGAGGCCATCTACCGTGACCGCGTGCGCGAAGCGGCGGCGCGCAATCTCGACGTACTCAAGCAGGCCTACGCGCTGGGGCAAAAGACCGCGCTCGATTACATCGCCGAACAACAGCGATATATAGGGGTCGAGACCGGTTACACCGATTTGCTCAAAGAGAGTCTCGACGCGCTCATCGAGATCGAGCGCGCCATAGGTTTGCCGCCCGCTTCCACGGAGCGGAAGATCAAGACCGAGAATTGATTCCCCGGGAGAAGGAAAATGGATCAAGAGAGAAACGAAGAACTCAGAGCAACGTCGGATCGCGCTGTCCGGCGCAATCCGTTAGGTCGAATCGCCATGGGCTCGCATTCGCGCAAACGGTGGCTGGTAATCGGCGTCTTGCTAATAGTCGCGGCAGGTGGGCTCGGTTATTGGTTTCTGCGCGGAACTGGTCGCGGCAGTCTGGCGGGTCGTCCAGTACCAGAGCCTGATTTCGATGCGCCTTCGCCGTCTGCCGGCGGCGCAGCTCCGCGTCCGGGTGATGTGCTGATCACAATCCAGCCTGACAAGCTCGAGAACGCGCATTTCAAGATTGAAGCGGCGGTCGCGCAATCCGGCGCCTCAATTAACGCTTCAGCTTTGCGCACTACAGGCACAGTCGAACCTAACGCCTACAAGGTCGTGCCGGTGATGCCGATCGCGGGCGGCATCATCAGGCAGGTCAATTTCGAGCTCGGCGATAAGGTCGAGCGAGGGCAGAAGCTGGCGACGATCTTCAGCACGGAGCTGGCGGACGCTCAGACTGCTTATCTCAGCATGCTTGCCGAAATAGAGAGGCACCACCAGAAGTATAGACGAACTGAGAAACTCGTCGAGATCGGCGCCGCCAGCCGCGAAGAGTTCGAAGAGGTGAGCGCCGAGTACAAGATCGAGGAGGCGAAGCTGATCGCCGCCCGCCAGAAGCTGGTGTTGCTGGGTATGAGCGTGAAACAGGTTGACGACCTGCGTAACTTCCAGCAGATGGGGGAGATGGGGGCCTTGATCTCTGTAGAAGCGCCAGCTTCAGGCATGATCCTCAGCCGCTCGGTCAACGCGGGCGAGGTCGTAACGATGGGCAAGGAGTTGTTCCGCATCGCAGACCTCTCGACCGTCTGGGTGATCGGGCAGGTGTACGAGAAGGATTTTGCCGCAGCTTACGTCGGCCCGCCGGTGGTAATCACCGCGCCGGCCTATCCGGGCAGAAGTTTCACTGGGCGCGTTTCTTACGTTGATCCCCGCGTCGAACCGCAGACGCGCACGGCTCAGATCCGCATCGAAGTCAAAAATCCCAACTACATACTCAAGTTGGGAATGTTCGTAGACGTGAATTTTGGAGAGGCGGCGGCGACGAGGGGGCAAGCGACGGTCAGCGTGCCGCGCACCGCCGTGCAAACGATCGGCGCGAAGCAGGTGGTCTTCATCGTGACCGACAGGGCGGGAGGCTTCGCGCAACGGGAGGTTAGCGCAGGGCCGGAATCGGACGGACACATGGTGATCTACGCCGGACTAAATGCGGGCGAGCGCGTGGTGACTGAAGGGAGCTTTCTGTTGCGCGCCGAAAGCTTGAAACTCGATCCGTCGCAACTGACCGCCTCGAAAACACCATCCGCCGCGCTATCTCAAGCCGCCGCTCAACCGCCCGCTCAAGTGGCGCAGGCCGACAAGGGCGGGGCAAAGCCGTCGCAATCCGCACAGAACGGCCAGGAACGAACGCAATCGGTAACCGTCACCTTGGGCGAGAAGGGTTATCAACCTGAGAGCTTCAAATTGCGGAAGGGCGTCCCGGCGCGTGTTACCTTCGTGCGCAAGGTCGAAGCGACCTGCGGGACTGAGATTGTGCTGGCTGAATTCAACATCAAACGGGAGCTGCCGCTGAATCAGCCAGTGGTCGTCGAGTTCACGCCATCGAAAACAGGCGAATTCAAATTCGCCTGCGGAATGGACATGCTACGAGGCAAAATAATTGTGCAATGAGGCAGGAGGGTTCTGGCGCAAACCTGATAATAATGGATAATCGCCGGCATGACTCAACTCCCTTCTGAGAAGCCCGCACTCTTCAATTGCGCCAGAACCGTTTTTCCTGCCTTCGCAGATTTCTTGGCCATTGCGGGGTTCATGCCGTACAATCTGCCTTCACATTTGCCCGCTGTAGCGCTTTCTTGAAGTGGCGAATGCTCTGGCATCCCCTCAAAGCGGGCGCTTCATTCGATTGAGCAGAGCAGGGCAGGGAATTCTACACTATACGCAAGTTGTCTAATTTTGAAGGTCACTCTTTGTTACGGCGGAATTCGCTGGGAACTTATTGGGTATCGCGAGCAACCCACGCAAAAGCGCGAAGAAAAGCTTCAAACGCTAGAAGCCAAAAGCTCTTACCATTTAAAATAATGATTTGGAACCGCGGGGACAGGATTGATTAGGGAAGACGAAATCAAAACTGTCATGGCGTTTCCGAGGGCCAAAACCCGGAATTTGAATGATGCCTAATCAAACTTCGGCTCAAGCTTCCCATCCGTCGATCACTGCCGTTTGCGATTAACAGAGGTTCTCGTCCGAGCCTGCGCGTCGGCCCGGCTTTTCATATCGAGGAGAAAGACCCGATGGCGGATTACGACATTCACTATGATCCAATCACCCTCAATGTAAATCCCACGACGATCGAGATTGCGGGGTTGGATGACATCAAGAGTAAGATCACGCTCGAGACGCCGCAGCCGCTCAAAAGTGAAACCAAATCAGAGCTTGTCCTGCCACAGCCGTTCAAGACCGAGTTGATCCTTCCGCAGCCTTTCAAGGCGGAGAGCAAACTGGAGAGTAAATCGGAGCTGGACGTCAAGCCGCTGGTTTTCGACCAGTGCCTGAACGTACGCCTCGGGCCACTCCCGCCGACCTGTGTTCGTCAACCTTATCATCAGCATTTCGGCATCACCTTGTTCGGAGTGGAAATCTGGGGCGTCACCCTGAAGGGCGAGACTCAAACCGTAGTGGATAATCTGCCTAGCAAACCACAGGTGGTCTGGGGCGGCGCGGAAGCCGCATCACATTCAACCGCCTCTCCCGCGGCCGAATCCGTAACCGCTGACGCCCCTCCAGATTCGCGTGGCGGATTGCGTATCCGGCTGGGATAAGGAGATGTGAGATATGGTCGAGTCCGATATCGACATCTACAACATCACCGAAGACGAGCGCGTCACGCTGGTGGGAGAACCGCATGCGCTGCGCGGGGCGGCGTATTTGCGTAACCGCGGCCCCGGAAAAATATCGCTCAGAGAAGCGCGCGTGTTGTGCGCGCCGCTCCAATCGGCGATGGGCCAAGAAACAGCTTCGCCAGTTCCAGTCGCCCTCTCTTCGGCCACACTGCATCCGGGACAAGCGCAAAGCGTGGCTTTGACGCTGGAGCTTGACCGTCACACACCGCCCGGCGAATACAGCGGGGAGTTGGAAATCGCCGGACGGACGAGGCCGGTAATCATGCATGTGGCCGAGGCGCCGCGCTTGCGCATTTCACCCAAATCCGTCGTCATTGACAGGCGCGCCGATGAGACGGTGGTTAAGCGTGTAGTCTTCGCTAATGAGGGGAATGTTCCACTCAGGATCGGCGCCCTTGGCGATGTGCTCCTGGGTGAAGACTTGCTATTGCGTCGCAGCCTGAGCGTCACTCTCGCCGCCGTCGGAGAGCAGCGCCGCCCGCTGGAGGACTTATTCGCGGAGATAGCGCGCGACGAAGCGAAAACGATGATCCGGGAAAGCGGTTTTTTGCAGGTGCGGAACCGATCGTTGACTCTGCGTCCTGGAGAAGTCTCTCCACTGGATCTTGAAATCCGCTTGCCGGAGAAATTGAAAACGAATACGCGCTACATCGGCAGGGCGCCGCTTTACACTACGGAGCTTGAATTCGTGATTGTCATGATGGACGGCGAGCGGCAATAACCACGAGCGCGCCACGAGCGCGCCATAACGCGAGGAGTTGAATCATGCGACAAGTTGGGACAGCTTCTTGGAGCGGAAATCCGATCTGGCCTGATTGGAGCGCCGTTTACAAATCGCAACGCTGCGAGGTCTGCGGACGGACGCGAATGCCGGCGGCAATGGATTGGATTGGACAGTGGAATGAGATGGTTTATGCGCCAATGATGGAGAGTTGGAACAGGGTGTGGGGCGACCTATACCCTGCGTGGACACCGCCTTGGGCTCCCAAATCCCACGCCGTGGATCGTGGCTGCCCGCGCTGTAAGCCGGATGATTGTCACTGTCGATGCTGCGTCGTGAACGCGGATTTGGTGATCTACGCGCGCGTGGGCGAGCGCCGGGTCGCGCCCCTGATTATCGAGAATAATGTTCGTCGTGAGCGTGAAGTCGAGCTTGAATTGAGCGGCTGGACGAATCAAGGCGAGCAGTCCGTACAGGTCCAGGGGCAGCTTGAGCCGCCGCTGAAATTCACTCTCAAGCCCTGTGAAGAGCGCGAAGCGATCCTGATAGTGAACGTGATCGGGGCGACAATCCCGGGGACGGCGAACGAGCAGCGACAGGGAGACGTGGACGTGTGCAAAGTCTTTTACGCCGATCTGCGCGTCAAGGGGTGCGACATCCGTCCTATCCGCATTGCCGTGGCGGCGCTGCCCCGCGATTGCGAGGCAACCCGCATTGACTGCCGGTGTGGTTGCTGTTGAGCCGGCGCCAGATTCAACCTGAACCGCCGGACCATATCTTCAGACAGGCAGGGATCGCCAATATGGCTAATGAAACGCAAGACCTTGTGGAACGAATGCGACAGTTGATGGCGCGCTCGATGGAGGAACAGTTCCGCGCTTCACAACGCTACTATGAAGTGATGCAACGCGCCGGACGCGGCGAGTTGCTAACAAAGTTGGGGGGCGAGGAGTATTGGCGATTCGTCCAGGAGGAGGGCCCGCGCTATGCGCGGAATCTGGTTACATTGAGCCTGGATTACTATAACGCGCTGATCGAAATGGGGCGCTCTTATAATGACCTCTTTTACGATCAGGCGCTCCGCGTCCGCGACGTCGCCGCGCCTGCTTCCCCATCGCCAACCGGCCCGGAGTCGCGCCCGCCCCGGCGTGTTGAGATCGGAATGCGCGGGGCGGTTGGCTCGGAGGCGACGGCCTCCTTCTCGCTCGAGAACAAGCGAAATGAGCCCTTGGAGATTTCATTTTTCGTCTCTGACTTCATCAGTCCGACAGATACAGCTTCTTTCCGGCCCCCGCTCCAGATCCATCCGTTACGCTTCACTATGGCCCCAGGAGAAGAACGTACGGTGACGCTGCGTCTACCTCTCACGGCGGATTGCTTCGCGCCGGGTCAGCGTTACACCGCAACCATCCTGGCGCGTGGATATGATCATCTCGAGCTGGGCGTGAATCTTCTGGTGGATGAGGCGCCGGAGGATGCCCCTCCGCTTAAATCCGCGCGTGAGAAAAACGCGGCGACGGGGTCATCACGCGACCGGCGCAAAACCGGCCGTTGACAGCAAGTAAAGAACACCCATGACCACGAAAAAACAGGGCCGCCGCTCTGGCGTCAAGCCATCTCCAACTCAGCCACGGACTCCCAAAGCGACCTCCAGAATAACGTCAGCGGAGAACATGGCGGTAAAGAAGAAGAGGCCAGAAAAGAATCCCGCCCGCAAAACAGAAGTCAGCGAGGCGCCCCGCAAGAACCGAAAGAGGGCGGCGAAGGCGGCCGCGCCTCCGACAGCCCTCTTGCCGGCGAGGGCGCGGGTGGCGATAGTGTCTTCGGCGACTGAAGATAAATTCACTTTGCTTGGACGCGTCCTCGAACAATCCGCCTTCTGGACACATCTGGAAGCCGCGCGCCTGCGGTCCGGCGCCGTGCCAGACGAGTTTCGCATTCTCATCAAACCCGACCTAAGTGTGTTCGAGCAGAACGCGGCGACCGGCGCCGACCCGGCGCTCGTCGAACGTCTGATCGATCTGCTCCACTCCCGCGGCTATCACTCCGTGAACCTATGCGAAGGCCGCAATAGCTTCGATCTGTGGCTGGAGAACCGCGACGTCGTCGTGTTGGCGGAGATGGCCGGCTATCGCTACGTCACCCCGGGCGGGAACAATTACGATGTTATCGATCTGAGCGAAGAGATCCTCCCCGCGCATTTCCCGGGAGGCGGCGCGCTGAGTGGGACGGGATTGGCGCGCCCATGGCTCGAAGCGGACTATCGAATCTGCTTCGTCAAAAACAAAACGGATGAAGAACAATATTACGCGCTGTGTTTGAACAGCCTGCTCCAAGCGCTGCCTCTACGTGACAAGGATTACCATTATCGACACAGGCTCAAGCCACAAGATGTTTGCGTCGAATTGCTGGAAAGAACCCCCGTTCACTTCGGCGTCATAGACGCATTTATCAGCAATCACGGCGGCGGCGGAACGCGTGTCTCGCGTCCGATCGAAACGCGCACGATGATCGCCTCCGCGAACCTGCCGCTGGCGGATTGGGCCGCCGCGCGCAAGATGGGGCTGGACCCTTTCGTTTCGCCCATCAACGCCGCCGCCCTGAGAGAAATCGGTCTGCCCGCGGGATACGAGATCGTGGGCGACCTGACGCCCTATGCCGGTTGGATCAATGTGCACCCGCTGATTGCGGACTCGGCGCGCAGAAGAAATGAATGGCTCTCTCTCAGCCGTCTGCTCAAACCCTGGCTGCAGACTGTGGATCCGGAGCTCTTCCCATTCAAAGATGTCGTCAATGAGCGGCTGAATCAATTCCTGACGCGCAATCTTTCACGACCGGACTCCAATCCGGTGGTTTTCTGGGGGATGGTCGGATTGAACTATGCGCTTGGCGCCGCGCACGGCGGCGTCATCGCTTACCAGACGCTGTACGATAAAGACAAGCTGCGCTGGCGGGAAGAGCCGCTCAATTTCGAACTGCTCGATTATCGTCTGGCCGATTACGAAGCCGTAGTAGATTACCTGAAACCTTTGGAAGAGTTGGCGCGCCGCGCCCCGGCGGATCGCAACGGGCTCCGCTGGTGTTACCTCGACAAATCCGTGCTGTTCGAATTCTCGCGCCTGATCCCCGCCCGCTTCGACGATTTTGTGGCCCGCGTCGACATCGCCAAATCCATTCAATTCATGAACGATTACATCGGCGGGGTGGCCGTGCCCGTCGCGCACGATGCGCAGGGACGGGTGACGCACCAGGCAGAACGCAATTTATACCTGCCGCAACCCAACTATCTGGTCCTCTATCAGGGAGAGGTGATTGACGTCACAAAGCTGGAGTACATCGCTTACGCGGAGAATGAGCGGAAGATTTACTGGCGGACAATTAAAAGCGAGAACCACTCGGCGGAGTACGACGACGGGATCGTCACTTTCACCAGAACCGGCGCCGACGAAACGCTGGTTACGGTGATGGGACGGCAGTTATTCACCCTGCCGCTGTTCTGGCAAATCGTGAATCTCGATCTCAACCCGGCGCTAAAGGATCTTCTGGTCACGCAGGCTTACACCGATTTCTTCACACGCACGATAGTCAACTTCGAAGCCAAATACGAGGGGCGCGACATCCGCATCGGTCGTCCGTGGAATCCTTTGGAGGGCGAGCCAGGGGCGGAATCCGGCGAGAGACCGATGACCGAGCGACTGACTGAAATCGTCGGCAAGGCGAGCGAGGCCGTCAATCGTAACTGGGGGACGATTTCCAGGTTTCTACCGCGCAAGTATCGCGGCAATTCGCCGGCGGCGAACTCCGCGAGCCATGTCGGCGCGGCAAGCTATGTAGATGAAGACGGCTTCGCTCATTTCAACTCGGCTCGAACAGGCGAATCAGGCGAGCCCGGGGCCGCGTCGCCGGAGACTGGCGAGGGCCGGTCCCGAATCCATTTCAAGAAGACTATGAACGAAGCCCGAACTTTTCTGAGTGATCTCGCGCAGGCCATCAAGAAAGATTACGGGCTTGAGCGGGAGGATGATTGAAAGCGTTGGTTACCGGCGCCAACGGACTGATCGGCGCCAACCTTGTTCGTGAATTGCTCGCCGCGGGCCACGAAGCGCGCGCTTTCGTGCGCGAGACGAGTGATCTGCGCAGCCTGGAGGGCGCGCCGGTAGAGATCGTTTACGGCGACGCGCTTTCCGTCGAATCCATCACCAGGGCCGCCGAGGGTTGCGACCTGCTTTTTCATGCCGCCGCAGTATTCACCTATTGGGGGTACTCTGGCGATGAGTTGGAAACAATCGCGGTGCGTGGCGCGATTAATGCGCTTGAGGCGGCGCATCACGCGGGCGTGCGGCGCGTCGTGCTGACTTCATCTTCGGTCACGCTCGGCTCGGGCATCCGCCCCACGCCGCGCGACGAAGACCATCAACTACAGGAAAAGGACGCCCCGGCTTATCTGACCGCGAAAGCGCGACAGGAGCGCGAGGCCTTTCAACGCGCGGCGGAACTGGGAATGGAACTGGTCGCCGTTTGTCCGACCATTACCGTTGGCCCGCATGATTACCGCCTGAGTCCGAGCAACGCGGTGATCGTCAATTATCTCGCCGATCCATTCAAGGTTACTTTTCCGGGCGGCTGTAACATCGTGTCGGCGCGAGACGTCGCCCGCGGGCACCTGTTGGCGGCGACAGCCGGGGCCGCTGGCGAACGCTACGCGCTCGGCTCCGAGAACCTCGATTGGGCGACGATCCATCGCGCTATCTCCGAGATGTGCGGAGTGTCGGGGCCTCATTACTTCGCCAACCACACCAGTTCTTACCTGGCGGCCACGGCGCAAGAATTGATCTCCTGGCTGAACCGTAAGCCGCCGGCCACGACTCGCGCGCAGGCCAAGATGGTCGGACGTTATTATTGGTACCGCCACGACCGCGCCGCCGCTCTCGGTTTCACGCCGGAACCGGCTCGCCAGGCGCTGGCTTCGGCCATCGCCTGGCTGGCGGCAAGCCCCCATATCTCTCGGCAATTGCGCTCGACGCTGCGACTGGCGCCAGAAGTTTATGAAGCGCGTCGCCGGTTGGAAGAACGGGAAGCAGTCGTCATGGGAGGTCGTCCGGCGAATCGAGGGTAAAACGAAAGGGCGCATGATGAAAGCATTCAAGAGCATCATTATCGTGAAGCATCCGCTCGACCCGGTCTGGACCACGATTCGGGACCGGCTTTCCGATCTGGCGCCGTTTGTGGACGACATCGAGCGGATCACCGTGATGGAACGCCATGAAGAGCCGGACGGGACGATACGACTGGTCAACGTGTGGAAGGCAAATCCGCCGATCCCCGCGCTGCTCTCCTCGGTGATCAATCCTGAAATACTGGCCTGGACGGACCGCGCCGAATACTTGACTCGACGCCACGAATGCGTTTGGCGGATCGAACCGCACTTCTTTCCGGAGCGGACGCGGTGTTCCGGCGTGACTCGTTATGAGGCGGCGATAGGCGGGCGCGGCACGCGCATAACCTTCGAAGGCAAGCTGGACGTAACGGCGAGTAACATGGCTGGTGTCCCGGCCTTTATGGAGGGCGCGATTGCGCGGGGGATCGAATCATTCGTGACGGCGCTGATCCCGAAAAACTTTCGTAAGCTGACGGACGCCCTGGCGACTTATCTCGGCCAGCGGCCCTGACCGTCAGCCGGAGCTGATCAAATGGGAGTGATGGAATCCAAGTCGAGGATCAGCCATCCGGGACAATGAGGGCACATAGCGGTGGAGATCCGGCATCTCGACCCGCAACCGCACGGTGGCCTCCGGATAGTTATAAATGGTGATGTGGTTCAAGCCGCGGTTGGCGGTGAAGAGCAACGATTGGTCGGCGGAAAGCTGACATCCATAGATTGAATCGAGAAGCGAAAAACGGCTGACTCGGAGCGCGCCGAAGAAGTGGCGATTGCTCGTGAAAAAGCCGCCGCGCGCGAAGACGTCGTAAACCTGCGTTGCGATCTCGCGCGGATGCTTGAGGCTGGTGAGCAGGTCGGGTCTTTCGTCAATGATCCGGAAATCCGCCAGCGTTTCCAGGTCGATGCAGACGATGGACTGGCTGCCGCCATTGCAGAAGATCAGCTCGCGATCCGAGATCGTCACATCGGAATTGATGTGCGCCGGCGTCTCACGGGTCGTAGCCCAGTGTCGCAACACCTGCTTGCTTTCGGCGTCAATTTCGAAAGCGTATTCCTTGAGAAAGGCCATCGCCCATTCGTGATAATCAACGTATTCCTGCGGCAGGACGCGAAAGGAAACGGAGTAAAACCAGTCCTCGGTTGGATGACAAACCAGGTGCCAGCAAGTGGCGGGCAGTTCGATGCGCGTCGCCTCGCCGCTGTCCATATCCCAGACACCGACTTCCCTGGCCTCGCCTTGGCGACCGTATTTCGGGTTATCCATTGACCCGTAGCAGAGATATTTTTTCGATCGGGTGAGTTTCATCGCGTGAGGCAGCTTGAGCTGGTGCGGGCCGAGCCGTTCCCCATTTGAAAGATCATTGAGATTGAAACGGTAAAAGTAATCACCGATGGCCGTAATGAATTCGTCATTGCCGAGCCAGACCAGATGCGTGCTGCCGCGCAGCGAGGTATCGTTCGGTTCAAAACGCAACGTCGAGACGCGCTCGATTTCATCCAAGGTCCTCGCATCGTAGAAAAGCAAGTGCTGCCCCGCGTTGCCCAGAAAGCCGACCGTGCCCGCGGGATTGACGCTGACCCAATGGCCGGCGGCGATGCCCTGATAATATTTGATTTTGTACGCGTAGGAATTGTCCGCGGGGTTGAACAGAAAAAGACAGACCCCGGCCATCCCTTCCAGACCATTGATGCCGTTGCCGTCGAGCGCGATGTGGAAGGAATAAGGATAACCTTTCATCAAAGAAACACCATTTCAAGTCAAACGGGAAATTATCAGAGTGAACACAGGTGGAAAGCGGAGCGAGTATAAGCGCGGCGTTTCGGGCGCGCAAGTTTTTTTCGATTACCTCAATGCGCGTGAGGCGCGCATAGTGCGAATATTGGTCGAACGATCTCAGTGTCCGCTGCTGCGAAGGCTGAGCCTTTTGATGAACCGGTTGGGCGATGGCTGGCTCTACCTGGTGACCCCGCTCCTGGCGACGCTGCTGGAAGGCGAGCGCCGTTCCCATTTTTTACTCGCTCTGGGTCTCTCCGTCGGCCTGGCGTTTTCGCTCTATCTATTTCTAAAGCCCCGGCTGGCCCGACTGCGCCCGTGTGATTTCGATCCCGGGCTGCGTTCTCCCATCAAGGCGCTGGATAAATACTCCTGCCCAAGCGGCCACTGCATGACGGCGGCGGCGGTCGGGCTACAACTGGCTCAGACCTTCCCGCGCACAACGCCAGTCGTCATCGTCTACTGGTTGCTAATCGCCTGGTCGCGCATCTCTTTAGGTCATCACTATCCAACCGATCTCATTCTGGGCGGCGTCATTGGCGTTGGCTCCTCCTGGTTAATTTCAACCTTTTAAATCGCGCCCGCTTCCCAAACGTTCGATGGTTTGAATAGCCGCTGTGATGGCTTTCTCTTCAAACACAAATCCATTCAGCCAAAAGGCGTGATCCATCAGGCCGTTCGATTTGAAGCCGACAGCCGGTCAGGCGCTGTGGTAATGGACCGAAAGTGAATCATTGCTTCTGGTTCCGTTCAATTTCGCGCACGCCCAAAACCTGTGCCGCTTTCTCGTAATATTTTTGGCGCGATTGGAGATCGAAGAGGCTGCCGTTGACCCTTCTGGTGATCGTCACAAAATCCTGCTGATCGGCCGCTTCGTTCAGGCCATATTGCTGCCAGTACAGTCCGGCTATGCGGAAAGCCACGTCCGGGTCAGCGGCCCGCGACGGGTTGCCCACTAAATCGATACCGAGCGGCTTACCGTACTTTTGATAATTGGCCCGCCCGGTTATTCCAAATCCTCCTCTGATTTTGAACCGTTCGCCGTCCCCAGGCTCGGTGTTTCCAAAGCCGGTAGCTGTGGCGCTCGGCGGTTCGCGGCGTTGCTGCTCTTTTGTCGGCAACCAAACTTCCTCCAACACTCTCAACTCGACAGTCTCGCGGGCGACTTGTGCCAGGAAGGCCGCCTGACGCGCGGGGTTGTTGATGCCGAATTCATCCATGGCCTGTTGCAAATATGGCAGGTATAAGGCGCGTTTCTCCGCAATCGATGCAGGCATGATCTGGCGCAGTTGGTCGTCGGTGATTCGGCTCGTCAAAGATCCTTGCGCTGCGTAATTCCGGCATTGGACTTTCAATGTGGCGCGATCGGATTCGACCGTCTGCGGTTCAAGAACCCGAATCGCCATCCAAGCCGCGAGATTTCTGTCCAACTGCCAGGTCGTACTGACCTCCTTGGTCCCGGGCGCATCGAACGTCAAAGTCTGCGGCAGCATGGTTATGCCGTCGCTGCGGACGAATTGATACTTGACCGTGCCGCCGCCGCCTTCGAGGGTGATACTGCCGGCGAAATTGATTGTTACGGGGCAATCCCCTTCGAAGGAACTCGGAACGGCGCTCAACTGAGCCTTGATTTCCAAGCCGCCAAGTCGCGACAAATCCCATACTCGCACAGTGCGATCCTCGCTGCCCGTGACCAGGTATCTGTTTTCGTTGTTGAAATCCAGGCTCGTCACCGGGCGTATGTGCCCTCGCAGAATGGTAATGGGGCGGCCGTAGGCGGCGTCTTTGAGCGACGGTTGTACTGCCCAAACGCATACGGTCCTGTCACGGCTCGCGCTGAAGAGCCACTTGTTGTCGTGGCTGAAAAGCAATTCAGTGGCTTCATCTCTATGCTCCGACAGTAATCGAGCAGTGGTTCCTAACTCAGTCCACTTACTCAATTCAGTCCACTTTCCTGCATCCTCGGCGCCCCACATCATGACCGCTCCGCTTTTACCGGCCGCAGCGATCCATTTATCGTCATAACTGAAAATTGCATTGTTAGCCTCAGGATTTATAGCGAAGTCCTTATTTCTAGCTGACGGCATACTCAGCTCCTGGAGCTTTTCACCCGTTCGGGCATTCCATACGCGAATGGTACCGTCGACGCTGGCCGTGACGATGAATTTGCCGCTGTGGCTGAAAGTCGCGCGATTGATTTTGGAGAGATGACCTACCAACGTCACCGATTGCTGTTTGGTTTCCGTATTCCAAATTTGCGCTGTGCCATCGTCGCTGGCGGTGACGATGAATTTACTGTCGGGGCTGAAGGCCGCGTAATTGATACTGCCTTTGTGGGAAATATTAAACTTGTTGTTCATTTGGGCATCCTGCACGTGGGCTATGCCATTACTGCGGACAATTACAATCAAGCTGTCATCTGGGCTAAAGGCAGCATAGATGAGGCTTGTGCCTTGAATATCCATGGCGCCTAGGGCTCTTGGAGCGTCGCTGATGTCATATACACCGACAACCCTGCCTGGCGGAAAGATAACCCCGTGGCCGCGATATTTGACTTCGCGAATGTACCGCGTGCCATCGTGACTAAAAGCCAGGTTTGTGCGTTCGGCGCTGATTTCAGGGATGGCGATACCAGGTGTATTTTTGATCTCCATTAACTTAACCACTCCATCTGCGCCGCCCGTCATAACTTTCTTTCCGTCGGGGCTGAAGGACGTATTTATGACCGGTGCGGTGAGATCCCGCCAGATCGCTTTGAAGAATGGGGCGGAGCGATCAATCTCGTCAACGAGTCTCAATGTTTCGTCTGTCTTTTGCTTCGCCTTGACCGCCTCCTCCTTTTGCCGATCAGCTTCTTGCTTTTGTATTTCGGCTATATTCCTTTGGGTGTCAGCTTCAACTTTGGCTATCTGTGCGCTCCTAAGCGCCGCCTGCGCCACGTTGCGCTGTATATCGGCATCACGTTTGGCCGCGTAGGCCGAGTCGCGCTCTTTTAGCGCAGTCCCCTCCGCCTGTTGAGCTCGAAGCAGCGCTTGATTGGCAATGTCCCGCTGCTTCAACGCCTCTCCTTTCTGCTCCTCAGCAAGGCGCCTTTGTCTTTGGGCCTCAGCTTTCTGTTGAAATGCGTATGCCGTTAATCCCACTAGTCCGAGCAAGAGCAGCGATAACAAAATGATTGCGTACCGCTGCAGCTTCACGCGCCGGTGACGTTCGTCGGCCAGCGCCTGCGCCTGTTTCAGCTCGCGCTCGCGTTGCCGCGCCTTCTCAATTTCTTCATCTTCTAAATTCTTCTGACTAGCTTCGAGGAAGGCGATTGACTCGTAGAAGACGGGGCAATAGCGTTCGGCCCAGGCGCGGTTGGGTTTGTGCAGAGCGCGCCAGTCGAGCGCGATCTGTAGCGCGGGGTTGCGCAGATACCCTTCTTTACCTTCGGCGTGTAGCTTGGTCGTGTCGGCCAGCCGCTGGAAGATGCGCGCCGATTGCGCCTCCTCGTCCACCCAATTGCGTAGCCGCTCCCAGCCCCAGATCAGGCTCTCATGCGAGATGTCAACGAGCGTGTCGGGCGCGAGCGGCGCGGGCAGCGGGGGCATCAGGAACGAGCGGCCCTCGCGGCGGAAGCTCTCTATCACCGCCTTCACCTCTTCTTCACTCGCCTCGGTGGCCTCGCAAATCTCTTTGACCGTCGCCGGGCGGCGGCCTTCACGCCCGTCGGCGCTCTTCTCGGTCAATCGCTTGAAAAGTTTTTCAGACACTCTCTGTTGCCGCTCGGACAACTCAAAGTACGCTTCATCGGCGTGTAGCGACAGGGCGCGCGCCAAGCCGCCGACGCGCATGTAGTGAGGGATGCTGATCGGCTCGTCGCCTTTGTAATGGTCGCGCCAGTATTCCCACGCCCGCATCAGCACGTGTTGCAGGATCGGCAGCCGGTCGGCGTTCTCGCCCGCGCTCTTGAGCAGGCCGCGGTCGCCTGCGTCGTTGAGCAGACGGTTGACGAGTTGCGGCGTGATCGCGGCCCCGCACATCCAGACCGGCCCGGTGATCGCCTCGCGCCACTCGTCGTCGTTCATGCGCGGGATCAGGTACTGGCCCTCGTTGATCGCTTCGGGCAGTCCGCGAAACTGCGCGGCCTCGCCCAAATAGTCCGAGCGCATAGTCAGGACCAGGTAAACGGGCAGATCGCCGTCGCGCGCCGCGTGGCGGGCTTCGAGCAGCAGTTTGACGAAGGCGGCGGCTTCATCTTCGGGTCGCTCGGCCTTGATGTTCCGGCGGAAGCGGAACAACTCCTCGAACTGGTCGGCGACAAGCAGTAAATTTTCGTGCGGCCCAAGCAACGCCTGAGCGATGGCTTTGACCAAGCCGAGCGAACTGGAGCGCAGCGTCGCCTCTATTTCGTGGCGTACGTCATTGTTGCGCTTACCACCTAATACATCGGGGTGACTTAAGACTTCGGCTAAGTTGCCTATGGGGTCGTTGCCGGGCCGGAAGACAGCGACGCGCCAGCGCGAGCCGGCGCTCGTCATGTGACCGCTACGGAGCGCGGGGAGCACGCCGGCGCGTACAAGCGACGACTTGCCGCTGCCTGACGTACCGACGACGGCGACGAAGCGCGACCGTCGCAATTTCGTCAGCACCTCGTCGCTCTGGCCGTCACGGCCGAAGAACAACTCGCTCTCCTCTTCTTTGAACGGGCGGAGGCCGGGGAATGGGTTGGTCAGCAACACTTTTTGTTCAATCATCATGCGCCTCCGGTGCCGGTCGGGGCTAAGCCCTGGCGAGCGCTTTCGATCAGGGAGATAAAGTACTCAAGTGCGCCTTCGTTCAGTCCGCCGTAGCCGGGCGGTAGTAACGTGGCTTGCAAGGTTTTGAAGTTGCGCTTATCTTCGGTCTCGGGTCGTCCCAAGTAGATCGCCCGGCACGGGATCATCGCGGGACGCCCCCATCCGACCACCTTCCGTAATTCAGAGAGTTTTGAGTGGAGCCAGAACTCGTTCCCGTTGCCGTAATAGATGAGCGCGGCGTCACACTCGAGCAGTCGGTCCTTGTGGTACTGAATGACCTGCTCTTGCTCCCCCTCGCGTGCGCACCTGATGACCTCGTAGCTTCTGTCGAAGAGGTAGTCGGTGATGGGTTTGATCTCATCAAAGTCGGGCTTGTCGCAGATGAGATAAACGATCGCGAGGTCGCGCAAACCTTGCCCAATGGGCGCGGGCTTCGGCGTATGCTTCGGGGCTGTAAGCTTCTCGACGATGCGGGTCTTAAGGTCTTCGAATGACCGTTGAAGCACTTCGGCTCCGCGCTGCGCCTCGGCGTCGATCTGGAGTTGCTCGACGAACCGTTGCTGGCGGTTGCCAGTTGGGGTGAGGTCGGGCGGCAGCCAAATAATGCGCTCGAGGCCTGCTTCGCGGCTGCGTGCCGCGGCCAACTCATTCTGCAGGTAAACGACGGATTTCTCCTCCTCGCCATCCAGAATCGTGCCGTAGGTGTTACCGATCAGGTGAACGGAGAGGCGCGCGCGTTCCAGGCACTCACTCACTGCGCCACAGTAAGCGTCGGCGCGGCGTGGTAATTCATTGCCTGGTAACACGTCGTGGCCGCGGTCACGTAGCTCTTGGGCAATACGCCCACGGTCCTCAGCGCGGTCGTTCGTTGTCTCGGCCAGGTAGATAGTGCGCATTAGGTTCGGCACGGCCTGCGGCAGGAGCCGCTCCATGTCGTTGAGGAGTTCGGCCAGGTACCAAACGAGGTCGCCCACCGCGTCTATGTATTGCTGGTATTTGTATCCGTCTTCGACTTGACTGAACTCGCGTGGCCTGCCCGACTCCGGATCCTTCTCGCATAGCTCATAGCCGGTCTGCCCTTGGAGTTCGGTGGGGTGACGGTCACGTTCGACCCAGGTTTTTACGACCTTGACGCGGCGCGAGCGGTTGCCGACTCGCACACCGCCGTTGGCGATGGCGGCCTCAGTGAAACAGCGCAGCTCCTGCGCGCAGTATTTCGAGTTGAGGTAGCTCGGCGAAACGACCGTGAGCAGAATTTTGGTATGCGCGAGCGCCCGCTCAATCTCGTCGTCAAAGTAATCGCCGCCCCGCAGCCGCTTGGCGTCGCGCCAGATACGTGGCTCGCGCCCGAGTTCAACCCCGAGGCGGCGCTTGAGCCGGGCGTGGAACATGTCTACCCAGCCGTCGCCATCGCCGTTGTCGATGTGACTGTAGCTGATGAACAAATCGTACTCAAATGAAGGCATACAACTGATCTGGACCTCCCCATGCATGTATTAGGCTAAGATATCGCTGGCCATGTGTAATCAGTCCTGTCACATCTGAAGAGTTACTCGCGAGTTACTATCAAGTTTTTCCATTCGGCAAAGTAAGAGGTAACTCAAGCCACTGAGCGACGGCCAAAAGCGCGTCTCTTAATGAGCCGAGGCGACAAATTGGCGTCAACGATGTATTGCGGCAAGTCGTGACAAACTGGCTTTGTTGCACGAATATTGAACTCTTCCCTTGAACGGCTTGTTAGCCGGTATCGGGGAGCAATCGAACATGATCCGGACCTCTGGATTATGCTCCGCTGATACTCAGCGCCGATTATAAAAACGATCCTGCAGTCTGACAATACATAAGCCGCTAAAGTTGATCCATCAATCTTTCTAGAGCGTGTTGTTGACTTTTCTCTAGAGCGTGTTGTTGACTTTTCTGCTTTATTTGCAGCGATTTGCCTCCGCCCCTGGTTCTCCCGGCTGTGATAAGCTCGGTGTATGGAACGAAAGGCTTATCCAACTGATGTCAGTGACGCGGAATGGGCGCTCGTCGCGCCTTACTTAACCTTAATGACCGAAGATGCTCCGCAGCGAGATTTTTCACTGCGGGAGGTCTCGGTCGGCCTGCGCTGGTAGGGCGCCCGGATCGCCGACATTATGCGACGTTCGCTGGCATATTTTTCATCGTTTCAGGTAGTCGTTAAGGACGACGAAGGAATGACGCGAGGGCAAAGACGGATCCATCGAATGTTCCGGCGCCGCCTGCCGCGCCATTTCCAAAAACTGATCCACGGCGACTTGCGCCTCATCCATATCCACTTGCCGGCTGCGGAGCCAATCGTCTAAAGGACGAAAAGCTGTATCGGCCAGCAATTCTTTGATGTTGGGTACAAGGAGCAGCGTGCCAGCTTCGAGGGCGCGGTGGAAGCGAATGGCATATCTGAAGCCCGGCAGTGCCGGAAGATTCCCTCACCCAACAATTGCTTAGCGATGCGTAGGCCGATCTCCGCGACGCATGCGGCTTCTTCGCCTTCTGTCGAGTAATGGCGCTGGTAGTTCCGCAGGTCGAAAAGGCCGTGCTGATGTGACAGGGCAATGGTTTTGAAATCGGTCTGCCGGAAGGTGATCTGACCGCCGTGCGAGTTCAGCAGGCGCAGTTCCGCCATGCGGCTTTGATAATCGGCTGTGATGATCAGATCGAAATTGGCTGGCATACAAAATCCCGTCCCGACCGAGCTTCAAGGAAGAAAACAAATTGACTGAAATGGTCTTGCTAGGAACCCGGCTGAGTATAATGGACACTCCGTCTAAAACAAAGGTGTCGCCGCTTTGAGCAGCATCTGCTCCATGGGCGCCTCAGGGCTGAGCGCGTCTCCTGAAGCTCAGCGATCTGTTCTCAAAGCCGATGATGACGAGGCGAAGCGCCTACGCTGGATCATCTCTCTCGGTTGTAATCATCGATAAAAGCTCCGGTAAACTTATTAGCTCGGACAACCGATAACTTCTTCCTGTCGCAGTATTCATCAATCGGGAGCCCTTCAATGAAGTCCATTACGAAGTAAGGCGCTCCGTCTTCACTGACTGATCCGTCGAGGAGTTTCGCGATATTCGGATGATCAAGGCCGGCCAGGATCTGCCTCTCATGGCGAAACCGGTCAACTCTCTTCGACGCTGAGGCCGCCGAAAAAGCGCATTTCCACAATACGGCTTTGTCGCGAATCGACGGCGGCAAGATCGGTCAGAGCATGGTCAAGAGCGATCAGGTCATCCGCCCGCTCATCTGTTACTACGCATGCCTCATCCAGCGGGAGTTCATACTGCCCGCCTCCTCGCTTGGCGGCGCGATGGCGTTCAGAGTATTTGATCAGAATGCGCCGCATCAATTGGGCCGCGACGCCGAAGAAATGCGCCCGGTTTTGCCATTGCACGCGGTTTTGGTCAACCAGTCGCAGGTACGCCTCATTGACCAGCGCGGTCGTTTGTAGGGTATGGTCAGTGCGCTCGCGTCGCATCTGGCGCTCGGCCAGCCGGTGGAGTTCATCGTAAATCAGTGGGAACAGCCGCTCCGCTGCGTCGGAATCACCCCGGCTCCAATCAAGTAACATCTGGGTTATGTCTTTGGCGGAGGTAGTCATGGGAGTCTTTCCTCTATCGAAGATTCGATTGCGACTAACGATTATGTAATAAGCCTCCGCCCCGGATTTTTCAAGATCAGCATTGCAGTCATCCCTTTTCATTAGTCATTAGTGAACCAGGGCTGCCACAGTCGACGGCATGCAGTCTGCCCCGAGGGCAGGAGCCCTCACCAACTAACGCCCAAATCTTCTCGAAAAAGGATCACAGACTGGAAAAATTTTTATCACTTGAAGGGGAAAGTGGGCGTGCCGATCAATCACCTACGAACACTAGCAAAATCTCGGCGGCCGTAATCTCTTGTGGAAATGGCGAGTTTCTCTCCAATGCCTTATGCGGTCGAGAGCGGCAAGACGACGAAACAGTATAAATTGCGGAACGTGTTTGTCCAATCAAGGATTTAATCAGGGCCGAGGCGCGAGTAAACAATTCGCCCCTCAGCCCTCAACGCAATTGCAAACCACTCTAAATCGAACCACGTAACATTTGGACGCCGTCGATCAAAGCGAGTAACGAACAATCAAAAAGACCCGAGCATTCCCGTCGCGCGGCAGAACCTGGTTCGGTCCAGATTGATCGGGGGCGGCGGTCAAAGTGAATTGCTGTTGCCCAGCCAGGGCGCTCGTCGCCGCAGCCGGGTCGCCGACCGAGTGGTGGGCAGTCATATTCTCCCTGTAGAGATCGAGGCCGGTAATTGTGATCTGTTTCCCCTGTGTGAAATAGGGAAAATAATCCTTGCGAATCGTCGCCGCGAAGGCGTTGGCGCCGTTGACGAACGCCGCCCATTCCGTCGGGAAGTCGTGCCGCAAACTGAAGAGCAGCGCAAGATTCGATTGGCCGGCGTGCTGGAACTGATTGTCCAAAGCCGTCTTTACCTTGGTTTGATCCACACCCTGGCGCGCCGTGTAGCGGATGTGCAGAATGACGTCGGAGATTGTCGCATAGTCGAAGGCCGGGTAGTCATGGGGATTGGGGAGCTCCAACTTCCATGCGCTCTCCGCTCCCGCGCCCTCAAAGGGCAGGAATCGCTCGTCACGGAGGTTTGTTTCGAACAATCCGCCGTCAGCGACCGCCCCGCTGGTGACGATTGACTGTATCGCGCCACTGTAATCGACAAAGCGGTCGTCCTCAGAGCCTTGGCGCGCGTATTCGCCGTCCTTCGGAATTGGAGACTTGCGCAAGCTGCTCTTCAAGAGCGAAAGGGCGCAATTGACGCTCGTGTATGGGCCGACGACCGACGGGATCGAAAGGGCGACGCTCTTGATGCGGCGCATATAATGGCCCGGACAGTCGATGTCATAGAGCCATTCGGGAATCGTCACCTGACATGTCCCGGTCGCTTTGAGCGTGAGCAGCGCGAGCGGGTCGAGCTGCCGAAGTGAGACATGGCGCGTCAGCTCCAATTCACGCTTGTTATTTTCGTAGTAGGCCATCTCCATCCGTTTGACGTCCAGATGGAGCGCCTCGCCTGAGAGCAGTCCTTTACGCCCGCCGTCCCAGTAGTTGAACTTGATGAAGTCCTGAGCGTCCACTTCGGGGCGCATGAGCTCCTGTTTCATCGTTCGCTCCGCCTTGCGCGCGGTGTCGAACGCGAACCGGTAATACTCGTAGTACAGCCTCGAAATCTCGCCCTGCATCCACAAGTGGAGTTCCTCGTTGGTGAACTTGTCGTGGAGGAACTGATCCATTTCCTGGTCGTTGGCGATCTGTCGCTGAATGTTCAGATACTCGCGATACGCGACCTGCTCGGCAATAAGCGAAGTGAGTATTTGCCGCCCGATCTGCATCAGCTCGTGTGCGGCCAGGTTGTACTGGAACATCCATTCGTCGGCGCGACGTTCGAATGCGGCGGTCTTCGACGCGCGCGCGGCCGCCGCTTCTGCTTCCGCCGCCACCATATTGGCTATTGCGGATAACTGACGGCCGAAATTAACGAGCATGGATCCGCCGAAGACCGTCGCATGTCCGCCGAGTCCCCAGTAATGCAGATCTACGCCCACCTCAGGCACTAAGGAAAGTGGGGCATGGACGGTGTCGATCACCATCGCCGCTTGTCTTGCGATGTGTGCGAGTGGACCATGAACGTTAAGATCCTTATCCTCGTTCGTATTCAAATACAAGGCGCCCTTTCCTGTCGCGCCGGACTGCAGCGCCGGGGAAGCCTTCCCGGCAATCTTCAGTTTCGAGAGTTTCTGCAGCGTTATCTTTTTGTCGTACTGCAAGACAAGCTGGTTGTATGCCGCCTCGAAGTTCTGTTCGTTCAAGACGCGATGGTCGAGCGTCAAGATCTCTCGGGCGTTTGGGTCTGCCGGAAGACCCAATACTCGCTGGTAGTAGTGGAGTCGCTCCAGCGCCGTGGCGCGGCTGGTCAGCAATGATTTAGTAGCCTCTCGAGCCGATTGCCATTGCAGGAAGCGTACTTCCCGCGCCATCTTCTGGATTTGAATCTCATGGCGCTGGCGAATTAGCGCGAGGCGCTCGGCGTCGCCCTTCTCTATCGCGGAGAGCAGCGCGCCGCCCAGGCTGCGCACCTCGTTGCAGAGCTCCAGCGCTTTTTGGATGAGAAGCAGGCAGCGGACGGGGCCGGCGGGCTGGTTGAGGCCGTTGACGACATTCCCGACGTCGATTCCCGCCGCCGCCGCCTTGACCAGCAGGCCGGGATCGATCGGCGGATCGAAGAGCGCGAGTGGGCGGCTTACGCCCGCCAGACTCATGCAATGACGAATCTTAAAGAGCCGGTCGGCGACCGTGTCCCAGTATTCCAGCATCTTTTCATTGCGCGGGACGCTGAAGTAAAGCGCGCGCCCAATGCCGAAGAGCGATCCCGCGCCATTTCCATCCCCGGAGCCGGAGGTGGAGAACGCGAGATTGAAAGGGAACTGGCTCTCCAGGTCTACCATCGCGTTGCCGATCGGGCCGAGACCATCCTGTTTGAGATCGGCGAAAGTCTTGGAACGCGTGGCTCCGCGATCCGGAATGCGCTGCGGCCTCGGCCCCAACAGATTGGCGGCGAGCACATAACGCTGCGTCGCTTCGTTGATGGATTCCACCGTGTCCTGCTGAAACAAGTGATCGCCCCAGGCGATGAGGTTATCGAGGTAACTCATAACCACCCAGTATTGATACGCGAGATGCCGCGTCCGGGCGACTTTGTGCGGTTGAAACGGGTTGTTGAGAATCGCGGTGTAGCTCCGCATGACCACATCTTGCAGCAGTTGATCATCATGCTCTAATTTCGTCCTCGGAGTGCTCAGGAGCCGGAGGACCTCATCGATCTGCATGCTCTCGCCTTCCTTGCGGAAGGCGAGGAACTTCCAGAAGCGGAACGGCGGCTCCACCGTCTGGTCGTTAGAGGTCGGGTCGAAGATGTAATGAAACCAGCGCTGCGCCTCGGCGAATCGTTGCGTTTTGCTGAGGTGCACGGCAATGGTCAATGGAATATGAAAGAACAATTCCCAATTGTAGTTCGCATATGGCCCGTCGGTTTTGACATCGATCTCCTTGGAGAAGGAGTTGATCTTGATCTCGCTGTCATTCTCACCCGGATGATAGAGAATATGAAAGAAGTCTTCTTGCGGTTTTGTTATCGGGTCCGGACTCTTGAGGCCGTCCAGCCATGCGGCATCCAGCATTCCGGGCAGTGAGTCGCGATTCAGCTTCGAGATCAATTCACCGACGAACGGATGGAAGAAGTTTTCAAACCTGTAATCAAACTCGGGGGGCGAATTAGCTAATGAAACCGTCCCCAATTGAGAGGCTTGCGCCTGTTCGTGATAGCCGATTGAATTATTGGTCTTTTCCATTATTGCCTCCTTCTCCTTACTTTCCAGTCTTAGTATTTAACACCGCGCCGGTCGGCGCGATATAGCGGTCGCCGTAAATCACACTGCCGGTGGTTCCGATGCCCTGGCGGATATAGGCGTCTTCAGTCACGAATCGCCGCATCAGGGTAGGGTTGGGCACGCTTGGTGCGGGGTCGATTAACCTTCTCTCGTCCAAAAACGCCGGACTGATTTGCAGGCGAGTATCGCTTTGGAGAATCAGTGGCGGAATCCCCACCACCTGCCTCGAGTCTGGATTGACCAAGACGCCATAGCCGGAATAATTGGAGACGCCCTCCTCCTTGATCGTGGTCGTTACGAAAAATGTGTGGCGGCTGTCGTCGTAGAAAAACGGTGAGGCCCATCGGTCTTCCCCTGCGGACCAGCGTTCAGTTGCAATGACGCGCCCTGGAAGCGAGTTAGCCGGCCCCTTAAGTACCGTGTGGTAATACTGTGGGAAGAGAAAGTTATACTCTGAATAGTATTGGATTATCAGGTACTTATTCCCCACAAATATTTCTCGGGTGGGAGTAATTAGAAATCCCTCTATCCAAATGTTTGTGATCGGCGCGTCCTCCTCTGGCAACGGAACACTATGAGTGTTGTAGAGGAGGAATGAAGTGATAAAAAAGCCCCCGCTGATGAGCACGCGCAAAGCGCCGGACTCTTCGAAGAATCCCAATCGATACATCGATTGATCGAACGCTCCTGGCCCGGCCGCATCGTACTCCGATAAGAAGATCGGACGGTTGAGGTCCGAAGTCTTGGTCGGCTGCCATTTTCCGTTATAGTACTCGCTCCAGCAGAGCACGGCATACGCACTCACCTTGGTGTTGGATTTGGCCATAACCTGAGCGTCGCTCTTGAGTTGCGAAAGGCTTAATCCGCCGATCCCGCCGGTTTGAGTTGACGTGGTCGAGAATCCATTCGGATCGATCGGGGTCTGTTTCATGATCCGCAGCCAGAACAGCAGCAGACGGCCGTTCCAGACGTAGGGCATAACAGGGTTGTCTTCAATATCCAGGTTGACCTGCTCCCACGGAGTCCAATAACTATCCTCGCGCCGGCGATAGTAATATTTGCGGTTTGCCCCGCTGGTGCGCGCAATGATGTGATCGATCTCGCTCGTACTTTTGGCCGGATCGGTGGGGATGTGATGGATGCCGCATGGCTCCAACTTGGCGACCTCTTCCAGCTTCGAGAGATAGTTGAGGACCGCGGTCGCGGCAGTCTCCTCATTGATGTCGCTTTGAAGCAGTTCGCTCTCGATCTCCTTGAAGAAAGGCGATTTGTCATCGCGCAGTTCAGGTTCCAGCCAATTCTCCGGGTAAAGGAAGACCCTGCGGTTCGCCTCCCAGACTCGATATCGCTTCATCCATTCCCAGTGGTCGGCGTTGATTGACCCCGGATCGACGCGAGTCTCCAAGTTCATCAGGCAGCGCTCGATAAAGAGCTGCGTCGAGGAGATGGCATGCCGGATGCGCGAGGTCTGCATGGACGGCTCCATCTGGACATCCATCAAGAAGTACTCGAACAGCTTCTCCGGCGTATCGATATGTTCAGAAGCAGGGTTGGAGCGCATCTGGTGGAGGATATAAGTCACCAGCGCATCGCGCTGCAGCCCGCGCATCTCGTCGTTGATCGGCTGTACCAAATCCCGCCAATCGGCGGCGTCGAACCGGGCGCGCAATGCAGACTGAAAGTCGCGCACTATCACCCCGGTCGGTTCGTTGACAGTCGCCTTAATCAGCGCGTTAGCCGAAATCCCCATCTTCCTGATTAGCGAGAGCGCGTCGTAAACGCGACTGAACTGGCCGAAATGCTTGAGGCCGGCAAGATTGCCGCCGAATTGCGTTAAAACGGCATTGAGCGAGATGCTGTCGCAACGGATTAGGGTGAAGAACAAGCCCTCGGCTTTCGCCGTCGCAACGGCCGGATCCCGCAGAATGGTCAACAACGACTCGTCGCCTGGGGAAACCTCCGCTTTGATTCGCGCGTAATCGAGGAGTCCCATCAGCGGCTTGAGCAGGGCGTTCGCGACACTGGCGACGGGATCGCCGCTCACCGGCAGGGCATTGAGCCAGCCGTCGCCGAAGATCGAATAGTCCGAATCGATCGCGAAATGGGTGATCTCATTGACCGTCAAGTCGAACCCTGCAGCTAGAGATGTCGCCTTCAGGAATCTCGAATATACATCGAAGAACGGCGCGAAGATTGCCGGCGGGTAGAGATAGCGAGAAGGAATTACTTCCCGCGCCCGTTTAGGAGTCTCCCATTTGACGCTCAACCGGTATTTGAGTTTCTCGACCTTCAGCTCGAAGTCGTAAAGCGTTCCGGCCTTCAATTCCAACGGTGTGGTGTTGCGGTAGATATTGCCGTTCTGCGTCAGCGATATGGTCTGTCCGCCAACCGACAGCTGGACAATCGCTGTTCCGGTTGGAGGGGGCGCCACGATCTGCTCGGCGCGGGTCCGTACGCTAACCACGATTTCGTCCGTTGTTCCGGCATCCGTCTCAATGATGAAATTATAGAACCCCGCCTCCGGCGTCTCTATCTTCCCGCTCCAGATGCCGGAGACGGACACGCCCGGCGAGGGATTCGACGGTAAGGGATTGTCGCCCTCACTGGCATAATCCAGATTCGCGACAGCCGGCACGCTTGGACCGCCGCTATCTGCTGTGCCATGGAAGGAGAACTGAGCCGCCAAGCCCTCAGTCTCCAACGCGATAACATCGTTCAGCGCCGGCTGGTTGATCTGTCCGGCCGCGTGCATCGGGAATTGGGTCTCCGACGGATCTAACAGAGTTTGCGTGGAGATCAGATCGATCCCTGCCGTTGAACCGAGCCGCTGCAATGCCTGCTGGCGCTTGCGCTGTCGCGCGAGCGCGGGGCGGAACGCCGCCGCGAGCGCGCTGCGTTTCGTCGCCGGCGGGTCCGCGGACGCGATGTATGTGTCATAGAGCGGTTTTAACTCCGGATAGCGTCCGAAGAACGAACCTTTAAAGTCCTCACTCCGGGCGAAGAGCGTGTTGATCGCCTTCTGAAACGTCGCCGTTACCCCGGGCAAGGAATTCAACACGTCTCGCCGCGCCGCCGTCAGGAGGCCGAGATAAGAAAGACGAAGTCGGAAATTGTCGTAAGCAATCTTCGTATCGGCGGTGGTGATCGTAGCCTCCAGAGCCGACGCCGGATGGATATAGGTCACGTCAAACATCTGGGTATTGTCGAGGAGAGCGAAGAATGTGTCGGAGACCTCTTGTCCGTAAGCCAGAGCCATCCGAGCGCGGGCGACATCGCCGCCGGCGTCCTCGATCACTGCGAACTGTTCTTCGATCTCGACAAAATCGCCGCGCAGAGTTCGAGCAAATTCCATCATCTGCGCCTGCTCCGGGGCGGATTTACCGCTCAGGTCCTGGTTCCAGATCAGATAGAGAGCGTCGGCGGAATTGATCGATCTATCCTTCAGCGCCTGAGTCAGCGCAATCAACTGCGCGATCGCTGGATTGGTCAGGTCGGGCGGGGCGAATGGATCGAGGCTTGTGAGCGAAGTCAGCAGTAGAAACTCGCGAACGCCGAGATGAAGTTTGCGCGCCAGGTAGCCTCGGCGGTAGATCGCGCTAATGTTGGGAAGATTGAGCGTGGTGGCGCCGTCGTACTTGAGCTGGGCAATGATCCGGCCATACTCATCCCCGGTCAGGTTGAACGCTGATCGCAACGCCTCGGCATGATCGACCAGCTTTTTCCCGCCGTCTACCAGGAACTCGCCGTAACCGTTGTCATCGAAGACGGCGTCTTGTTTCAAGATCGTCGGGTTCAGGAACATCTGCCGATAGAGCGCGCCGTCGCCGTGGGTCCCGATCTCCGACCAGCACGCCAGTAGCGACAGCAGATCGCGTTCCGGTGTCAGGTTGAGCGCCTTCATCACGCGAACGACTATTCCGAGTCGAGGCAGCAGGTTGTTGAAGAAACCCGCGTCCAGTTTAGCGGCGGTATCTATGTCGCCCGGCGTCAGCGGTTGCAAGTCCGTCCGGTAGAGCGCGCAAATCGCCGCGTCGGTCTGCTCGATCGTCCATCCCGTCTTTTTCCAGAGGCGAATGAAGCGCGAGAGCCTGATGAATTCAACCGCGCCCAGTCGAGTCGACGTGTCCGCTTCGTTGATCATCGGCCTGGCGTGGCGGAGTTCGAAATCGCCAAAATCGTACGCCATATCATTATCAGTGACGTTCGTGAGTGTGATCAGACCCATGATGCGGTCGAAATTCGCCTGGTTCTTGACCCATGCCTTGATGTTGCCGCCATAGGCCTTCGGGTCCGGCGCGCCTGCTCCTTTGGGGAGCAAATTGTCAAAATCAGCATCCGGCATCCCTTCTTTAAAAGCTTTGATTGTGGCGAACGAAACGCCCAGGCGTTCCAGCTTCGAAATCAGATCGCTGCTCGGATTGACAAATCGCGTTTTGAGGATTGCGACGATCTCTTCGTAAGTGATCCCGACCCGGCGGGTAAACCGCTTCGCATTCGAGAGTGTGGAGATTATGTCGGAGTCAGCCGTTCCGTTCGGAAAACCGTACATTCGCCGAAGGGGGACACTGGTCGAGTTGGTCAGAATTTCATACTCGGGCCTCGAGAGCCCGACCTCTTCCATCAAAATATCGCGCCAACCGTATGGGTTCGTTCCGCGCTCCAGGCTGTCGTTCTTGCGGAGCCGCTCCATCGCCGAAGGCAGCGGCGCCTCGAACTTGTCAAAGTAGCGGCGGAGATTCTCCAGCGGCCGATGGAACGGTAACGGAGACGGGAAGTATTCATTCTGCAATGTCGCGTACGCAGCGTCTATGACGTTCTGTGGGCTGGCCAGCAGGTCTTCTGACACCACGCCATCAGTGTCGTGGCCGAGATAGCCTTTCAATGAGAGTTGTTGGACGTTGTTGGCGATGAAATATTCTAGCGCCTCATTGACGACGTCGATATAAGGCATGACCGTATTGGTGTTCTCGCAGGTCAGAGGGAGGTGTTGAAGATCCGGGCGGCGATCGAAAAGCACGGTCTGCGGATTCTCCACGTTCGGCGCGATTCCTATAGCGGAAGGCTGGTCGATAAATTGCAATAGATCGACCAGATATGCGGCGGGCGAGAGAATCGAGCGGCAATGATCGCAGGCGCAGAAGTCCATTGAGCCAAAGAGATTTTCCAATGTCCCGTATGCGATGACATCGCTAGTGTTCGGAGGGGGAACTTTCGGAGCCGGCTTGACGATCTGCCCCGTATTCTCTGAACCATTCTCGGCGGCCTTCAACGCCGAGGCTCCGATTTGTATCCCGTTCTTCGCCGTCAGGTAGCTCATCGTGACATTGAGGACGGCGTTATAGATATGGACTGATTTATCGTAAGTCTGGGCCGCGATCTCCAGCCCGCCTAAATCCTGCTGGAAGGTTTTGACGAATGCGTCTTTCTTGTGTCGAGTGACATGGTAGGCGGCGTCCATTCCATTTTTCATGAGCCCCTTCATCGCCTGGTCGCTCGGCGTTATTTGATAGACCCGCTGCAGCCTCTTCACCTCCCGCACTGTTTGATCAGCAACCTGGAGTCGGTTTTGAGCGATGTATTGCTGGACCGGCTGAACCCCGATCTCGAACTTGCCCTGGTGTTGGGTGAGAAAGGCATGCACCTGGTCGGATGCGCCCTGCGCCGCGCCCGTTAACGGCAGTTCGCCGCTCTTGACCATCTGCGCCACTGAGGCTGTCGGATAGCTCAGTCGCACTTGCGCGGCGAGATATTCCGCATAATTGGCCCGTCTGGCCTCGGCGGTGTCGCCGGGAATCTCTTTCGGAATAGGAGTAGTCGACGTCAGCAGCGCATTCCATTTGCTCGGGCTGTGGTAGCCCAGTTGCGCCAGTTGGAGCGGGTCGCTGACGCCGTTTCCTCCCACCGCCGTATGCAGCGCTTGCGTCAGCGGGGTGTTGTTGATCGTGAGGAAACCAAGCTTTCCGTCCACCTGTAGCCGGTTCGACACGTTTTGGCCAAAGGCGTTTGTGACGGCGTTCCAGAACTTCGTCAGATCGGTCCGATTGGCCGCATAGAGTTCCGCGAACTGTTTCTGCTGAGTTTCATTGAGGCGTGAAGATGACAACATCTCTTTCAGCGACGAAGCGCCTACAAGCGCCGGGCTGGTCAATAGCTTCTGCGCGCTCACAGTTCGAAACCGCTCGACCATCTGCGGAATCGTCGACGTCAGGGCATTGGCGATCACCCCCTGCTCGGCGGCGCTATTCCAGGCTGCCGTCAGCGTCCCGGCGTCCGTGTGGTAGAGCGTGTCTTCGTTCGCGGGCAGTCCGGCGCGGAACAGGGCGTAAAAGAAGACCGGCGGGATATCGACGCCGGTTGCGCGCCGGCTGAACTGATCGGCCAGCGCGGCCAGCGCGACCGCGCGGGCGTCCCATCCGGTCTTATTGGCGAGATAGGTGATGTCCTGTTGCTCATCAGTCTCTTTAAGGTCGGCGAGGGCGCCGTTGAAATGAACGGAGAGCGCGCTCGTCAAGGTCTCGTGCTCGGATTGCAGGGCGAACGCCGTCTGATCGTCCAACAGGATGTTGATGGTCTCGCGATTTGAGGCGTTGTAATAGACGTCGGAAGAAGCAAGGTAAGTTTCACCCGTAAAAACGCGCGCCTGCAGATCGGGCCGCGCCTTGCCGCGCCTCCGTGACTCGGCGTCGGTAAAGCTGACTCGATACTCGCCGCCCCCGCCGGTTAGAATTTCGGCAAGTTGGATGTCGCCGCCCACCGCCCTGTCTACGATTCGCACCCGCAGTCCATCCACTCCCGCTTTCGAGCGACTCGCAACCTTGCCTGCGACCTGAAATACTTCGCCGTCGGTGCCAGGTATCACCAGATTCACAATCTCGACCGATCTAGCCTGGGGGATGGCTGCGGATGTTTGCAATAGTTTCCCCGCTTCATCAGACACTTCCACCCGCAAATTGACGCTGGCCACGCCAGGTATCGGATTGTAACGAATCGTATAGCGCCCAGCGGCGTCTACCATGTCTTCGCCTAAACGAACCGCGCGCTCTACTTCACCCACATGAAATGCGCGAACTATGCCGCCGCTGAACGGCTGACCGTCGCCGCGCGAGACACTTCCGCTCACCACTCCAGGGCTCCCGGGAGCTGTCTCCGCGGGTTCGGACGCGTCTATCCCTTCAATCGTCTCGTTGAGCGCATTTGTTGTGGCCCCATTCACCTCGCCGATTAGCGTCGCCGCCTGGACATTGCTCCGAAAGACATTTTCGGGCGCCAGGCCGGAGCGCACAGGAGTTGTCTCTGCGAGATCGAATGCGCCTATCTCTTCCAGCGCCTCGTTAAGCGCAGTTGTTGTGGGCCCGTCCACTTTGCCAGTGACACGCAGGCTTTGTCGCTTCTGAAACAACTTGACCAGTTGGCGGGTCGCATCGCCGTATGTCTTCTCGGCGAACTCGACGCGCAGGCTCTCCTCAAACGCCTCCCCGCCTGCGCCATTTAATAGAAGGATCCCCTTGTCCAATAGCAGCCGCAAGCCGTTTTGCAAGTCGGCGACGGCGTCTCCCTGTGTTTGCGATTTCAATGGAACTATCTTATTCATTCTCCTCCTCCATTTCGGGGGTGATTATTCATGCCTGCCGAGATATTCAGTTACTCTCGACGCTTAGCCGGATCGTATTTCGGTTCGTAATTTCGCAGTACGCTGAAAGACACGATTACGCATGACCCGGCAGACGGCCGCAACGGTCTAGGCTTAGTATTTTGCCAATACCTTTGCTGATATTATGTTACCTGGGTGAGTAAGTCCCCTCCCGAGGTTGTGGTATCGACTGACAAGCAATCGGATCGTTTACACAAACCTGATTATAAGCCTGCTTCACCCGGGCCAGGTTCGCTGCCCTTCGTTGCTCAAACTCTTCGGTAGTGATTTGGGCGACGCCCTTTACGTCTTGCGTAATGTCGACACTGGTACTATTGAAAAAGCTGTTATTGTCCTTCTGAGACCTCCAAACATTGTTTGCGGTTTTAATTGCATGGTTGCCCTTTTCCGTTCCCCACATTACCATCATCGCGTTTCTTCTCATGAAGGGACTTTTATAGTACTTCATGACGTCCGCTAGATCTTCATCGCTTACTCCAATGGCTTTCAGTCCTTTTGTAAGAGCATCGACCTTCCCTCCATAATCATCGTACTTTGTGAAGATGAACTTCGAGATCAGCGCCAGATTGGGGTCACCGTCCTTTAGTTTTTTGTATTCGCCTCCTTTGGAAAGGTATTGGCTCCAAAGCTCTCTGAAAGATTCAAACGTCGCCAACGCTTTACGTGGGTTTTTATACGTAACGTCGGCGTCATGAAAAACGTCGGCGGAATGAGAGAAATCTTCGTTGTACCCCACCTGATGTCCGCCCGAAGCCTTTCCACTCAAGTTGGCATGCGGAAGAAAATCTCCGACTGTATGAAGTCCGAGGCCGAATAACAGAACGTTCTGCTCCCCAATTCCCATAAGAGCCACCTTTCGGCTCTCCGATCTTGTTAAGTTCAGCGAGTGTGAGTTGTTAGCTAGTTGGATATTTTTTTCATCTAAAGTTAGCTTGAGGCTGGGGGCCGCCTTTTTATCGCTATCGTCAAGCGATTGGTTCCCAATTGCGGCTATCATTGCTTGAACATGATTAGCCCCTTGCATTCTCCCGGCCCAATAAGTCGCGATAAAATGCATGTCGGCTTCCCACATGCCGTCGGGATCATACTTGGTAATTGGGGCATTGCTGACATACTCGTACGCATTGATGGAGGCCTTAATTCCGATCGGATCTGCTGACGTCCACCTCCCCAGCCATGGCGCGTAATACCGCGCCCCGTGATAGTACAGCCCACTTTCTTCATCCCGCTCCTTGCCGGTATAACGGTAGCGTTTAAGGCTAACCTCGGCGGCGCGCCCGGCCTGGAACGCCGTTGTGCCGTAAGGATGGTATTCCTCGTAAGAGATCAACGCGCCGTCTTCGGCCAGTTCCAGGCTGGCGGAGCCCAGGTGATTGCCGAGTTGATGGCGAGTGAGTTGGGCGGGCGAGTCGTCATCGCCCTGGGCGCGCGTCTCTACAATCGCGATGCGAAGCTTATCATCCATGACGTGCAGCGCTTCGCGCTCAAGCTTGACCGTGGCGCCGTCGCTCTCATACTCGCGGTAGAGCTCAAAGCCTCCCACGTAGATCCGCTGGCGCTTCCGCGCGCCGTTCTGCGTCTCTATCACTTTGCGCACGCGCTGCCCTCTGGAGTCGTAAACGTAATAGGCCGTTCCGCCGCCGCCCAAGTCTACTTGGCGCAATTGGTCTTTGAAGTCCCAGACCATCGTCATCGCATTGATGGCCGTCATGCAGCCGTGAGTATCCCCGCCCAGAGCGTCTATGTAACTGTAAGTTTCAGTCTGGCCGTTGGCCCTGGCGCGAGTCAGCCGATTGTTCTTACGTGTGGCCGGCTCGATCAAGCTTGCTTCCTCATAGTCGTAACTGCGCGTCCAATTACCGCCATTCGCCAGGTGGCGAAGGAATGCGAAGTTGCCGACTTCGTCATACTCGTAGCGCTCGGTATAGTTACGCATCGCCTGCAGATCGTTCGAATTCGCCCGCAATCCGAAGAATGGCAGGTCACGCCGGGCAAGGCTCGGCGGATTGAAATCAAGAGCCGTCTGCCCGATGTGTTCGCGCCCGTGAGCCTCGATCAGGCGGTAGATGGCGTCGTATGCGTAACTGCAGACCGGCTCGACCTGTTCGTTGTTATTAAAAATTGTCTTCAGCGCGAGATCTTCGATGCGGGTGATGTTGCCTACCGGGTCATAGGTGTACCTCAGGTCTTGTATCTTCGTTATGCTGTTGAATAGCTGCGACGCCGTCGCATCGGGATTGGCCGGACGCGTCGTGGTCAGCTTCGCCAAGCGGAACGTCAGAGGGTCGTAATCATAGGCGGTTTGTGCGCCGTTGCCGTATACGATCAGTTCGCGCTGCCCTTTAGCGTTGTAGTTGATGTTAGTCACGAACGCCGTTGTAGTCGCCGCCCCGCGCAGGTTCACGCCCACGCGGTCCAGCAAATTGGCCTCGTTGAAAATGGGGCAATAAACGCTGTTGTCCGGAGTCGTCACGGTCTTCGGGCGGTTGAGCGCGTCATAGCTGGCGCTGCCGGAAAATGCGCCGTCGTTAGGCAAGGGATTCTGCCGCCAATCCACTACCTGCTTATAATTGGGTAGAAGTTCGCGTTTACTCTGTAATAAGTTGCCCTTGAAATCGTAGGCTTCGCTGGTTACTACGCCTGCGCCGTCATAGACCTGATGGACGCGCGTGCGATGATTGTTGGCGGCGCCGACGCCTTCGCCGTAAACAGTGCGCTCGGCCAGCCTCTCAGTTCCATTCTCGGTAACGAACAGTCCAACAGGCCGTCGCAGACCGTCGTATGTCATGCGCCGGATGAATCGGCGGCTGTCCCAGACGCGCACAGGTTTGCCCGTCACGTCGTTCAAGATCCATCGCTCGCCGGCTTCAATGCTGGCCTGGTGAATGGGCGCGCCGAGCAGGTCATAGTCGTAACGCATGACGATGCGGTCTTTGGCATCGATGACCGCCCGCTGATTGCCTTCGATGTCGAAGACCACGCGTGTGGCGTATTTCTGCGGCGCATTGTTTTGATCCACACCGTTATCGGCAATCGCCAGGAAAGTACGCCCCAGTGTGTCGAAATGCGCGACGGCCGGAGTATTGGCGTGAGCGGCGGCTTTCAGGGCGGCGTCATGTTCCGCCGCGCCTAACTGATTGCCGATGCGCTGCGCGTACCATGTCTGCCAGCTTGCGGGTTGTGTCGCAAAGTAAGCCGCCACATATCCGGCGACGTCGACGTCCGTGCGCGGATCGAGCGTGACCGTGTCATTGACATCATATGTTGACTGCTGCCACGGATCGAAGACGACTTTCTCGTAGGTTTGATTCGGATGCAGTGTGGCGATCACGCGACCGACCGGATCGTAGAAGATTACAGGGCTGACCCCGGTATCGGTCATCTCGCGCTCTTCTTCGTAGAGATTGGTTGAGCTAAAGAACGGCTCGTATTGGCGCACCGGCTTGCCTTTATTGTTGAAGACGGTACGGCCCGTGCCGACCCATCGCTGCGCTGCAGGGGCTTCAACCGGCTTCCCGTCGTCGCCGCGCACGAGATTGCCCGGCTTCAGATCGCCGCTCGGCGCCGTCACATCGGCGCCGCGCTGCGGGGCGTCTCCTGGCTCCGCTTGAACTTTCTTCTGAATCTCGCGCCCGAAGCCGTCCGAGTAAGAGAAGCTGATCTGGATCTTCGATTGCGCGCCGCCAGGCTCCGTGAAATGTGTCTCGCGCGCCAGTGTGGCCGCGAACGGCGGCTGGCCGCAGCGGTCGAAACGATCGAGGTCATAGACGATGCGCGTGGTAGCTTTACCCAGATGCGAAGCCGCATTGATGTACGGATCGGCGACGAATGCCTGCAGATTGTTGAGCGGCGGGTCGGCGTCAAATCCCTCAAGCAGATCGCCGAGGTTTTGACTGTCTTTACCCATTACCGCCGTGGCCACCACCATGCCCAGCGCGTCGAACTCCGCCGCCGTCCGGTTGAGGTTTGGATCGGTGACGAGCCGAGGTTGCATGACGCGATAATCGTTGTCGGACTCGACAGTGTTACCAAGCGCGTCCTGCGCGTTGATGACCAGAAAATGATAGTCGTCATAATCGACCCTGGCGCTCTGGCCGAACGGGGCGGTAAATTTTCTTCCCAGAAAGAAATGCTGGCGCGCCGTGGCCAGTTCTTGCGCCGCGGTGAGAGACGGGTCGGCGGTGTTCGCAGCCGGATCAAAAAATACTCTGCCGGACGGAATCCACCACGCTCCGTCGAACTGCGCGAAACCGCCTTCATCGGCCCCCTTAGCTTCAAGCAGCGGGGCCGGATTTGGCAGTAAATCTTCCACCTGCGCGCCCTGCTCGCGCTTGAAGACGCTGGAAATCAAGCCTGGCGTCAACGCCAACTTATAACTCTCACCCGGCAGGGCGAGCGATTCGACTACTCCGAGTGGTAAGAGCCCAGTCAAGTTGTCTTTGCGATAGCGCGTCCGGACGCGCTCGATCAGTCGCAGCCGCGTATCTGACGGCGCATTGGCCCGATTGGCGCGCCAGTCCCACTTTTCATACGGCCAAAGCTTCACGACTGGAGGCTCCGCGCTGTTGGTTGGGATCAAATCCCCGGCGAGGCTTTCCATCGATTCAAAGCTGAATGGGATGATCCGAGCTTGAGCGATCTGCGGATCAGGCGGTTTGACGACCTCATATGCGCAGGTTTCCACCGGCAGCCCCACGCGGTACAAATCCGCCGCGTCAGTCTGATTGGCGAAACGGTTTATCGTCAGGGTGATGTGAGTCTCTTTCTGCTCGGGCGCGTCCACGCCGGGCAATTCCCGTCGCCGATAGCCGATGGCAAGTGTACGCAGCGCATTACCAAAGTCATCGACTTCGATCGTCATGCCGTGGCTCACGCGCGGGTCGGCGATTTTCTCGCCATTCACAGACGCCAGTTTTCGCTCGTAGTGAAAATCGCGCTGTTCGCGCGCATGAGTGAAGAATACGGCGTATTTGGCGCCGGCGCGCGGCTGGAGCAATTCGATAGCGTAATTGCGCTCGGATACGCTGTAGGGGCGATCCGCCTCGTCGGCGTCATCCAGCGCGTAAACTTCCTGGCGCAGCACGGAGCCTTTGAGCGCGCGGCATGCCTCCCGCGCCTCGTCAGCCGAGAGAGAGTAAGGCAGGCGCGTCCCGTCGGCTCGTCGCAGCGCGCTCGGCAGCAATGTGTCTTCGAGCGATTGCGCTTGCAATTGTTCATCACTGAGCCCGGCAAGATTGTCGCCGGCGTCGCCCTCGCGGTAATACTCATGCTCAAAATGTTTCGAAATGCGGCGCCCATCAAAGAACGCGCCCGTATGAAACCACGTGCGCGTCAACACTGGCGGCACGTGCGAAGCCGGTTCAAGGTTGGTGGCCTCAGGCAATGCGCCGCCCGCGGTCAGCGCGGCCATCTCTGCGGTGTCGTACTGCTCCACCATCCCGAATCCGCGGAACTCACGCTCCACTCCATCGAAGTAACCGTGATGATACGCGTAACGCGTGATGAAGCGGTTACCGCTGATGCGGTCAACGGTCTCGACCTGCTCGACCACATGGACAGGGAATGGCAGACGGGTCACCCACGGCTTTCCATCATATTTATCCTGTAGGTAGAACTTTGTCGACGACGCATAGCGAACGTGGGTTTCCGCGCCGAGATTGTTCTTTGAAGAGATCAGCAGGTGCGGCTTTTGTCCTCCCATCAGATCGACGTAACGCATCTGCCGCCGCGCGTCGCCCGGCAGCAATGACGACCATACGAGGCAGGCTGTGCCGGCGCTGAGCAGATCGGCTACAGTCACCGATGAAAGACTATCTATCTGTGGGAAGACTTTCGTCCCTTGCGCCGCGCTCCAACCATTACCGGCCTGGTTGAAATAAAGGCGAACCCCATCGCTGTGTAGATAGATGATGTCAGTCAGTCCGGACCCGTCGATGTCAGCCAGCCGAATGCGTTTTTGGTCGAATAAGTCTTGAGAATCGAACCGCGGCGCATTGTCCATTGTTACTTTCGCGCCGAAACGCCCGTAGCCCAGATTGGGCCAGTAACACACTTCGCCATTGCTGATGCGCACCAGGTCAGCCAATCCGTCACCCGAGATGTCCGCCAAATAGATTGACCGCGCGCTGTCGGCAAAGATCAATCGCGGCCCCTTCTCTTCGTCCGTCGATAGGAGCGCGCGTTCCGCCGGACCGAATCCTGCTTCGGCTAAAGACGGATACCAGGTGAACGCATTGTCTTCCGGGATCAGCATGTCCGCATGTCCATCCCCCGTCAGATCGACAAACTTCAGATCGGAGTCGTCCCACGCTAGGTTAGGAATGGATTCAAACGAAGTGAATGGCGCCCAGTTAGAATCCTGCGTTCGTTCGTAAAAGCCGGGCAGAGGCTGGCTGAACTGCGCAAAATCGAGCTGACCGTCGCCCGCCAGATCGAGGAATTGCTGTCGCCCCGAGCCATCCGCGAGCGATGGCTGCCGGGCGATAAGTTCCGCAGGCGCAAATCTGGCCGCCATTGTTTCATGGCCGTTCTGCCTTTTAACCGTGAGTGGACTGAGATTACGTTTGTAGAACCAACCTTCCGGGCGTCTGCTTAAGATGCCTGATATTCCTTCGCCGTCGAGATCGATCCATTCATACTGCGCGCCGTCGAGACCCGTTGGCAAATTTTCAAGACTCTGCTGTTCAATCTCGCGCACTTCTTCATCGAGGAGCGCCTGGCTGTATTCAAATTCGAGCGGCGGAAGTGATTTTTTATGATAACCGCCATCTGGTTGGAGTTTATAGCCGCTCTGTCTCAAAGTAGCTATGAATGAAGCGATCGGATGACCTTTCCTGAGGTCCTCTGGATTATTCCGAAGATTTCGATAAACAAAATCGGTGGAACGAACAAGACAATCTCTGCCTACTCCCTGTTCCTCCGGAAAGTGATGGAACATCAGAATGCGCTGGCAAAGGCGATACGCGCGTACCTCAAAGCCTGAGCGGTATGAAGAAAATGGATCGTGACGGCAGAGCCAGGCGCCTGCATCGCCCGGCTTGGGCTTGTCAGGATCATGCTCGCCATAATCGAATACAACTTCAAACAACCAGTCCGAGCGTTGACTTAAGGCTTCGTCTTCTTGCCTGGGCGTCTGGTTACAATACTTGATGGACTTAAGATAGCGATTGGCCGAACGGCTGACCTCTGTTCTATTCCGCTCATGGGCTTGTGAACAATCGACGCCTGTTGAATCTTCAGCCTTGTACTCATAGAAAATGGCGTTGCCCCTGTCATCATAGCTTTCACAAATCAACCAAGTGAAGATTCGAGCCGGGTCCGAAGGATCGCAGATCCTGCTGCCATCGCTCTTTCCATACCATGTAGTGATATTCTCCTTTGAGATTGAGCGCCAGAAGGTATCGTCCGGCTCAGACGCATTTGTCCACCGTTCGATACGGGCGAATAGACCCTCAACTCTTGGGCGGTATTGCTCAACCTTGTAATCCTTTCCATTGATTGAACGGTCAATACTACGACGTTCCCATTGATCATTATTTTCATGCAAAACCGGCAGGAGATCTTCGGCTCCTGACAAAATAAAGACATCCGACTCGCGGGCATCTTCATATCTGGGCAACCCCTTGTCGGTCTTTCGTGTTATCTCAGGCGTCGAGAGGCGCCAGCCGAATCCAAAAGGACCATTGCCTGCGCCGGAATCATAGGAGAGTGATAGTTGTGGGCTAACGCCGGAGCGGCTTGCGCTGGTATAGATGGGAACTGCTAGAGAGCCGGTGCCAGTAACCGGGTTGGCCGCAAACGTTTCTCCGATACCGCGAATCGCCCCCCCACCTTTGGGCAAGGAAATGGAAGGGGAAATAAAAGGCGTAGGACCAGGGTTTTGCTTGCCCTGACCAGCGGCATTTTCACCTTGGCCTTGGGCCCCAGTGGCCATTCCATGCAATTCTGTTGTCTGGTTAATCATAATCCCCAGGACCAGTAACGAACACCGGCCACTTTCGCTACGAGAAGACTAGCGGACGGCGCATCTCACTTATTTTTCGGCGCGCAACATCTCTTTAGCTTCGCGCCAATTCAACCATTGCCCAACTTCGAGAGCCGCTTCACGTTGAAGCCGAATTACCGAAGGGGTAATCCATCGCCATCCCTCCGTTGCGCGCCGATAATAATCAGCGCGTATCTGCAGAGTCATAAACAAGCGGTGAAGTTTCAGTGAAGTTTCAATGAAGCGCTGCTCCCGGTAAGTCGGCCCTTCACAGAAACTTAACTGTAACTTCACCTGTCCATCCCGAAAATCTCATCCGGCCTTGAAATAGTTACAGTTAGAGAGATCATCAGCCATTCTGCTCTGTCGTCCGTCTCATCCTTTTTTCAATGGTTTGCTTCACACTTTTGGTCCTCATCTCAGCTCTCTTTTTGCTCATCAGGAGTCTGATCATGCCCAGAGTAGCGCTCGCTGCAGAGAATCTCGCGCTGCGTCAGCAACTGGCTGTACTCAACCGGAAAATTCACCGGCCGCAACTGCGTCAGCGGGATCGATTCTTCTAGGCGCCTCTCCCAACTCTGGAAGAATTGGCTGGAGGTCTTGATCATCATCAAACCGGAGACCGTCATCAAATGGCTCAGACGAGACTTTCGCTTATATTGGCGATGGAAGTCGAAGGTTACATCGACATCGTTACCGTCGAGTCGCATAATGTCGGCGATCCGGTTGGCTTCGGGGTGATATTGATCAAATCAATGGAGGGACCGCCGGCGCGGGCCGAGATTGATGTGCGTTGCTGCAGAGCTACGCGCCGTCGGCCTGATTTCGAGCCATCAATTCGAAGAAGAGATCGGCGCCGCATCATCAGAGAATGGTCTCTTCATCGCCAAGATGAAATTTTCGGTACGGACAAGGGACATAAAAGGTCTGACCCGGACTCCAACCTATGCGGCAATCATAAAGAGATTCGACACGAATTTGACCTGCCCCTGAATGGCGCCTTTGCCTATTTGCAACAGAACCCGTGAATCAATGCGAATGGAACTGACGAACGTCATGGGCAGCCGACTCCGCCCAGCCCGCCGAAATACAAACGTGAGTTCTGGTATTTGGCGCGAGAAGTAACTTCATGTCGCGTCCA
>Ga0209382_10001247_pt1 | contig 40600 bp, 40 predicted proteins | sample SoiMetdeltSBSDD5_FD_187599 | JGI IMG/M metagenome (GOLD analysis project Ga0209382, IMG submission 187599) | Bulk soil microbial communities from a Populus tree surrounding site in Tennessee, USA - Soil MetaG P. deltoides SBSDD5 (SPAdes) (version 2) | ecosystem: Environmental > Terrestrial >... | reverse complement strand
GGCCGCAAAGATGCCGAGATAAAGTCCAAGCGCCGTCGTCATGTCACCCCACGTCCTGATCCTCGTTAAGCAAATTTGCTCGTTGGCGTCGAGGGCCGACCGATGTGGGCACCAAGACCTACCGCCGCGACGACGGAATCTGGTTCACGGCGAGTTCCGCCAACGGCTCGGTCATCGCGGCGGTTGCCTCGGCGTGGGCGGATGAGGCGCTGCCGCGCGCGAGCCTTCCGCGGATGCCATGGCAGATGGCGGCGAGACGGAAGATGACGAACACGATCAGATAGTCGAGGTCCGGCAGGGCGCTGCGCCCGGTCCGCCGGCAATAGGCGACGACATATTCTTCCTCGCTCGGGATGCCGAGCTCGGCGAAGTCGAGGCCATTGAGGCCGGTGAACATGCCTGCGGGCATTCGGTACATCATGAGGTGGTAGACGAAGTCGGCCACCGGATCGCCAAGCGTCGAGAGCTCCCAATCGAGAACCGCGATAATTCGAGCCTCGTCGGGTGCGAAGATCATATTGTCGCAGCGATAGTCGCCGTGGACGATGCGGCCGTCGCCGCTGTCGGGCGGAAGATTGTCCTTCAGCCAGGCAACCAGGCGGTCCATTGCGGGCACGCGGCCGGCTTCGACGTCGGTTTCATATTGCTTGGACCAGCGCGCGACCTGCCGCTCGACGAAGCCGGTCGCGCGGCCATAGTCGCCGAGGCCGATCGCGGCCGGGTCGAAACCATGCAACCGGGCAATGGTCGCGTTCATCGCATCGAAGTGCGTGGCACGCTCACCCGGGGTTAGACCTGGGAACGTAGGGTCCCAGATGATCCGTCCCGCGACCAGGTCCATGACGAAGAAGGGCGTGCCAATGACATTTTCATCCTCGCAAAGCCCGTGAACATGCGGGACCGGAAAGTCTTGCCTGCCCAGCGCGCTCATTACCCGCGACTCGCGATCCACGGCGTGCGCGCCGGGGAGCAATTTGCCGGGAGGTTTGCGGCGCAGCACGAACGAGCGACCCGACGGCGTATCGAGACGATAGGTCGGGTTGGATTGGCCGCCTTTGAACTGGCTGACGGTCAAAGGGCCGGCGAAACTGGCGACGTTATCGGCCATCCAGCGCTCGAGTGGTGCGACATCGAAGCGGAGGCGCTCGCTTACCTCGCGTGTGCCGGTATTCGCCTCAGTGCGGTCCATATGCTGGGTTTAAGCTGCCTTGCGTCCGCGTCAAACCCGCGGCTAGGGCAAATGCATGACGGCGATCCCAGGCTTCAACCTCGAAGACTTCGTGCAGCGCGTGCTAGCCGAAGACCTGGGTACGGGCGGCGATGTCACATCCAAGGCGACCATATCCGAGGACGCGCGCTTCACTGCCGAAATGAATTGCCGCGAGCCGATCGTGGTCGCCGGGCTCGACATTGCAATCGCCTTTTTCCGTACACTCGATGCAGGGATCGCGATTGAGCAGCCGGCAAGAGATGGCGACAAGGTCGATGCTGGAGCCGTGCTGCTCCGGCTGGAAGGCGGAGCCCGCGCCATGCTGACCGCCGAGCGGTCGGCGCTCAATACGCTGCAGCATCTATCGGGCATTGCCACGCTGACCAGGCGATATGTCGATGCGATCGCCGGTACCGGCGCAATCCTGCTCGACACGCGCAAGACGATCCCAGGGCTCAGGGCGCTGGAGAAATATGCTGCCCGGATGGGTGGCGCGCAGAACCACCGGATGCGGCTCGACGACGGCCTGCTCATCAAGGACAATCATGTCGGTGTTTGCGGCGGTGTGGCCGAGGCGGTGCATGCTGCGAAGCAGTTCGGCAGCGGCCTGCAGATCCAGGTCGAAGTCGATCGGATCGAGCAGATCGAGCCGGCGCTGGCGGCGGGCGCGGACCGCCTGCTGCTCGACAATATGAAACCGGATGTCCTGCGCCAGGCTGTAGCGCTGGTCGCCGGCAGGGTGCCGCTTGAGGCATCGGGCGGGGTCAACCTCGATACGATCCGCGGCATCGCCGAGACGGGCGTCAACTATATTTCGGTCGGCCGGATCACCCAGTCAGCGCCGGCGGTCGATATTGGGCTGGATTACGTCCTCAAGCGTTGACTCATTTTTTCCGCGCCATTCCGCTCCATCGCGACTATAGGAACGCGAACGAGAGGTGGAGAGAATATTGTTCAAGGGATTGAAGCCCATCCTGTACGGTGGCCGCGAAGTGTGGCCGCTGGTCGAGGGCGGTAAGGGCGTTTCGGCGACCAATCATGCCAGTTCGGGAGCCTGGGCTGCCGCCGGCGGCATCGGTACCGTCTCCGCGGTCAACGCTGACAGCTACGATCCCGAAGGCCGGATCATCCCCCAGATCTACAAGGCGCTGACCCGCCGCGAACGGCATGAAGAGCTGATCCAATACGCGATCGACGGCGCGGTGGCTCAGGTCAAGCGCGCCTATGAGATCGCCGGCGGCAAGGGCGCGATCAACATCAACGTCTTGTGGGAGATGGGCGGTGCGCAGCGAGTGCTGCACGGCGTCCTTGAGCGAACCAAGGGCATGGTGACCGGCGTCACCTGCGGCGCGGGCATGCCCTACAAGCTCAGCGAAATCGCCTCATCCTACGGCGTCAACTATCTGCCGATCATCTCGTCCGGCCGTGCCTTCCGCGCATTGTGGAAGCGGGCTTATTCGAAGGCCGCGGAATGGCTCGCCGCGGTGGTCTATGAGGATCCCTGGCTGGCGGGCGGCCACAATGGCCTGTCCAACGCCGAGGACCCGCGCAAGCCGCAGGATCCCTATCCGCGCGTCAAGGAATTGCGTGAGACGATGCGCGAGGGCGGCATCCCCGACACCGTGCCGATCGTCATGGCCGGCGGCGTCTGGCGCTTGGACGAGTGGAACGACTGGATCGACAATCCCGAGCTCGGGCAGATCATGTTCCAGTTCGGCACCCGCCCGCTGCTGACCCAGGAAAGCCCGATCCCGCCCGCTTGGAAGGCGCGGCTGATGACCTTGGAGGACGGCGACGTGCTACTCCACCGTTTCAGCCCGACCGGTTTCTACTCCTCGGCCGTGCGCAACCCGTTCCTGCGCAACCTCGAGGCGCGCAGCGAGCGGCAGATCGCCTATACGAAAGAGGCGATCGGCGACCATGCATTCGAGCTCGACGTCGGGATCGGAACCAAGCGTCACTATTGGGTGACCAAGGGCGATTTGCAGCATGCCCGCGAATGGTATGGCGCCGGTTTCACCAATGCGATCAAGTCGCCGGATGACACGCTGATCTTCGTCACACCCGAAGAGGAAAAGATGATCCGGGCCGATCAGGCGGCGTGCATGGGCTGCCTCAGCCAGTGCAGTTTCTCCAGCTGGGCCGACACCGAAAAGAATTCGACTGGGCGGCTGGCCGACCCGCGCAGCTTCTGCATCCAAAAGACGTTGCAGGACATCGCCCACGGCGGCGACGTTGAGAATAACCTGATGTTCGCCGGCCATTCCGCATTCCGCTTCAAGAGCGACCCCTTCTATTCGAATGGGTTCGTGCCGACCGTGAAGCAGCTCGTAGACCGCATCCTGACGGGGGCGTGATGCTGAAGCGGGGGTTGGCGATCGCCGCGTTATTGGCGTTCGCGACGGCAGCGGACGCGCAGGACAAAAGGCCGCCCTATTGGGCCTCTATCGCATCGGGCGAAGCGATGATGCGCACCGGCCCCGGTCGCAACTATCCCGGCATCTGGCTGTACAAGCGCCGCGACCTGCCGGTCCGCGTCATCCAGGTCTATCCCAACTGGCGCAAGATCGAGGATCCGGACGGCGAACAGGGGTGGATGCTGGTGACGCTGCTGAGCGATCGCCGCACCGGCATCGTCAAGCCGGGAAGCCCGCGCGACGTCCATAGCAAGGCCGATGCCAACTCGCCCGTACGCTATCGCGCCGAGCATGGCGTGGTCGGCCGGATCGAGAAGTGCAACGGCATCTGGTGCCGCATCCAGGTCGGCAAGCGCGAGGGATGGATCGCCCAGGGCGACCTCTGGGGCGTCAGCGAGGGCGAGAGCTTCGAATAGGTCCCAGTTTTCCCCGATTTGGGTCGATTAACTGTGGCCTCCTCGCAACATGTTCCGTAAAATTTAAACTGCAACGGAACTTGTATTTCCTGTGTCCCGTTGAGGCTTGGTCGAATCAGGGCGCGCCGTGTGGGGCGCACGGAAACAGGGGAGTCAATCATGCGTGCATTTGATTGTCGCGGCCGTCTGCTGGCTGGCACGGTTCTTGGGGTTGGACTGACGATGCTGGCGGCGCAGCCAGCGCAAGCGGATTCGCTTTGCGTCTTCGGGATTACCCACGATGTCGAATGTACCGACATCAATGGCAACGGATTTACCGATGTTACATTTAACATCGGCCTTTTGACCGCCTTGGCCGATCCATCCGCCGTCATCTTTTACGACCAGTTTGCCGGCGGCGGCGCGACGACGGTAACGACGGGCGGTTATATCGAATCCACCACGGCCGGACGCGGCGTCATCCGCATCGATACCAATCAGCCATTCACCTATACCGGAACGGGCTCGACGCTCGTCGGGCAGGCCGGCGCGACCGCCGCGAATACCCTCCAAATCACCGCACCTAGCGTGACGATGACGACCGGCACTCTAACGGCGCTGGGCGCCGGCTCGACTGCCCTTTCGGTTGTTGCCAACGGCGGCGCCGGCTCGGGTGGGATCGATGTCACCGTCGACGGCGATATCAATTCGGTTGGCTCGGGCATCGTGCTCAACTCGACCAATGTCGCTGGCGACGGAGCAATTGTACTGACATCGACGGCAGGCAACGATATTACTGCCGGCACTGGAGCTGCGATCAGCATCTCAAACGCCGGCACCGGCAATATTACTGTCGATCTGGGCAGCAGCGTTTCGTCTGGCGGCGCGGAAGCGGTCTCCATTACGCACAGCGGGACCGCCGGCAACGTCTCCGTCACGACCGCGGCGGGCGAGGCGATCCTCGGCGGTATCGGACAAGACGGCATCGAGATTGTTGTAAGTAACGCGGCAAGCGCCGGGTCGATCTCCGTCGTCAACAACTCCGACATCGGCGGCACGACGGCCAACACGTTTTCCGACGGAATCGACGCCACGACTGTAGGTACGGGCGCCGTATCGGTGACGAACACCGGCGCCATCGGCAGTTCGACGGATCGTGCCCAGTCGGGTGGTATCGAGGCTGAAATCACCAATGCTGCGTCTACGGCGGCGCTCACTGTCGATGGTTCGGGCGCCATCTTTGCGGTCGGCAACGGCATCCTGGTCAATAATCTCGGCAGCGGTACGACTACTGTCAATTACACGGGCGCAATCGATTCGAGCGGCACTGGCGTCGATGCGGATGCTACCGGAGGCGGCGACCTCAATGTCACCCTGGGCGATGTAACGGCGACGAACTTTGGCCTTGATGCCAATGTCGCGGGCGGTGGATCGTTCACCGGTAGCTCAAGTGGCGACATCAGCACGGTAAATAGCGAAGCCGTCCTGATCAACGTGGCGGACGCCGGTTCGATCGATTTCACGAGCACGGGTTCGATTTCATCGACCACCGACATCGCCATCAGTGCGTTCATCAACTCCGCGACCGGCGGTGACATCACGCTCGACCTGAACGACGTGTCTTCGGACCCGACGGCCGCAGCCGTGAACGCCTTCTCGGTGAGCGACGTAGGGAACATCGACGTCACCACCAATGGCGATGTCACTGGCGGTGCCGGGATCAGCGCCGGCCTCACCAGCGGCACAGCTACTGGTGATGTCACCCTAACCTCCAATGGCAGCATTACCGGCGCCGTCTTTGGCATCAGTGCGATCAATAATGGCTCGGGCGACATTTCAGTTACGACCGCGGGCCCGGTTGCCGGAAACACCACTAACGGCATTTTTGCAGCGGCGAATACCGGCGCGACCGACATCAATGTGACCGGCGGATCGGTGACCGGCGTGACGAACGGCATCATCGCCACGGCATCGACCGGCACGATTGACGTCACGCTGTCCGGAGGTGGGGACGTCACCGGCACAGGTACCGCCGGCATCAACATCGACTCCGACGGGGCCAGGACGGTGACGATCGGTGCGGGTAGCGATGTGACGGGCGCCACCGGCATCCTCACCGGCGGCCTCGGCACGACGACGATCACCAATGCCGGGACCTTGACCGGGACCGGAGGTGCGGCGGTGTTTGCCACCAGCACACTCGACGGCGCGGTGACGGTCAACAACTCCACCGGCGGTATCATCAACGGCCGAGTGGACCTCACCGACGCCAATGATGCCGTCAACAATGCCGGCACGTGGAACGTCAGCCTCAACAATGCCTTCTATGCCGGCACCGACGTGATCACGAACTCTGCCGGCGGCATCGTCAACGTTGCGGCCGGCACGTCGTTCGGCGGCCTCGAGACGCTGAGCAACGCCGGCACGCTCAATGCCGCTTCGGGCATGCTGTTCGACATTGGCGACACGGTGCTCACCAACACCGGGACGTTCAATCTTGCCAACACTGTGGACTTTGGTGCGGGAACCGACACGTTTGCGAACACCGGGACCGGCATCCTCAACCTGACCGGCAACGCCAGCATTCTCGGGGCCGAAACGTTCACGCAGACGGGTCGGATCAACCTCAACACCTTCACGCTGACCGGGGACACGGCTTTCGTCAACGGCGGCTTCATCGATACCAACGGATCGGCCGGGCTGGCGGGCTTCACCTCGCTCAGCAACGCCGGCACGATCGACCTGGCGGCGGGTACCTTCACCGTACCGGCGGTGGTGTTCACCAACAGCGGCACGATCCTCGCCGATGAAGGCCTGTCGATCATCACGGGTCAGACGAGCTTCGCCAACTCGGGCACGCTCGACCTGGCGGACGGCGCAACGGGCGACGTACTGAGGATCAACAGCAACTTTGTCGGATCGGGCGCCTCAAACCTGGATATCGACTACGACGGACTCGCGGCCGACCGGCTGGAGATCATCGGTGCAGCCAGCGGTGTGACGACCGTTGACGTCCTTACGGCAGGCGGCATTGTCATCAATCCTGCCGGCGTACTGGTGGTCGATACGGTGACGACGACGGCAGGCGCGTTCGTGCTTGGCACGACCGATGTCGGCCTGATCGATCTCGATCTGATCCAGGTCGGGCAGGACTTCTTCCTGACCTCTACGCCGGATCTCGCGGCGATCGAGCCGGTCGTCATCGGCGATCAGGCCCAAAGCCTGTGGTATCAGTCGGCTGATATCTACAGGAATTATGCCGCGCTTCGCCGCAGCGACTTCGGCGGTTCGGGCTTCGGCGTCTGGGGTCAGGCCTATTACAGCCGCGACAAGCGCGATGACGAGGACGTCACTGTGTTCGGCCAGAATTTCCTGATCGACCGTGTCGAGACGAGGCATATCGGCTTGCAGGTGGGAATCGACTATCTGTTCGGCAATTTCCTGGTCGGCGTAACCGGCGGACTTGAGCGAGCCGACGCGGACATCCGCAACTCGCAGTCCGACTTTGATGCCAAGGGCTTCAACGCCGGCGCTTATGCCATGTTTGGCGGCAGCTCCGGCTTCTACGCAGACCTGCTCGTCAAATATGACAAGGCCGAGCTCGATTTCGACAACGTGTTGTTCGCCACCGCGGCGGAGCCTGACATCAAGAGCTTCGGTGTCCAGGGGCAAGTCGGTTTCCGCTTTGGTTCCTCGATCCACTACGACCTCGGCGCCGGTCTCGCCCACGTCAAATCGAAGGTTGACGACTTCTCAGTTGATGCCATCGACTTCGATTTCGATAGTGTGAAGAGCCTGCGCGGCCACCTCGTGGGCCGGGCTTCGTTCGGCAGCGGACCTTTTACTCCGTTCGTCGAGGCCACGTTGTTCCATGAATTCAAGGGTGACAGTGACCTGGCTCTGATTAGCGGTCCCTCTAACGATGTCGTTGAATATGAGGGGCGCGGTACCTGGGGCCGGCTCGAAGCAGGAATCGGCGCTTACAATAGCTCAGGCCCGATCCTGGCCGTCTGGGGCGAAATGGGCGACGTCAAGGGCTTCGGTGTGAAGGCCGGCTTCCGCTTCGGCGGTGGCCGCGAGGAAGCCGCGCCTCCCCCGCCGCCTCCGCCTCCGCCGCCTCCGCCGCCTCCACCGGCGACGCAGACCTGCCCGGACGGATCGGTGATCCTGGCGACGGACACTTGCCCGCCGCCTCCGCCGCCGCCGCCTCCGCCGCCGCCTCCGCCGGAGCCAGAACGCGGGTAAGTAGCAGCGAGGTCGAAAAGGGTACGGCGGCTCCGAAAGGGGCCGCCGTTTCCTTATGCGCATCGGCAGGCTAGCTTGCGTTGATGGGAGGGGCCATGAGACAACTAATCGCACTCGCTCTGCTGGGAGTTTCCGCCATGGCAAACGCAGCCGAACCAGGGCCGCCAATCGAGCGGATCGGCGAGCCGACGCTCAATGGCCAGCGGCTGCCCTTCTCCAGTGCCGTCAGGGCCGGCGACACCGTCTATCTGTCGGGCGCGCTCGGCATTGGGCCGGACGGGAAGTTGGCCGAAGGTATGGAGGCTCAGGCCAGGCTGGCGATGGACAATCTCGGCACCGCACTCAAATCAGCCGGCCTTGGCTGGGGCGATGTCGTCAAATGCACGGTGATGCTGGATGACATGAAGGACTGGCCGGCCTTCAACAAAGTCTATGTGACCTATTTCACCGACGGGAAATATCCGGCGCGAAGCGCGTTCGGCGCGGACGGGCTAGCGCTGGGAGCGTTGGTGGAGGTCGAGTGTATCGCCTTTGCGGTGAAGCGTTAGTCTGCAGCGGCCTGCCTGAGCTTCGCTCGCACCAATCGGGCCTCTTGTCCCAATTGTCCCTGACGCTGCTGAAAATCGCGCAGTCGCTGGACATGCGCCTTGATTTCCGGCCGGAGCTTGCCGTCCGGCTGCCAGAATGCACCGGCTCCTTCATCGAGCCGCGACCAGACATCAGCCTGGGCGGAGGTCGCGTAGCGCTGGTAGACAATGCCGGCTGACTCGGCGCGGTTGTAGAAGCGAGCGAGCTCATAGAATAGTTCGGGATCGACCAGTTCAATGCTTCCCGTCGCCACTGCCGCATCCCATACGCCGCTCGGCGCGCGCTCGGCACGGGGCAATCGGAAGGTTGGTGGCAGCGGATGACCACCGCCCGCGACGGCCCGATCCCAGGCGGACAATTGATCGATCATCTGGCGCTGCAACATGGGTCCGTGGGTTTCGGCCATATGTGTCAGCTCGCGATCAAGTGCCCGGTAAACGGCTTGCCGCCGTTCATCATCTTTGCGTGCGTCCCGATAATCGTCGAGGGCGAAGGCAGCCGAGACGCCGACGAAAACGATGAAGAGTTCAAGCGCCACTTTCGAGGCAAGCGGACCAAGTCTCTCCCAGGTCCAGCGCTTCTCAGGATTCGTGAAAGGTGCCGACGGCTCCTCCACGGGCTCGAGAAGAGAAGGGCCTTCGTTCATGCGGATCGGCAAAGCATGGAAGCTACGGCTGAACTGGCTCGGGTACGGCCGTGAGGGCGATGCGCTTGATGGTGAGCTTCTCACCCTTGTCGTTGGTCGCTTCCCAGGATTGCCCGATCTCAGTCGGCGAGGTCGTCCAGCAGGTTTCGCCTTCCTGGTCCATCGCGCTGTCGAAGCAGGCCTTGTCGCCCTTCATCACCACTTTGCCGTGGTCAATATGTTCCGCGCCCGACCAGACAACGTAATTGCCACTTGCGTCGATCGTCTCCGTTACAAGCTTGCCTTCGCTGGTGAACTCCAACGTGGTCTGGTTGAGCTCGAAGGCCGCAGGGGTCACCGCGTTGGCATCCATCGCCACGTTCGCGTCCGCCGCGTTCGTGTCGTTGGTCGTTTCGGCCGGTTTGCTACACGCCAAGAGTGCCAGCACGGCCAGTGGGCACATCGCTATCCGCATTGCCTCCCTCCCTGTATTGGCGGGAGGTGCTCGTAGCAGCTTTGGCGGGTTTGCGCACGTAGCGCTCGGTCAAGCTAGATCGCGAGTGCCACCAGCGAAATGAGCCCGATCAGCGTGAGCGGCGGCCAGCCGACATGCTGGCCCTTGCTGCCGATCGCGTCCCAGATGCCGCTGACGGTGAAGACGACGCCAGTCATGGTGAGTCCGATGGTGCGCGCCTGATCGGGCGCCCAGGCCCAGGCGAACAGGATTGCCGCGACGATCAGGCCAATGAAGCTCATCAAATGCCAACCGAACGGCAGGATGAAGCGGGCCAATGGCCGCTGCATGACGCCGGCATTCTGCTTTAGGATCGGCCGGATCAGGCGTGCCTGGCCGAGGAACGAATGGACGCACATGGTTGCTACCAGCAGAAGCGAGGCAATGGTCAATGCCGCCTGTTCGAAGGTCATTTGCGCTCCGCGGGATTGCCTACGGTCCGGTTGAGCCGGATTGCCTCGCGGACCAGCTTTTCGGCAACGGCAGGATCGATGACCGTCTCCTCGCGAAGGTCGAGCGTCTTCATTTCATATTTGCCGGTGCCGGTCATGCGAGGCTCGATGTCAAGCAGCCGCTTGCCGCGCCAGAAGCCGAACAGGACGCGATGGTCCTCGGCACGGATCAGGAAGGCGGGACCGTTCGCCATGTAGACGAGATGGCCCCATTTCACGGTTTCATCGGCGCCGCCGACCTGGGCTGCGATGGCGCGCAGCATGTCGACGCGGTTGCGCTGCCAGCCGGTGATCGACTGGACATATTCTTCCGGGCTCGCGGGAAGCGGGCCCGAACGCTTCATCAATCGACCAGCTCCACCGCCACGGCCGTGGCTTCACCGCCGCCGATGCACAGCGAAGCGACGCCGCGCTTCTTGCCCTTGGCCTTGAGCGCTCCGATCAGTGTGACGATCAAGCGGGCGCCGCTGGCGCCAATCGGGTGGCCGAGCGCAGTGGCGCCGCCGTGGACGTTGATCTTCTCATGCGGGATGCCGAGGTCGCGCATGGCGAACATGGCGACACAGGCGAAGGCCTCATTGACCTCCCACAGGTCGACGTCGTCGACGCTCCAGCCGGCCTTCTTCAGCGCCTTTTCGATCGCGCCGGCCGGAGCGATGGTGAACTCGGATGGCTCGCGCGCATGAGCCGCGCTCGCGACGATCCGCGCGACCGGCTTCAGCCCCTTGGCATCCGCGTCAGACTGACGGGTCAGCACCAGAGCGGCGGCGCCGTCGGAAATGGAAGAGCTGGTCGCGGCGGTGATGGTGCCGTCCTTGGCGAAGGCCGGCTTCAGGGTCGGGATCTTGTCGGGACGGCCACGGCCCGGCGCTTCGTCAGTATCGACGATCGTCTCGCCGCCGCGGCCCTGGATCACCACGGGGACGATCTCGCCGGTGAACGCACCGCCATCGATCGCCGCCTTGGCGCGCGCCAGGCTCTCAATCGAGTAATTGTCCTGCTCTTCGCGTGTCAGCTGATACTGGTTGGCGGTTTCCTGGGCGAAAGTGCCCATCGCCCGGCCCGGTTCGTAAGCGTCCTCGAGGCCGTCGAGAAACATATGGTCATAGGCCGTGTCATGGCCGATGCGCGCCCCCGAGCGATGCTTCTTGAGCAGGTATGGCGCGTTGGTCATCGACTCCATGCCGCCGGCGACGATCAGGTCGGCGTTCCCGGCCTTGAGCGCCTCTTCCGCCATGATCACCGTCTGCATGCCGGAGCCGCAGACCTTGTTGACCGTGGTCGCCTGGACTGACTTGGGGAGGCCCGCCTTGAGCGCCGCCTGTCGCGCGGGCGCCTGGCCGAGGCCGGCAGGAAGCACGCAGCCCATGTAGATCCGGTCGATCTCATCGCCCTTTACGCCCGCGCGTTCGACCGCTGCCTTGACCACCGTCGCACCGAGGTCGGTGGCGGAAACGTCGGCAAGCGCGCCCTGCATCGAACCCATCGGCGTGCGGGTGGCGGAGAGGATGACTACGGAATCGGACATTTGAACGGGTCTCCGGTGGAGTGTTGTGCGGTGCACATAAGCCTGCCGGGAGGCATGTTCAAATGCGATTGATGCATTATCTTCGTTCGCTGGTCGAAACGTCCTTTGCGCCGCGCGTTACCCCGTCATAGGCTCGGCCCCATGAACAGGGAAAAGCTGCTCCTCGCCGCGGGATGCGCGGCCTTCGTATCTGCGGTCGCCGTGGCCCAGACCACACCGGCTCCGCAGGCACCCGCCTTCGCGGTTTCACCCTACAAGAACATCCAGGTCCTCTCGAAGGACATCACGCGAGATCAGCTGCTCAGCAACATGAAGTTCTTCGCCCAGTCATTGGGCGTGCGCTGCGTCCATTGCCATGTCGGTGAGGAGGGCAAGCCGCTGTCCACCTTCGACTTCGCCTCCGATGCCAAGCCGCAGAAGCAGATCGCGCGCAAGATGCTGGCGATGGTCCACCGGATCAATTCGGAGGAGTTTGGCGTCAAGGAGTTCAAAGACGTCAAGGTCACTTGCTACACCTGCCATCGCGGGTCGACCAAGCCGCTGACCGCGCCGCCTCCGGCGGAGCCGGCTCCGCCCGCACCGCCCTCCACTGAGCGCGGCAACGGCTGAGATAACACTCCGGTTTCCAAACCCTCTTGGTCTCTGCTAGCGCGCCGGCGACAGGAGAGAGTAAATGAGCGACATGCCTGGCCTCGATTTCGGCCTCGGTGAGATGGCGGATACGATCCGCGAGACGACCGAGCGTTTCGCGCGCGAGCAGATTGCGCCGATCGCTGCCGAGATCGACGAGAAGGACGAATTCCCGACGCAGCTCTGGCCTCAAATGGGTGAACTCGGCCTTCACGGCATTACGGTCGAGGAGGAATGGGGTGGCCTCGGGCTCGGCTATCTCGAGCATGTCGTCGCGCAGGAAGAAGTGGCGCGCGCCTCGGCGTCGGTGGGCCTTAGCTACGGTGCTCACAGCAACCTCTGCGTCAACCAGATCCGCCGCTGGGCGAATGAAGATCAGAAGCGGAAATATCTGCCCAAGCTGATCAGCGGCGAGCATGTCGGTGCGCTGGCGATGAGCGAAGCCGGCGCGGGCAGCGACGTGGTCGGAATGAAGCTCAGGGCGGACAAATCGGGCAACGGCTACCGGCTCAACGGCACCAAATTCTGGATCACCAACGGGTCTCATGCCGACACGCTGGTTGTCTATGCCAAGACATCGCCGGAGGACGGCAGCCGCGGCATCACCACTTTCATCATCGAAAAGGGCATGGAAGGATTCTCGATCGGCCAGAAGGTCGACAAGATGGGGATGCGCGGCAGCCTGACCGCCGAGCTGGTGTTCGACGACTGCTTCGTCCCGGCCGAGAATATCATGGGCCCGGAAAATGGCGGGGTCGGCGTGCTGATGAGCGGGCTCGACTATGAGCGGACGGTGCTCGCCGGCATCCAGCTCGGCATCATGCAGGCCTGCCTCGACGTGGTCATTCCCTACGTTCGCGAGCGCAAGCAGTTCGGCAAGCCGATCGGCGCCTTCCAGCTGATGCAGGCCAAGGTTGCCGACATGTATGTCGCGCTGAATAGCGCGCGGGCTTACGTCTACCAGGTCGCCAAGAATTGCGATGCAGGGAAGACCACGCGGTTCGACGCCGCGGGTGCGATCTTGCTGGCATCCGAAAGCGCCGTGAAAGTCGCCAATGAGGCAGTTCAGGCATTGGGCGGCGCCGGCTACACCAAGGATTGGCCCGTCGAGCGCTATTATCGCGACGCCAAACTGCTCGACATCGGCGCGGGGACCAATGAGATCCGCCGGATGCTGATCGGGCGCGAACTGATTGGCGCATAATTTAATTTGGGTTAAACGCTCCCGTTAACTCAGGGGGTGAGTCGTCATGCGGATGATCATGCTGCTGCTGGCGGCGTCCAGCGTCATGGCGTGCAATCGCAAACCGGCGGAAACTGAGAATGTCGTGATCGCGGCCAAACCGGCGCAGCTGAGCTTCGACGGGGCCGGCTATAAGGACGACATTTCCAAGGTGATCCATGGCGAGCGCCTGAGCTGGGTGCTCGGTTGCAAGGGCTGCCATGGGGCCAACCTCCAGGGCAGCAATGTCACCAAGGACGATCCGAACTTCGGTGACATGAACGCGCCGAACCTGACGCTGCTAATTGCCAGCTATGACGATGCAGCGCTGGAGAAGCTCATCCGCCACGGACAACCCAGGGACGGGCGCGAATTCTGGTTCATGCCGGTCGAATCCTACCAGTTCCTAAGCGATGCCGACCTGGCGGCGCTGATCGCGCACTTACGGACATACAAGCCACAGGGCACGCAGCTGCCGCCGATCCGGATCGGGCCGGGCCTCCGCGATCAGGCAGCGAAGGGAATTCTCGTCAGCTCGCAAGGCATGCTGAAACGCTATCGCGACCAGCCGCCCCCCGATCTGGGCGAAAGCCATGCCTATGGGCGCCACCTAGCGCGGATTGTTTGCGCCGAATGCCACAACAGCTCGTTGCAGGGCTTCGAAGGCTTCACGCCGAACCTGGACATCGCCGGGACATACAATGCGGCTGAGCTCGAAACCCTGCTCACCACCGGCAAGGGCAAAACCAAGCCGAACCTTGGGCTCATGTCCGAATCCGCCAAATATCGATTCTCAAAGCTGACTCCGGGCGAACGGCAAGCGATCATCGCATATGTGAAGGCACGCGCCGACCAGTCAAAGCCGACGCAGTAGCCTACCAAATTCTGACCCTTTTCTCGGGCGCCAGGTACAGCTTGTCGCCGGGCTGGACATTGAATGCCGTGTACCAGGCGTCGAGGTTCCTCACCGTCAGCGCGCGATACTGGCCCGGCGCATGGCCGTCTGTGGCGATCCGCTGGCGCAGCTGGGCCTCGCGCATCTTGGTCGCCCAGCTTTGGGCATAGGCGATGAAGAAGCGCTGATCGCCCGTGAAACCGTCGACAACCGGCGCTTCCTTGCCGCCCAGCGACTTTTTGTAGGCGTCGTAGGCGGCAGCGAGCCCCGCGACGTCCGCGATATTCTCGCCAAGCGTCAGATTGCCCTTCACGTGGAGGCCAGGGAATGGCTCATACTGGTCGAACTGGTCCGATAGCGCCTGCGCATTCTTCTTGAAGGTGGCGAGGTCCTGCGGCGTCCACCAGTTTCGCATCAGGCCGGTGGAATCGAAGGCTGCGCCGGCGTCGTCGAAGCTGTGGCTGACCTCATGGCCAATCACCGCGCCGATCGCCCCATAATTATAGGCCGCGTCGGCCTTCGCGTTGTAGAAGGGCGGCTGGAGGATGCCGGCCGGGAAGTTCAGGCCGTTTTGCACGGGCAGATTGACGGCGTTGACCAGCTGGGCGTTCATCCACCACTCGCCCGTGTCGAGCGGCTTTCCGATCTTGGCGAGCTGCTGGGTGTAGCGTAGCTTTTCCGCCGCCTGCTTGTTGGCATAGGCGGCGTCGGCTGCGACTACGAGCGGTGAGTAATCCGTCCATTTGTCGGGATAGCCGACGCCGACGGACATGGTCTCGACCTTCTTCCTGGCTTCGGCCTTGGTTGCCGGCGCCATCCAGGTCAGCCCGTCGATCCTTTGGACGAAGGCGGCCTTGATGTTGGACACCATGTCCTGGATCGCCGCCTTCGACGACGCGGGGAAATAATGGTCGGTGTATAGCTTGCCGAGCGCGTCACCGATGTGATCGTTAACCGCGGCGATCGCCCGCTTGTCCCGCGGCCGCGGTTGTTCGGTACCGAGCAGCTCCTTGCTGTTGAACGCGAAGCTCAGCTGATCGAGCTTGGTCGGAAGCACGTCGGCATTCTGGTTGATCTGATGGAAGGTCAGCCAATCCTTCCAGCTATCCAGCGACTCTGAGCCGACCAGTGCGGCCAGGCGCGGAATGGCGCCGGCGTCAAAGGCATCGAACTTCTGCTGCTGGCCGAGCTGTGCAGCTTCGAAGAAGGCGGGCCAGTCAAGACCCGGCGCCTTCTTGGCGAAATCGGCCTGGGTCCAGATCTGGGTCGCCTTCGACCAGTCGTCGCGCTCTTCGCGGGTGGCCTGGGCACGGGCGATCTTAAGCTCGAGGTCCCAGATGCGTTGCGCCTTGGCCGGCGCGTCGGCAACACCGGCGGCGGCGAGCAGGTCGGCGATATATTTGCGGTAGGCGGCCTGGTGCGCCTGCATGTCAGGTGCCGTCGACAGGTAATATTCGCGCTCCGGCATGCCGAGCCCGCCCTGCATGAGGTAGGGCATGACTTCCCGCTGGGCGAGCGCCTGCGAAACGAAGACGCCGAACAGATTTTCGGTCGCCATGTCCGTGGAGTTCAGCGGGTCGACATCGGCGCGAACCGTGGTGCCAATCGCCCGCGACAACTCCGACTTGTCCTTGATGGCGGCGATGCGCTGGAGGTCGCCCTGGATCGGGGCCATGCCTTGCCGATCGATCGTCGCGGTATCGAGATAGGCGTCATAATAGGCTTTGACTCGCGCCCCGTCGGATCCGGCCGCCGGCTCGGATTTCTGGAGATCGCCAATCAGTACCTCGAGGTTCTTCTCGGTCTGGTCGTTGGCGATGGAATGACTGCCGATCCTGGACCGGTCGGCCGGAATTTCCGTGTTTTTGACCCAGCTGCCGTTGGCATAGAGGAAGAAGTCGTCGCCGGGCTTCACGCCCTTGTCCATGGCGGCAAGGTCGATACCCGACGCACTGCCCTGAGCCTGCTCGGCTGGGTTCTCGACCGCGCCCTTGCAGGCGACGACCGTGATGGAGAGCCCGGCGCTGGCGAGCAGCAGGGCGATCAACTTGGTGCGCATTTCCTTCTCCCGTTTTGCCGCGGTCTATCGCCGCGCTTTGCAAGTCGCATTGGGGACGCTACGCGCAGGGCTCTAGAAGGTTTCGACAAACGGGGATGTGGCAGGCATGAGCGCACCGCGGCTCGACACGAAGATCGACCTGTCATCGGATGAATCGCGCGCCCGCGCCGCGCACAACCGCGCGCTGGCCGAGAAATTGTGCAAGGATGTCGCCAAGGCGGCCAAGGGCGGCAACGAGAAGTCGCGTGAGCGCCATATTTCGCGCGGCAAGCTGTTGCCCCGCGACCGCGTCGAGCGGCTGCTCGATCCGGGCTCGCCCTTCCTCGAGATCGGCCAGCTCGCAGCCTGCGACCTCTACCATCGTGAAGTGCCGGGCGCGGGGATGATCGCGGGGATCGGCCGCGTGTCGGGGCGGCAGGTGATGATCGTCGCCAATGACGCGACGGTGAAGGGCGGCACCTACTATCCGCTGACGGTCAAGAAGCATCTCCGCGCGCAGGAGATTGCCGAGGCGAACCGGCTGCCGTGCGTCTATCTGGTCGATTCAGGCGGCGCCAACCTGCCGCACCAGGCCGAGGTCTTCCCCGACCGCGACCATTTCGGCCGCATCTTCTACAACCAGGCCAAAATGAGCGCGAAGGGCATCGCCCAGATTGCCTGCGTGATGGGCAGCTGCACCGCGGGCGGCGCCTATGTCCCGGCAATGAGCGACGAGAGCATTATCGTCCGCAATCAGGGCACCATCTTCCTGGCTGGTCCGCCGCTGGTGAAGGCCGCGACGGGCGAAGAGATCAGCGCCGAGGAGCTGGGCGGCGGCGATTTGCATGCGCGCAAGTCCGGCGTGGTCGATCATCTGGCCGAGAATGACGAACATGCGCTGACCATTGTCCGCGACATCGTTTCGCATCTGGGCGACGAGGCGGGAGCGGGGATTGAGCTGCGCGAGCCGCGCCCGCCGGTCTACGATGCCGAAGAGCTTTACTCGATCATCCCCGAAGACGTGCGCGCGCCCTATGATGTCCATGAGGTCATCGCGCGGATCGTCGACGGGTCCGAATTCCACGAGTTCAAGCCGCTGTTCGGCTCCAGCCTGGTCTGCGGCTTCGCCCATATTTGGGGCATGCCGGTCGCGATCCTCGCCAACAATGGCGTGCTGTTCTCCGAAAGCGCGGTGAAGGGCGCGCACTTCATCGAACTTGCCTGCCAGCGGCGCATCCCCTTGCTATTCTTGCAGAACATCTCGGGCTTCATGGTCGGCGGCAAATATGAGGCGGAGGGCATCGCCAAGCATGGCGCCAAGCTGGTCACTGCGGTCGCGACCGCGACTGTGCCCAAGGTCACCGTGCTGATCGGCGGCAGCTTCGGCGCCGGCAATTACGGCATGTGCGGGCGGGCCTATTCGCCCCGCTTCCTGTTCACCTGGCCCAACAGCCGGATCAGCGTGATGGGCGGCGAGCAGGCGGCGAGCGTGCTGGCCACGGTCCATGCCGACGCCGCTAAATGGACGGCGAAGGAGGCCGAGGAATTCAAGCAGCCGATCCGCGAGGACTATGAGGCGCAGGGTAACCCCTGGCACGCCACCGCGAGGCTGTGGGACGACGGGATTATCGACCCGGTGCAGACGCGGGACGTGCTGGGGCTTGCGTTCGCGGCCTGTTTGAACGCGCCGATCCCGGAGCGGCCGCAGTTTGGCGTGTTCAGGATGTGATGATGATCCTTGCTTTGCTTATCGCTGCAGCAGTGCCGGAAGAGGATATCGAACGGCAGCTGGAGAATCTCATCGAACACCCTCCCCAGCTTTCCCTGGCGCGTCTGCCGGCGGGCTACAAGATCGGCCGTTGCCTGCTTGTCGTGAATGGCCAGACAAGGATTTCGGGCAAGTGTGCGTATCAGATCGGCAAGGGCGGTGATTTCGTGATCAACGGACCTCGTCAGGTTTACGACGGCATCGATTACCCAAAGGCTGAGATCATGGCTGCGATGATCTCGACCGACTATTGGGCCAGCGTATTCAAGGACGATGACGGGACGTGGACTGGCTACGGCAACGAGGTCATCAGGGCGGTTCACGGGGAGGGCCCCAATTTCGGGCCGCTCCACCGGGAAGGTGCCTGCCTAGTCAGCAAGGATGTTCGGGTGTGCCTGTGGAAGAAATAGTGACTAATCCAAACGACTGGACCCGCTCTGAAATCGCGGAGCTGTTCGATCTCCCCTTCACGGAACTCATCTTCCACGCGGCGGAGGTGCATCGGGCGCATCACGCGGCGGGGGAGGTGCAGCTTTGCACCCTCTTGTCGATCAAGACCGGCGGCTGCCCCGAGGACTGCGGCTATTGCTCGCAATCGGCGCACGCCAAGTCCGGGCTCAAGGCCGAGAAACTGATGGACGTCGACGCGGTGCTCACCGCCGCGGCCGAGGCCAAGGCGCATGGCTCCCAGCGGTTCTGCATGGGCGCGGCGTGGCGCGAGCCCAAGGACCGCGACATGGGCAAGGTCTGCGCGATGGTCGCCGGCGTGAAGGCGATGGGGCTGGAGACTTGCATGACGCTCGGCATGCTGACCGGGGACCAGGCGCGGCAGCTCAAGGAGGCGGGCCTCGACTATTACAACCACAACATCGACACCTCGCCCGAACATTATGGCGAGATTATCTCGACCCGGACCTTCCAGGAGCGACTCGACACGCTGGAGGAAGTGCGGGAGGCCGGCATCAGTGTCTGTTGCGGCGGGATCGTCGGCATGGGCGAAAGCCGCGACGACCGGGTCGGCTTCATCCACGCGCTGGTGACGCTGCCTAAGCATCCCGAAAGCGTGCCGATCAACGCGCTGGTGCCGGTCAAGGGCACCGTGCTGGGCGACATGTTCGCCGGCGAAAAAATGATCGACGACATCGAGTTTGTCCGCACGGTCGCGGTCGCGCGGATCACCATGCCGCGGTCGATGGTCCGCCTGTCGGCCGGCCGCGAAAGCATGAGTGAATCGACCCAGGCGCTCTGCTTCCTCGCCGGCGCCAACAGCATCTTCACCGGCGACAAGCTGCTTACGACACCCAACGCGGGCGATAATGCCGACGCGACGATGCTGGCCAAGTTGGGGCTGAAGCCGATGGAGGCCGAGGAGCCGATGAGACAGTTTCCCGGCGAAGGCGGGGACCCAGGCCGCTGCGAAGCAGCGGTTCCCGCTGCCCTGAACCCCGGCCTTCGCCGGGGAACAAGCTGCCCATGCTGAAGAGCTTGCTCATCGCCAACCGCGGGGAGATCGCCTGCCGCATTATCCGCACGGCGCGGACGATGGGGATCAGGACGGTCGCGGTCTATTCGGATGCCGATGCCAAGTCGCTGCATGTCCGCATGGCCGATGAGGCGGTGCATATCGGTCCGTCGCCGGCGCGCGAAAGCTATCTGGTCGGCGAGAAGATTATCGAGGCGGCCAGGGCGACCAAGGCTCAGGCGATCCATCCGGGTTACGGCTTCCTGAGCGAGAATGCCGATTTCGCGGAAAGCGTGATCAAGGCGGGGCTGATCTGGGTCGGGCCGAAGCCGGACAGCATCCGCGCCATGGGGCTCAAGGACGCCGCCAAGAAGCTGATGGCCGATGCGGGCGTGCCGGTGACACCAGGCTATCTCGGCGAGGACCAGGACCCGAAGCGGCTCAAGAAAGAGGCCGACGCGATCGGCTATCCGGTGCTGATCAAGGCGGTCGCGGGCGGCGGCGGCAAGGGCATGCGCAAGGTCGACGCCGCCAAGGATTTCCAGGATGCGCTGGAAAGCTGCAAGCGTGAGGCGGCCAGCTCGTTTGGCGACGACCGGGTGCTGATCGAAAAGTACATCCTCTCGCCGCGCCACATCGAGGTGCAGGTGTTCGGCGACAGCCACGGCAACGTCGTCCACCTGTTCGAGCGCGACTGCTCGCTGCAGCGGCGGCACCAGAAGGTGATCGAGGAAGCGCCCGCTCCGGGCATGGACGAGGCGACGCGCGACGCGGTGTGCAGCGCGGCGGTGCGCGCGGCCAAGGCGGTCAATTACGAGGGCGCGGGGACGATCGAGTTCATCGCCGACGCGTCAAAGGGCCTCAAGGCCGACCGCATCTGGTTCATGGAAATGAACACGCGGCTGCAGGTCGAGCATCCGGTGACCGAGGAGATCACCGGCCAGGATTTGGTCGAATGGCAGCTGCGGGTCGCGAGCGGCGAGAAGCTGCCGAAGAAGCAGGACGAGCTTTCGATCAACGGCTGGGCGGTCGAGGCGCGGCTTTATGCCGAGGATCCGGCCAAGGGCTTCCTGCCGAGCGTGGGGCGGCTCGAGCATTTCGATTTGGGTAGCGAAGGGCGGATCGAGACGGGGGTTGAGGAAGGCGATGCCATTTCGCCTTTCTACGATCCGATGATCGCCAAGCTAGTCGCGCGGGGCGACGACCGCGCCGAGGCGATCGGCGAACTGGCCAGCATCCTCGACGAGGTCGAGGTCTGGCCGGTCAAGACCAATGCCGGCTTCCTGTTCAATGCGTTGCTCGACGAGGATTTCGGGACAGCGAAGCTCGACACCGGATTCATCGAGCGCCAGCTGGACGAGTTGGTGCCCGATCCCGAGCCGGATGACGCGATCTGGAGGGGCGCCGCCGCCGTCGCCACGGCTGACGACGAGGAAGGTCGGTCGGGCATTGCGGGCTTCCGGCTGAACGCCCCGGCGAATGCTGGCGTGGCGCTGGGTAGGGCAGGGCAATTCCAGCGGATTGAGCTTGACGATGACCAGCCCATGGCGGCGGTCTCGGGCTTCCGCGACGACGAGCGCGTGGTCGTTTTCTACGAAGGCCAGGCCTATGAATTCGATCGCTCGTCGCGCGGCAACGTCGGCGCGGCGGCTGCCGACGGCGCGATCCTCGCACCGATGCCCGGCAAGGTGACCAGCGTCGAGGTTTCGAAAGGCGAAAAGGTTGCCAAGGGACAACGCTTGCTGACCCTTGAAGCCATGAAAATGGAACATGGGCTGGTCGCGCCGTTCGATGGTGTTGTTGCGGAATTGAATGCCAAAGCGGGCGCGCAGGTGCAGGTCGACGCGCTGCTGGCCAGGATCGACCAGGCCCAAGGCTGAGTCCACTCGCCAGCTAAACTTCGACGCTCGACTGCATACGCGTTCCTCTTGCCCCGACCCTCCCTATGGCGGGTCGAACAGGGCAGAAGGAATGACGGGCATGCGGGAGGGAATGGTTCGTGCGGCAATCGCGCTAGTTCTTTTTGGCGCGCTGACCGCGCAATCAATGGTGGAGGGGGGCGAGCCGAAAATCGGCCCTGCATCAGACAGAGTTGGTTTGCCCGGCGACTATCGAACGGCCTTCAAGCATGTGCGCACCACGACTGTCGCCAAGGACCAGAAACTGTTCGTTTACGCCAATGATGCCGCGGCTTCGGTGCAAAGCCTCGACGGGCTGCCCTATCCATATGGATCGGTAATCGTTGCCGAGTGGCGCCGCTTTGATGGCAAGGACGGCGATGGAACGCCTTTCCGAGTTGATGTGATGCGGCGCGAAAAGGGCTTCGGTGAGGCCTATGGCGATGTACGCACCGGCGAATGGGAATATGCGCGCTACCGCCCTGAGGGCGGCAACCTCGTGCCGCCGGGCAGCACGGGCTGGTGCGCATCCTGCCACCACAAGGCAGGCAAGGAGCGCGACTGGGTCTATCACGGCCGTTTCTAGGCGGGTTAATGTGCGCTGGCATTCCGATTATCATGGATCGAAACCTGCCGGCGCGATCGCAGCGTCGTCCAAATTCGTCATGCCGGACTTGATCCGGCATCCACCTTCCTTCTACCGGCGATGGTCAAGGCAAAGGTAGACCCCGGATCAAGCCCGGGGTGACGGAAAGGGTAGGGCTGATGAAAATCGATGGAGCAGCAGCAGTCGTCACCGGCGGCGCGTCGGGGCTGGGCGAGGCGACCGCGCGGGCGCTGGCCGCCAAGGGGGCCAAGGTCGCCATCTTCGACCGCGACGCCGACAAGGGCGAAAAGGTCGCGGCCGACATCGGCGGCATCTTTTGCGAGGTCGACGTGACCAGCGACGAGAAGGTCGCAGCGGCGTTCGACAAAGCCCGCGCCGCTCATGGGCAAGAGCGGATCCTGGTCAACTGCGCCGGGGTCGCCAATGCCGCCAAGACGGTCGGCCGCGACAAGGAAACCAAGGAACCAAAGCGCTATCCGATGAACCAGTTCGAGCTGGCGATCGGCATCAACCTGGTCGGCAGCTTTCGCTGTATCGCCTACTCCGCCTACGGCATGGTCCAGGCCGATCCGCTGGACGATGGCGAGCGCGGCGTGATCATCAATACCGCCTCGGTCGCGGCCGAAGACGGGCAGATCGGCCAGGCGGCCTATTCGGCGTCCAAGGGCGGCGTGCTGGCGATGGCGCTTCCGATTGCGCGCGACCTGATGAACGACGGCGTTCGGGTCAACACCATCCTTCCCGGCATCTTCAAGACGCCGATGATGGCGATGATGCCGCCCAATGTTCAGGAGGCGCTGGCTGCGCAAGTGCCCTTCCCCAAGCGGCTTGGCACCGCCGAGGAATATGGCAAGCTCGCGGTGTTCATCGTCGAGAACACCTATCTCAACGCGGAGAGTATCCGCCTAGACGGCGGAATCCGGATGGCGCCGCGTTGATCGAAAACGAGACCGCATTGCTGGAGGCCCTCGTCGTCGCCGCGCGTGCGGCCGGGGCGGAGATTTTGAAGCTGGTCGCAGCCGGGTTCGAGATCGAGACCAAGAGCGACCACTCCCCGGTGACGATCTGCGACCGGGCGGCCGAGAAGATCATCCTGGAGTTCATCCGGCAGGCCGCGCCGGGCGTACCGGTAATCGCCGAGGAGGAAGTCGCGGCCGGCCGCATTCCGGAGCATGACGACACCTATTTCCTGGTCGATCCGCTCGACGGGACGAAGGAGTTCATTCGCGGCGGCGACGATTATACGGTCAACATTGGCCTGATCGTGGACGGCGTGCCGAGGCTTGGCGTGGTTTATCAGCCCGCGGTTGACCGCCTGTGGGCCGGGCTGGCCGGGGAGGGCGCTGTCGTCGAGGCCGGCGGCGAGCGGCGGAAGATCCATTGCCGGCCGCTGGGGGAGCAGCGCGCGGCGGTCGCGTCCAAGTCCCATTTCACCCAGTCGACCGCCGACTATCTCGCCCAGGCGATTGGCTTGTGCGAGCATGTCTCGATCGGCTCCAGCCTCAAATTCTGCATCCTCGCCGAGGGCAAGGCCGACATCTACCCGCGCCTGTCGCCGACCAGCGAATGGGACACCGCCGCGGGCCATGCGGTGCTGCTGGCGGCAGGCGGGCGCGTCGACGGGCCCGACGGCGGCCCGCTTAGCTATGGCAAGACTGCCTTCTTGAACGCCGGCTTTTGCGCGACGGCAGGCTGGGAAGCGCCGCCAATCGGGCCCTTCATGGAGGGAGTGGCGGGCAGCGGGCGAGGCTAGCCTTCGACCGCGCGCGCCGGCTCGGGCCAGCTGGTGCCGACCACCCTGCCTTCGCCGAGCGCGACGCGGTTGAGCAGTGCCAATTCAGACTGAACAGCCTGGATCCGCGCGCGCAACTGCTCCGTTTCTGTCGGGAAGCCGCTGCCGGAATCGAGCATCGCGAGCAGCTTCTCCGCCTCGACCAACGCGTCGTTGAGGTCATTGAACCACTGCGCGCGCTGCAGCGTGCGGGGAGTGAGGTTTCGATGCATGAGGCGGCCCGCAATATGCTGTGCTGCTTACCGCCGCGTATCGGCCCCGTCCGATATGGAGGTATTTCGGGCTGACATCGTTACGGTTTCGGCGCTAAAAACATCCTGCTCGGTTCCATTCGTCACGAGGTGTGGACGATGAACGCGAGTGTCTATCCGGCCCCAGCCAGCCTGGAGCTCTACGGTTCTTCGCCAGTCCTGGTCATTGCGTCCTCGGCGCCGGCGGCGCGGCGCGCGGCGGAGACGGTCGAGCTCGCCGGCTTTCCGGTCGTCTCGGTGCCGATCGATGAGGCGCCCGCCAGGCTCGACATCCAAGCCGCCGCAAGTGCTTGCTGGATCGAAGTGGAGGAGGATGCCGGCGCTTCGCTGGACCGCCTGCTCGAGCGGCTCGGCCAGGAGGCCGCCGAGGGTCGCTTCCCGGCGGTCATCGCCGCGCCGGCCTCGCTGATCGATCCGATCACGTCGCGGATCGACCATCGCTGGATCGAACTGGTGATCGACGGGTCGCCCGTCGAGCGGATCGAGGCATTGAGCCTCGCCATGGCCCGAAGCCGCCAGGATAATCGGGCCGTTTGCGAGGACGTCACGCAGGAGGCGAGTCAGGCGCGGCTGCGGCAATTGTCCGACGAAGTCAGCCGGATCGCGGCGACCCTTGCAAGGCTCTCGACGGGGCCGGGGCAAGCCCCCGTCGAGAAGCCCGAGCCGGCGGGGGACGCGCCGCCGGTTTCCCTTGAAACGATTCGCCAGGTCATCCGCGCCCGGCGGCTGCGAGCCCGCTTTTTCGACGAGGAACTGTTCGCCGATCCGGCCTGGGACATGCTGCTTGACCTGCTGCAGGCCGAGATTGCTCAGCACCGCGTGCCGGTATCCTCGCTGTGCATTGCGGCGGCGGTGCCGGCGACAACCGCGCTCAGGTGGATCAAGACGATGACCGATGCCGGCCTGTTCAATCGGCGGTCCGATCCTCACGACGGCCGCCGGGTCTTCGTCGAGCTGTCGCAAGAAGCCAGTCAGGCGCTGCGGCGCTATTTCGCGGAAGTCGGCAAGGTCGCCATTGTCTAAACTGAGGTGCATCCAAGGCCCTTTTGCCGGCTGTTCGATATATCTGACGTAAGGGCTTTGCGCAGCCGTAACAATCGGACATTGATCCGAAATGGATGAGAATCCCCAATTCGCGGCATCGGCGGGCGCCCAGCTGTTCGAAGAGCTGATGCACTTCATGCCCAACGGGATGACGGCGAACGCCTGGGCGGTGAAGGCCGGTGTCAGCCGGACGATCTGGACCGACCTCCGCCGCCACGGAAACCCATCCCGGCGAACCTTATCGAAACTGCTGGAAGCGGTGGGATCGTCATTGGCGGAATTCGAGGCGTTGCGAGTAGGCGAGGCGCCTGCGCCTAGCGGCATCAAGAATGGCTTGGCGGAGGCCGGTCGTAGCTGGCGTGCCGCACCGCTTGCGCCGGTCCCGTTGCTGGCCACGAGCCTAGCCGGCGAATGGGGTGAGACGGGGAGCGGGGTCGAACTTCATTCGATCGACCGATTACGGGTCGTCGGCGAAGTAGAACGCCCAACGGCCCTTGCCGCCGATGCGGAGGCCTATGCAGTGACCGTTGCCGGTGAATCGATGTGGCCGCGGTTTCGTGCAGGGCGGCGTCTACTCATTTCGCCGGCTGCGCCCGTCATCATGGGTGACGATGTGCTGGTGCAGCTCGCAGGCAAAAGAGTGCTGATTAAAGAGTTGGTCCGTCGCTCAGCAGACATGGTCGAGCTTCGCCAGTTCACTCCGGACGTAATCTTAGGCGTCGAAGCGGCCCAATTCGCAGCCATTCACAAAATTGTGGGGGAAGCGTTGTGATGGTGGGCGCTGACGGGCTCGAACCGCCGACCCTCTCGGTGTAAACGAGATGCTCTACCAACTGAGCTAAGCGCCCGCTCATTGCGGATGCGCGCCGATGCCACGGTGCAGCGGGCAGGGCAAGTGGGGGTGCCCCGTTAAGGCTGCTTTGGGTGGAAAGCGGACACTAGCCACAGCTTGGATTATGGGTCGCCGGTCAATACCAGCGAGCGAACCACAGCATCTCGATTACGAAAATCACGAGCCAAAGTATCAACCCCACAACGAAGCCGCCCGTAACGCCAAGCACCCACCGGCCCCTTCGTGCGATGAGGCTCGCAGCGATGGTCGCCGCGGGGGCTAATTCAATGTCCGCAATGGGTGGAAAGAGGACACTCCCACGAGCGGCGCTCCGCCTCAGCAACTCCGCTTCTCGAGGACGCAAGCCAGGCGCTCTTCCGCGCGACGCGTCAATTGAAGCGTGTCCTGCCGTGCATCACTGATCAATCGGTGCCTGGCGACAAGCCTGGCCAAAGACGTCACCGCGACTTGGTCACGCGCCAATGCGCGCCAATCGAAGTGGCAAACCGGCTCGTCCCGTTCGTTGATGGTCAGGGAATAATAGGAGTTCAAGTTGGGCAACGTATAGGAGAGCTGCATTCGGCCATGCTCCGCTATGGCGGCACCTCTGGCCTGGGATGCGGCTAGCTGGCGCGCGAGCGAACGTAGTTCCAAATCACTGATGAGGTTGAGGCGCCCGGAGGCGAGTAACTCCTGAGAGGCCGTGTCGTTGTAGGCCGCCGTCTGCATGAATGCGATTTTGCAACCGAAGTCCCGCCGCTGGGCCATCTGGGCCAGTTGTACCGGATCATTCCTGGCGCGGATTGCCGCGCCCACTTCGCTGATGACCCTGTGGTGGATTTGAAGCAATTCCGTGAGCTCTCGGGCGCTCGCCTGGTTCTCGGCGTAGAAGCGTTCAAGGAAGTCCCGCTCCTGGCGCGCTTGGTTGCGCCGTTGGCCCCACTGCTCGATTTCGAAGGCGAGCAGAACGCCGACGGTGACCACCGCTAACTCAAGGACCAGGCCCAACCAGTCTCTTGCTCTGAGCGCATTACTGAGACGTACCAGCCGAGGCTTCTTGGTGTTGGTAGCTTCGGTCATGCAGAGGCAGCTTACACGGACTGAAGCAGAATGTCCGCTTCGGGTCGAAAGCGGTCATTGGCCCGAAAGCTAAAGTGCCCGCACCAGCCTGACAGCGACCGCGGCCCAGGGCGGATCGGCGACGACGCTCTGCCGCCCTCCGGCGCCAGGCGGGAGGAGGTGAAGCTTCCCGTCCTCGCGGCCGATCAAGCGGCCGAACAGGAAGCGGCCGGCTGGGCGGGGGACCAGCACGTCACGGTTGAGCGCATGGCCGAACTGCTCGGGCTCCAGCCGCTCGCACCAGATTTCGTCGCCGGCGCGATAGTCGCCGACGCTGGCGGAGACGGTGACGGCGATCTGCCCGCCCGATGGCCGCGGCGAAACGACCAATGCCTGCTTCTTAGGCGCCGTCGCCCCGTTGGCGCCCAATATTGCGACGACTGACAACTCACCACGCTCGGGATTGTCGACCAGGTCGGCAGCATCGACGCCCAGGGCGCTGGCGATGCGGTTGAGCCAGCCGACCGAAACGGTGCGCATTCCGGTTTCCAGCCGGCCGATCGTCTGAGGCGTCGTCGGCGGGACGCAGGCCCTGGCCACATCGTCCAACGTCATCGCGCGTGCGCGGCGAACCTCTCTGATACGCGTAATCATGAGCCGAGCCCCAAAACGCCTACTAACCAATATGGTTTTGCGCTGTCCTACAGATTCGCCTCTGTGGCAAGAGAAAAGCGACTCGATCTTAAGAGGAGGAAGTATGTCTCGAACCGCTGTCCAGTCGCCCAGGCTGCTCGCCGAGAGACCCGTTCCGGGCGACTCGCCATCCCGCAACGCGAGGCCGGCACGGTCGGTCACCGTCAACCTGGCTGAGAGCCCGCTCGGCTGGTTACTCGCGCGGGGCCATGTCAGCCAGCGTCAGTTCGACGCGGGCGAGCGGCTAAGGGGTGACTGGGAACGCGGCCAGCTTGGCCAAAAGGTGACGATGGCATGGGACGCTGCGCCGGTGTCGCGCAGCCGGGGCGGCTCTGCCGAGTCACAAGGCCTCGGCGGTGCGCAGCTCGACGCCAAGCGACGTTTCGAGGCGGCCGTCACCGCTGCAGGGCCGGGTCTTTCCGACATATTGTGGCGCATCGTCTGCGCGGGCGAAGGGATGCGAAACGCCGAGCAAGCGCTCGGCTGGCCGGCGCGGGCCGGCAAGCTGGTGCTCGGAATCGCGCTCGATCGGGTGGCGGACTATTACCGCATCCGCTAGCTTGTCTGGCGCAACCGTCACATATCCGGGGAAGAAGCGATGATCCTATACGGCTCCACCATGTCGCCCTTTGTCCGCAAGGTCGCCGCCTATGCGGTTGAGAAGGGGATCGAACTCGACATCCAGCAGACCGGCTTTCCCAATCCGACGCCGGAGTTTTGCGCGGCCAGCCCGTTCAAGAAGATGCCGGCGCTGGTTGACGGTGACTATTGCCTGTCGGACTCGACCGCGATCATCCACTATCTCGAGGCCAAATATCCGGAGCCCGAGCTGATCCCGGCCGAGCCGCGCGCCCGCGGGCGCGTGATCTGGTTCGACGAGTTCGCCGATACGATCCTGTTCGGCTGCGGCGCCAAGGTGTTCTTCAACCGGGTGGTGGCGCCGCGCTTCCTCGGCCGGCCAGGGGACGAAGCGGTGGCCGAGGCCGCGCTGCGCGACGAATGGCCGCCGATCCTCGATTATCTGGAGACGGTGGTGCCGGAAGGCGGCGGATACCTGGTCGGCGACACATTGACCCTGGCCGACGTTGCGGTCGCCAGCCCGTTTGCCAATTTCCGCCATCTTGGCATCGGCTTCGACCTGCAGCGCCACCCGAAGACGGCAGCCTATGTCGAGCGGATCCTCGAGCGGCCGAGCTTCAAGCCCTTCGTCGAGCGCGAGGCGGCCTTCCTGGCGAGGGAGCCGGCTTAAAAGTGAGGCCGCGTTCGCGGAATGGAACGCGGCCCAAGTTGAATGGAATAAGCGGCTATTTGTCTTCGGGCTTAAAGCCTTCCTCGTTCTCATCCTTCTTCTCGACGAACTCGCCGCTTGTGTCGGTCTCGCCCTTGGAGCCGAGGAAGCCGCCTTCGGCCTCGCCCTTTTCGGACTGTAGCGATGCGCCTTCGACATCGGTGCGCTGCTGACCGAGCGTGTCGCCTTGCAGATTTTCGTCAATCGGACCGCTGTCAGCCTCGCCCGTTTCAAGCTCGCCGGCTTCCGGCTGCTGCCTGGACTCTTGCTGTGGCTGCTGCTGCGCCTGAGCCTTGCTGATGTCCGATTCCGTACCGCTCTTGGGATCTTTGGTGCCTTTTTCCGCCATGACTCATTCCTTCCAGACTGACCCCCGCGCTCATCGGCTTAACCGGGAGGGAGGCGCGGTCGTTCCGCGCGCGCAGCCACGAATGCGACGAGCGGAGAAACATGTCGGCAAGACGACAATGCCGATGGCTTTTATCCGCCATTTCGCGGGACGGTTCACGGAGGGAAATGCGATGAGCCGAGCAAGCGAGCAAAGAAAAAGCCGCCGGAGCGAACTCCAGCGACTTCAACTTGTTGAAATTGAAGAAGCTTAGGCCTCTTCGCCTTCGCCTTTGCCCTCGGCAGCTTCGGCAGCTTCGGCAGCCGGTTCTTCGGCAACTTCGACAGCCGGAGCTTCGGCAGCCGGCTCTTCCGGAACCACGCCCGGCTCGGCGCCGGCGACGAATTCCTCGGTAAAGCCGGTCGGCTCACGCTCGAACATCGACGCCATGACATCGATGCCCTGCGCCTGCAGCTCGGCCTCTTCGGGTGAGCGGGCGACGTTGACCTTGACCGTCACGCTGACCTCGGGGTGCAGCGCGACCTTCACTTCGTGCAAGCCGATCGCCTTGATCGGACGATCGAGCACGATCTGGCTCTTGCTGACCTTTGCGCCTTGGCCTTCCAACGCCTCGACGATGTCGCGGGCACTGACCGAGCCATAGAGCGCGCCGACGTTCGACGCCTGGCGGATCAATTGGACCGTCTTGCCGTCGACGCCCTTCGACGCCTTCTCGGCCTCGACCTTGCGCCCGGCATTGTCGGCCTCGATTTTGGCGCGGTTGGCCTCGAAGACCTTCTTGTTGGCCTCGTTGGCGCGGAGCGCCTTCTTGTTCGGCAGCAGATAGTTGCGCGCGAAGCCGTTCTTCACATTGACGATATCGCCAATCTGGCCAAGCTTCTCGACGCGTTCGAGCAGGATGACTTCCATCGCTAGCTCTCCTTACTTCACGACGTAGGGAAGCAGGCCGATGTGGCGGGCGCGCTTGATCGCTTTCGCCAGCTCACGCTGCTTCTTGGCCGACACCGCGGTGATGCGGCTGGGGACAATCTTGCCGCGCTCTGAGACGAAGCTCTGGAGCAGGCGGACGTCCTTATAATCGATGCGGGGCGCATCCTTGCCCGAGAAGGGGCAGGACTTGCGGCGGCGGAAAAATGCACGAGCCATCGCTTAGTCCTCCATCTCTTCGCGGCGCGGGCCGCGGGTGCGTTCGCGATCCTGCTTGCGCATCATCGCCGACGGGCCTTTTTCATGGGTGTCGACGCGGATGGTCATGTAGCGGATCACATCTTCGTTGATACCGGTCTGGCGTTCCAGCTCGGCCAACGCCGGGGCCGGGGCATCGATGTCGAGCATGACATAATGCGCCTTGCGGTTCTTGGCGATGCGGTAAGCGAGGCCGCGCAGGCCCCATGTTTCAGTCTTGACCACCTTGCCGCCGTTGTCGGCGATAATCTTGGTGGCGTTTTCCGCGAGCGCATCGACCTGGGCCTGGGCCAGATCCTGGCGCGCGAGGAAAACATGCTCGTAAAGCGGCATGTTCCATGCACCTATGTTGGCCGATCGTTGACGTGAGCACCGTGCGCACGTCCCTCCGGCTGTCGTCCAAAAGTAATCGACCGCGCGAGGCTGGCCCCGGCGGCTGGCGGGCCTATGGCGAACATCTCTCGAAATTGCAAGGCAAAGCCGTCAGCAGACGATCTCAACGAGATGGGTACTGATTGGCCGGTCGAAGCCCTTCAGTTCATGTTCGCCTGCGCCGGTGAATGACAGGCCCTTGCCGATACATAGGCCGGCGACGACGTCGGACACCAGGATCTGGCCCGGGTCAGCCTTGGCGCAGAGCCGGGCGGCGAGCTGCACGGTTGAACCGAACAGATCGTCATGATCTTCGACCGGTTCGCCAGCGCTGATCCCAACTCGGATGGCAAAGGGATATTCCGCGCCGCTGTCATTATAATCGCGGAGTGAGGCTAGCGTTTGGCAGGCCGCGCGCACGGCGCACACGGCCGATAGAAATGCAGCCATGATGCCGTCACCGGTATGCTTGACCTCTCGCCCGTGGTTGTCGTGCAGGGCGCCACGAACGATCCGGTCGTGGACGTGAAGCATGGCGATGGCGGCATCGTCGCCAAAGCGGGACGTCATTTCGGTCGAGCCGACCATATCGGTGAACATGACCGCGCGAACGCCGGGATCGCGTTGATTGCTTCCCGCAAGAACTGCAGCGCCTGCGCTGTTAACACCGGTCTGCCCCAACAGGCTGTCAGCCATGTCAGGGTCCACCTCGATAATCTTTTCCGCCATCAGCCCGTGCGCTTCGCGATGGACCGCGGCCGCTGCCTCCGGATTGGGCGCATCGATCAGGCAAAATACCTTACCGGCCTCCTCATTGAGCCAATATTTCAGGCAATGGACGCAATGCTTGTCCTGGACCGCGAGGTCCGCATTATGCGCCTCTTCCAGCGCCTTCGGTGTGGCGCCCGGCACTACGTGAATGTCCATGTAAAGCGGCATTTGACGCCCCCCTGATGAGGGATGCATAGCCAAACTTGGGTTAAGAGTCAGCCTTCAAGCAGCCGCCGAGATTGCCGCGAGAGCGCCGAAATGGCAGAAGCCGGATCATGGCGACCCACCTGAAGAGCATTGAACCCGGACCGGACCCGCTCGACGATGTCAGCCTGCCGGGCTGGCTCTATTATGATCCGGAATTTTTCGAGGCGGAAAAGCGCGCCTTCCTGCGAGCCTCGCCGCAGGTGGTGTGCCACGAGAGTGAGATTGCCAATCCAGGCGAGTGGCGGACGATCGACTTTCTTGGCGAGAGCGTGATCGTCATTCGCGGCGATGACGGCGAGATCCGCGCCTTCACCAACGTCTGCCGCCACCGCGGCTCGCGGCTGGTCGACGAGGAGGGCGGCTGCGCCAAGGTGCTGACCTGTCCTTATCACGCCTGGAGCTATGCCCGCGATGGGCGACTGGTCGGGGTGATGCACCGCCATGAATATCCTGGGCTGCAGATGGAGAAGCTCGGCCTGGCGCCGGTCGCGCTGGAGATGTGGCGCGGCTTTATCTTCGTCCGGTTGGAAGACGGGCTGCCGTCGGTCCAAGAAATGATGGCGCCCTATGAGCATGAAGTAGCGCCCTATCGGTTCGAGGATTTGCGCGCGATCGGCCGGGTGACGCTGCGCCCGCGCGACCTCAACTGGAAGACCATCGCCGATAATTATTCCGACCATTTGCACATCCCGGTCGGGCACCCGGGCCTGACGCGGCTGTTCGGCAAGAGCTACGGCGTCGAGGCGAAGGAATGGGCCGACCGGATGGAGGGCGAGCTGCGCGACGACGAGTCCGCCAATCCGTCCGAGCGCGCCTATCAGCGCTACTTGCCCGAGGCGGAGTACCTGCCGGAGACCCACCGCCGCAAATGGCTCTACTACAAGCTGTTCCCCTGCGTTGCGTTCGACATCTACCCCGACCAGGTCGATTTCATGCAGTGGCTGCCGGTTTCGGCGACGACCAGCGTGATCCGCGAAATCAGCTATGCGCTGCCCGATGACCGCCGGGAAATGAAGGTGGCGCGCTATCTCAATTGGCGGATCAACCGGCGGGTCAATGCCGAAGACACGGAACTGATCAGCCGCGTCCAGCGGGGAATGGCCAGCCCCAGCTATTTGCCGGGGCCGCTCGGCAAGAGCGAGGTGTCGCTACGGAGCTTTGCCCAGAAGCTCCGCCGCCTCATTCCGGAGGCGCGGCTGGAGCGGCCGCCGGCGCCGGGGTGGACCAAAGCGAACTGAGCCGCATCCCGAACCAGACCGGAATCGCGGTCATCAGCAGGAGCAGGCCCCACAGGTTCGCGTCCCGTCCGGCGCCGTAGAAGGTCCAGACGGAGTAGACCACGCCGACCAGCGTAATAAGGACCATGACGCCTCGCTGCATCTGGCCGGTCCACATGAGCCGAAGTGCCGATATCGCCGCAATCAGGTAGAGCACCAGCGTCGCCACCGTGGCGAGCAGCGCCATAAAGGCGAACAGCTCCGTCAGCCCCTTCGTATAATTGGCGACGACGAGCAGTGCCGACAGGGTCGAACCGAGGATCTGGGCGCGGACCGGCATGCCGCGGCTGTTCACCTTGCCAAACCATTGCGGAAACACGCCGCGGCGGGCCAGCGACAGGGGCACTTCGCCTTGCAGCAATACCCAGCCATTGAGCGCGCCAAGGCAGGAAATGGCAGCGAAGAAGACGACGAGCAGGGAGGCCGTCGGACCCCAGTAACTGCCAACCAGGTCGGCAAAGGGCGCCGCCGATTTGGCCGCCACGTCGGCCGGAAGCAACAGGAACACGGCGCTCGATGCGGCAAGGTAGATAAGTCCGACGGCTAGTGTGCCAATCAAGGTTGCGCGTGGAATGGTTCGTGCCGGGTCCTTGACGCGGCCGGCCGGGACCGTGGCGCATTCGAATCCCAGCATCGCCCACAAGGTCAGGGCCGCCGCTGCGGCGACGCCATTCGGGGTGACTGGCGCGGGAGCGAACTGCGCCGGCTGGTCGCCGCCGCCGAACATGATGAGCGCGATCACCATGGCTGCGAGCAGCGGCATGATCTTGAGGACACTGGTCAGGATCTGGACACGCCCGGAGACATGGGCACCGGTGCATGCGACTGCGGTAAACAGGACGACAAAGCCAATTGCGAAGATTGGCGCAACGCCGGGCGCGGCGAAGAATCCGGGTGCGAGCGTACTTAGATAGCTGACCGCCGCGATGGAGATCGCCGAGTTGGTCACCCAGGTCGAAATCCAATAGCTCCACATGACGAGGAACGCGGGCGGGGCGCCCATTGCCTTGGCGACATAGTCATAGGGGCCCGTCGCCTCCGGGATCGCCTTGGCCAGCGCCGCGAACACCCCCGCTAAGCACATTGCGCCACCGATGGTGAGGGCCCAACCCCAGATGGCGTTGAGACCCAGGGGAGCAAGGTTGGCGGGCAAGAGGAAAATGCCCGAGCCAATCATGTTGCCGACAACCAGCGCCAGGCACATCCAAAAGCCGAGCTGCCGACCGCCCTCTGATTCGTTCATCCTTGTTTCCTCCCCCGTGTGCACACTTGGCATTCACGCTTGACCGGCTTAGTCCGCCCGCGACCTAAGCACAGTTGAACAGGGATTTCGATGCGCGCTTTTCTTTTCCCGGGACAGGGCAGCCAATCGGTCGGAATGGGCGATGCACTCAGCCAGGCCAGCGCCTCCGCCCGCGACGTGTTTGGCGAGGTGGATGAGGCACTCGGCCAGAGCCTCTTCAAGCTGATGCGCGAGGGGCCGGACGAAGAGCTGAAGCTTACCGAAAATGCCCAGCCGGCGATCATGGCCCATGCGCTGGCAGTGTTTCGGGCGCTGACCCGCGAGGGTGGCGTGTCGCTGGAAAAGGCGGCGCATTTCGTTGCCGGGCACAGCCTTGGCGAATATTCGGCGTTGGCTGCCGCCGGCTCGTTCAACCTCGCGACCACGGCGAAGCTTTTGAAGCTGCGCGGGCAGGCGATGCAGGCCGCGGTTCCGGTCGGCGTCGGAGCCATGGCAGCACTGCTCGGTGCTGACTTGGAGCTGGCGCAAAAGATCGCCGCCGCGGCGGCTGAGGGAGAGATCTGCACCGTCGCCAACGACAATGATCCGTCGCAGGTCGTCATCTCGGGGCACAAGGGCGCGATCGACCGTGCCATCGAAATGGCCAAGGACATGGGTGCCAAGCGCGCCGTGCCGCTGCCGGTGTCCGCGCCGTTCCATTGCCCGCTGATGCAGCCGGCGGCCGATGCCATGGCCGAGGCGCTGGGAGGGACCGACATCGCCGCTCCCACGGTACCGCTCTACGCCAACGTCACCGCCCGGCCGGTCGCAGACCCTGCGACCATTCGCGATCAATTGGTGAAGCAGGTGACCGGTATGGTCCGCTGGCGTGAAAGTATCGCCAACATGTCAGCGGCAGGTGTCGAGGAATTCGTCGAGCTGGGCGGCAAGGTGCTTGGGCCGATGGTCAAGCGCATCGCGCCGGACGCCAAGGTGACCAGCGTCGTCACCATCGAGGATATCGAAGCCATCGCCAAGGAGCTCGCATGATGTTTGATCTTACGGGAATGACCGCGCTGGTGACCGGTGCGAGCGGCGGGCTTGGCAGTGCCATTGCCAAGGCGTTGTCGGCACAGGGGGCGCGGCTGGCGTTGTCGGGATCCAACCAGGCCAAGCTTGAGGCCTTCGCCAAGGAGCTGGGCGGCGATCATGTGACGTTGGTCTGCGATCTCGGTAATGCGGAACAGGTCGACCAGCTGGTCCCGCGCGCGGTCGAGGCGCTGGGGCAGCTCGACATCCTCGTCAACAACGCGGGCGTCACCCGCGACAACCTCGCCATGCGCATGAAAGATGAGGAGTGGGATCAGGTCATCACGATCAACCTGGAAGGCGCCTTCCGCCTGATGCGCGCGGCGATGAAGCCGATGATGAAGGCTCGCCATGGCCGGATCATCAACATCACCTCGGTGGTCGGCGTCACCGGCAATCCCGGCCAGGCAAATTATGTCGCGTCTAAGGCTGGCCTCATTGGCATGTCCAAGGCTTTCGCGCAGGAGGTCGCCAGCCGCGGCATCACCGTCAATTGCGTTGCGCCGGGCTTCATGACCTCGGCCATGACCGATGCGCTAAATGAGCAACAGAAGGCTGGAATTCTGTCGAAAATCCCGACTGGGGCAATGGGCACCGGCGAGGACATCGGCGCGGCCGTCGTTTACCTGGCTTCCAGGGAAGCGGGCTACGTCACAGGGCAAACGCTGCACGTCAACGGCGGGATGGCAATGCCCTAAGCTGATTGAGGGCCAGTTGCGCTCTGCAACTTGCGCCCTTGTCGCTTGAAAACACAGACCTATATCGCCCGCGAAACATCAATTTCTCGGACGCAAGGGCAGTCGCGTCCGTGGGGCAAGAAGGAAGAATATATGGCGAAAGTGATCGGGATCGATCTTGGCACCACCAATAGCTGCGTTGCAGTGATGGAAGGGGGCAAGCCGAAGGTCATTGAGAATGCAGAAGGTGCGCGCACGACCCCGTCGGTCGTGGCCTTCACCAAGGACGGCGAGCGGCTGATCGGCCAGCCGGCCAAGCGCCAGGCGGTCACCAATCCCGACAACACCATTTTCGCGGTGAAGCGCCTGATCGGCCGCCGCTTCGACGATCCGATCACCAAGAAGGACACCGAGCTGGTCCCTTACAAGATCGTCAAGGGGCCGAACGGCGATGCCTGGGTCAATGCCGGCGGCAAGGATTATAGCCCGTCACAAATCTCCGCCTTCATCCTCCAGAAAATGAAGGAAACCGCCGAGGCCTATCTCGGCGAGACCGTCACGCAGGCGGTAATCACCGTTCCGGCTTACTTCAACGACGCCCAGCGCCAGGCAACCAAGGACGCCGGCCAGATCGCCGGCCTCGAGGTGCTGCGCATCATCAACGAGCCGACCGCGGCCGCGCTTTCCTATGGAATGGAGAAGGAAGAGGGCAAGACGATCGCGGTCTATGACCTTGGCGGCGGCACGTTCGACATTTCGATCCTGGAGATCGGCGACGGCGTGTTCGAGGTGAAGTCGACCAACGGCGATACCTTCCTCGGCGGCGAAGATTTCGACGCCAAGATCGTCGAATTCCTGGCCGACAAGTTCAAGGCGAAGGAGGGCATCGACCTCCGCACCGACCGGCTGGCGCTGCAGCGGCTCAAGGAAGCCGCGGAAAAGGCGAAGATCGAGCTGTCGTCGGCGCAGACGACCGAAATCAACCAGCCGTTCATCACCGCCCGGATGGAAGGCGGCACCACCACCCCGCTGCACCTGGTCGAGACGATCAGCCGTGCGGACCTGGAGAAGCTGGTCGCCGACCTCATCAACCGGACGCTGGAGCCGTGCCGCAAGGCGCTGAAGGACGCTGGCATCGAGGCCAAGGACGTAGCCGACGTGGTGCTGGTCGGCGGCATGACCCGCATGCCGCGCGTGCGCGACGTGGTGAAGGAATTTTTCGGGCGCGAGCCGCACGTCGGCGTCAACCCGGACGAAGTGGTGGCGATGGGTGCCGCGATCCAGGCCGGCGTGCTGCAGGGTGACGTCAAGGACGTGCTCCTGCTCGACGTCACTCCGCTGAGCCTTGGCATCGAGACCTTGGGCGGCGTGTTCACTCGGATGATCGACCGCAATACGACCATCCCGACCAAGAAGAGCCAGACCTTCTCGACCGCGGACGACAACCAGAATGCGGTGACGATCCGCGTCTTCCAGGGCGAGCGTGAGATGGCGGGCGACAATAAGCTGCTCGGCCAGTTCGACCTGGTCGGAATCCCGCCGGCTCCGCGCGGTGTGCCGCAGATCGAGGTCACGTTCGACATCGACGCCAACGGCATCGTGCATGTCACGGCCAAGGACAAGGGAACCGGCAAAGAGCAGCAAATCCGCATCCAGGCCTCGGGCGGCCTCAACGACGCCGACATCGACAAGATGGTCAAGGAAGCAGAGCAGTTTGCCGAAGAAGACAAGACGCGGCGCGAGGCGGCGGAGTCAAAGAACCAGGCCGAGAGCCTCATCCATTCGACCGAACTGCAGTTGAAGGAGCATGGCGACAAGGTCGACGAGGCGCTGAAGGGCGAAATCGAAGCCGCCGTTGCCGAGGCCAAGACTGCCGTCGAAGGCGGCGATGCCGAGGCGATGAAGGCCAAGACCGACGCCTTGGCGCAGGTCGCGATGAAGCTTGGCCAGGCGATCTATGAGAAGACGCAGGCTGCCGGCGGCGAGGAAGCCGCCGCCCAATCGGCCGAAGCAACCGCCGAGGAAGCCCCGGCCGACGAAGAAGTGGTCGACGCCGAATTCTCGGAAGTCGACGAAGACAAGAAGGCCTAACAAGCATGGGAGCGGCGCCAGCTGATGTTGCGCTGGCGCCGCTCGTCATGGGTGGGGACTGATGGCCACGGATTATTATGACCTGCTCGGCGTTCCCCGGAACGCTGACGATAAGGCGATCAAGGCTGCGTATCGCAAGCTGGCGATGGATTGCCATCCAGACCGCCACGGCGGCTGCACCGACAAGGAAGCGCATTTCAAGTCGATCAGCGAGGCCTATGACGTCCTGAAGGACCCTCAGAAGCGCGCTGCCTATGACCGCTTCGGTCATGCTGCGTTCCAGAACGGAATGAATGGTCAGGGACCGTTCGGCGCCGGCGCCGGCGGCGGGTTCGAAGGCTTCTCCGACATTTTCTCGTCGATCTTCGGCGAATTCATGGATCCCCGCGCGCAGCGGGCGGCCGCATCGCGCGGTTCCGACCTAAGGTACGACCTCGAACTGACGCTCGAGGAGGCATTTTCCGGGTCCGAAAAGACCATCGCCATTCAGTCGTTGGCGGCATGCGAATCGTGCAACGCCTCAGGATCGAGGGGCCAGGCCGCGGCACGTGGCTGCCCGACATGCGGCGGCGCCGGCAAGGTCCGTGCCCAGCAAGGCTTCTTCGTCGTCGAGCGGACCTGCCCCGGCTGCATGGGATCGGGCCAGACCATTGCCGATCCGTGCCACGCCTGCGATGGCGAGGGCAGGGCGCTCAAGACCCGCAAGCTCAACGTCAACATTCCCGCCGGGGTCGATGAGGGAACCCGAATTCGCGTGTCCGGCGAGGGAGAGGCGGGCGTGCGTGGCGCGGCCTCAGGTGACCTCTATCTGTTCGTGCACATGAAGCGACACGCCATTTTTGCGCGCGAAGGAACAACGCTGATCGCCGAGGCGCCGATCAGCTTCACCACCGCAGCGCTGGGCGGCTGCATCACCATTCCGGGCATCGACGGAGAGCGGATCGAGCTCAAGATTCCGGCCGGCATCCAATCCGGCGAAACGCTGCGCCACCGCGGCGCTGGGATGAGCGTGCTGAACGGACGTGGACGCGGCGACATGATGACCCGTATCCTGGTCGAAACGCCGACGCGTCTATCGAAGGATCAAAAGACGATCCTCGAGCAGTTCCGCGAGACCGAAACCGGCGACGAATGCCCGAACGCGAAGAGCTTTTTCCGCAGGATCAAGGAAGCGCTGGGCGGTTAGGGTCAGGACCCTAAGGCTGCCAACCCCGGCGCGCCATGCGCGCCACCAGCCGCTCCGCGAACAAATGGGCGACCGCCCGACGCTCAGCGCTGCAGCGGCGCGGGCCGGCATTCAGCGCATGGAGGGTGGCGACCAGCTCGCCGTCGATGCGTAGCGGCAGGCCCATGGTCGCGGCGAAGCCCATCTCCTCCAGCCTGGCGTGCTGCTCGCTTGCAGGCGCCAAATAGGCGGCACGGTTGAGGAGGCTGCCATCTTCGATGCCGACCAGCGGTACCGGCTCAGCGTCGCGGTCGGCGATCAGACGGGTGATGTCCAGGTGTGCGAGCTTCAGGTTCGAGCTTGCTTCCCGATTGCCCGCAATGCGATTTCCCTGACAATCGCACAGCAACAGATGCTCGAAGCCGGTCACCGCGCCGAGCTGAATCATCGCCTGCCGCGCAAGCGCAGCCGGATCTCCGCCGGCCAGCCGGTCGCTCATGGAGCGGACCATTCCGATCCCGTCGGGCAGGCGGGCCTCGACCGCCAATTCCGCCTCGATCAGATATTTTTCATGATGGCGAATGGCGCGGATATCAAGCGTCACATCGCCCCATTGCACGCCAAAATCCTGCACTTCGCTCTCATCGCTCGACAGCCACGACAGCCGATTGCGAAGCGTATGGATTGCCTTGCTTCCAATGACGTCGGCCAGGGGCTGGCCGACTACGGACGCGGGCTTGAA